>Ga0310695_10000161_pt1 | contig 176906 bp, 98 predicted proteins | sample RumenRJG_04DNA_FD_203882 | JGI IMG/M metagenome (GOLD analysis project Ga0310695, IMG submission 203882) | Bovine rumen microbial communities from Lethbridge, Alberta, Canada - RJG_04 (v2) (version 2) | ecosystem: Host-associated > Mammals > Digestive system > Stomach > Rumen | place: Canada...
CCGCGTCCCCGCCGTTCCCAACCATGCGCAGAGTCGTCATCACCGGCATGGGCGTCCTTTCGCCCATCGGCAACAGTCTCGACACCTTCTGGAACAACGCCGTCGCCGGCGTGAACGGCATCGCCACGATCGCGAAGTTCCCGATCCCCGAGGGCTTCCCCGTCACGATCGCCGGTGAGCTCAAGGACTTCGACCCGGCGCGCTACATGGACGTGAAGACCGCGCGCCGCTCGGCGGACTTCACGCTCTACGCCGTCGCCGCCGCGAAGATGGCGGTCGACGACTCCGGCATCGACTTCAAGGCCGAGCCCGACCCCTACCGCTGCGGCTGCACCGTCGGCTCCGGCGTCGGCGGCATCGAGATCACCGAGAAGGAGGTCCTTCGCATGGAGCGCGGCAGGACCGCCAAGGTCTCGCCCTTCTCCATCCCCGAGATGATCGCCAACATGGCCGCCGGCACGATCGCGATCGAGCACGGCCTGCGCGGCCCCAACTACGGCGTCGTCTCCGCCTGCGCGACGGGCCTGCACAGCATCGGCGCCGCGCTGCGCCTCATCCAGCACGGCGAGGCGGACGTCATGCTCGCCGGCGGCGCCGAGGGCCCGATCTGCCCCGTCGCGGTGGCCTCCTTCGCCGCGCTGCACGCGCTCTCCACGCGCAACGACGACCCGGCGCACGCCTGCCGTCCGTTCGACAGGGACCGCAACGGCTTCATCATGTCCGAGGGCGGCGCGGTGCTCGTCCTCGAGGAGTACGAGCGCGCGAAGAGGCGCGGCGCCCGCATCTACTGCGAGGTCGCCGGCTTCGGCCAGACGTGCGACGCCTACCACATGACCGCCCCGATGCCCGACGGCGAGGCCGGCGCGCGCGCGATGGCCAATGCGATGGCCGAGGCGGGCGTCGACGGCGCCGCCGTGGACTACATCAACGCCCACGGCACCTCGACGCCGATGAACGACAAGGTCGAGACCCTCGTCATCAAGAAGGCGCTCGGCGAGGAGGCCGCCCGCAAGGTCGCGATCTCCTCCACCAAGTCGATGACCGGGCACCTGCTCGGCGGCACGGGCGCGCTCGAGACCGTCGCCTGCGCCAAGGCGATCGAGACGGGCGTCATCCCGCCGACGATCAACTACACGACGCCCGACCCCGACTGCGACCTGGACTACACGCCCAACACGGCGCGCGAGCGCAAGGTCGACGTCGCCCTCAACAACTCCCTCGGCTTCGGCGGCCACAACGCCGTCGTCGCCCTGCGTCGCATCTAGCGCGGCTCCGACCTTTCCGTGGCCGCGCAGCGCGGCCGCTGCCGTTGTTTCCGGTGGCGGCCGCCGTCCCGGCGGCCACACATTTTGTGGAACCGCTCTAGCCCGCCGGCCGACGAAGGCCGGCGGATTCGGCGAAGTCCAGAGCCCACGCCCAGTCGTAGGCGGAGAGGCCGTGGCGCCCGCCGCGGCGATAGTAGCCGAGGCGAGGGCCGACGAGCGCGGTGTCGAAGTCCGGCGGGAAATCGCCGGGCGGCAGGCCGGGGAGGCCGAGCAGCTCCCATGCGGGCGACGCGGCGCGGCACGCGAGGAACTCGCCCTTCGTGTCGAACCAGTCCTCGTCGAAGCCCTGCACGAGCAGCGCGCGCGGCGCGACGCACGCGAGGAGCCAGTGCTGGTCGAACGGCATCTCCGCCTCGTTGCCCGCATAGCGGCGGTAGGCCGGGCAGTACCAGTGCGGGAAGGCCCGGATCTCGGTGGCGACGTTCTCGCCGAAGAAGCGCTTCGCGAGCGGGGCGCCGCCGCCGCCGGTCTGGTTCGGGACGACGACCGCGAAGCGCTCGTCGCGCGCGCCGGCGAGGAGGGCGGCCTTGCCGAGGCGCGAGCTGCCCGTGACGACCGCGCGCGAGGCGTCGATCTCGGGCTGCCGCTCCGCGAGGTCGAGGCCGCGCGAGAGCGCCCACGCCCATGCGCCGAGCGAGGTGGTCGCGGATTCGTCCGCCGGGTCGTGCGGGCCCCACAGGTCGAAGACGCCCGACCACGCCCGCTCGAGCGGATCCCCGTTTCCGACCTCGACGTCCGGAGAGACCTGGCAGTAGCAGCAGCTCGCCACCGCGAAGCCGCGCGCGAGGATCGTCTCGGCCGGGAACGTGTGCCGGTCGCACGTGCGCCGGTCGTAGGCGCGCATGTCCGGCCGCAGCGCGAACGTGCCGTCCGCGCGCGAGGCCCTGTCCTTGCACCAGACGTTCTCCGGAATCACCATTTCCGGATCGTCGAGCAGTGCGTGGTTGCCGCGGTAGTTGAGGAAGAGCACGACCGGGGCCTTGCCGGGGTTCTCGCAGACGACGCGACCGTCGCGCGACTGCGGCTCCACGCCGGCGTGCGGGTTCGGGAGCAGCACGAGCCAGTCGAGGAACGGCCCGGAGCGGTCGGCGCGGAACCAGACGCGGCACTGGCGGCGGATGCCGAGCCCGCCGAACGTCGGCCCCTCCTCGACGACCTCCCACTCGAACGCCTCGGGCGGCGGCGGCTCGCGGCCGTACATCTCGGCGGCGAGGACGTCGAGCATCTCGCGGCGGCGCGCCGGCCAGTCGGCCGCCGCCACGGGGCGGCCGTCCGCGAAGCGCAGCAGCTCCGGCACATCGTAGGGCGGAATCGCCGCCTCGTCGTAGTTGACCGGCGTCGGCGCGTCCGGCGGAGGAAGAGGAGGAATGGGTTTCATGGTTTGGATGGTTCGGATGGTCTTGGGGACGGCGACCATACTAGCGCACGGTGCGCTCGCCCGTCAACGCATCCGTCTGCGCGCGCGGGGTTCGGCGGCGACACTGCCGCCCGCCCGAGTCCGGCCGTTCCGACGTTCGATGTCCGACTTCCGACGTCCCGGCCGTCGGGCGTCGGCCGTCGAACGTCGCAGGACGCCGGGCGGCAACGCCGCGCTTGTTGCCCCGCAGGCAACATCCGCCATTTTCGCCTTTCCTCCCGCCCGGACTTCTGCTAGAATCCTCCTCATCCGCGCGGCACCCCGCCAGATTCGGCATCCGCCATACCATGGTCGAAACCATCCTTCCAGATTCCCGCCACACGCCGCTGACCGGATTGGACAATCCGGCCATTCTGGAATTCGCCGTATTCTGCATCGAAAACGTGGCCGAAGCCCTCGGAACGTCCTCGGGAACCGTCTATCGGGCTCTTTCGGGCGACGACGGAATTCTCAGCCAGTACATCGTTCCCAGCTACGATGTGCTCCACACGCAGGGAAAAGAGTACATTGTCGACGACATCCTGGAAGTCATGAAGGAAAGGGGCGTCTCGGCATGACGGTCTACCACGGAGGCGCGATCGCGATTCCCGTACCCGACCTGCTCCATTCCCGCAAGGCCGTGGATTTCGGTCCTGGATTCTACGTCACGCCGATCAGGGAGCAGGCCGTCCGCTGGAGCGAGAAGCGTAAACGACGCAACGGTTCGGCGGTCGTCTCTCGCTACGAATTCGACGAAGCCGCCGCCGCCGGACTGAAGACGCTCCGCTTCGATTCCTATTCGGAGGAATGGCTCGACTTCATTGTCGCCTGCCGTGGACTGCGCGACTCGTCGGATTGGGATCTCGTGGTCGGCGGCGTCGCCAACGACAAGGTGTTCGACACGCTGGAAGCGTTCTTCGACGGGTTCGCCACCAAGGAGCAGACCATCGACAGGCTCCGCATGCAGCAACCCAACCTCCAAATGTGTTTCCGGACCGCGGCGGCCCTAAGGACCTTGTCTTTCGCCGGAGAAGAACAACTATGACCGCGAACAAGAATCTCCTTCGAATGAAATACGCCCGCGTCATCGAAGCGTACGCGGCGCGAACCGGATGCTCCCTGGGAGAGGCGCTCGATGCGTTCTACCGGTCGAAGACGTACGAACTGATGCGCGACGGCGTGTCCGACATGCACTGCATGAGTGATGCCTATCTCGTCGACGAACTCGTTGACGAACGTCTTGAAACCGTCTCCGTTCCGCCCCTTTCCGTCGCCGAGGAAGGCGCGGTCTACGGCAAGCCCAAGGAGTCCGCCCCGCCTCCGTCGCCGTAACCTCCCTTCGTCCTTTCAACCCACGGAGCCACCCCGCCACCCGGAACACCTGAACCACAAACAAACCCTTTAGCGAACTGCTAAACGACGCCTGACCGGAAAACGTAGCACACTTTCCTTCGTCGTTCATCTGAACAAGGTCCGAAACATCGGCCTTGTGTGCATCCAACGCAGACCGCGCCCCACCGGGCGCGTTCTCGCCATGCGATGCACACGGGCCAGTGCTACGGCCCCCGGTCAGGGCATGGAATCGGGAACGCGCTCTTTTTATCGCCGTCTTCCTTCCTCCGCTCGCGATGCAGCCGCATTGCGGACAACTTGTCGAAGGAACGCCAAATGAACATCAAACGCCAATCCACCCTCCTCCTCCTCGCGTCGCTCGCCTTCGCGGCGGCGCCGCTCCGCGCCGAAATCGAGACCGTCGGCGGCGTCACGTGGACCTATGCCGTCTCGGACGGTGTCGCCACGGTGACCTACGCATCCCCCTCAACCGGCACGCTGACCGTTCCGGATACTTTCGGGGCGTATCCCGTCCGGAACATCGGGGACGACACGTTCGTCAATTGCGGCGGGTTGACATCAATCACGCTCGCGTCCACCGTGACGAGCATCGGGAACAATGCGTTCCGCAATTGCACCGGGCTTGCTTCGGTCTCGATTCCAAACGGGCTTACGAGCATCGGCGCTTCTGCGTTCTCGGGTTGCTCCGGATTGACGTCGATTGACATTCCGACCAGCGTGGCGAGCGTCGGGAACGATGCTTTTTCCGGCTGCTTCGGACTGGCCCGCGTGTCCGCGGCGCCGGTGTGGGGCAACCGGTTCGCCTCGGCGACCAATCTTGCCTTCTCCATTCCCGCCAGCGTGACGAGCATCCCGGAGAACGCATTTTCGGATTGTCCCGGCCTGACATCGGTCACGATCCCGGCCAGCGTGGAGGCCATTGCGGTCAACGCCTTTTCCGGCTGCGCCAGACTGGTCCGCGTGTCGGCGTCGCCGGAATGGGGTACGAGGTTTGCTTCGGCGACCAACCTGACGTTCGCCATTCCCGCCGGCGTGGCGAGCATCCCGGCCAATGCGTTCGCGAATTGTTCCGGCTTGACGGCAATCGAGATTCCGGACAGCGTGACGAGCATCGGGGACAACGCATTCTCGAATTGTTCCGGCCTGACGGCGATCACGATCCCGACTGGCGTGACGACCATCGCGGACTCCGCGTTTTCCGGCTGCTCCCGGATTCGGAACGTCTCCATTCCGGGGTGGTTCGAGATGGAGAAAGTGTTCCCCTCGGCGTATCAATCCATCACGCACGCCACGATTGCCGAAGGATCGAAGACCATCTGCGACTGCGCGTTTTACGGATGTTCCAGCCTTGCGTCCATTGCCTTTCCGAACAGTGTGACAAACATCGGGCGCGTAGCGTTCCACGGTTGTTTCGGATTGACTTCGATCACGATTCCCGACAGCGTGACCCGAATCGAGGGGTGGGCGTTCCAAGGTTGTTCCGGATTGACTTCGATCACGATCGGGAACGGCGTGTCGGACATCGAAGAAGGCGCGTTCGCCGCCTGTTCCAAGTTGACATCGATCACGATTCCGGACACAGTGGCGAGCATTGGAATAGGAGCTTTCTCCGCTTGTTCCAAACTGGTCGAAATGACATTGCCGTTCGTTGGAGCCAACCGAGGACACAGTGGGGACACTTCCCGCTTCGGGTACATTTTCGGAACCTGGGAATATTTGGGCGGAACCGAATCGCAGCAGAACTACATCGTATCATCGTATGGAGGATATGGATACATCAGTTACTATATCCCGAAATCCTTGCGGCGCGTGTTGATTACGGATGAGGCGACAATCGCGTCCGGTGCGTTCTACGATTGTTCCGGGCTGACGTCGATCACGATTCCGAGCAGCGTGACGAACGTCGGGAGCGATGCGTTCCACGGTTGTTCGGGGTTGACGGAAGTCCGCATTTCAGATCTGGCGTCCTGGTGTGCGGTTTCCTTTGGAAACGAAGCATCCAATCCCTGCGGCTTCGCCCACCGCTTGTTCCTGAACGGCGAAGAAATCACAAGTCTCGTCATACCGGATGGCGTGACGAGCATCGGGAGCTATGCTTTTTGGGGGTGTTCCCGTCTGACATCGGTCACGATCCCGAGCAGCGTGACGAGGGTCGGGGCCAGCGCGTTCACCGATTGTTACAGGCTGGAGGCAGTCCGCATTTCCGACCTGTCGGCGTGGTGCGCGATTTCCTTCTCAAACGCTGAATCCAATCCCCTTTGTTGCGCCCACCGCTTGTACTTGAACGGCGAAGAAATCGCAAATCTCGTCATTCCGAACGGCGTGACGAGCGTCGGAAACGATGCGTTCTCCGGTTGCTCCGGTCTGACGTCAATCACGATTCCGGACGGCGTGACGAGCGTCGGAAACGATGCGTTCTCCGGTTGTTCCGGTCTGACGTCGATCACGATTCCGGACGGCGTGACGAGCATCGGAAACGATGCGTTCTCCGGTTGTTCCGGTCTGACGTCGATCACGATTCCGGATGGCGTGACGAGCATCGGAAACGATGCATTTCGGAATTGTTCCGGATTGTCGGAAATCACGATTCCGTATAGCGTGGCGAGCCTCGGGAGCAATGCGTTTTCCGGTTGTTCCCGGCTGGCTACGCTCTATTTACCGAACACATATTCCGGAGAAGAACCGACGGTCCCGTCCGGCTGTACCATCGTCCGCTACGGCTTCGTCACGCTGTCGGTGGCATCCGACGGTGGCCCGGCGACCCCTTCGGCCGGAGAGCATCGCGTTCGATACGGCGCCGATATCAACTGCTCTGCCCGGAGTCCGGCGCCGGATGCGTCCAGCCCGGACGTCAGATACGTCTGCACGGGCTGGACGGGGACGGGCTCCGTGCCCGAGAGCGGCGCGGGAACGAACGTGTCGTTCACGGCATCTTCGGATTCTTCGATCGCGTGGCTCTGGGAGAGGCAGATGCGGCTGTGCGGCGGTTCCGCGGGCGGCAAGGAGCTGTGGCTGCCCTTGCCCACTGACGCGCCGTGGTCTCCGGTGGCGGACGCCTCGGCGCCGGACGGCTTCTCGCTGCAAAGCGGCGAGACGGCACAGGGGGCGACCAGCGTCCTCGAGGCAACGCTGGCGGGGCCGGGGCGGCTCTCGTTCGCGTGGCGGATCGACGCGAACCGAAGCGACTACGCGCGGTTCTACCTCGACGGCGAGAAGCAGATGGAGCTTACGCGCGGGCCGACGGCCTGGGCAACGAACGAGCTGGACCTTGCCGAGGGCGCCCATACGCTGCGATGGACGTTCGAGCGCGGATCGGCCGCGGGTGGGACGGCGTTTCTGGACGGCGTCCGCTGGATTCCGAGCATTTCGCTGGTGGTGGCGAGCGAGATCGGCACCTCGACTCCGGCGGCAGGGACGCACGAGTTCGATTGGGGGACGGAGGTTTTGGCGTCCGTCGAGGCTCCGGCGGCGAGCGGAGGGACGAAGCAGGCCTGCACGGGCTGGACGGGATCGGGCAGCGTGCCTCCAAGCGGCACGGAGCCGAGCGTCGCGTTCACGTTGGAGGAGAACTCGGAGATCACGTGGAACTGGCGGACGGAACACTGGATCGACGTCGCCGTAACGGGCGGCGGAACGACGGACTTCGCGCCACAATGGTTCGGGGAGGGAACGGACGTGTCCGTCGTGCTTTCGCCGGACTGGACGCTCTACGACCTGGCGCTTTCGGGCGACACGAACGGCGTGACGGTCTCCGGGGCGACGCTTGCCGTCCCGGCGGACGGACCGCGGACGATCCGCGTGGCGATCGCGGAGCACAAGCTCTCCCTCGCGGTGTCGAACGGGATCGGGACGGCGACGCCGGGGCCGGGAGTCTACGTCCATTCCTGGGGCGACATCGTGAATGCGTCCGTGGCGGCTCCGCCGGCGCCGGACGGGACGCGGCACGTGTCCTGCGGATGGACTGGAACCGGGAGCGTCCCGGCGTCCGGGACGGGGACGGCGGTCTCCTTTACGATGAAGAAGGATTCGACGCTCGAGTGGCGTTGGCGGACTGACCACTGGCTGTCTATCGAGCGGAAGGGGCCGGTGGAGACGGACTTCCGCTCCGGCTGGGTCGACGAAGCGGTCGGAACGCTCATGGTCGCCTACGACATCCTTTTCGACGGCAATTGCCCGGTTTCGCTGGCCGGAGACACGAATGGTGTCGTCCTCGACACGGCGTCGCAGACGATCGCGATCCCCTGCGACGGGGCGCGGGCGCTTCGGCTCGCGGCGGAGCCGCAGGCGGGCGGCGGCGGGGTCGGCGCCCTCACGCTCGCGGAGGCGCTCGACGCGCCCGGGCTCGTCTGGGAGAGCGCCGGCGCCAATCGCTGGACGCCGCAGACGGCGGTTGCTTCGGACGATTCGGATGCCGCGGTGAGCGGCGACGCGAGCGGCGGTGACAGCGTTCTCTCAACAACGCTCTCCGGTCCGGGGACGCTCGCGTGGTCCTGGCGGCTCGACACGGCGGGCGGCGCGGGCATCGACCTCGTGGTCGACGGCGCAACGCCCTGCTACATCGAGAGCGACCAGGCAGGCTCGTGGGTCGATGGCTCTGCGGCGATTTCCGGAGAGGGAACGCACGAGGTGGAGTTCGTGTTCTGGAACGAAAACGGCGCGGCGGCCGACCGCGGGTATTTGGACCGCGTGTCGTGGACCGGCGCCGCGGCGGACGGGGACGCGACTACCACGACCCCCGCGCCTGTGCCGCACGAGTGGCTCGTGGAGAAGGGGCTCGCGCCGGCGGGGGTCTCCGCCGCGGCCTTCGAGGCTGCGGCGCTCGCGCCGGCGCGGAACGGCCGACCGGTCTGGGAGTGCTACGTGGCTGGTCTCGATCCGGCGAGTGTCGAGGATTTCCTCGCGCGGATCGAGTTCGCGGATGGCGAGCCGCGCGTCTTCTGGACGCCGTCCGGCGTGGCGGGACGCTCCTACGAGGTCTGGGGCAAGGCGACGCTCGCGGACGAGTGGGCGAGCCCGGTCCGGCCCTCCCACCGCTTCTTCCAGGTGCGGGTCGCGCTCGTCGGATCGGAAAGCGCCTGGCCAGGATCGGTGACGGCGACATTCGATCCGGCGGGCGGAACCGTGGACCCTGCCACGCGGACCTACGACGAACCGGGGACGCTGGGAGCTCTTCCGATCCCGGAACGCGAAGGATACGCCTTCCTTGGGTGGTGGACGGCGGAAACGGGCGGCGTCCGTGCGGACGGAACCACCGCGGTCCCGTGGTCCGACTGGACGCTCCACGCACGGTATCTCACGTGGACGGCTTCCGGCAACGCCGTCACCATTACCGGCGCCGTCCCCGCGCCGACGGGTGCGTTGACCATTCCAGCGGAAATCAATGGGATTCCCGTGCGGACCATCGGAAGCTATGCATTCTCCGGTTGTTCCGGGTTGACGGAAATCACGATTCCGGACAGTGTGACGCGCATCGAAGGCAGTGCGTTTTCCGGTTGTTCCGGGTTGACGGAAATCACGATTCCGGATAGCGTGACAACCATCGGAAGCTATGCGTTCTACGGTTGTTCCAGGTTGACGTCGATCACGATACCGGACGGCGTGACAAGTATCGAGACTAGTACGTTTTACTATTGCTCCTCCCTGACATCGGTCACGATTCCGAACAGCGTGACGAACATCGGAAACCACTCGTTCTACGGTTGTTCCGGGTTGACGTCGATCACGATTCCGGATAGCGTGACGAGCATCGGAAACTACGCGTTCTACGGTTGTTCCGGGCTGACGTCTGTCTCAATCGGGAAAGGCGTGACGAGCATCGGGAACTCTGCGTTTGACAGTTGCTCGGGACTGATGTCGATTGATGTGGATGCAAACAATTCGGTCTACTCGTCTCAAAACGGCCTGTTGCTGTCGAAGGATGGCAAGACGTTGATTCTTGGCGTGAACGGAAACGTGGTGATTCCGTCGGACGTCACGAGTATCGGGAATCTTCCGTTTTGCAATTGCTCCGCCCTGACATCGGTCACGATTCCGAACAGCGTGACGAGCATTGCGTCCTCGGCGTTTTCCGGTTGCTCTGCAATCAAGGACGTCGTCATTCCGGGAAGTTTCAAGCTTTCGACGGTTTTCCCCGCATCCTATCGGTCGATCACCAACGCCGTCGTAACACAAGGTTCGACGAGCATTGCGTCTTCGGCGTTTTCCGGTTGTTCCGCGTTGACGTCGGTTACGATCCCGGACAGCGTGACGAGCGTCGAAAACTATGCGTTCTCTTCTTGTTTCGGTCTGACGTCGATCACGATTCCGAACAGCGTGACGAACATTGCGAACTCCGCGTTTTCCGGTTGTTCCGGGCTGCGATCGATCACGATCCCGGACGGCGTGACGAGCATTGCGTCCTCGGCGTTTTCCAGTTGCTCTGCAATCAAGGACGTCGTCATTCCGGGAAGTTTCAGTCTTTCGACGATTATCCCTGCGTCCTATCAGTCGATCACCAATGCCGTCGTAGCGCAAGGTTCGACGAACATCAAGTCTTCCATGTTCTCCGGCTGTTCCGCATTGACATCGATCACGATTCCGGACAGTGTGACGAGCATCGGAAACAATGCATTCAACAACTGTCCAGACGAACTATTCGACACAACCAGCATTTTGGGCGTCAAACTCGTCGACGGATGGGCCGTGGGATATGCGAGTTCGTTGTCCGGCAGTCTGGAGTTGCCCGGTGTCCGTGGAATCGCCGATAGCGCGTTTTCCGGCTGTTCCGCGTTGACGTCGGTTGAGATCCCGGACGGCGTGACGAGCATCGGGTCTTCTACGTTTTACAATTGTTCCGGTCTGACGTCGATCACGATTCCGAACAGTGTAACGAACATTGGTTCGCTGGCGTTTGGAGAATGTTCCGGGCTGACATCGGTCACGATCCCGGACAGCGTGACGAGCATCAACGGAGGGAACTATCCTTCATTCAAGAATTGTTCCGCCATCACGGACATTGTCATTCCGGGACGTTTCAGTCTTCAGTTCACGTTTCCTGCGTCTTATAAGTCGATCACAAACGTCGTCGTTTCGCAAAGTTCGACGAACATTGCGAACTCCGCGTTTTCCGGTTGTTCCGGGCTGCGATCGATCACGATCCCGGACGGCGTGACGAGCATCGGACAGAATGCATTCAACAACTGTCCAGACGAACTATTCGACATAACCAGCATTTTTGGCGTCAAACTCGTCGACGGATGGGCCGTGGGATATACGAGTTCGTTGTCCGGCCGTCTGGAGTTGCCCGGTATCCGTGGAATCGCCGACAGAGCGTTTTCCGGCTGTTCCGCGTTGACGTCGGTTGCGATCCCGGACAGCGTGACGAGCATCGGATCTTCTACGTTTTCCAATTGTTCCGGTCTGACGTCGATCACGATTCCGCTAGGGGTGACGAGCATTGCGTCCTCGGCGTTTTCCGGTTGCTCCGCAATCAAGGACATCGCCATTCCGGGAAGTTTCAGTCTTTTGACGGTTTTCCCCGCATCCTATCGGTCGATCACCAACGCCGTCGTAACGCAAGGTTCGACGAGCATCAAGTCTTCCATGTTCTCCGTCTGTTCCGCATTGAAATCGATCACGATTCCGGACAGTGTAACGAGCATCGAGGACTATGCGTTTGATAGTTGCTCGGGACTGACGTCGCTCACGATTCCGGACAACGTGACGAGCGTCGGCAAGAATGCGTTTCGGTATTGTTCCAACTTAACAACGATTTCGATCCCGGCGTCGCTTGCGGGGCAAACGTCGGACTGGGGGCTTCCCTCGGCCTGCCGGATCATTGTCCGCGACTAGACGATCGCCGGCGCGCGTCCGGTTCACACGGCGCGTGGCGGGGTGCAACACCCCGCCACGCCGGCGGCCTCGGATCATATCCTCGCCTTGAGCCCGGCGCTTTCCGAAGCGTCCATTCTCGGGGGCAACGGGGAGAGCCCTCGCGCGGAGCGCGGCGGACAACGTCCTCCGTGGCGGGGTGGGGACCCCGCCACGGAGGACTTGCGGCTCAGGGCTTCGGCTCGCAGGCGAACAGGACGCCGGTCCCTTCCGGGGGCAAAGGATAGGCGGCCGGCGGGGCCACGCGGGCGATCGGCAGGCGCAAGCGGATTTGCGCGCGAGGCGAAAACGGGACAGACCCCGCGCGAGCGCGGCAGATGCCGCGTCCGCCGGGGCCTTGCCGTGGCAGGGTGGGACAGCCTGCCACGGAGGGGGTTCGAAATGTTGCGTTTTCGTGTAAGACAAACGGAAAACAACTTTGATTTTCGTGTAAAATCAAACAAAATGATGGTTGATTTTCGTGATTCGGCGTGGTAGAATGCGCCGTGTTTTCAAAAAAATAACGGAGGTTTTCAATGGAGTTCAAGCGAAAGATCTATGACAAGCTGCTCGAGTGGAAGAGGTCGTCCGCCGGGCGGTCGGCGCTGATGGTCGATGGCGCGCGGCGCGTCGGCAAGAGCTTCATCGTCGAGGCGTTCGCCAAGCGCGAATACCGCAGCTATCTGCTGATCGACTTCAACCGGCCGCGCCCCGGCGCGGTCGAAGCCATCACGGAGGAGTCCAACGACCTGGACTTCCTGTTCGCGAAGCTCGCCGCCCTCTACGACGTCAAGCTCCACCGGCGGGAGTCGCTGGTGGTCTTCGACGAGGTCCAGCTCTGTCCCCGGGCGCGCGCGCTGATCAAGTATCTCGTGGCGGACGGGCGCTACGACTATGTTGAGACCGGCTCGCTGATTTCGCTCAAGGCCAACGTCGAGGGAATCGTCGTTCCGTCCGAGGAGGAGCATCTGGAGATGTTCCCGATGGACTTCGAGGAGTTCCTGTGGGCGCTCGGAAACGACACGGCCTACGGGTTCATGCGGGCGGCGTTCGAGGCCGGGAAGCCGGTGGGGCAGGCCCTGAACCGCAAGTTCTCGAACCTCTTCCGGCAGTACATCCTCGTCGGGGGAATGCCGGCGGCGGTGGCGTCCTACGTTGAACGGCACGACTTCGCCGAGGCCGACAAGGTCAAGCGCGGCATCCTGACGCTCTACCGAAACGACATCGCCAAGTACGCCCGCGGCTACGAGATGCGCGTGAAGCAGATCTTCGACGAGATTCCCGGGCAGCTTTCGCGCAAGGAGAAGAAGTTCCGGCTTTCCTCCATCTCGAAATCCGCGCGGACGCGGGAATACGAGGATGCGTTCGTCTGGCTGAACGACGCGATGATCACGAACCCGTGCTTCAACTCCACCGACCCGAACGTCGGCCTCGCGATGAACCTCGACACGACGACGCACAAGCTCTACATGGGGGACACGGGACTCCTGGTCACGCACTCGTTCTGGAGCGACGGCTACGCGGAGAACACGCTCTACAAGGCGATTCTCGCCGACCGGCTGTCGGTCAACGAAGGGATGCTGGCGGAGAACGTCGTCGCGCAGACCTTCCGCGCGCAGGGACGGAAGCTCTTCTTCCATTCCCGCAACGGCGACGAGGCGGACGACCGGATGGAGATCGACTTCCTGATCCGCCGCGACCGGAAGATCTGCCCGGTCGAGGTGAAATCCTCGACGTTCAAGCGGCATTCGTCGCTCGACAAGTTCATGCGGAAGTTCCGCGGCCGGATCGGGCGGCCGTTCATCCTCTACCAGGGCGATTTCATGGAGCGCGACGGCGTCCTGCACCTTCCGCTCTACATGGCGTCCTTTCTCTGATTTCCAAGCGGTTCAAGGAGCGGCCTTGTTCCGCGAGAGGCCTTCGAGCAACGCGCGCTTGCGCGGGTTGTCGTCGGAAGGAACGAATCGGTTGATCGTGTAGTCCGCGTCGTGGTCGAACTCGACGCTCCACGGCGGCCATTCCCGGTAGGCGTGGTAGCACCAGTCCCAGCCGTATTCCTCGAAGACCGAGATCGCGTCGCGGATCCACCGGTCCGCCCCCTTCGACCACAGGATGCAGCTGAACTCGCCCACGCAGATCTTCGCGTCCGGATGCGCCCGCTGGAACTCGATCCAGGGCTTCAGCGCCACGCGCATCTGCTCCCGGTCCCAGTACACGCCGTCGATGTAGCCGGGATAGCTCCACCGGACCTTGCCCGGTCCTCCGACGCCGAAGTGCGTCAGCGAGTGCGGGGCGTAGAAGTGCGGCGAGTAGACGACGTTCTCGCCCTCGTACCAGTGCGCGACCGACTCGATCATGAACGGAGTCCTCGGGTCGATCTTGCGAACGTCGGCCATCACCTCCAGGCTGACGCGCCTCCACGTTTCCGGTGCGGCGGACGGCTCGTTGAGGATGTCGTAGGCGTAGACCGCCGGATGGTCCTTGAACCGCGTCGCGATCATCCGCCACGCCCGGCGGAGGTCGGCGGAGTCGTAGTCGGCGGGGACGACGTTCGCCGCGTGCTTCGTCGCCTTGCAGTTCGGGCCGCCGTGGAGGTCGAGGATGACCTTCATGCCGTGCCGGCCGCAACGATCCGCGACCTCCTGCACCCAGTCGAGCTTCCTCTCCAGCCCGGCGAACCACTCGCCGATCGTCTCCGCGTCCCGGGCGGCGTGGATCTGGAGCCGCAGGAGGTTCGCGCCCCAGGCGTCGGCGAGATTCGCGACGGACTCCTCGTCCATCTCGCCGCCGCTCATCGTGCCGCGAAACCCGCCGCGCCGCGGCGTCTCCGCGTAGGGGCCGCGCGGGATGCGCTTCGCCTCCTCGTTCGCCGGCGGGACGACCTCCTCGTCCGGCGCCTCCTCGGCACGGTAGACGCGGACGGAATCGACCCAGAATTCGCCCGGGGCGCTCTGGAGGCCGAGAACGAAGCTGAACCGCTCCGCCGTCTCCGGGATGTCCAGCACGCGGAACGGCGTCTTCCAGTCGTAGGTTCCGAGCTCCCTTTCGAGCTGGGGGTACGTGGTCTTGGCGCCCGGCCTCGGAACGAACGGGAACATCACCTTCGGGCCGGTGAAGTGCTGCGGACCGGGGCCGACGTCGACGCCCTTCACGTCCGCCTCGATCTGCACGATACCCTCAAGCTTCACGTCGGGCCGGATCGTCACCATCGACGACTGCTTCTCGCTCTGCGACTTGAAGAACATCGCGCCGTCGCCGGACCGCCCGTCCGTCGGCAGATAGACGATGCCGCCGCCCCGGTGCCCGTCGACGCCGAATTTCGCGGCCTCCTCCGGCGTGAAGTCGCACTTCCAGAGAAGCTCCCCCTTCCGGTAGGCCGCCTCGGCGGACAACGCCGCGAGCATCGCCGCGGCGAGAAGAATCGCTGTTTGTGTTTTCACCGGCTTGGCGGGGTTGGAGGCGGAGGAGGGATGGAGCGATCGCGTTCCGTGGCCGGAAATGATAGCACGCGGCTCTGCGCGGAACAAGCGGGGCGCCCCGGCCTGGGCGCGCGGACTGTGTCGCGCCGTATGCGCGGACGCCCCGGGTGCGTGGCGGAGTGCACACCCCGCTACGCCGCCACGCTGCTGCACGGCGCGGTCGCGCCCGGCGCGGGCGACGCGCTCTTCGTCTTCTCCAACTCCGGGCGCAACGCCGTCCCGGTCGAGATGGCGCTGGAGGCGAAGCGGCGCGGCGCGACGACCCTCTGCATCACGAGCCTCGCGCACGCGTCCGCCGCGGCGCCGCGCAACCCGGCCGGGCTGCGTCTGCACGAGGCGTGCGACATCGTGCTCGACAACGGCGGCGTCCCGGGCGACGCCGCGATCGAGGTCGGCCCCTGCCGTTGCGGGCCCACGTCCACCGTCGCCGGCGCGGCGCTGCTGCAGGCCGTCGTGTGCGGCGTCGTCGAGGCGCTCGTCGCCGAAGGGCGCGAGCCCGAGGTCTTCCGCAGCGCCAACGAGGACGGCGGGGACGAGGCCAACGAGGCGTTCCTGCGCAAGTACCGAGCCTCGATCCCGATGCTCTAGAAGAAGAACACCGTGGAGGTCGGGGCGGAGGATCCGATGTCCTGGACCTCGCCGTAGGCCAGGAAGGACGCGTTCGCGACGGTGTCGTGCTCGGCCTTGAACCAGTCGCCGGACGCCACGCCGTCGAAGATGCGCAGCTCGTCCATGTCGCCGATGAAGGAGTCGTTGGAACCCGTGTTCGCGTAGGAGCCGAACGTCCAGGTGCCGCCCGAGCTCACGAGGTTGCCCGGAGAGGTCTTCGTCTGGTCCGGATTGCCGTCGAAGTAGGACTTGATCGCCACGTCCTTCTCGTAGGAGAACGCCACATGGCCCCACGTCTGGTTCGCGAGCGTGTAGCTCCCGCTGTTCCACTGGTGGGAGCTTTTGGCGGCGACATCGATGTATTGTCCCTTCTCCTGGAGCAGGAGGAAGCCGTCTCCGCTGTCCCATTTCGGACGGCTCGCGGCGAGCACGTGCGTGCCGTTGTTGCTCGAGCCGCCGTTGCCGTTGCGCTTGAACCAGCCGGAGACGGAGAACTTGCCGGTGTCCTCGAGCGTCGTGGAGGCGGTGGTGGTCCCCATGTCGACGTTGACGGCGACCGCGTTGCCCGTCGACTTCCGGAAGCCGCCGCCGATCCGGCCGGCGTCCGCCTGCGGCTTGACGTAGGTCGCGTTGCCGATCGTGACGGCCGGGCCGCCCTCAACGGCGTTCGCGGCGGACGAGCCGCCGTGGATGACGGCGGCGTAGCGCGACCAGACGCTCTCCGCGTCGGCGCCGCCGGGATCGTCCGCGCCGAAGTACATCGTGAACGTCGCGCCACTGGTCACGGACGGGAGGCGGACCCAGACCAGCGATTCGCCCGCCGCGTCCCACGTGTCGATCTCGTGCGGGATCAGGTTGCCGGCGGCGTCCGCGAAGCGGATGTCCGCGCCGTCCGACGCGCAGTCGGCGTAGTCGAACCCGGTCGGCGAACCGGCCGAGAGGCGGACGAGGACCGGGAAGTCCGCGAGCGTCGACGCGCCGGCATAGCCGGAGACGGTCATTTCGACCGACTTGCCGAACGGCGACGTGTCGAGGATCGCGGCTCCGGCGGGAAGCGCAAGGGCGACGAGGAGGAGAAGGGGCGCTTTCATGTGGGGGAATGCTGAATGCTGAATGCTGAATGCTGAATGCTGAATGCTGAATGCGGCTAGAGCTCGGTGTTCGCCGGGACCTGGGCGTCGGAGACGCCGATGCGGACGAAGCGTGTCGGCTTGGAGGACGGGGCCGGGATCGAGAGCGTCTTGAGTCCGTCGGCGGTCGCCTTCACGGACGTGACGGCTTTGTAGGTCCCGTTCACCGCGTCGGCCGCGTAGACGGTGTACCACGCATCCTTGACCGCGTTCCGGATCGTGACCTGGAAGGTCGGGTTGTTCGAACCGTCCGTGCCGAAGGAGAGCGGGCCGTCATCGGGCGTGGCGAGCGCGGGAACGGGGAGGCCGCCGGCGTAGGTCGCCTTGAAGTCCCCGACCGAGCCGCCGCCGGCGTAGCCCACGCCGCGGACGTAGCCCGGCGCGGACGCGAGGGTGATCCAGTCGGAGCCGGACGCGGACAGCGTCTTGCCGCCGACGGCGTAGCGGACCCTGGGGGGCGAGGCGGAAAAGTCGAACGTCGCTCTCCACTGCGTGGCGGAGGCGGCCGGCGTCGCGCCGGAGAGCGCGATCCACTGCGTTCCGTTCCACGCCTTGTAGCCGCCGCGCGCGAAGCAGAGCGCCGCGAAAGCGCCGGCGGGCAGGTCGGGCAGTGCCCGGGTCGGGACGGGGGAGACCGTGCCGTCGACCGTGACGGTTCCGCCGCCGGCGCTCGGCGAAACGGCCGTGAAGCGCAGCACGCCGCCTTCCGGCAGGGCGAGCGCGAGGGCGGAGTCGCTGAGCGAGGAGGCGTCGCCCGCGGGGACGGTCCACGTCCCGCCCGCGGCCGCTTCGCCGGCCGCCGTGCGCCACGAGGTTCCGCTCCCCCACCCTTGCGAACTCCATTTCACGTCGAACCAGCTGACGGACGGAATCTCTTCGGTCGAAAACGTCTTCGCAGCCGTCGAGGAGATTCCGTTGGAGCCCGTGGCGGTGACGGCGGCCGTGTAGGACGTGCCGGGCTCGAGGCCCGAGAAGACGAACGTCGCCGTGCCGGGCGCGTCGAGCGTCTGCGTCTGTTCGACGCCGTTCACGACGACCTTCACCGTTGCGGACGAGCTGCCCTCGCCGAGGGCGGAGACCGGGACGGACACCGTCGCGCCCGTCGTCGTCGCGGCGATGGCGACCGCACCGAGCTCCGGCGGTTCGCCGGCGTCGGGCGTCCAGACGATCCTCGAGAGATAGGCGCCGGGATAGGAAGGCGGCACGGAACTCCATCCGGACGAGACTTCGTCGATTTCCCACGTCGCGTTCGCCACTTCGCGCGACCAAAGCAGGATGTCGCCCGGCTTCACGGAGACGGAGACGTCCTTCCACTCGATGGTGAGCGAATTGGAGCCGCTGACGGTCGTCCGCGAGCCGTCCGGCGCGGTGAAGGCCGAAACGGCGCCGTCGTAGACATGGACGTCCCCGAACGAGAACGTGAGCTTTCCGGCGGTGCGCGCGACGGCGCGAATGGAAGAAGCGTAGGGAACGGACGCGTCGTCGCCGAGATTGCCGGAGCGAAGCGTCGGCCTGGACTGCGTCGGATCGATGCGCCAGCGGACGGCGCCCGCGTCCAGCGTCCAGTCGAATGCATCCTCGGGAATTCCAAAGATGCGGGGAACGGTACGGTAGTTCCTGCGCAGGACCGTGGAGGAGAGGTCCGAGGCACTCGAGGGGAACACGGCGGCGGAGAGGGTCTGGCCGGACTGGACCTGGATCGGCGTGCCGTTCCACGCCGTCGAGGACCGGGTCGGCGCCGAACCGTCGAGCGTGTAGCGGATCGTGCCGGAGGCGTTCGGGTTGGCGAGCCGGACGGAGACGGGGAAGCCCGTGACGAGTTCGCCGTCCGGCGTCGCGGTCGGTGCGGAGGGCGTCGTCTTGCCGATGATGTCGGCGAGGCAGGCGATGAGCGAGTCGACGGTCCCCTGGTACCTCTTGGTCCCGAACGTCCGTCCGGAGCTGAACGTGAGGTCGGCCGCCTTCGTCGTGGCGCCGTCCTTCGTGACGGCGACGAGCGTCGGCCCCGAGATCGGGATGCCGGACTGGAGCCGGTTCGCCCATTCGAGGATCAACGGCCTCACGGCGGCTCCGTCGGGGCGGACGGTCGTGTCGGAGACGAGCAGATAGACGCCGTTGGCGGCGCACCAGGCGGTGAACGCCGGATCCTCGACGACGAGGCGGAGCTTCTCGCAGTTCGCGTTCATGCCGGCGGTGGAGAAGAGGCCGAGGATCAGGCGGGCGGAGGAGTCGGCGGCGGCATCGGCGGTGAGTCCCGCGGAGTCGGCGGTCCATTCGCCGGGACGCACCGGACGGTGGCGGTCGAGGTAGATCCCGGCGGTCTCGACGCTCGTGTCGAGGCCGGGCGAGACCGCGACGGCGCGGACGCGCGTCGAGGCGGAAATCGAGAACGGACCCTCGTAGAGGATGCCGTTCTTCTCGGGATCGGAGCCGTCGGTCGTGTAGAAGATCATCGTCCCGTCGCCGCCGGGGGACGAGATCGAGACGGTCTGCGAACCGCCCGTGAAGGCCGTGGCGGTGTCCTCCGAATCGGTCGTGGCGGGCGAGAGCACGGGCGGGCGCGAGAGCGCGTCGAAGCGGACGTTGTCGAGCCAGACGGCATAGGTCCGGCCGGAGTGCGACATAATGGTTCCGGAGTTTTGCGCATAGCGGAACCGGACGGTGTGCGAACCGGAGGGGATATCCACTTCGCCCTGCATCCACGGCGAGGGATCCCCGTCCGGGGAGGAGGACCAGGCCTCGGAGTTGTCGATGGTCACGGCGATCCGCTCCCGCATCGTGACGGGGTACTCGTAGTCTGGAGACGTCCGAAAGGAGGCGCGGTACCGGAAGCTCATCCGGGCGGGTCCGGAAATCGTCGCCTTGATCGACGAGTAAGGATACGAATTCGTCGCGCTCCGGAGGGCGTCGTTTCCGTCCCACGTCTCCGTCGTCAGGAACGTCCAGGGGTTGGAGGAGCTTTCGTTCTGCCAGACGATGCCGGGCGTGTCGAGCGCCTCGGCGAGGTCCGGCACGAAGTAGCGGCCGGTGCAGACGGGACCGAGGACGCCATTGAGGACGGTCGCGGCGCGAATCGTGGTCGTGCGCGTGAGCGTGATGGCGCCCGAGTAGAGGGGGCTGGAGAGAGTGGGGGCGGAGCCATCGGTCGTGTAGCGGATCGGAAGGCCGGAGCGGCCCGGCTCGAGCGTCACGGAAAGCGTTCCGTTCGTGATCGGAGTTTCCGTTCCCGGCCTGAAGATGACGTCATAGGAGAGGGGTATGACCGCATCGCGCCACTCCGCCGCCCAGGCGCCGGTCTGGGTGAGGACGCGGCGGTTGTCGTTGGCGTCCGCCGTGCCGGCGGGGACGCCGGCGATCGTCAGATCGGGCGACGAGAAGACGTTCGCGAGCTTGAAGGTCCCGGACACGCCGTCAAGCCAGTTGTAGGCCATGATCGTGTGGTACATCTCTCCGTCGTTTCCGGTGAAGTGGTAGCCGCTCGAATACGGGAAGCTCTGCGGCCCCGGGGAGGGCGCGCCCGGCGTGTTCGCGTGGCCGCAGCCGAGGTTGTGCCCTACCTCGTGCGTCATCGTCTCGCCCCGGGCGACCGCGCGGATCGCGCAGGCGTTGACCGCGTAGGAGTAGGACGTTTGATTCGTGGACGTCAGCGGGTTGCCGCGGCCGGTCTCGCCGGAGTCGCTGCCCGTGTCGATGAGGATCGAGGCGACGTCCGCGCCGCACGCCGCGGCGGCGCGCGACAAGACCGCCCATTCTCCCGTCCCGTAGAGGTTGTAGGCACGGAGAACTGCCGACTCCCGGGCGTTGACGAACCCGACCCCGACGAGACGGAAGCGGAAATAGCCATCCAGGTTCGAGTTGGCGAGCGCCAGGTTCATGTTCTGGACGGCGGTCTCGGCGAAGTTCGTCGGCCCGCCGTTGTTCTCCGCCCACGCCTTCGCCCCGAGGTCGAAGCCGACGAAGACGTCGACGATGACGTCGCTTTGCTGCGGCGCGGCGGCGAGCGGCGCGTCCCCGCCACCCGCCGCCGTCGGGGCCGGGGCGGGCGCCGGTTCCGGCGCCGCGGCCGGGCATTCGTCCTCGATGACGGGCGCCGGCTCGGATTCCTCGACCGCGGTGGCGCCGTCGCGCGGGAAGATGCGCAGCACGCGGCCCTCGCCGAGCCCCTGGATCCTGGCGTGGAGGAGGCCGTCGGCATCGACGAGGATCACCGCATCGAGCAGCGCCGAGCCCTTCGTCCGCGCGAGGAAGGCGCGCGAGCCGGAGAACGTCGTGGCGGACGCCTCCTCGACCACGAGGTCGACCTGGTCGCCGTCGAAGAGCAGCAGCGTCACGACGTCGCCGGGCGCGAGCGCGCCGGCGTCCGCCGCCGGCGCCTCCGCCGCGCGCAGGAGGCCGTCGCCGGAGATCCCTGAGACTCCGCCATCCTCCGCGGCCGTCAGGGCCGGCGCGAAGGCGGGAGCCCGCAGATCGAACGTGCGCTGCGCCGCGGGCGTGGCGGCGGAGGAAAGGAGAAGGACGGCGGCGAAAAGCAGATGCAAAAGCTTCATGGCGGTTGCTCCGGGTTGCCCGGACGCCGTCCCATTCTAGTCCTGAAACCCACCCGGTGCAATCATGACCGATTCGCTTGTCTTTTCTTTCGCGGGAATTTGCGGGAGGGTCTCCGGCTCGGCCATGGACCTCTCGGTCGCCAACGCGGCGAAGGGCGCCTGGTACACCGTCTACACCAACGATGCCGTGTCGGGAACCTACCGCGCGGCCGTCTCGCTCCGCGCGGAGGCCGACGGCCTCCTCGAGTTCAGGGGAATCGACGCCGACGAGGACGTCAAGTTCGTCCGCGTGGGCGCCGGCGACGCGCAGGTCTCCGCCGGCACGCCGCTGGGCTTCTAGTCCCCCTCGGCGCCCGTGGCGGGGTGCGCACCCCGCCACGGGCGCATGGAGTCGGCCTTCCGGCGGCGCGGCTTCCCCGCGCCGCGCGGAAGGCCGACGAAGCGCTTTCATTTTCCCGCCCTCTGCGCTAGAATCTTCCGCATCGCCCGGTTGATTCCCCTTTCACCACTTCAACCCTTTCATCCTTTCAACCGTTTCAACCGTTTCAACCGTTTCAACCGTTTCAACCGCTTCAACCCCACTTCGGCCGGCGCAGCCGGCCACTTCGGCGCGAAGCGCCACTTCCAGCCGCGCAGCGGCGACTTCACACCATGAAACGACTTCTCCTCTCAAAGGGCTGGACGGTCCGCCGCCCGGGCGGCGCGCCCGAGGCGGTCGACCTGCCGCACGACGGCTCCGTCTCCCTCCCGCGCGATCCCGACGCGCCCGGCGCCGCCGATACCGGATACTTCGTCTCGACCGACCTGTGCTACTCGCGCGTCCTGCGCGTCCCCGCGGAGGCACGGCACGCCATCCTCGACCTCGACGGCGCCTACATGTGCGCCGCCGTGACCTTGAACGGCAGCCGCCTCTCGATGCACCCGCACGGCTACGCGCCATGGCTCGTCGATCTCTCGGCCGGCGTCCATCCCGGCGGCGCGGACGAGCTCCGCGTCGACACCTCGGGCCTCCAGCCCTCCACGCGCTGGTATTCCGGCTCGGGGCTCTACCGCGACGTATTCCTCTGGCTCGGCGGCGAAACCCGCATCGAGCCGCGCGCGACGTTCGTCACGACGCCCGAGGTCTCCGCGGAGCGCGCGCTCGTCCGCGTCGGGACGCGCGTCTCGATGGACTGCGTGGCGCCGGCGGCGCTTCGCGCGACGGTTCTCGATCCGTCCGGCGCCGAAGTCGCCCAGGCCGAGATCGGGCTGATGTCGATCGGCGATGCCGACGGCGTCGGCGGCGCCGACGCCGCGCTCGCGCTCGAGGTCCCGCGCCCCGACCTCTGGGACATCGGACACGGCGCGCTCTACTCGATGCGTCTCGAGGTCGTCGGCGAGGGCGGCGCCGTGCTCGACGAGGAGACGACGCGCTTCGGCGTCCGCTCGCTCTCGTTCGATCCGGAGCACGGCTTCCGCATCAACGGCCGCCCCGAGAAGCTCCGCGGCGGCTGCATCCACCACGACCACGGCGTGCTCGGCGCGGCAGCGTTCCCCGCGGCCGAGCGGCGCCGCGCGCGTCTGCTGCGGGAAGCGGGCTTCGACGCGATCCGCGTCGCGCACAACCCGCCCTCGCTCGCGCTGCTGGAGGCGTGCGACGAGCTCGGGATGCTCCTGCTCGACGAGGCGTTCGACATGTGGACGAACCCCAAGCGCCCGTGCGACTACCACCTCTGGTTCGCCGACTGGTGGGCCCGCGACGTGGACGCGATGGTCCTGCGCGACCGCAACCACCCGTGCGTCGTCTCGTATTCGATTGGCAACGAGATCTCCGAGCGCGCCGGCCATTCCGACGGCGCCGCGTGGGCCGAGCGCCTCGCCGCCGAATGCCGCCGCCTCGACCCGACCCGCGCCGTGACCTCCGCCTTCTGCGAGCTCTGGGACCTCCCGCAGCCGGACCCCGCCACGCCGGACGACGTCAAGGACGCCGCCTTCCCGCACTGGCGGCTCGACGCCCCCGCCCGCGCCAGGGACCTCTTCGCGCCGCTCACCGAGCGCGCCGCGGAGGCGCTCGACGTCGTCGGCTACAACTACATGTTCGCCCGCTACGCCGCCGACCGCGAGCGCTTCCCGCGCCGCGTCGTCTGGGGCACGGAGACCTTCGCGCGCGACTTCTTCGACTCGTGGAAGGCGACGCGCGAGAACCCGAACGTCTGCGGCGACTTCGTCTGGACCGCGTTCGACTACCTCGGCGAGGCCGGCATCGGCCGCGGCGCGTGGCACCCGGCTGACGAGCGCCTCGAGATCCCGCAGTCCTACCCCTGGCGCGCCGCGTGGGACGCCGACCTGGACCTCTGCGGCAACCGCCGCCCGCAGTCGTACCTGCGCGAGGCCGTCTGGCGCGGCGGCGCCGAACCGTGCATCTGGACGCGCCACCCCCGATTCAACGGCCTCGAATGGGCCGGCACGCCGTGGAGCTTCCCCGACCTGCGCGCCACCTGGACCTTCCCGGACGTCGCGCCCGGCACGCCCGTGCGCTGCTGCGTCTACACCGACGCCGACGAAATCGTCCTCGAGCTGGGCGGTCGCCGCATCGGCGCCGCGCGCCCCGAGAAGGGCTGCGCGACGCTCGACGTCCCGTGGGAGCCCGGGCGGCTCGTCGCCCGCGCCATGAAGGGCGGCGCGCCCGTCGGCGAATCCGCGCTCGAGACGACCGGCGCCCCGGCCTCGCTCGCGCTCCTGCCCGAGCGCGCCGCGATCGCCGCCGACCGCCGCGACCTCGCCTACGTCCGCATCGAGGTGCGCGACGCCGCCGGCCGCCGCGTCGACGAAAGCGCCGCGCCGATCTCCTGCCGCGTCGAGGGCGGCGAGCTGCTCGGCGTCTTCTCCGCCGACCCGAGAAACGAGGACGCCTACACATCGCCCTCCTGCCACGCCTACGAAGGCCGCGCCCTCGCGATCCTCCGCGCCGCCGAGCCCGGCGAAATCGTTCTCACGGTTTCCTCGCCGGGGCTCCCTGACGCTTCCAGCCGCATCCACGCCGGAGGCCGCACGGAGGAGGCTTGACGCGTCGGAGGTGCGCGTCCGCCGCTTTATTTCACGATGATCACCATGCCCGGATGCGTGTTCGGAACCGCTTCGGACAGTTTCGTCGCGAGCATGATTTCGTCGAAGGCCACGGGGACGGAGCCGGTCTCGTAGGCTCCGTAGAGCGTCAACTGGTCGGGCGTCTGCGCCGTGGCGAGCGTGAATCCGGTGTCCGCGCGGACGAGCGTCCAGTCCGGCTCGTCCTTCCCGTTCCAGTCCCAGTCCCCGACGGGAACGCACAGCGCGCTCGCCAGATCGTGCCCGTTCGCCGCGGCGCCGATCTCGATCTTGGCGAGGAAGAGATACGTCGTCCCCTGCTCGACCTCGTCCACGAGCGTGGCGGAGGCGTCCTTGAGGACGAACTCGGCGTAGCTGGACGAGTCGGTCCTGCGGCGGACGACGAAGCTCGGGCCGCTCGACGGGACGAGGTTCCAGTATCGGTCCTGCGTCTCCCCGGTGTCCTCGTGGCCCTGGCCGTTGAACGCCAGAAGCTGGAATCCGACGCGCCGGAGCCACTGTCCACGCCAGATCGCGCCGGTCGATTCGCGGTAAAGGGCCCGGAAGAAGAACGTTCCGGACGTCGGGAAGGCTCCATCGGCCAGCTGGCGGGAAACGCCGCGTCCGCCGTCCTGGCTGTTGTTCCCGTAGTTCCAGCCTGCGGAAAGGCCCGTCCCGGCGAAGCCGGACCGCGGCCCGGCGAAGTCGAGCCCGGACGAATGGACGAACACGACGCCGGTCCGGGACGCCTGCCAGCCGCGATCGGAGGAAAAACCGACGTTGGCCGAAACGGGCGCGGCGTTCGCGAGCGACTTGAAGGATCCGGCCGCGTAGTCGGCGGAGGAAAAGGGTTCGTGGACGAGCACCGTCGCGAAAGACGGCATCGCGGCGAGCGCGCAGAGCGCGAGGAGCTGGAACGGTCGTTTCATGTCGCGGACGCGGTTCCCGACGCTGGTCGTCCGGCGGAGAGCCGCGACGCAGGGAAAGTCTACCCCCGCGCCCGCCCCGGGACAAGGAATCCGTGCGAAACAACGATTTTGTATTTTTGCGAAACAAGGCTTGCGCCGGACGGCTCCCTTCGGATAGAATGCCGCGCCGTGCAACGAACGGGAAAACGGCCGTTCCGGGTCGTGGTCGACCTGGACCCTGCGGGCTCCGTCGCGCGGCGGTGGCTGCGCGGCGTCCTGCACGGTTCGCGCGCGCTCGGATGGGAGACCGCGTTCGCGACGCACCGCGGCGCCGGTCCGGGCCTCCGGGAGCTCGTGGAGGATCGCGTAGACGGCGCCATCGGCGACTCGGCCGCGTCGGAGCTCGTCGCCTTCGCGCGCCGCCGCCGCATTCCGTGCGTCGCGTTCCGCGTCCCGGCCGCCGCGTCGGCTTCCTGGCGCGGACTCCTGCCCGCCACGGGCGACGACGCCCAGATCGGCGTCCTCGCCGCCGGGCACTTTCGTGGCCGCGGGTTCCGACACGCGACGTTCGTCGGCGAGGAAACCGCCGCGCCGTGGTCGCGGGCGCGGGGCGCCTCGTTCCGGCGGGCCTGGCTCGCGGAGCGGGACGGCGGCGGAACGTTCGCCGCCGCCCCGGCCGGTCTTAGCGCCGCCGCCCTGGCCCGGTGGCTCGCCGCGCGGCCGAAGCCGCTCGCCGTTTTCGCTGCATGCGACCTGCGGGCCGTCCGCGTGCTCGACTCCTGCCGGCTGGCAGGCTTGTCCGTCCCGCGCGACGTCGCCGTCCTCGGCGTCGACAACGACGAAATCGTGTGCGAGACCGCCGATCCGCCGCTCTCGAGCGTCGTGGTGGACGCCGAGGGTGCCGGTTTCCGCGCGGCCGCCGCGCTGGACGCCGCGATGCGCGGCCGCGCCGCGCCGTCCCGCGACGCGCTCGTGCGGCGCGCCGTCGGCATCGCGGAGCGGGCGTCGACGAACCGTTTCGTCGGACGAGACGGTCTCGTCGTCCGCGTCCGCGAACGGATCGGTGAGACCGGCGGACTCCGTCTTTCGGTCGCCGTCCTCGCGAAGGAGAACTCCGTTTCCGAACGGACGCTCGAGCTGCGTTTCCGCGCCGAGACGGGCGGAACGGTCGCGGACGCCCTTCTCGACGCCCGTCTCGCCCGGGCGCAGGACATGCTCCGCTCGACTCCGTTCACGCAGGAACGGATCGCCGCTGAATGCGGCTTCTGCGACGCAAGCCACCTTTCCCGGTCCTTCCGCCGCCGTCTCGGCGCGCTGCCTTCCGCCTTCAGGACGCGTTAGGCGGGACGGCCTTGCGGTCCGCCCCTCCGCGATGCGCTGTTTTCGAAATTGAAATCCAGTGGGTTTTGTGCGAGAATCAGGCGCATGAGACCGAATCGTTCCGCGGACGTCGCGGCGTTCGACGCCAACTTCAGGCCCGCGCCGGCGGACGGCCTCGGCGTGTCTTGATTCGCTGACATGGAGAGCGCGTCGTCCGAGAGCCTGCCCCGCGACTGGGGCATCGTGCCGTTCGTCGCCGTCACGGGGCGGCCGCCGGAGGCCGCGGTCCGCGCGACGGTCGCCCGCGTGGACGCGCAGGGCGCGGGCGCGTTCCTCGTCTACGCGCGAAGCGGCCTCGAGATCGAATACATGGGCGAGGCGTGGCTGCGCGCCGTCGCCTGGTTCTGCGACGAGGCCGCGCGTCGCGGCCTCCGCATCTGGCTCTACGACGAGTTCAACTGGCCGAGCGGCACCTGCCGCGGCCGCGTCCCCGCGGAGAACGACGCCTGGCGCTACGCGGAGCTCGGCGTCTTCCCCGCACCCGGCGGCGGCTGGGCCTGGGAGCGCGCCCTCGGCCCGCGCGGCTGGGTGAACGTCTGCGAGCCCGCCGCGACGCGCCGCTTCCTCGAGCTCACGCACGAGGTCTACGCCGCGCATCTCGCGCCGTGGTTCGCGGACGGCACCGTGGCGGGGTTCTTCACGGACGAGCCCGGCCACCCGGTGCGCGTCTCGTTCGCGCGCGGCGAACCCGTCGCGCGCCTGCGCTGCTGGTCCGGCCTCGAGGAGGACTACGAGGCGGCGACGGGCCGCGCCCTCCGCGCCGACGTGGAGCGCTGGTTCGACGCGGGCCGCCCGCAGGACGGCCCCGAGGCCGAGGTCTGGCCGGCCTACGCTCGGCTCCACGGCGCGCGCTTCGTCGCCTCCTACTTCGACCCGATCCGCGAATGGTGCGACGCGCATGGCGTCCTCCTCGCCGGGCACCTGATCAACGAGCACGACCCCGCCGGCGCCGTCCGCCTCAACGGCGACCCCGTCCGCGCCCTGCGCGCGCTGTCCGTCCCGGGCGTCGACGAGGTCTACACGCGGACCGATCCGGCGCACGCGGAGTGGACCACGCTGGGGCTGTTGCGGCAGGCGACGATGTCATCTCACGCAGAGAGCGCAGAGAACGCAGAGTGTTTTGGAGGCGCGCGCGCTGTGCGCGCGCCGCAACTCGTCACTCGTCACTCGTCGCTCGTCGCTCCGCCGACAGGCGGCATCGCCGAGCTCTTCGCGTGCGGCCCGTGCGACCTGCCGCCGGCGAAGCTGCTCGACATGGTGCGGCTCGCCGCGCGCCACGGAGCGACGCGCTTCGTGACGTGCATGGAGGCGATGGATCAGCGCGGACTCGTCGAGAAGCACGGCTTCCTCGCCCCGACCGGCTCGCTCCATCCGTGGTGGGAGAGGCACGCGCGCGTCTTCGCGGAGGAGGTCCGCCGCATCGTCGTCGAGGAGCGCCGCGCCGCCGCCGCCCGGCCCGTCATCGCCGTTCCGTTTCCGCATCGCGCCGCCGCCCTCGCCGCTTACGCCGGCGCGCCCGCGCCCTCCCTCGATTCGCGGCTCGCCGCCCTCGACCCCCGGCGCGGCCGATGCGGCTCGACGAACAGCCATTCGCGAACGGAACCGAAGCCGCGGAGAAAACCGATGGACCCGCCGAACGGACTCCCGGATCGCTGGACGCTCGCCCTCGACGCGCCGAACCTTCTTCGCGTGACGTTCGGCGCGGACAGGCGCGGCGCGGTGGACGTGCGCGAGGCGCTGCCCGGCGTGCGCATCGTCCTGCGCGACTACGCGCCGTCGTTCGCCGTGACCGAATCCGGCCGTCCCGTCGACGCGGGCGAGGAGGCGGGCGCGGGCGAGCGCGTCCTGCGCCACGACGCCGAGCCCTACGCCTTCGAGATGGACGGCGTCCCGCTGTCCCCCGCGCGCCCCTGCACCGCGCTGCGCGCCGGCTTCGCGTCGCTCTACCGCGAAACCGATCCGTTCGACCTCGCCCCCGGCGTCCACCGCTTCCGCATCGCGCGCGGCGCGTCCGACGACAACTACTTCCTCCCCGCGCTCCTGCTCGCCGGCGACTTCCTAGCCGACGGCGCCGCGCTCCGGCCGCGCACGGACGCGCCCGTCCCCCTCGCGCCGCTCGACGCGCTCGGCCTCGGCGGCTTCGTCGGCACCGCGACCTGGACCGCCCGCGTCCGCGTACCAAAAGAAACTCTGCGTTCTCTGCGCTCTCTGCGTGAGAAAGAAGCCGCGCCGTCGCCTACTCTCCGCGTGCAGACCGGCGGCGCGCCCGCCGAGGCCTTCTGGAACGGCGCGCGCCTCGGCGTGCGGCTCCGAGCGCCCTTCGAATGGACGCTCCCCGCCTCCGCCGCGGGAACCGAGGGCGAGCTTTCGATCGCCGTCTCGACCTCCGTCGCGCCGATGTTCGGCGCGCCCGACGCTCCCGGCGCCGCGTGGGACCAGCCTTTCTGGACCCCGCCTCGCGCGCCCGAAACCCGCCCGGGCCTCCTCGCCGCGGCATGGATCGAATCCCCGTCATGAAACGCATCCTTTTCTCCAAGGGCCGGACGGTCCGCCGCCAGCGTCCGCGCCAGGCCGGACGTGCGGGCGGTAGACTGGCCTGCCCGGTTCTGATATGATGCGGACCATGAAACGCCTCACCGTCCTCCTCGCGCTTGGCGCGCTGTCCGCCGCGGCGGCGGTTCCGGATCCGACCGTCCACTGCGTCCGTTTCGACGGGAACCAGTATGTCGACACCGGCGTCCCGGCCCGCACGGGCGTGAAGATCGAGCTCGTGGCCGAGTGGTCGAACCCGAACGCCGACAGCGGCGTCTTCGGCGCGCGCGTCGGGGACAGCCGCTTCTATCCGGTCCATGTCTACGAAGACAGGCTCTCCTACGGCGCCGGGGGATTCAACAAGATCTCCGGGGCCGTCATCGCGGCCAACACGGTCTACACGATCGTCTCGGACTTCGCGGACGACCTCCAGACGATCTCCCTCGACGGGACGACCGTCTGGAGCGGCACGCCCGCGACGGGCATGTCGCTCGCAAACAAGACCCTCTACCTTGGCGCCGTGAACTACTCCGGCGCCCAGTACAACTGCGCGATGAAGGTCTACTCCGCCCGGATCTGGCTGGACGGCGATCTCGTCCACGACTACCGGCCCGACTTCCGCGACGGCGTCGCCGGCTTCTGCGACGCCGCGAACGGCGGGGCCTTCGTCCCGTCGTCCTCGAGCCACGACTTCGCGATCGTCCCCCGCTGGACCGCCGGCGCGCCGGACACCTTCGTCGAATGGGTCGCCGGAAGCGGCGGCGGATGGCAGTGCATCGACACGCTCGTCCCCGCGCGGTCCGACCTCTCGTTCGAGGGGAAGATGCGGTGGAACTACATCGACGCCTCCGCGAACGGGCGGGAATACAACTACCTCGGTGCGTATCGCTCGAGGGCGAACTACCTGGCGCCCGTCCACGTCGTCTCCAATCAGCTCTGGCTGGCCTAAGGCAACGGAAACGACTACGGGACGCACAAGTTCTTCCTCACGCACGCGAACGGGACGCCCGCGACCACGACGGCCGGAGCGGACCACACGTTCCGCGCCGTGATGGCCAACGGCGAGCAGACGCTCGTGTGGGACGGCGAGACCGTCCACGTCGGGACGCTCGCCCAGTCCGTCAACTTCGACGACGACATCGCGCTCTTCGCGGCCGGGTCGTATGGCGGCTTCTCCGATAGCGCCTCCGCGCGCTGCTACTGGCTCAAGATCTGGCGGGGGGACACGCTCGTGCGCGACCTCGTCCCCGCCGTGAAGAACGGCGAGGGCGTCCTCTACGACCGCGTGGACGGCCTCTGCCTCTACGCGTGGGCATCGCTCGGCCCATCGCTCATCGGCCCGCCGCTCGAGGCGCCGACGAAGCCCGTGCGCTTCTGCGAATACGTCGGCTCGACGGGCAAGCAATACGTCGACACGGGGATCGTCGGCCGCTCCGACACGAAGGTCGAGGCCACGATCGAGTGGCTGACGGTGGGCGAGGACGCCACTGCCATCGGCTCGCGCCGCGGCGACACGCGCTTCTACCCGATCCACTGCTACAACGGCCTGACCTACGGCTACAACGGCTACTACACCGTCGGCGCGTTCGTCGCCGGACAGAAGCACTTCGTCGAGTCCGAACTTTTCGCGGGCGCGCAGAAAATCACGCTCGACGGCGTCGTCAAGGCGAACGGCACCCAGAGCGCCATCGACACAAACCTCTCGATGTATCTTTTCGCGCTCCACAACGGAAACACGGTCGGCAACTACGCCAAGGTTCGCATCTACGACCTCAAGATCTGGCAGGACGGCGAACTCGTGCGCGACTACGTCCCGGTGATCGCGGACAACGGCGCGCCCTGCCTCTGGGACAAGGTCTCCAAGACGCTCTTCGCCTCGGAGACGGACATCGCCTTCTGGGACGGCGGCGCGATCGGCGACCGGTTCGAGCAGGCGACCCTGATTCTGGTCAAGTAGTCCCCCTCGGCGACCGTGGCGGGGTGCCCCGCCACGGCCGCGTGCGAGGCGCGGAGGCGTCGCCCCTACTTCACGAGGATCAGCGTCGCGCGCCGCGCGGGATGGACGGGAACCACCTTGCCGAAGGCGACGTAGTCCGCGTCGGCCACGGTCCGGTATTCCTCGGCGGCTCGGCCGACACGAGCGTCGCCTACGGCGGCCCGAACGCCCGTCCAATCCGGCTGCGCGTCGCCGCAGACAGCCCCGCGTTCCTGGGCGGGGAGACCGACACCGCGCTCGTCTCGTGGGCGCCGGGCGTCAATCCCGACCGCGTCCATCTCGACGCGATGCCCAAGCCGGCGAAGGACCTCTGGCTCTCCTCCTCCTCCGCGGACGGCCCCTACGCGTGGAGCGAAGTCTCCGACTGGACCTCCTCCACGACGATGCCGCTCGCCATGGGCGCCCGCCTCGTCGGCACCACCGGGATCCTGATCCTGATCAAGTAGTCCTCCTCGGCGTTTCCTTTGACGAGAGACGCGAGACGTGAGACGTGCCATCGGATTGCTCTTGCGCGTCTCACGTCTCTCGTCCCTCGTCCCCGGCGCGCAGCGCCGGCCCCCTCCCTGAGGGGGCTCCCTGCGAAGCCGGGTGGGGGAGTCCTTCATCAGTGATCAGTGATCAGTGATCAGTCAGCAGTCGTCAGTGATCAGTGACCCAGCCCCCCTCCGGCTCGCTTCGCTCGCCAGCTCCCCCAGCAGGGGAGCCGGTTCCGAGCGCAACGCGCGTCCGCCCCGCAGACCGCCCCAATTTCCTTCTTCCCCTCCATCGCCCTCTGCGCTATAATCCGCCCCCGTTGCCCGGTTGATCCCCCTTTCACCACATCAACCCTTTCATCCTTTCAACCTCTTCAACCGTTTCAACCGCTTCAACCTCTTCAACCCCACTTCGGCCGGCGAAGCCGGCCACTTCGGCGCGAAGCGCCACTTCCAGCCGCGCAGCGGCGACTTCACACCATGAAACGACTCCTCCTTGCCGCGCTCTCGCTCTGTGTCGCTTCCGCCGGCGCCGCCGACTCGGCGATGTCGAACTTCGTCGCCGACGGCGTCAAGGCGTGGTACTACAACAGCCACGTCATCGACAACGCGCACGGAAGGCTCTTCCGCCTGTCGGCGGACGTCACGGCCGTGGGCGACGGCGCGACGACGCTCTCGCTCTGGATCGGCCACGACAACGCGACCCTCGCGAAGGTCGAGGAGCGCGCCGTGACCGCGGTCGGCACGCAGACGTTCGAATACACGAGCCCGCGCGACATGGGCGACTGGGAGTATTTCCGCATCAAGATGGAGCAGACGGTCGGCGGCGCGACAACCGAGACGTGGCTGCCCGCGCTCAACGACTCCAAGAACTGGGCCTACCTCGCGGACGGCCAGGTCTACGAGTGGACCGGCGGCGATTCGGGCGGCGCGTGGGAGGACGCCGCGAACTGGCGCAGCACGGGCGAGGTGGATTTCGTCGGCACGCCGACCGGCTACCCGGCCAGCGAGAGCGTCGGCGGCGCGGTCTTCCCCGCCGGCACGAACGTCGTGACGATCGGGAGCCGCAAGGTCGTCCCCTTTTTCCGGATTCCGGACGGCACGGCGCTCGCGCTCCGCTCGGCGACCGGGCGGCAGGAGATCGAAATCGGCGCCTGGACGGGCGCCGGCTTCGCCGGGCTCGCGTCCTTCGCGGTCGACGGCGTCGACGTCTTCTGGTCGCCCGAGATCGGGCCGACGCGGGCGGACGCCGTCTTCTCCGTGACGAACGGCGGGCACTGGTATTCCCGCCTGGTCTGGCCGCAGGGCTCGGGAGCGACGTTCCGCGTCGCGTCCGGCTCGACGCTGGAGCTGGGCGAGTTCTGGGGCGGCTCTGTCGGCGGCCTCGTCGACATCGAGGGGACCGTCTCCGTCACGGGCGTCAACGGCTACTGGGCCGCCTACAAGACCGGCACGGGGAGCAAGACCCGACTGCGCGGCGACGCCCCGGCGCTCGTCTTCTCGAGCAACGCGGGCCTCGGCGGCGCGGAAGGGGCCGACGGAACGCTCGAGTTCGTCGTTCCCGCCGGCGGCTGGGCGCAACCCCCTGTGCGCGGCGCGGCGGGCGGAACGACGGCCTTCGCCGCGCCCTACCGCGGCAGCGGCGACCTCGTCGTCGCCGTCGCGGCGGACAGCCCCGCGGCGACGACGGACGGCATGACGGACGCGGTCCTCGTCTCGTGGCCCGGCGGCTTCGACACGACGCACCTGGTCTACGGCTCGCTCCCGAACCCCGCCACGGACTCGTTCTACATCGCGAACAACCCGGACACCAACGTCCCGGAGCTGCACGCTCGCATCTTCGGCCAGGCGCAGGGCGAGGCCGACCCCACCGTGACGGCCGTCACGGTCGGCGGCGTCACGCGCACCGGCGCGACGCTTTCCGCGGCCGTGATGCCCGGCGGGGATGCGCAGTCCGCCACGGTTTCGCTTCTCGTCTCCGCGAACGGCGGCGCGGAGTTCGTCGCGACGAACGAGACCATCTCGACCGCCGGCACGATCGTCTTCCCGATCGACGGCCTGCCCTCCGGCGCGACCTGCACGGCGCGCTTCCGCGTCGTCAACAGCTACGGGCGCAGCGCCGTCTCCGATCCGGTCGTCGTCCGGCTCCTCGCCAGCTACGCCGAGTTCGTCGTGACCGGTACCGGCGTCTCGCTCTCCCGGGCCGGCAAGGACACCGTCGCCGAATTCACGGCGGATGGCACGTTCACCGTCCTGCGCGGCGGCGCGGCCGAAGTGCTGGTCGTCGCCGGCGGCGGCGCGGGCGGCGCGAGCGGCGGCGGTTATGCGGGCGGCGGCGGCGGCGCGGGCGGCGTCCTGCACCTCGAGGACCTTTGGCTGGACGCGGGCGACTACGCCGTCGTCGTCGGCGCCGGCGGCGCGGCCGCCACCTCCCGTTCCGTCCTCGGCGGCAACGGCGGCGACTCTTCGTTCTGGAGCTACCGCGCGACCGGCGGCGGCGCCGGCTGCTGCCCCTACGTCGGGACGGGCGCGCGTTCCGGCGGCAGCGGCGGCGGTGGCGTGGGCGACGCGTTCGGCAACAACTACGGCGCCAACGCCGGCCTCGCGGGCCAGGGCCACGATGGCGGCCGCGGCACCGGGGGCTGGATCCCCGGCGGCGGCGGCGGCGCGGGCGCGGCCGGTTCCGCGGCCGCGGCCGGCCAGGCCGGCGCGGGCGGCGCGGGTCTTTCCTTCGCCATCGGAAAGAAGACCTACGAAGTCGGCGGCGGCGGTGGCGGCGGCTCCTATTCGGGCGCCGCGCCCGGCGGCGCCACGCACGGCGGCGGCGCGGGCGGCGCGGCGGGCGAATCCGGCGCGGACGGCGCCGCGGCCACGGGCGGCGGCGGCGGCGGCGCAGGCGCGAGCTCGGCCGACCTCCCGTCCGGCGCCGGCGGCGCGGGCGTCGTCGTCGTCCGCATGCGCACCGGCGGCAACGGGCTTCTCATGCTGGTGAAGTAGTCCCCCTCGGCGCCCGTGGCGGGGTGCGGACCCCGCTACGGGCGGGTGCGAGCCGGCCTTGCGGCGGCGCGGGACCGACCGTTTTGTCATGGCGATTTTACGGCGCCATGACATTTCCATGACAACTTCCGCGGGGCGATGTGGTTGACTATGCCTCGTCGGGCGGGAACGGTTCCCGCCCAAGAAGAGGAAAGGCCCCAGCCATGAAATTCAGCATTCAGCATTCTGCATTCTGCATTGCGGTGGCGCTCGCCGCCGCGAGCGCCACCGCCGACCCCGCCGTCTCGGTCGTCGTCGCGCCCGAGCGCAAGGTCCTTGCGAGCGACAAGCCCGAGACCGCTGTCGTCAAGGTCGGCCTCACCGGCGCCGCGCTGCCCGCCGGCGAGCGGCCCGCCGTCAACCTCGCGCTCGTCCTCGACCGCTCCGGCTCGATGCAGGGCGACCGCATCGCCCGGGCGCGCGAGGCCGCCATCGCCGCCGTGCAGCGCCTCGACGAGCGCGACTACGTCTCCGTCGTCGTGTTCGACGACCGCATCGACATGCTCGCCGGCGCCCAGACCGCCTCCGAGGCGAACAAGGCCGCGATCGTCGAGAAGCTCCGCACGGTCGAGGCGCGCGGCGCAACGGCGATCTTCGGCGGCGTCTCCGCCGGCGCGTCCGAGATCCGCAAGAACCTCGCGCGCAAGCTCGTGAACCGCATCGTGCTGCTCTCCGACGGCGCGGCGAACGTCGGCCCCTCCTCGCCCGAGGAGCTCGGCCTGCTCGGCGCGTCGCTCGTCAAGGAGGGCGTCTCCGTCTCCACGCTCGGCGTCGGCCTCGGCTACAACGAGAACCTCATGGCCGCGCTCGCCACGCGCAGCGACGGCAACACCTACTTCATCGAAAACGGCGATGACATCCCGCGCATCTTCGACGCCGAGCTCGGCGACGCGTTCCAGGTCGCCGCGCGCGACGTGAAGCTCTCCGTCCGCTTCCGCGACGCGTTCCCCGTCGAGCTCATCGGCCGCGACGGCCGCATCGAGGACGGCGTCGTCTCGGTCGACTTCAACCAGATCTACTCCCGCCAGGAGAAATACGTCCTCGTCCGCACCGAGTTCCCGGTCGGCAAGGACGGCGAAACGCGCGAGTTCGCCGCGGCCGAGGTCTCGTGGGTCCTTCCCGGCTCGGACGCCTCCGGCTCCGCCGCGGCGACCGGCTCGGTCGCCTTCAGCGCCGACGCCGCCAAGGTCAAGGCGAGCGCCGACGCCAAGGTCCTCGTGCAGAGCGTCAAGACCCAGAACGCCATCCGCACGCAGCGCGCGCTCGAGCTCAACGCCGCCGGCGACTACGAGGCGGCCGGCGCGCTCCTGCGGATGAACAACGATGCCGGGGTGCAGGTCCTCCGGGACTACGACGCCTCGTTCGTGGGCGACAGGAGTGCCGCCGAAGAGCTCAACGAGGAGAACGACTGGAACCTCTCCAACGCCTCCTCGCTCGGCGGCTCCCTCGACGCCCGCGCCGGCAAGAAGCTCAAGACCCGCTCGTCCCAGATCGAGACGCAGCAGAGCACGGTACAGGAGGGGCTGTAGCCATTCGCCGGACGTGTAAAGGGTAAAGTGAAAAGGGTAAAGTTTTCCCTTTTGCGAACCCTTTCCATGTTTCTCCTTCCCCACTTTACCCTTTACACTTTAAACTTTTCATCCCAAACACCCCAATGAAAACGATTCACCTTTCTCTCCTCGCCTCGGCGGCGCTTGCCACGGCAAGCGCCGCCGAGGCCGATCCCTCATTTGCGGCAAGCGCCGCCGCGACCGATTCCGCGCCTCTCGACGCAGAGGTCGTCTTCGTCCTCGATACCACCGGCTCGATGTCCGGTCTCATCGAGGGCGCCAAGCAGAAGATCTGGTCCATCGCCGGCGGCATCATGGAGCGCACCGGCGGCGAGGTGCGGATCGGGCTCGTCCCCTACCGCGACCGCGGCGACGACTACGTGACGCGCCTCTATCCGCTCACGAACAACCTCGACCAAGTCTACGCGGATCTCCAGGGCTTCCGCGCCGGCGGCGGCGGCGATACGCCCGAATCGGTCAACCAGGCGCTCCACGAGGCCGTCTCCGAGATCCGGTGGAGCGATTCGCCCCGCGTCCTCAAGACGATCTTCCTCGTAGGCGACTGCCCGCCGCACATGGACTATCCGGACGACGTCAAGTATCCGGAGAGCTGCGCGCTCGCGACCAACAGGAACATCGTCGTGAGCACGGTGCAGTGCGGCGGCTATGGCGAGACGACGCCGATCTGGAAGGAGATCGCGGAGCGGACGGGCGGCGGCTTCACGCAGATCGGCCAGAGCGGGAGCATGAAGATGGTCGAGACGCCGTTCGACGCGGAGATCCAGAAGCTCAACGCCGAGCTCGGCCGGACCGTGCTGCCCTACGGACGCATGGAGGACCAGTCGTCCCTGCGGGATTTGGTCAAGATGAACGTGGGATCCTCCGCGTTCGTCGCGGGGGCGCGCAACGCCGTGAAGGCCCGCGCGATGGTGGGAGACAAGCTCGCCGCGCCGGTCGCGGGGTTCGACCTCACGGCCGAGCCGGAGCTTCTGGGGAAGCTGGACGCAAAGGATCTGCCGGAGGAGATGCAGGGTCTCTCGGCGGAGGAGCGCCAGGCCAAGCTCGACGAGGCCGTCGCCCGCCGCAAGGCGCTCAACGCGCAGCTGCTCGAACTCGACCGCAAGCGGAGCGACTTCCTGCGCAAGGCCGCGGAAAGCGCGTCGGCCGAGGAGGACGCCTCCTTCGACGGCGAGGTCCTCCGGTCGATCGACGCCCAGCTGCGGAGCCTGCGTTCGACCGCGGAGTGATCCTCTGTTCGCGGGCGGCGGTCCGCGGGGGGGGGGGCAGTTCTCATTGTGAAAATCGTAATGGACTTTTTCAAGGCCGTTTGCTAGGATACGGGCAAACAACGGACCGAAAGAGGACTGAAATGATTTTCCTGACTTGCGAGGAATGGATGGAGCGCATCGGCGAAAACCTGAAGGCTCGACGCCTTCGGGAGAACCTCTCGCAGCAGACGCTGGCGGCTCGCAGCGGTGTTTCGCTCAACGCGGTGAAGAACCTCGAATCCGGACGGGGCGCGTCCGTGCATTCGCTCGTATCGGTGTGCCGGACGCTTGGGGCGGTGGGCTGGATCGACTCGCTCGCCCCGGCGTCCGAGACGAGCCCGCTCGAAATCGCGCGGCGCGGCCGGATGCGCCTGCGCGCGGCGCCGCGGAGAAAGGAGCCGCGCCGTGTATAGGCCCGTGACCGCCATCCGCGTCTCGGTCTGGGGCCGGGACGTCGGGGCGATCGCCCCGGCGCGCGAGCGCGGCGTCTACGCGTTCGAATACGAGCCCTCGTTCCTTTCGTCGGGCATCCAGCTCTCGCCGCTCGTGATGCCGCTGAAGCCGGGTTCGTTCACGTTCGGCGATCTGCCCCGCCGCGCGTTCCTCGGACTGCCGCCCGTGTTCGCGGACGCGCTTCCGGACTCGTTCGGAAACTCGCTCGTCAACGGCTGGATTTCGCACGAGGGCATCCTGCCCGGGCAGATCACGCCCCTGGACCGGCTCGCCTACACGGGCCGGCGCGCCGTCGGCGCGCTCTGCTTCGAGCCGGAACGCGGTCCGCGCGAAGCGGAGCCGAGCGCGCTCGAGATGGGACGTCTCGTCGAGGCGGCGCGCCGCGCGCTCCGCGGCTCGTTCGACCTGCGCGAGGATTCGCTGCAGCAGCTGCTGCGGATCGGCACCTCGGCCGGCGGCGCGCAGGCGAAGGCCGTGATCGGCTGGAACCGCGCGACGGACCAGTTCGTGAGCGGCCAGTTCGACGTGCCGCCGGGCTTCGAGCACTGGCTGCTCAAGTTCTGCCCCGAGGAGGATCCGGAGGCGGGCCGCCGCGAATACGACATCTTCCGGCGCGCCCGCGCCGCCGGGATCGAAATGGCCGATTGCGCGCTCGTCCGCGCCGCCGGGCTCGAGCACTTCGCCACGCGGCGCTTCGACCGCGACGGCAACCGCCGCCACCACGTCCAGACGCTCTCCGCGATCGGGCCCGTCCCCGTCGGCACGGGCGACTACGCGCAGCTCTTCCTCTACGCGGACGCGCTCGGCCTCGGATACGCGGCTCGCGAGGAGATCTTCCGGCGGATGGCGTTCAACGTCGCGATCCGCAACGGCGACGACCACGCCAAGAACTTCTCGTTCCTCCTCCGCGAGGCCGGGCGCTGGGAGCTCGCGCCGGCCTACGACCTCACGGACACGCATTTCTCCGACGGCCCGTGGAGCACGTGGACCGACACGCACGCCCTCTCCGTGAACGGGAAGCATTCCGGCATCACAGACGCGGACCTGCTCGCCGTCGCCGACCGCTTCGGCATCGGCACCGCGCGCGACGTCCTCGCCCGCGTGAAGGACGCCGTCCGCGCCACGCTTCCCCCGTCCCCCTGACCCCGCCGCGCAACCCGCCCCGGCATTCACCCCCAGCCCCGGCAAAACGCCATGAAACGCACGCTTCAGATCCTCCTTCTCTCCTTCGCCGCGGCGGCGGCCGGCGCGGCCGACCTCGCCGCGATGACCGACCTGGCGTTCGCCGAACGCTGGGCGTTCGCGGACGACCGCGCGCCGCTGCTCTCCGAACTGGCGCCGCGCTCGAAGGCGTGGTTCTTCCACGCGGCGCTGCTCGCCCAGCAGAAGGGCGACGCGGACGGCGCGCGCAAGATCCTGCGCGACGCCGTCCGGACGCTCGAGCCGCACAACGGCGGCCAGGCGCCGAACGATCCCGACCTGCGGGAGCTCTGGCGCCGCCAGGCGCTGCTGGACTGGAACGCGAAGGACCCGATCGAGCGCAACCGCGAACGGATCGAGGAGCTGTTCTTCGGCGACCGGATCCAGCTCGCCCCGAAGCCCGCCGAGGTGCGGCCCGGGCAGAGCCCCGCCGCGCTGGACGACGCGGCGCTCGTCCCCGGCGGCCTCGGCGCCACGACCCGCACCGTGGACGGTCCGTTCATTCCGCTCGCCCGGCTGTTCGGGAACGGGCGCTGCCGCAACTTCTGGCACCTCGGACCCAAGGAGAACTCCGACGCGCCCGGCACGCTCGACCTGATCGCCGCGCGCTACCTGGAGCGCCCGGACGACCTTTTCCGCGCCGACGAGCTGGAGCGGCGGCTCACCCTGGAGCAGCTTTTCGAGCTGCGCCGGCGCCTCGCGGGGCGCAAAATGCCGCTCGACCGCCAGGACGCGTTCCTGCGGCTCGTGCTCCGCAAGCTCGCACACGGCGCGGACGAGAACCCCTCCGACCCGGCGGTGCGCCGCGCCGAGCTGCTGCGCATCCTCGATTTCGCGGAGACGCTCGACACGCCGCGGGCGCGGATGAACGTCCGCACGCCGGCGCTTTTCCGCCTGCTGGAGCTGGACCGCTCGACGGGCGCCCCGCCCGACACGGAGCTCCTCTCCGCCTATCTTTCGGAAGTGCATCCGACGAAGCTCCCGCTTCCGAAGCCGCTTCGCGAGAACAAGCTGTGGCAGGGCGTCTCGTATTCGAACGAGACCCGCCCCGACGAGGTCCTCCGCGTCCCTTCGCCGGACGAGGAGGCGCGGCTCGTGGACGCGCTGCTCCTCGACGCGTTCGCGGCGGGGGCCGACCCCGCGGCGTTCGCCGACTGGATCGAGCTTTCGCACCTGCGCCGCCTCCACGCCGAGGCGCGCCTGCTCGCGGGCGACGCGCCCGAGGCGACCGGCGCCGCCGGCGTCCTCGGCGCGGAGGCGTTCCGCGCGCTGCGCGACCGCGTCGAGCTGGACTGGGCTCGCGGCAATCCGCGCACGTTCGCGGCGGACGCCCCCGTCGCGCTCCGCGTCTCGCTCAAGAACGTCCCGCGGCTCCGCGTCGCGGTCTACGACCTGGATCCCTTCAACGCGGTCTCGGAGGTCGGCGCGGACGTCCCCGCCAACGTGGACCTCGACGGCGCGGTCCCGACCGCGGAGCGGACGCTCGACTTCGCGGACGTCCCCGCGATGCGCCGCCACGCCGAGACGATCGACCTGCCGGAGCTGGCCGGGCCCGGCCTCTACGCGGTCGAGATTTCCGGCGGCGGGCTCGCGAGCCGCGCGATCGTCCGCAAGGGGCGGCTCCGCGTCCTGGAGCGCGTCGGCGCGGCGGGCCACGTCTTCACGGTTCTCGGGCCCGACGGCGCCCCGGCGACGAACGCCGTTCTGCGGCTCGACGGCCGAGACTTCGCCGCGGACGAACGCGGAGAGATCGCCGTGCCGTTCGCGTCCACGGACGCACCGCGCCGCGAGACGGCGTTCGTGCGCGCCGGGCGGCTCGCCTGCGCGCACGCCTTCGAGCACGCGACCGAAACCTACGCGCTGGACCTCGCCGCGCTGCTGCCGGCCGAGAGCCTCGTCGCCGGCGGGGAGGCGACGCTCCTGCTGCGGCCGCTCGCGACCGTGGCGGGCGTCCCGGTCCCGGCCGCGGCCGTGCTCTCAGACCCGTCCGTCGAGCTGCGCTTCCGCGACCGCGACGGCACGGAGACGGTCCGCCGCCCCGACGTCCCCGCGCTGCGCGAGGGCGAGGACGTGGCGGTCCGCTTCGTCGTCCCGGCGCGCCTCGAATCCGTCCGCGCGACCTTCTCCGCGACGGTCCGCCCGCTCGTGCGGGAGAAGCCGGAGACGCTCTCCGCCTCCGTCTCGTTCGCCTGCAACGGCGTCGCCGACGGCGACCGGATCGCGCAGGCGCTGCTCCTGCGCGACGGCGACGGCCACGCGCTCGAGCTGCGCGGCCGCGCCGGCGAGCCGATCGCGGACCGCCCCACCATGGCCCGGTGGCGGCACGCCGCGCTGGACGAAGACCGCGAGGCGACCGTGCAGACGGGCCCCGACGGGATCGTCCGCCTCGGCGCGCTGCCCGGGCTGCGCCGGTTCGGCGTCCGCGGCGCCGGCCGCGGCGACGTGCCCGAGGTTCGCTGGACGATCGGCCCGGACGAGACGGCGACGATCCCGTCCGCGCTCCACGCCGCCGCGGGCGAGACGCTCGAGATCTTCGCGCCCGGCTGGCGCACGGCATCGTCCGGAAAGCCGGAGGAGCTGCCGGCGCTCGTCTCCCTGCTGGAGGTGAACGCGCTCGGCGAGACGACGACCAACCGCATCGCGCTCGTGCGCGAGCGCGCCGACGGCGCGCTGCTCGTGGGCCCGCTCCCGGCGGGCGACCTGCGGCTCCACCTGCGCGCCCTCGGCCGCGACATCGCGATCCGCGCGACGCGCCCGCTCCCGGCGGCCGCCGCCTCCGGCGCCGCGGACGCCGCCCTCGCGGGCCCCGTCCGCGCGCTCGCGCCCACCGGCCTCGAGCGCCCGCTGCGCGTCGCGGAGGCCGCCGTGCGCGACGGCGCGCTGCGCATCCGCCTCGCCGGCGCGACGCCCGCGACGCGCGTCCACGTCGTGGCCCGGCGCTACGTCCCCTGCGAGGCCGACGCCGACTGCGAGGGCGCCTTCCTCGGCGCCGTCGCCCCGCCCGCCGCCGGCGTCGTGCGCTGGGGGTCGTGGGCCTCCGACTACGTCTCCGGCCGCCGCCTCGGCGACGAGGCCCGCTACATCCTCGACCGCCGCTCGCTCCCGCACCGCGCCGGCAACCGCCTCTTCCGCCCGAGCCTGATCGTTTCGCCCTGGACCGCCTCCGACACGGAGACCGCGGACCGCGCCGCCGCCGCCGGCGATCCGTGGGAAGGCCAACGCGACACTGCGGCGGGAGCCCGCGGACGTGCGTGCGGCGCCGCGTCGCGCCCGCCCCAGGCGCTCCGCTCCCCCGGACAGCCCTGCTTCGACTTCCTCGCCGAAGGCGCGCGCGTCGCGGCCAACCTGCACCCGGACGCGAACGGCGTCCTCGCCGTTCCGCTCGAGGCCCTCGGCGCCCACCAGGACCTGCTCGTGATCGCCGCGGACGACCTCGCCTGCGCCTCGCGCCGCGTCCCGCTCCCCGCCGCCGCGCCCGAGGTGCGCGACATCCGCCTCGCGAGCGAGCTGCCGGCCGGCGCCCCGAGCCGGATGGAGCCGCTCGCCGAAGTCCTCCGCCCGGGCGAGGCGCGCGCCCTCTCCGCCTCCGGCACGACCCGCTGGCAGGCCTATGCGTCGCTCTCCGACGTGGCGCGGCTGTTCGACGCGATCCGCCCCGAGCCGGCCGCCGCCTCGTTCGAGTTCGCGCTGGGCTGGCCCTCCCTCGCCCCGGAGGAGAAGCTCGCGCGCTACGGCGGGCGCGCCTGCCACGAGCTCGACTTCTTCCTCTGGTGCAAGGACCGCGCGTTCTTCGACGCGACCGTCCTGCCCGCGCTCCGCGACAAGCGCGACCCGGACCTCGTCGACCGCTTCCTCCGCGGCGACGACCTCTCCGCCTGGGCCGAGCCCGCGCGCCTCGGCGCGCTCGGCGCCTTCGAGCGGTGCCTCGTCGCGCTGCGCGTCCCGGCCGCGGCCCCGCTCGTCCTCCGCTCGATGGAGGAGGAGTGCGCCGCCGCGCGCCCCGATCCCGTGCACGACGATGCGCTCTTCCGCGCCGCCCTTCGGGGGCTGGGAGAAAAGTCCGCGCCGCCGCCGGCTCCGGCCGCGTCCCTGCCCGCGGCCGCCCTGGAGGCGAACCGGCGGCTCGCCCGCGATCTCGGCGTCAACGCAATGCGTTCCTTCGACGCCGCGCCCGCGGCGGAGATGATGGCGATGGAGCCGGCGGCGGAAGAGGTGGAAGCGGACTTCGACGCCGGCTGGACCGCCCAGAGCATCCGCCGCGAGAACATCGGCGCGGCCCTCCGCCGCGACGCCGAGCGCCGCAAGGGCAAGGCGCGCGCCTTCTTCCGTCCGACCGACCGCACGAAGGAATGGGCCGAGTCCGGCTGGTGGCGGCAGCGCCGGGCCGCGGACGCCGGCGCCGCCATCGCGCCGAACGGCTTCTGGCTCGACGTCGCCCGCGCCGCCGCGGAGCGCGCGAAGGCCGGCGCCGCGCCGGATGCCCCGTTCGCCGTCCTCTCCGCCCGCGTCGCCGAGGCCGCCGGCTCGTTCCCCGAACGGATGGCCGCGCTCGCGCTGCTCGGCCTACCGTTCGAGGGCGAGGCGCGCTACGTGCCGGCCGGCGCGGCCGGCGCCGCCCCGCGCGTCGAGGCCGGCGAAGGCGCGGCCCTGCTCTTCCGCGAGGCGGCCGCCCCCGCCGCCCCCGCGCGGGAGGGCGACGAGCCGCTCGTGCTCCTGCGCCGGTTCGTCGATCCGGCGCGGCCGACCGAGACCGTCGACGGCGAGACCGTCGAGCGCGCCGTCGCCGGCCCCTTCGTCGCCGGCCGCCCCTACGCGATGCGGACGATCCTCGTGAACCCGACCGGGCGCGAGCGCACCGTCTCGCTCCTGGACGAGATCCCGTGCGGCGCGGTCGCCCTCACGGGCGGCCCCGCGACCCTCGCGCGCACCGTCCGGCTCGAACCGTGGGGCACGGCCCGCTTCGAGCGCCGCTTCTACTTCCCCGAGGCCGCGGAGGCGCCCCGCGCCGTCCGTCCCGCCTGCGCCGCCGAGCGCGGCCGCGCCGCCGGGATCGCGCCCGACGCCGCCTGCGACGTCGCCGCCGTACCTCCGCCGCCCGACCCGGAGAGCTGGGAGGCGATCGCGCGGGACGCCGACGACGCGCGCGTCGTCGACTTCCTCCGGACGCACGACCCGCGCGCGCTCGACCTCTCGCTCGCCGAATGGCGCCTGCTGCGCCGCGAGACCGCCCCCGCGTTCCTCGCCGGCGCGCTCGACGCGCTCGACGCGCACCTCGTCTGGAACGAGCGCTGGTGGCGCGGCGCCTTCGCCCTCGGCGACGCCCGCCGCGCCGGCGAGGCGCTGCGCCGCTCCGGCGCGGTCGCGCGAAGCGGCGGCCTCGGCGCCTGGCTGCGCTCACCCGTCCTCGACCTCGACCCCGAGGAGGACGGCTTCCTCGAGCTGCTCGAATACTGGCCGCTCCAGAACCCGCGCGTCCACCCCTTCGGCGCGTCGCGCGAGCCCGAGAACCGCTCCTTCGCCGCGCAGTGGCGCCGCTTCCTCGACGCCCTCGCCTGGAAGCCCGCCGCCGACTCCCGCGACCGGCTCCTCGCCGCCGTGTACCTCCACGCGATGGACCGCCGCGAGGAGGCGGACGCCCAGGCCGCGCTCGTCCGCCCGCAGGACGCCGGGACGCGGATGCAGCTCGACTACCTCCGCGCCTGGACCGCGTGGGGCGACCTCGACACCGCCGCCGCCCGCGCCGCCGCCGCGCCGTGGGCCGGGCAGCCCGTCCCCGAGCCCTGGCGCGGCCGCTTCGCCGCCCTGCTCGCCGCGTGCGACGAGGCCGAGGGCCGCGCCCCCGGCGCGCGCAAGGCCGCGGACGCGGCGGCCGCCCCCGCCGCGCCCACCCTGCGCCTCGCCGCCGACGGCGCCGGCCGCGCGCTGCTCTCCGGCTCCGGCGCAGCGTCCTGCCGGCTGCGCGCCTACCCGGTCGACCTCGAGCTGATCTTCTCGAACAACCCGTTCTCCGCGGGCGGCGTCCCGAACCGCGCCGCCATCGTCCGTCCCGCCTGGACGGGCTCCGCGAAGATCCCGGCCGACGGCACCGCCGCCCCCGTCGCCATCCCCGCCGCGCTCCTCGGGCGCGCCGGCGCGTGGGTGCTCGAGGCGTCCGCCGGCGAAGCCGTCGCGCGCCTCACCGTCCCCTCGCGCGAGCCGGACGTCCAGCTCGCCCCGGGCGACGGCACGCTGCGCGTCCGCGACGCGAAGGGCCGCCCGCTCCCCGCCGCCTACGTCAAGGTCTACGCGCGTCCCTCCGGCGGCGGCGCCCCGCGCTTCTGGAAGGACGGCTACACCGATCCGCTCGGCGTCTTCGACTACGCCGCCGTCACCGGGGCGGACCTGCCGCCCGTCGAAGCCTTCGCCGTGCTCGTCCTCCACGACGAGGCCGGCGCGAAGACCCTCGAAGCCCCCGCCCCCGCCGCCATCCGATGAGGCGCTACCTCCGCACCTACCTTCTGGCCATCGTCCTGCCGGCGCTGCTGCTCGCGCTCTTCGGCGCGGTGCTGCTCTTCGGTCTCGCGGATTTCGTCCGCGAGGACCGGATCGAGCGTCTTCGCTATGACGCCTTCGCGATCGCGCTGCGCGAGTCGAAGGCGATACAGGCGCTTCTCGACGAACGGCTCGACCGCATCGCCGCGGCGCCGGACGCCGACGCCGCGCTCGCTGTGCTGCGCGAGTTCTCGGCCCGCGATCCGCTGGTCCGCGCCGCGTTCCTGTGGCGCAAGGGCGAGGGTTGCGTGTGGCCCCAGGCGACCGGGGCAACGGAGGAGGAACGCCGGTTCCGCTTCCGCTACGAACCGCTTTTCTCCGGCGTCGTCCCGTGGTCTCCGCCGCAGACGTCGCAGTGGGCTCCGTTCGCCCCGCCGGCGGGCCCATCCGTGAAATACGACCCGCTCGCGCCGGTTTCTCCGCCTCCCTCCGCCGACTCTGCGTCGACACCGCCGTCGCGCGGCTACCGGCCCTGGAGTTCCGGGGACCGCTCGGACCTGCTCGCGTGGACGCGTCTGCCGGGCGGGGAGATCGCCGGATTCGAACTGGAGACGGTCTATCTGGTTTCGCGGCTGCAGGCGACCGGGATCCCGTCCGAGGAAGCGGCGGCGCTCGTCGACGGAAACGGGACGGAGCTCGTCCCGTTCCCGGCCTCCTACGGCGGCGGCCCCTGGCGCGAAGAGCCCGTCGATCCGTTCTTCCCGCGGTGGCGCATTCGCGCCGCGCTGTCGGACGTTTCCGCCGGCCGCGACGCGGGGCGCTCCGTCCTCGCCGTCGGCGGCGCCCTCTTCGGGCTCCTCCTGCTCTGCCTCGCCGGCGGCGGCCTCGTGTTGCTGCGCGCCGCGCGGCGAGAACGCCTCGACGCCCTCCGCAAGACGGACTTCGTCGACAACGTCTCGCACGAGCTCAAGACGCCGCTCTCCGGCATTCGCCTCAGCGCCGAGCTGCTCGCCGAGGGCCGGCTCCCCGACGGCCCCCGCCGCGACAAGGCGGTCCGCTCCATCCTCGCCGAATCCGACCGCCTCGACCGCCTCGTCTCCAACCTCCTCGACTTCGGCCGTCTCGAGCGCGGCCGCCGCCGGTTCGACCTCCAGCGCGTCGACCTCGTCGCGCTGCTCGAGGAAATGCAGAATGCACAATGCACGATGCACAATGAAGGAGGGGCCGCGGTCGGGCCCGACATTGTGCATTGTGCATTCCGCATTGTGCATTGCGAGCGCGGCCTCGCCGCGCTCGCCGATCCCGACGCCGTCCGGCGGATCCTCTCGAACCTCTTCGACAACGCCGCGAAATACGCGCCCGGCGCGCCGCCGGAGGTCTCGGTGCGGACCGCCGGAACGGCTCGCTCGGAGAGCTCGCCCCACCGCAGCGCTGTCGAGATCGTCGTCGCCGACCGCGGCCCGGGCGTGCCGCCCGGCCTCGAGGAGAAGGTCTTCGAGCGCTTCTTCCGCGCCGACGACTCCCTCGCCCGCCGCGCGAACGGCAGCGGCATCGGCCTCTCCCTCGCCCGCGGCCTCGCCCGCGGGATGGGCGGCGACCTCATCTATCGCCCCCGCCCCGGCGGCGGCGCCGAATTCGTGCTCACGCTCCCGGAATCCTAGCCATGCCATTCATCCTTTTCGCCGAAGACGACGCGACGCTCCGCGACGGCCTGCAGGCCGCGCTGGAGAGCGAGGGCTACGAGACGCGCCCGTGCGCCGACGGTGCCGAGGCGCTCGCGGCCTATGCGGAGCGGCGGCCCGACCTGCTGCTCCTGGACGTGATGATGCCGAAGAGGAGCGGGTTCGACGTCTGCGCCGAGGTGCGGCGCACGGACGCCGCCGTTCCGATCCTCTTCCTCACCGCGAAGGCCGGCGAGGCCGACCAGGTGCTCGGCCTCGGGCTCGGCGCGGACGACTACATCGCCAAGCCCTTCCGCATCCGCGTGCTCCTCGCCCGCGTCGCGGCGGCGCTGCGCCGCGCGGCCGCCGCCCCCGCCGCCGCGGGGGCCGATTCGTTCGCGATCGGCACGGCGCGGATCGACGCCCGCCGCTTTCTCCTGGACCCCGGCGACGGCTCGCCCGCCCAGTCGCTCTCCGCGCGCGAGCTCGGGCTGCTGCGCGCGTTCGCGGCGCATCCGGGCGAGGTCCTCTCGCGCGACGAGCTGCTGAACGAGGTATGGGGCGTCGATTACGTCGGCGGCCCGCGGACGCTCGACCAGCACGTCCTGCAGATCCGCAGGAAGCTCGGCCCCTCCGCCGACCGCATCGAGACCGTCCACCGCGCCGGCTACCGCTACGCGGGCAATCCCCGCTGAACCGCCGTCGAACCGTCCGTCATCCCGCCGCCACGAAGCCGAAGGCATGAAGATCAACGCCCTCCACGTCGACCTCAACAGCGCGATGCGCCTTGCGCCGAAGGGCGGCGCTCGTCTATAATCCGCCACATGAAACGCATCCTTCCGCTTCTTCTTCTCTGCGCCGCCGCGAACGCCGCGGAGCCGGCTCGGCCCGCGGCCGACCCCGCCATGACGAACGCGCCGGCCCTTGCGGCCGTCGATTCCCCCGCGTGGGTGGCGAAGCTTCCCGCGGCGACGAACGCCACGCAGCTCCTCGTGGTCGCCGGCATCGGGATGGACAAGACCACGGCCTACGTCTCGATGCACGAGAAGGGCGCGGACGGGAGCTGGAAGCAGATCCTCTCGACGCCGGGGTTCGTCGGAAGGAACGGCCTGTGCCTGGACGCCGACCACCGCGAGGGCTGCGGCCAGACGCCGATCGGCGTCTACCGCTTCAACAAGGCGTTCGGCATCGCGCCCGATCCCGGCTGCGCGATCCCCTACGTCCAGGTGGACGGGAACGCCTGGTGGAGCGGCGACCCCGACCGGCGCTACAACCAGATGGTCGACATCCGCGACGTCCCGGACCTCGTCCTCGACGACAGCGAGCACCTCGTCGACTACGACGTCCATTACCAGTACTGCCTGAACATCGGCTTCAACGAGGAGGGCGCGCCCGGCCGCGGCTCGGCGATCTTCCTGCACTGCTTCGGCCCGCAGAAGCCCTGGACCGGCGGCTGCGTGGCGATTCCGAAGGACGTCATGCTGCGCGTCATGCGGAGCGTCCGCGCGGACTGCGTCGTCGTCATCGACACCTTCGAGAACCTGGGCGCGAGCTGGTAGCGCGGGCGCGACGCTTGACCGTCGTCCGCGCGCGGGTGTAGGATTTGCGCCATGAAACGAATCCTCCCCCTGCTGCTCCTCCCTCTTGTCGTCTCCGCCGCGGACGAATACGTCGGCGCGCAGCTGCCGATCATCTTCGCCGGGCCGAGGACGTTCGTCCACGACTACAAGCACGACGCGCACGAGCTGATCGACCGGCGTTTCATCTATGTCGACCAATTCCCGGGCAAGCTGGACTGGGAACGGGTCTATCCGATCTACGACGCGGGCTCGCCCAAGCTCGTCACCTCGATCCTGATCCAGGGCGCGGGAGACATGGAATACTACAACACGAGCCGACTCGGAAAGTTTCGCGTCTACGGGTCGAACGACATGGCCGACTGGACGCTCTTCTGGGAAGGGCATTCCATGACCGTCGGAAATACAGAATACATCCGCCTCGTGCGGGACCCCGCCACGGGCGCGTCGTCCGCCTGGAAGCTCGTCAAGCCGTCGTCCGCCGGACAGATGCCCGTCATGGCCACCGCCGAGAAGAAGGCGGACTACGACGATTCGGCCTATCCCTGCGCGACGCACTACCGCTACTACCGGATCGAGGCGAGCCCGGACGCCGACTTCAAGACCGTCAACGCCGGCGAGTTCTCGCTCTGGACGCCGGACCTGTGCGTGTTCGCGAAGCGCCCGGTCGTCGCGACGAGCCTGTCCTCGCTCGATTCGCCCGACGACCCGGACGGCGTCTCGTTCCGCGGGACGCTGACCCTGGCGCCCGCCGGCACGGCGGACGTCCTCGTCGCGATCGACAAGGCGGACCACGGCGCGGACCTCGCGGCCTGGCGGGCTGCCGGCGCCCGCGTCGAGACGCTCGCGACGGGGCTCGCCTCCGGCGCGGACTTCTCCGCCAAGGTCTCCGGCCTCGGCAGGGGAATCTGGCACACGCGCACGTTCGCCGTGTCGGGGAGCGACGTCGCCGCCTCGCCCGTCACGTTCCGCATCGCCGTCGGGACGGAAGCCGAATACCCCGCCGCGCACATGTCGGGCTTCAACAGCCCCGCGATGTACAACGGCGGCCTCGACACCTGGGTCGACAACAACAACGGACACAACGCCGTCTTCGTCTTCGACTGCACGGACATGACGGACCGCTATCCCGTCGCGATCCGCTACTGGGGCCGCACCGGTCTCGACGTCGAGATGATCCGAGGCCGCACCGCCGTCGTGTCCGCCACGTCCTCCCCAATCGACTGGCCGGACTCCGAAACCTCCGTCTCGGCGTCCCCTCGCGTCGTTTCGTGGGATTCCGCCGACACGCAGTCCTCCGCGAACTGGACGACGGTCGAGGACCTCTCCTGGACGCAGATGGACTGGAAGGACGGCTGCTACGACGTCGTGCTGCCCGAGAACCTCGCCCGCACGGCGAAGTATCTCAGGATCACGAACGTCTCCATGGGCCACGCCCGCGAGTTCGAGGTCCGCACGCTCAAGAAGGGCGGCCTCCTCCTGCTGATGAAATAGTCCCCCTCGGCGGCTGTGGCGGGGTGCGGCGCACCCCGCCACGGCCGCGTGCGAGTCGGCCTTGTGGCGGCGCGGATCCCGCGCCGCCCAAGGCCGACGAAGCGCTTTCTTTGACGCGAGACGTGAGACGCGAGACGTGCCCGTCCGGCATTGCCCTTGCGCGGCTCACGTCTCTCGTCTCGCGTCCCTCGTCCCCGGCGCGAGCGCCGGCCCCCTCCCTGAGGGGGCTCCCGGCGAAGCCGGGTGGGGGAGTCATTCAGCATTCAGCATTCAGCATTGACCGGCCACCCACTCCGGCTCGCTTCGCTCGCCAGCTCCACCACGCAACGGGGGCTACTTGAACAAGATGACCATGGCCGGGCCGACGGCCTTGTAGACGATGACCGGCGTTTCGCCCCGGGTCTGGCGGGAGACGGCCAGTTTCCAGCCGGGTGCGTCCGGAACGCCGGGTTCGTAGCCGAGGACGTGCCCGTCGTCGTTCACGACGACGAGCGCTTCGTTCTTGTCGAGCGAGACGCGCTCGTCCGTGAAGTCGGCGACGCACGGCGCCAGCAGCTCGATTGCGGCTCCGGCCGCGGCGGCCATCGCCGCCCGCAGGGACGTGTAGTCCGTTCCGCCGACGGACGCGATCGGAGCATGCCACCACATGAGCCAGACGCGCATGTTCCAGTCCGTCCACGATCCCTTCTCCAGATCGCCCTTCGCATAGGTCGACGCGGGCGGATCGGTCACGAACACCGTGTTGGTCGACATCCAGGCGTCCCAGTCGTCCTTTGCAGACCACTCCATGTGGAGTGTGACCGCATGGCGCTTGCCGCCGTCGAAAACGCTGGAGTCGAATCCCCGCGAGGGGAAGTTGTTGAAGTAAATGTGCTGGTCGACCTTGATTCCCGAGTTGTCTCCGAACGCCCGCCTGCCCGCATATTCGAAATCCGGCCCGAAGACGATTTTCGAAAGATTCGGACAGCCGCCGAACGCGGCGTATCCGTCGACGCTCTTGAGCCCGTTCGTGGCGATGAACGAGGAAATGCCGGTATTGGCGAAAACGGCATCGCACGAGGCGACCCCCGCCGGCCAGACGATGTCGCCCGTCAGATTCGGGTTGTTGGCGAGGGCCTTGCCGCCGATGGCCGTCAACGTCGACGGCAATCCGGAAAACGATTCAAGAGCCGTGCAGCCGTTGAAATTGTTGAAAGTGGCCAAGCTCTCCAGCCCTTCGTTGAGAGCCAGGGAACGGAGGGACTTGTTGTTCTCGAAGGCGGACCAGCCGATGGATTTCATCGTCGGCGGGCAGACGAGATTCGTCACGGGCGCTCCGATCATCGTGCCGCCGTTGATTCCCACGAGCGTCCACTCGCCCTCGATCCCGACGGAGAAGTCGAGATTGACGCACTGCGGATTGTTCCCGTTGTTGCCGATCGTGAGCGACGTTCCGCTGCGGGAGATGTTCGAGACGACGTTGTGGAAGCCCGACGGGTCGGTCCACTCCAGAATGCCCTGGTCCCACCATTGGTTGCCGTCGGGAACGGAATAGACCCATCCGTCCGCGGATGCGACGGCCGGTGCGGCGATGAAAAGAAGAAGGGGAATGATCCGTTTCATGTTCGGGAGTCCTCCCGGCGCGGGCGGGCCGCCAGCACGGTCGTCTCGACGTAGACTTTCTTTTGGGCTGGCGTGGGGTCAGGCATGGTCAGGGTTTTCGGGCGGGATCCCGTGGCGGGGCGCCGTGTGGCGGATTTCTCCGTGGGGTGGCGTATGCGGCGAAGTCTACCATACGGCCGCCTCGGGGGCAAACGCTACGCGGGGCGCCGCCCTCACCGCGTCGCTTGACCGCCGTTCGCGCGCGGGTGTAGGATTTCCGCCATGAAGCATGACACCATCAGACTGTCGAGCGGCACGTGCCGGTTCGTCGCCCACCGGGGACTTTCGGGACTCGAAACCGAAAACACGTGCGCGGCCTTCCTGGCCGCCGGCCTTCGCGGCTACTGGGGGATCGAGACGGACGTCCACCCGACGCCGGACGGCCGATTCGTCTGTTCGCACGACCGCGACCTGCGGCGCGTCTCGGGCGTCGCCGGCTTCGACGTGCGGACGCGTCCGTCCGCCGAAACGCGGTCCGTGCCGCTGCTCGACCCGGACGGCGAGACGCGCCGCTCCGACCTGCGCGTCCCCTTCTTCGAGGACTATCTCGCGATCTGCCGCAAGTACGGCCGCGTCCCCGTCGTCGAGCTCAAGGACGGCCCGTTCGACCTGCGGACCGTCCGCCGTCTCGTCGCCCGCGTGCGCGAGGCGGGCCTCCTCGACCGCGCGGTCTTCATCGCCTTCGACTGGGGCGACTGCCTGCGCGCCCGCAAGGTCTGCCCGGACAACGAAGTGATGCACCTGGTCGGCGGCGGCGGCGGTCAGAGGACCCTTGCGGAGCACGTCGCGCACCGCATCGGCGCCGACTACCGCCACGACCTGGTCACGCCGGAGCTCGTGGCGGCGTTCCACGCCGCCGGCCTTCGCGTGAACGCCTGGATCGTCGACACCCTCGCCGACGCCGCCCGGCTCCTCGACGCGGGCGTCGACCTGATCACGACCGACATTCTCGAAGAAGCCCAGGGGGCATGAACGGCGCCACGGAGATTCTCCCGCGCATCGGCTTCGCCCTGCGCCTGACCGCGCTCCCGGACTTCTCGGGGCCGCCGCGGGAGGCCGTCGTGGCGGACGGCGAAATGGCCTCCCGGACCGTCGAGGACGCCGGCGGCGGCGCGGTCCGCATCGTCTGGCGCGGCCATCCGCTTTGCGGCGCGGCGTTCGCCGTCGCGGCCGAGCTCGCCCCGGCGCCCGGCGGCGGCGGCTGGGACTATTCCTTCCGCTACGACGGAAACGCCTCGGGCCTCGCCGTGGAGGCCGTCGAGTTCCCCGTCCTGACCGTTCCGCGCACGGACGCGACGGAAATCTTCTATCCGTGGCTGTGCGGCCGGGTGCGCCGCCCGAAGTGGAGCTCCTTGGAACCCGGCGCCGAAGTCACCGAGATCCAGGCGACCGGCCTGCACTTCATGGCCGCGCTGAACGGCGCGGACGAGTCCTGGTACGTCGACCAGCGCGGCGACGCGCGGCTGCGCCCGAACTGGGCCGCCATCCGCAACGGCGCGCAGCCGGGGACCGTGGCGCTCGTCTTCCGCCACTTGCCGGAGGTCACGGAAGCCAACCGCGCCGCGGGGGCGCTGCCGTTCGGCGGCCGGATCGCCACGTTCCGGGGCGACTGGTTCGCGGCGGCCGAGATCTACCGGCGCTGGGCCTGGGAGCAGCCGTGGACGAAGGCGGCATTCGCCCGCCCGCGAAATCGCCTGCGGGACATCGCGATCTGGTTCTGGAACCGCGGCGGCGTCGCGGACGTGGAGCCGCCCGTGGAGCGCTTCGCGTCGCTCACTGGGCTCCCGGTGGCCCTGGACTGGTATTGGTGGCACAATATCCCCTACGACGCCGGCTACCCGCACTTCTGGCCGCCGCGCGAGGGTGCGGAGGCCTTTTCCGCCGCCGTGCGGCGCCTCGCCGCGAAGGGCGTCTTCGTCCAGCCCTATACGAACGGCGTCAGCTGGGACAAGGCGTCGCCGACGTGGAAGACGGAGGGCGAGCCCGACTGCATCCTGGAGAAGAGCGGCGAACGGTGGGGGTGGCGGTACAATGTCCACATGCCAAGCTGCCTCGCGGTGATGTGCGGCGACGCGCCCCGCTTCCACGCCCGGATGCGCGACCTCGTGCGCCGGCTGCGCGAATGCGGCGTCCCGGGCGTGTATCTCGACCAGATCGGCTGCTGCACCGTCCGCACCTGCTGGGACCCGGCCCACCGCCACCCGCCCGGCGGCGGCACGGCGATCGTGGAGGGCTACCGCGAAATGCTCCGCGACATCCGGGCCGACAACCCCGGGCTGCTTCTCTCCACCGAATCGGCGCCCGAATCGTATCTCGACGTCGTCGATTCGTTCATCAATCTCCACCAGAACGAGGAGCGCGCGGCGACGGTCCTCGTGCCGGAGGCCGAGACCGTCCCCGCCTTCCAGGCCGTCTACCACGGCGCCATCGCGTCCTACGGCAGCTACGCCTCGATCGACGGCATCCCGCCCTGGGACCCCGCCTGGCCCGACGACGACCGCTGGACGGAGGAGAAGCCGTGGGAGGAGCTCTACCCCGACCAGTTCGCGTTCGAATTCGCTCGCGGCGTCGCGATGGGCATCCAGCCGATGGTGCACCAGCTGCGGATGCGCCACTTCGACGACCCCCGCTTCGCCGCGAATCTCTCCTTCGCCGTCGACACCGCGAAGTTCTACTTCGCCAGCCGCGACTTCCTCTTCGACGGCACGATGTGCGCGCCCGGGACGCTCGACTGCGCCCGGCTCGCGGTGGACCTCTTCGTCCGCGGCATCTACACCAAGCCCGGCGAAGGCCGCGTCGTGCACCGCCCGGGCGCGCCCGCCGTCTTCCACTCCGTGTGGCGCGCGCCGGACGGACGCCTCGCGGCGACGCTCTGCAACTGGACGCGCGAGCCGCAGCCCTTCGCGCTCTCGACGCCGGACCTCGCCGCCTCCGGCACCGTCCCCGCCCGCGGCTGGATGCTGTCGATGGCGTAGGGGCCCTCGCACATAAGGCGAGATTTCCGGGCAAGCGGACTTGCGAGTCCTTGCAATCACATTTTTCGATTGAATAATGTGATCGTGAAACACATTTTCCGTTTGAATATACGGTAGAACTATGCTAGACTGCCCCGCGAAAGGACACGAACATGGAACGGGACGTCTTCCGGAAAATCGTCGAATGGAACAACGGGCGAAAGCGCAAGCCCCTGATTCTCATGGGCGCGCGGCAGGTCGGAAAGACCTGGCTGATGGATGCGTTCGCGGACCGCTTCTATCCGGGCAAGTGCGTCCGCGTCGACCTGCAGAAGAACGTGCGCCTCCGCGACCGGATCGAGACGTCGGACCTGGATGCGCGGTCAATGGTCGACCTCGTGCAGGCGGCGACGGGCAAGGCCGTCGTGCCGGGCGAGACGCTGCTCGTCCTCGACGAAATCCAGGAGTCCCCGCGGGCGCTCAACGCGCTCAAGTACTTCAACCAGGAGATGCCCGACCTCGCCGTCATGGTCGCCGGCTCCCTCCTCGGGCTGGCCGTCGGCAAGTCGGACGAAAAGCGGAAGGAGTCCGCGAAGACCTCGTTTCCGGTCGGAAAGGTCCATTTTCTCGACGTGGCTCCCATGTCGTTCTCCGAGTTCCTCCGCGCGCTCGGGAACCCGTTCCTCGTCGAGGCCGTCGAAACGGGCGACTGGAAGACGCTCGACGCCATGCACGACGAACTCGTCGCCCTCCTGCGCAAGTACCTCTTCGCGGGCGGCATGCCGGAAGCCGTCGCGCAGTTCGCGGAGAACGGCGACTACGCGGCCGTTCGAACGGTGCAGGAGGACATCCTCCGCGCCTACGACGCCGATTTCGCGAAGCACGCCCCGCCGGACCTTCTCCCGAAGATCCGGCTCCTGTGGAACAACGTTCCCGCGCAGCTGGCCAAGGAGAACAAAAAGTTCGTCTACGCGGCGCTCAAGACCGGCGCCCGCGCCCGGGAGTACGAATCCGCGCTGCAGTGGCTCGACGACGCGGGCGTCGTCCGCCGCGTTTTCCGCGTTTCGCCGCCCCGCATCCCGCTCCGCTCCTATCGCGACGTCTCGGCGTTCAAGCTCTACGTGCTCGACGTCGGCCTGCTGGGGACGATGTCCGGCGTCGATTCCCGGACGCTTCTCGACGGAAACGCCCTCTTCACGAACTTCAAGGGCGCGATGACCGAGCAGTTCGTGCTCCAGGAGGCCGTCGCCGCCGGATTCGAGCCGCACTACTGGTCGTCCGACTCGGGCAACGCCGAAGTCGAGTTCGCGCTCCAGGGCGCCGGAGCGGTGTTCCCCGTCGAAGCGAAGGCCGGAGTCAACACGAAGGCGAAGAGCCTGCAGGTCTACCGGAAGCTCTTCCGCCCGCCGTTCGCGATCCGGACCTCGCTCCAGCCGCATCGCGACGGAACGGAGACGAAGGACGTCCCCCTCTACGCCTTCGGCGCGCGTCTCGGCGCCCTTCTTTCTTCGAGTTCCTCCCGCGATTGTTAAATGGGACTGTCCCCGCTTCGCAATTTTTCTTCTAACCCGTTTTTTTCGAAAAATTGAAGAAAAGTTCGGCTTGGACGCCAAGGTTCGCCGGCTCAACGTCGCCCCGGGTCTTTCGGTGCGCACGGCACTCGTCTACGAAGGCCGTCTCTCGCCGTCCGTCCCCGCCGACCGCTACTTCGACTTCATCGTCCCGGCCGACCGACTCTTTGCGGGTTGAGTTCGCAAGTCCGGCTCGTCGCACGGCGCGGATGCGCCGCGCGACGGCCGGGCGTTGGTTCGCCGCGCTCCGCGCGGCTCTACGGCACCTCCACCTTCACCCGGAAGAAGCGGTAACCCGCCGCGTCCCAGTTGGCGCCGTCTTCGAGGTCGGTCCAGCCTCCGCCGAGCTTCTTCGCGCCCTGGACCGTGTAGGCCCGGTTCGCGCTTTCGCCGCGTTCGATCGTCACCTCCGGTTCGCCGTCCACCATCTCGATGCCCGCCACGAGGTCGTCGTCTGGGTCTTCCGGATCGAGATCGGCCACGTAGCATTCCCAGACCGGCCGGCCGTTCGCGGCCTTCGCCCGCGCGGCCGTCCAGTAGTTCCCGTCCGCCGCCGCAAGCGCATCCGCGGCGTTCCCGGAAATCCACGTTTTCGGAATCGAAACCCCGTCGACATCCACGCACGGATTGTCGGAAACGACGACTTGGCATCCCGACGGCAATCCCCACGAATCCGTTTGATCCGCAAGCCATTCCGGAATCGTGATCGATGTCAGCCCGGAACAACTGGAAAACGCACGTTCCCCGATGCTTGTCACGCTATCTGGAATCGTGATCGACGTCAATCCGGAACAACCGTAAAACGCATAATCCCCAACGCTCGTCACGCCGTTCGGAATCATGATTGACGTCAAGCCGGAACAACCGAAAAACGCATCCTCTCCGATGTGCGTCACGCCGTCCGGAATCATGACCGACGTCAGCCCGGAACAACCGGAAAACGCATTGGCCTCGATGCTCGTCACGCCGCCAGGAATCACGAGGTCGCCCATCAGCCCGGAACAACCGCAAAACACATAGCTTCCAATCCATGTCACTCCGTCCGGAATCGTGATCGACGTCAGCCCGGAACAACCTCCGAAAGCCCAATTTCCGATGCTCGTCACGCTATCTGGAATCGTGATCGACGTCAATCCGGAACAACCGGAAAACGCATAGTTCCCAATGCTCGTCACGCCGTCCGGAATCGTAATCGACATCAGTCCGGAACAAGCGTTAAACGCGCCGCTCCCGATGCTCGTCACGCCGTCTGGAATCGTAATCGATATCAGTCCGGAACAAGCGTCAAATGCATAGTCTCCGATGTTCGTCACGCCGTCCGGAATCGTAATCGACATTAGCCCAGAACAATAGCGAAACGCCTCGTTCCCGATACTTGTCACGCCGTTTCCGATCATGACCGACGTCAGCCCGAAACAATTGTAAAACGTCTCGTACCCGATGCTCGTCACGCCGTCCGGAATCGTAATAGACATCAGTCCGGAACAACCGGAAAACGCGCCGCTCCCGATGCTCGTCATGTTGTCCGGAATCGTGATCGATATTAGTCCGGAACAACCGTAAAACGCAGAGTCCCCGATGCTCGTCACGCTGTCCGGAATTGTAATCGATATCAGTCCGGAACAACCGTAAAACGCTCGGTCACCGATGTTGCGGGCGCCAGTCAGATCGAGCGCGCCGGAAAGACTTCCGTTCGTGCCAACAATCCAACCGTCAACCAGTTTGACTCCAGGAATACTTGTCATATCGAACAAGGCGTCGGAACAACCGGAAAACGCACCCCTCCCAATGCGGAGTACGCTGTCCGGAATCGTAATCGACGTCAGCCCGGAACAACCGCTAAACGCGGCACTTCCGATAATCGTCACGCCGTTCGGGATCGTGATTGATGTCAGCCCAGAACAACCGCTAAACGCGGCACTTCCGATAATCGTCACGCCGTTCGGGATCGTGATTGATGTCAGCCCGGAACACTCGCGAAACGCAGAGTCTTCGATACTCGTCACGCCGTCTGGAATCATAACCGACATCAGCCTGGAACAATCTTCAAACACCGCGTATCCGATACTCGTCACGCCGTTCGGGATCGTAATCGATGTCAGTCCGGAACAATCGTAAAACGCGCGTTCCCCGATACTCGTCACGCTGTCCGGAATCGTGATCGACGTCAACCCGGAACAACCGTAAAACGCAGAGTCCCCGATGCTCGTCACGACCTTTCCGCCCAGTACCGATGGAATGACAACATCACCGGAGGCGGGTGAAACGCCCGTGACGATAGCCGAATTGTCGTAAATTTCGAACGACCACGTATAGTTGCCTATGGTCTGTTCGTCGGCAAACACGAAGACGGGAAGAAGCATCGCCGCGAGGGCAAAGAGGAAGACGGTTCGTTTCATGAAATGGTTCTCGCGATGCGGCTGCATCGCGAGCGGGGCCGGAAGTGAGGCGGCTATAAAAAGAGCGCGTTCCCAGTTCCATGCCCTCTCTGGCGGCCGTAGGACTGGCCGGTCTCGAATACATGGAGAGAACGCGCCCGAGGGGCGCGGTCTGCTGTGATTCGAGACAAGACCAGTCGGCCTTGTTAAGAAGAAACGACTACGGAAAGTGTCCTACGTTTTCCAGAGAGGCGTCGTTTAGCAGTTCGCTAGAGGTTCAGTTGTGGTGGCGGGGTCTGGGTGTCGGATTTCTCCGTGGGGTTGCGTAATGGCCCGAAGTCTACCACACGGGTGCGCGCACGGCAAGCGGGCGCGAAACCCGGCCTCGCGCGCGGCGAAGCCGCCGCGCGGGGCGGATTGGAATGGCCGCAGGGTATGCGGAGCGATGGGCCCATAGAGCTTACCGGTTTGCCGGTAAATGCCACCATGGGTCGAAACAGTGTTTCTGCCGTTTTGCCGTCGTGACAAGTTGCGTCAGTCGGGTTCTGGCTCCTCGTTCCCCGTCCACGATTGGCAGCAGCACATCGAGAGACAGGACGCGGAGTCTCTTTCTCGCGGGGTCTCGATTGGCCAAGCCTGGCCACGCCTTGTTCGTTCCCGGCTCGGCCGAGATGTCGACCAGCACAGCCAATGCGGTGGGATTCCCGATGGTGATGCCGAGCAGTTTGTTCCATTCGGCGTCCTCGGTCTCGGAATCCATCGAAGACAAGTCCGCGACGTCGCAGAAAACCTTCCGAGACTTGTCGATCCAGTGGACGCCCTGTTGTTCCGGGATGTGGCATTTGCACTTCGTCTTTGCGGCGAAGTTGGAAAGCTTGGGATCGTCGTCGTCCCAAAACACTTCGATGCTTCCGTCGGTCGCGACGATCCGGCCGCTGTCGCCGTGGGCTTCGCCTTGAAAGCGGACGGTTCCTCCGAGGCGATAGCCCCTTGGTGCGAGAAATCTCCCGTTGAGCAGGCGTATCCAGCCGATGTAGCCGTAGAATTTCTCGCCGCCGTTCCATTTGACGGACTGCCCGTCGTCACCGACGATCCATTGGTTCCACTGGCTGGGGAAACCGTCGCCCTCGTAGAACGGGCCGTCCATCGCCGCAAGCTCCTCGTATGTTTCGTCGTCCAGCGGACGGTCGAGCTTGAACTCGCCCGAGAACTTCGTGGTGTAACCCATGTCTCCCTCCTTTCAGCGTCCCTGCTCCGACGGAATGCGGGCGGAGGGGTTCTTGCGGATCTTCCGGACCGTGTGCTTGATCTTGCCGACGAGGAAGTTCAGTTCAAGTGACGATTCGGTTTCGACCGCGTCGGCGTCGGGCATGACGACCTCGGCGAGGAGTTTTCCGAAACGGCGCGCCCGTGCGGCTTTCTTTTCCGCGTCAGGCTCTTCGTGCAGCGCGACGAGGTCCCGCTTGAGCGCGCGGACCTTCGCGAACGTCTCGATGATGGCGAACGTCGTTTCGGTCGCGCGCCGGCTCTTGAGCACCGTCGCGAGCATGTAGAGACCTTTCTCGGTGAAGGCCTTGGGAAGGGCCCGGCTTTTTGAGGAGAGGTTTGTGGACGAAATTTTCGTCCGCAAATCGTCCAGTTCGGCCGCATCGAGTTCGAACAGGTAGTCCGGAGGGAACTTGTCCGGATTGTTCCGGACCGCTTCGTTCACGCGTTTCGTCTCGACTCCGTAGAGCGCGGCGACGTCGGCATCGACGATGACGGAGCGGCCGCGGACGTCGACGATCCGGCGCCGCACGTCTTCGAGAAGCGGCGCGACCGCTCCCGGATGACCGGCGGCAGACGGTGACACGGGTGTTGGTTTGTGGGCATGGTTCATTTCGGGATTCTCCGATTGCGCATTTGCGCGGGGTTCTTGGAATCCACGATCCAACCTCGTTCGTCATGACAGCGGTTCAGCGGGAGGCGGCAAGCCGGCATCGACCAATGCTCGGTGTGGCTGACGGGGGCGAAGTCTAGCAGACCCCGCCACGAAAGTCACGCGGAAACCGCTTCGCCCTCGCGCAACGCGCGCGGGCGGCGCGTTCGTCCGGAATCGCGAAGGGGGTGGTGGCGGGGCATAAGGGGCGTTTCGCGCGCTGCGCGCGGACGGGGAAGAATCTACCACAAACCGGGGGCGGGCACGCGAGGGGGCTTTGCAACGCCGGCGCGGCGCCGGGCTTTGCCCGCGCCGGCGTTGCGGCAGCCGTATGGCACCGCGGGCGGGGCCGCGGCGCGGGGAAGACGAGCGCCGCGCGACATCTTCGGAATCAGGTCGCGGGCGCGGAGGCGAGGCCGCGAGTTAGCGGTGGTTTCCCCCGGATGGCGGCCGGACGACATCAGGACAGAAAGACCTCAGGACGAAAGGTCGCGCACCGATCGCCGAAGGAACGAGGTGCCGAGCCGCGAAGCGGCGAGCATCCGACCGTCGCGGCTCCGGCGCGTGGCGGGACCCCGCCACGCGCACGGACGCCGCGAGGGGCGTCACAGTCTCGCCTTGAGCCCGGGGATTTCCGCGGCGTCCATCCTCGTGAAGCCGAAGCACTTCCTGCCGAGGACCTTCAGCGACGCACCGATCAGGTAGAGCTCGCGGTCGTCGACGACGAGGAAGCGGTCGTGGAAGTTCTCGCGGAATCGGACGGACAGCGTCGGATACTGCGCGTTGAACTTAGCGACATCGGCGGGGAGGATCTTCGGGCGGGGATTGCCCTTGCGGTCGCGGTGTTCCGACGTGACGACCAGGACCGACACGCCCTTCTGCTTCGCGGCGAGCATGTCCAGCGTCTCCACCGTCGCCCAGTTGTCGACGAGAAGCAGCGACTTCCTCGCGCTCTTCACCAGCTTGTCGACGAACGCCCGCGCGTCCCACAGCTGGCCGTCGTAGAAGATCTTCTGCGGCGGGAAGTCTCCGCCGTCCATCGCCTTGAAAATCGCGTCGAAGCGCTCCTCGTTGCGCTGCTGGTCGGCAGTCTGGCGCGTCCGGTCTTCCAGCTGCCGGCGTTCGGCTTCCGCGAGTCTCGCCATCACGGGAGCGATGGAGGCGAGCGCCTTTCGCATGGCGACGAAGGTTTCCATGATGCGGATGCTTACGCGGACGGCGATGGCGCTGTTCAGGATTCCGGAAAGCATGGCGATGCCCTGTTCCGTGAATCCGTACGGCGTTTTGGGGGAGAAGCGGAGCCGGTCGGGGTTGTCACAGTTTGTGATAACCTCCCGGAGTTCCTCTTTGGTCAGTTGGAAACGGAAACTCGGTGGAAACCTTTCTTCGTTGCGTTTGACCGCCTGGTTGAACGCCCGGGTTTCGACTTGGTACAAATCGGCCAGATCCGGCGAGAGCATCACTTGCTCGCCGCGAATGGTGTGGATTCGCGACTTGATGGAGGCATCGTCGATGACGGCGGGGGTGACGGGTGCCGACATCGGCACCGGAACGAGCAGGCGGGGTGTCTTGTTCATTGGTTTTCTCCTTCTTGCGGGCGGGGTGGTTTTCGGGTCGGTTGGCGGGATGTTCCCGCGGAACGGGGGATAGACTGCCACAACGCCCCGGGGAAAATGTCGCCTGGCAGGCGACATTTTGCGGTGCGATGCGCGGCGGCTCGCCCGGAGGACTCGCCCCACCGGCGGCGGGACCGAGTCGCGACGGGCGTCGGCGCGTGGCGGGGTGCGGACCCCGCCACGCGACCGGACGGATCGGAACGGCCGCGATGCGCGGCGCCGCGGCCGATGGCGGTTTGGCGACGAGAACGGGGTTGCCTTGAGGCGGGGCGTTTCGTAGAATGGACGGCGAACCCGCGGAACGGGGAAAACCGGCGATGAAGACGAAATCGGAAAACGTCCTGTTCGAGAAGAAGATGTCCGACGGCCGGACGCTGCGCGTCCTGCGCTTCGTCTCGCCGGGGGACGAGGTGCCGGAGCGCGTCGTCCGCTACGTGATCGGGTCGCTCGGCTTTGATTCCTACAACGAATACATCCAGACGCAGGCCTACTGGCGGAGCTGGTATCGCGAGTCGTTCGAGGGGCGGCTCGACGGCGTCGAGAGCCGCCTCTACCTGGCCGAGGTCGACGGCGTCCTGGCGGCGCGGGTGTGGTTCGCCTACGCGCGGGAGGGCGGCTTCGGCAACTTCGGCAACGTCTACACCGAGACGGCCTTCCGCCGCCTCGGGCTGCTGAGCGAGCTGATGGCGCCCTGCATGGCCGACTTCGACGCGGCGCGCGACGCCCGCATCCTCTGCTGCGGGAGCGGCAACCGGTTCGCCGTGCGGACCTACCTCAAGAGCGGCTTCCGCCTGACCTACGGCGGCGAGACGGGCTTCCTGGAGCGGACGCGGCGGCCCGGCGAGGACTTCTTCTCCATCGAGCGCGAGGTCTTCGCCGACGCGCGCCTCGCCTCGATCCGCCCCGGCGCGCCCGCCGACCAGTTCGTCGCGGACAAGTTCATCGCCCACACGGAGCCGGTCCTCCGCGGCCTCGGGGCGCGGCGCGGCCCCGCCGCCGCCGTGCCGGAGTTCCGCGTCGCGCGCATCGAGGCGGAGATCGGGGGCGGCGTCGTGAACGTCGCCTGCAACGCCGCCGGGACGGTGACCGGCCACTGCTTCGCGCTGGCCTCCGGTGGCGCGGGGCTGCTGGACTTCACCGCCCACGCGGCGAGCCTCCCGGACGTCCCGGAGCTGATCCGCGCGACGGCGGAGACCTTCCACCGCGACCGCGACATGGAGCTTCTCTTCCACGCCTTCCCGCAGGACGCCGAAAAGATCACCGCCGTGAAATCCGCCGGCGGCCGCCGCATCGGCGGAACGAGCCGCGTGGAGATCTATTCGGTCTGAGGCGTCCCGCCCGCGCGGCGCGCGGGCCGGAGTGACGAGAGACGAGAGACGAGAGACGTGGGACGAGATTTGCCCCGTCTCGCGTTTCACGTCCCATGTCCCGTTTTCGCGTCTCGCGTCTCACGTCTCACGTCTCGCCTCCGGCGGCCGTGGCGGGGTCCCGCCACGGCCGCCGTCGGTCCCGCGCGCGGGTTCGCGCTTGACCGCGCCTCGCGCGCGAGTGTATGATTTCCGCTCCATGAAGCGCCTTCTCCCCCTGCTCGCCGCGGCCGCGATCGCGCCCGCGGCCTTCGCCGAATCGACGGTCACGCCGCGCGACTACGTCGTGTACAACGGCGTCGAGCAGACGGGCGTTCCGGCGGAGGTTACGCTCTTCGACGAGCATCCCGAATGGGGCTACAAGGTCGAAGGCCTTGGCGTCGCGCATGACGAGACGGCCCTTGTCTTCACGAACCAGAACGCCTCCTCGATGGCGTGGACCGTGCCGGCTGATTTGGCCGACGTGCAGTTCCTCGTCGTCGGCGGCGGCGGTGGCGGCGGCGCCGACTACAACCCCGGCGGCAGCTCGGCCCCGTTCCTGGGCGGCGGCGGCGGCGGCGGCGGCGGCGTGGTCACCGGCGTCGTCTCGACTGTCGTCGCGGACACCGAGTTCTCGATCACGGTCGGCGCCGGCGGTGCTGGCGGAATATGCAACAAGACCCAGGTCAACGGCGGGTTTGGCGCTTCATACGCCGGATCGGACTCGACTGTGTCGCTGGGCGGGGTCGCGGTCTTGACCGCCTTCGGCGGCGGCAACGACAAGGGCACCACCAGTTCCTCCGCGAAGAGTGGCAGAGTCGGCGGCACGGGTGGCTCGAACGCGGGATCCCGCGGCGGCTACGGCACCGCCCAGGGGGAGCCGACGCGCGGCAGCGTCGCCGTGTCCTTCGCCTCGCAGCTCGCAGGCTACGGCGTTCTTGGCAACGTCGGCGGCTCCGGCAACACCGGGGAACAGTACTGGGGCTACTATTCCGCCTCCGGAGGCGGCGGCGGCGCCACGACGCCGGGCGGAACGCCAACCGACTATTCCACAGGCGGCACTGGAGGCGAAGGCCTCGCCTCGGACATCACCGGCACACTGCGCGTTTACGGTTCCGGCGGCGGCGGCGGCACGATTTCCGGCAACCTTGGCGGCGCGGGCGGCACCGGCGCGGGCAGTGGCAACATCGACACGGGCGACGGCGTAAGCGGACAGGACGCCCTCGCGAACCAAGGTGGCGGCGGTGGTGGTGGTGGCCGCGGCGGCAACGGCGGCAAGGGCGGATCCGGCATCGTCGTCCTGCGCTTCCGCGTCCCGTCAGTGGCACCGGCCATGCCGAGTGTCGCCGGCGAGAACGTCGCGCCCGCCGAGGTCTTCACCAAGGCGCGCGAAGCCAAGTCCATCGTCTATCCGTCCGAGCCGACGGTCACGGGCGACGTGGGGTCGCAGGTCATCTCCTTCGGTGGCGTCGACGTCGACGTCCCCGACTACTACACGGCCACCCTGAGCGACACGACCGTCACGCTCGCGCTCAACGCGAACGCCCAGCCCGTCATCACGGACGAGGACGAGACGCCCGGCATTGCGATCGTGGACGGCAAGGTGCGCATCCACCTTGGCAATGTCAGGAGCGCGCTCTACTACACGATTCTCGCCGCGACCTCCCTCGACGCCGTGGAATGGACGCCTTGCGGCGCCGCCGAGCAAGGCCAGGACGACTTCGAGTACGACGCCTCCGGCGAGACGCGCTTCTACAAGGCATCCGTCCGCGACGAAGCGGAGTAGAAGCGCAGGGCGTCCGGCCCGCGCGGCGCCGCGCGGGCCGGAGTGACGAGTGACGAGTGACGAGCCCGTCTCATGTCTCGCGTCTCGCCCCGCTACGATCGCGCGCGCCTCGCGCGCAATCCCGCGCTTGACCCCGGCGCGCGCGGGGGTGTATGATTTCCGCCATGAAACGCATCCTCCCGCTCCTCCTCCTTCCCGCGCTCGCGCAGGCCTCGCTCTACGGAACCGGCGGCACGGAAGCCGTCGTGCCCGGCACGGGCGACGTGACGCACACGTTCACCGAGAGCGGCACGTTCACGCTCTCTCAGGCCGCGACGGTGCGGCTGTTGGTCGTGGGCGGCGGCGGCGGCGGCGGTCGCGACTGCGCGGGCGGCGGCGGCGGCGGCGGCGTGATCGCCGTCGATTCGGTCGTGCTGCCCGCCGGGACCTACACGGTTACGGTCGGCGCCGGCGGCGCGGGCGGAACGTCTTCGACGAAGAATGGCTCCATCGGCGGCGCGACGACGATCGCGGACGCGGGCGGCACGATCCTCTACAAGGCACTCGGCGGCGGCGGCGGGGTGGGATGGGACGGCTCGACGCCGGTTTCGTCCGAATCTGCGCCGTTCGCCTCCGGCGGCGGCGGCACGAACAACAAGGCAGGCTCGACGGCGGGCGACCCGACGCAAGGCCACAACGGCGGCTCGACGTCCGGCAACAACCGCCCCGCGGGCGGCGGCGGCGCGGGCGGGCCCGGCCTCGAAGCCGACACCCGAGGCAACGGAAACGGCGGCCCCGGCATCGTCAGCGACATCACCGGTTTCACCGAGATGTACGGCGCGGGTGGCGGCGGCGGATCGTATTCGGGCCAGAAGCGGCTTCTCAACTCCGTTCCCGGCGAGGGGGGAGACGGCTACTGGGGCTTCGGCGTTCCGGAGCCCTACCACCCGTCCTCTTCCCCCTACTCCCACGGCCGCGAGGGCTACGGCGGCGGCGGCGGCGGCGGCAACAACATGGTCTCCAACGGCGCGGACGGCGGCTCCGGCTGCGCGATCTTCCGCCTCTCCAACGTCGATCCGGCGGCCGCGGCACCGTCCGTCGTCGAGCCCGGGCTCATCTCCGCGACGCCGTTCGAAGCGACGCTCTCCGCGACGCTCGCCTCGCCCGGCGCGGGCGCGGCGTCGGCGTCCGTCTTCCTGCAGGTCGCGGAGGACGCGGCGGAGGTGGCGGACGCCGCCGAAATCGCCGCAGCGCCGGCGACCAACGCGCTCTACGCGGCGATGGCGTCCGGCCTGCGCCCCGCCCACACCTACCACGCGCGCTTCGTCGCACGCAACGGGTCGGCGGAAACCTCGACCGCCGTCTTCTCGTTCACGACGGCGGCGCTCGTCGAGAATCCGCTCCGGGTTCCGTCGTCGAGTCCGCACGCCGGCCTTTTGCAGCACCGGGGAAGCGGCACGGGCCTCTCGTGGGATTTCGACGAAACGACGGCCGGCAACGTCGTTGCGGCCGGCGCGTGCGCCGGCGGCGCGGGCAACAAGGCAACCACCTCGCTCCACGGCACCAGCTGGACCGACGCGAACGGAACGTCCTGGTCGTGGCCCGGCAGCACCCACTACGGATACATCGGGAAGATCTGGCTGCGGGCGGGCCACGTCTACCACTTCTTCGGCCACACGTTCGACAGTACGCAGATGGACATAGACGGAACCCGGCTCTTCTCCGTGAACGACGGCGGCGGCCAGGCCGCCGTCGGCACGGTCGAGTGCCTCCGGACTGGCTGGCACGACGTGAAGATCTGGTTCGGCGGCGACGGCGGCACGATCGGCGTCCGCCCGGGCCATCGCTACGGCATCGGCTGGAACGAGGACGGAACGGAGTGGATCCTCAGCGTCCCGAACAAGGGCTGGGAGGTCTTCGAGAACCCCGCCGGCGGCGACGCCTTCCTCGCGTGGGAGACGCCGTGGCGCGACGTCGCGATCTCGTCCTACGCGCCGGGCGCCTCCGGCATCGACTTCTCGGTCGCGCTCGGCGCGTCGGACTGCGGCGCGACGGAGCTGCACTGCGTCTGGGGCGAGGTCTACGGCGGCGAGAACACGAACGCCTGGGCGCACGACGAGCTGGTCGGCTCCGTCGGCGCGACGGCGCAGACCGCGTCCTACACGCTCGCCGGAACGACCGGCTCTCCGCTCGTGCGCTTCTACGCGCTGCACGACGACGGCGCGACGGCCTGGTCCGGCACCGCGAAGATCGACCTGGAGAACGTCTCCGTGAGCGACCTGGGCGTCGACCACGACGGAGACGAGGGCACGTTCGGCGTCCGCGTCGGCGGCGTCGGCTCCGGCGTCTTCTCCCTCACGCTCCAGGTCGCGGCGGATTCCGCGTTCGCCAACGTCCTCACGAACGCCGCCATCCCGGCGGCCGCCGCGGGCGACTACGCCGCCACGCTTCCGCTCTCGCCCGCGACGACCTACTGGTACCGCTACGTCGCGACGGACGGTTCCTCGACCGACACGACCCCCGGCGCCACCTTCACGACCGCGGCCGGCGCCGACATCGCGGCCGCCCCGACCGCGAGCGCCTACCGGCACAGCGTGACGTTCAACGGAACGCTCGACGACTTCGGCGCCGGCGCGACGACGCTCGTCACGCTCTGGTACGGCGACAGCGCCGACGCGCTCGTCGAAAGCGGGTTCACGACCACGCTGACGACTTCGGGGGCCTTTACGTTTTCGGCGACGATCCCCGGCGCAACGCGGACGATCTACTACAAGCTCGTCACCTCCAACACGGCGCGCGGCGGCACGTCGTGGACCGACGAAACGTCCGTCGCGACCGTGGCGCTCAACGAGAGCGGAGTCTACTACACGTGGAAGAAGGAGGTGGCGGAAGGCGACTGGGAGGATCCGGCCAACTGGACGCCGAACGTCGCGACGAACAACTGCAACGGGTGGCCCGCGATGGGGAGCGTGGAGGCGTACTTCCCCGCCGGGACCGACGCCCGGATCCACGTTTCCGGCTACTACGCCGTTCGCGTCCGGATCAATCCGTCAGGCACGCAGAACACCGACACGCACGTGACGCTTTGGGGCGACGGCCCGGTCGTTTCCGGCTTCGACTGCGGCGATACCTACGGCGGTGCGATGAACCGCACGGTCTTCTCCTTCGAGAACATGCGGATCCGCGAGAGCGACATCTGGGACTACCAGATCGGTTCGCCGACGAGCACGAACTCCGTCCTTCGCATCGCGTCGGGAACGACCGTCTCGCAGGGCGGCAACAAGGAGGCGATCCTCGGCACCAACAGCTGCTTCGTCGTGGAGAGCGGCGCCGTGCAGAACTGCACGTTCCTGCTGCTTCTGCAATCCTACGGCGAAGGGCTTCGCATCGACGACGGCGTCTGCCGCCTCGGCTCGGTCGCCGTCGCCACGCCGGCGGCCGGCGTCTGCCCGCAGAGCCTCCGCATCCGCGGCGCGGGCGGGCTGCTCGAAGTCAAGAACGGCGTCTTCGGCGACCTCGTCGGACAGTCGGACCACAAGTCGGAACTGTTCAAGACGGACCTGCCGCTCCTCGGCGACTTCGACGTCGTCTTCGAGCCCGTCTCTGGCGGCTACACAAACGTCCTGGCCGTCACGTCCGGCGGCGAAACGACGACCAGCACCGTCGCGCTCTATTCGACGAAGGACTCGGATCGCGCGTTCGGCGAGATGAAGGTCGCGGGCAGCGTCGGCAAGATCCGCATCTCCGTCGACACGACTTCGATGCGCCGCGCCGTGAAGACCGCACGCGGACACTTCGTCCTCTGGAAGACGGGCATCGACACGGACTCGGTCGAGCTTGTGCAGGGCAAGGGCTACACGCTTTCCTACACCTACGGCTGGCCGTCCGTCCTCGCCGTGCCGGAGAACGAGGGCGACCTCCCGACCGGCGTGTGGGCGGACGTCCCCGCGCAGGCAGGCACGCTGATCCTGGTCAAGTAGTCCCCCGGGGGGGCGGGGGGGGGGTGCCCCCCCCCCACGGCCGCGTGCGAGGCGCGCAGGCGTCGCCCCTACTTTACGAGGATCAGCGTCGCGCGCCGCGCGGGATGGACGGGGACCACATTGCCGAAGGCGACGTAGTCCGCGTCGGCCACGGTCCGGTATTCCTCGGCGACCCATTCGTCGGTCGATGCGACGTTGCGGATGCGCGCCTCGTCGAGGTAGCCGTCCAGACCCTGGGTGCCGGACGGGAACGACCCCAGGCCGATTCCCTTGTCGAGCGTGACGCTCGTGAGGGACGGCTTGCCGCCGTCGCCCGAGAGGTTGACGCCGTCGGCGTAGACCTTGGACGCGGAGGCGAAGGCGGCCGTCGCCAGGACCCACCCCGTACTCCCCTTCGGGTTCGCGGGATGCTGGTTGTTGCCGCTCCCGGGGCCGAAGCAGTAGATGTAGTCGCTGCCGAGGGTGAGATTGGCGATTTCGTTGTAGGCGTTGCCGAAGGCGATGACGCGGCACCAGCCCGGGTCGGCGATCCGCTGCGCGTTCGCGATGGCGGAGAGCGTGAAGCCCGAGCCGCCGAGCGTCGTCCCGGCGGTCGCGCTCGCCGGAACGGTGAAACCGCCGGCAAACGTGTTCACCCCGTGGCAGATGTTCATCGCCGTTCCGGTGAGCGGCCTAGGGTGGGCGGTGACGGCGGCCGCGTTGGTGACGGGGCTTCCGTAAGCGGTGGAAGACGCGCTGTTCGGGTTCTTGTAGGCGTGCCAGCCGCTGGCGGAAGAGTCGGGCGTGTAGATCTTTCCCGTGGAGGCCTCTTCGCGCAGTTCGTTCATGTGCCAGACGCCGACATAGCCGGCGCGCGACCAGACGGCGGTTGGCGCAGGCGACGCGGGCGCGTCGTCGGCCTCGTCCGACCAGTGCATGACGATGGCGTCGGCGGCGGAGAGCGAAGGCACCGAAACCCAGACGATCGAGTCGCCCTCGGGGTTCCACGTGTCGGCCTCGAAAGGAAGCGGCTCGCCGGCCGCGTCCGTGAACCAGAGGTTCGTGGCGGCCGGGCAGTCGGCGTAGGAGAAGCCGGCTGGATCGCCTTCGGAGAACCGGACGAAGAGCGGGAAGTTCTCCAGCGGCTCCTGCGGCGCGGACGGAAGCGAAAGCCGGCACTCGAACTGCGCGGCGGAGGCCGGAACGGAAACGGCGCAGGCGAGGAACGGGGCGGAAACGAGGGCGAGGGTCGTGCGGTTCATGGCGTACGGGCGTACTGGATGCTGTCCCCCGAGAAGGGGCGTTCATAAGGGAGTATAGGACCGGACGGCGGACGGGAACAGGAAAGGATTTACAAAAAATTACTAGGACGATTCTGCAAGATCGGCTTGACGGACGATTGGTTTCGTGGGAGAATCCGCTGCCATGAAAGCGCGCCGCGCCAGACCCTTCCGTGTTTTGGTGGACATGAACCTGGCCTCGTTCACGGCCCGGGAGCAGTTGCGCGGCATCTTCCGGTTCGCGCGGAATCGGCGCGACTGGGTGCTGTCGGTCGCCATGGGACGAAAGGACGGGGACGCGCTCTTCGGCCTTGGAAACACGACGGCGGACGGAATCCTTTTCGACACGGCGGGTCCGCTGGGCATGAAGGACGCGCGGAAACGGCGCGGACGGCCCGCCGTTGCATTCAGCCCGACGGTGCGGAAAGGCGTGGTCGCGGGGAGCGATTGCGACAACGATTCCGTTGCGCGCCTTGCCGCGGAGCACCTCGTCTCGCGCGGATTCCGGAACTTCGCGTTCGTCGGAGAGGAAAACGGCATCCGCTGGTCGCGGGAACGGCTCGACGGCTTCCGGAGCGAACTCGCCGCGAGAGGCTTTCCCTGCGCGGTCTGCCCGATGCTGTCCCCCCCGCAGCGGGCGGACCGGACGAGGGCGCGGCGCGAACTGGCCTCGTGGCTCGGGACGCTCCCCCGGCCCGTCGCCGTGTTCTCGGCCTACGACGTGAGGGCGCGGCAGGTGCTCGAAGCGTGCGCCGAGTCCGGTCTGTCCGTCCCGTCCGACGTGGCGGTTCTCGGCGTCGACAACGACCCGCTCCTGTGCGAGACGTGCGATCCTCCGCTTTCGAGCGTCGTGCTCGACGCCGAAGAGGCGGGCTTCGCCGCCGCCGCCGCGCTCGACGAGGCCATGCGCGGCAACCGGACGCCCCAAGGGATGATCCGGTTCGGGGGCGTCCGCGTCGTCGAGCGGGCGTCCACCGCGCGGTTCGTGGGAAGGGACCGACTGGTGGCCCAGACCCGGTCCCTGGTTTCGTCGGGCTTGTCCGGGCGTCTGCCTGTGTCCGGCCTCGCCCGGACGCTCGGCGTTTCGCGCCGGACGCTGGAATCCCGCTTCCGCGCGGAGACCGGCGTTCCGCTCGGACGGGCGATCCTGCTCGAACGGATCGCCCTGGCGAAGCATCTTCTCGGGACGACGGCCATGACGCACGACGCGATCGCCGACGCCTGCGGGTTCTGCGACGCGAGCCACATGGGCCGGGCGTTCCGCCGGCTGGCGGGTGTGAAACCGTCCGATTTCCGGAAGAGCGGACGAGCGAAACGGCCGACGCGACGTGATGCCCGCGAGGCGCGCGGGTTGTCCACTTAACGGCGGAAGGCGGACGGGGCGACGCCGAAGCGGTCGCGGAACAGGTGGCCCATGTGGCTCGCGTCGCAGAAGCCGCACTCCGCGGCGACTTCATCCTGCGTCATCGACGTGGTGCGCAGCAGTTCCCGCGCGCGGCGGAGCCGCTCGTCCGCGAGGGCGCGGCCGGGCGTCGTTCCGGTCTCCGCGCGGAAGCGCAGCTCCAGCGTCCGTCGCGAGACGCCGGTCTCTGCCAGCAGGTCCGCCACCGAGAGCTGCGGGTCGCCTTCGGCGATTCGTGCGAGGACGCGCGCGACGAGCGGGTCGCGCCCGACGAACCGTGCGGTCGAAGTCCGCGGGGACACGCGCACGCCGCGGAAGAGAACGACGGGGGTGGAAGGGCGCCGTCCGCGCATCGCCTCGTCGAGCGCGGCCGCGGCGCGGTAGCCGGCGTCCTCCGTGTCCATCGCGATGCTGGTGATCGCGGGCGACGCGGTTTCGCACAGGAGCGGGTCGTCGTCCACGCCGATCACCGCGACGTCGGCCGGCACGGCGAGCCCCGCGGCGCGGGCCGCCTCCAGTACGTGCCGCGCACGGATGTCGTAGGCGGCGAACACGGCAACCGGCCGCGGCAGTCGCTCGAGCCACGCCGCGAGGTCGCGCCGCGCGAAAGCGAGGTCCGCGCGGCGCGCGGCGGGGAGGGCGGGGTAGGGGACGCATCCGAGCCCCCGGGCCGCGAGCTCGCGCCGGAACGCCGCGAGGCGCTCGCGCGACCACGCGATGCCGTTCTCCTCGCCGACGAACCCGAACGAGCGGAAGCCGCGCGAGAGCAGGTGCTCCGCGGCGAGGCGCGCGACGGACGCGTTGTCGCAGAGCAGGCTCGCCACCGCGCCGCGCCGGATGCGAGCGTCGAACGCCACGAGCGGAATGCCGCGCCGGATCGCGACGCGCTCCAGCCCGAAGGGCGAGCCGCGCCCCGCCAGGACGCCGTCCGCCGCCAGGCGCCGGCGGTCCAGGCCCCAGACGCCGTCTTCGCGCCGCATCGCGATCGACGTCTCCCACCCGTGCTCCCGCGCGAAGCGCAGGATGCCGCGCAGGTGGTTCTGCGCGGTGTAGCTCGAGAGGTTCAGGTCGATCACGACCCGGAACGGCCGGCGGGACGGTTCGTGCATGGCGGCCCATTCTATTCGAACGCCCCGCCCGACGCAACCGAAATTTCGCAAATCTACCGAAAACTTATTGCGTTTCCGTTCCTTGTCCCGCATGCCCGCGCTCGCGTATAATCGGGGCTTGCCAAAGGCGACCAGATCCCTTTTTCAACCTCTTCAACCCCTTCAACCTTTTCAACCCCTTCAACCTTTTCAACCCATCCCTCCGCAATGAAGCGCCTCCTTCCACTTCTCCTTCTTCCTGCGCTCGCGCTGGCCGACGGGCCGCGGCCGATCTCCGTGACGAACGTCACGCGCTCCGGCGAGGAGATCGCCACCGCCACGCTCGCCTTCGGCGCAGGCCGCGCGGGCTGGACGTTCGACCTCGTGGCGATGTCCGGCCTCACGGACGCCGGCGACGACCTCGCCGCCTGGGCCCGCACGAACGTCGTCGCGACCATCGGCCCGAACGATTCGACCTACACGTGGACCGCGCCCGCCGGCTTCTGGGACGACGCCTCGTGCCTGCGCTTCGCGCTCGTGCCAAAGAGCGGCATGCCCTACGACAACCGCTGCGAGTTCGTCTCGATCCACTACCGGGGCTACTGGATCGACACGGGCGTCCGGATGGGGACCAAGGAGGACGCTTGGCGCCTGGAGACAGATTCGTCGTTCCAGGAAAACGGGTGGATCGGCGGCAACTGGCTCCTGCAGCTCAATACCGCCCTTCTTTCCAATCCCACGACGAAGTCGCACATCGTGATCTCCTACAACGAGGAGGAGCCCTACTGGCTCCATGCCTACCAGGACGGGAACCTCCTCGGCAGCCGCGGCACCCACGCCAACGGCGCCGAGCGCTACTGGGGGAACCAGAACCCGGACCAGAACGTCATGGTGGCGATCTGGACGCTCGGCCTCCAAAACGGCAACCACCAGAACCAATACGACTGCCGGGGCTCGCTCTGGACCTACAGGATCTGGAAGAACGGCGAACTGCTGCGCGATTTCGTTCCGGTCGTCTCGAACGGCGTCCCGCGCCTTTTCGAGCGCGTGACGGGCGACCTGTTCAAGACGAGCGGCTTCGACGCGTATCCGGCCGACCGCGGCCCGGACGTCTTCGGGGAGCCGGCGGACTCGACGAGCGAACTGCTCCAAGTGATCCGCAGCGACGCGCCGGTCTTCACCGGGGCGCCGACGGTGTCGGGAATCCTCGGCGGCTCGGCGACGTTCTCGGGCGCGCTCACGAGTTTCGGCGGCGACGCGGCGGACTGCACGCTGCGCGTCTGGATCGGGACGCAGTCCGATCTCTCCGACGCCGTCGTCGGCGCGACCGGCACGCCGGACGGCTCCGGCGCCTTCTCGATCACGGCCGCGGGACTCGATCCCGACACGACCTACTACGCCCGCGTCGAGGCGACGGGCGGCGCCGGCGGGACGGCGCGGACCGACGCCGTCTCCTTCACGACGCTCGGCGCGTGGACGATTTCGTCCGCCTCGCTCTCCACGTCCCAGCGCACGGCGACGTTCACGCTCGACGCCGTGCAGGGCGCGGGCGACGCGACCTTCGCGCTGCTCTTTTCGGCGGCGCAGAACGAAGTGGCGTCCGTCGTCCGGTCCTCGGGCGGGACGTTCGCGATCGAATGGAACGCCGACGACGATCCGAACATCGCGTGGGACACGTCCTACGAGTGGCGCATCCGCGTGTCGAACGAATTCGGCGGCGTCGCCTGGACCAACGTCTACACGTGGGAAGAGCTGTCCGGCTGGTCGTCCTACTGCACCTTCTGGGACACCGCCGCCTACGCCTGGACGGGGCGCGGCGAAACGCCGGCGTGGTCGGACACAAACAACTGGGAGCTGCTCCCGCCCGCCACGGCGGGCAAGGGATACCCCGACTACGTCAAGACCTGGAACGGCGACTCCTGGGCCTCTGCCGTCTTCACCAACGGGACGGTCGCGGACGTCCTGCTCGACGGCAACCGCACCGCCGGACCGCTGCGCGTCCAGGGCTCCGGGACGCGGGTGACGGTCCGCGGCGCCCCGGGCACGTCGCTCCGGATCGGCACGTTCGACTTCGGGTCGCAGACGGGCGCGGAACTCGGCAGCGTCTTCCGGCTCGACGGCGCGAGGGCCGTCTTCGAATACGACGTTCCGATCGGCAACGGCAACGCGCTCGTGCTGGACAACGGCTCGTCCGTCCTGATGAACGGGCGCTCCCACGACGACTACGCGCTCTGGCTCGCGGCGAAGGACACGTCGTTCCCCGGCTTCTGCGGTCGCGTCGAGGTCCGGAACGGCTCCGTCCTGACGAACGAGACCCACGACGGCATCGCGCTCGGCGGCAACGGCCTTCTGCTCGTCTCCAACGCGACCGTCCGCGCCAGCTGGTACGTCCACCCCAACGCCTACACCGTCGGCGGGCGCGTCCGCCTGGAAGGCGAATCGCCCCTGCTCGAGGTCCCCGGCGTCCTGCGCGGATGGAACGGCAACTTCCCCGGCGACGATTTCGGCGTCCTGGAGTTCTGCGTCCCGAAGGGCGGCTGGGCGGCGGCGCCGCTCCAATGCGTCCCGGACACGCGCAACCGCTACGCCGTCCCGCTCGGCGGCTCGGCCGACACGAGCGTCGCCTACGGCGGCCCGAACGCCCGTCCGATCCGGCTGCGCGTCGCCGCGGACAGCCCCGCGCTGCTCTTCGGCAAGACCGACACGGCGCTCGTCTCGTGGGCGCCGGGCGTGAATCCGGACCGCGTCCTTCTCGAGGCGATGCCGAAACCGGCGAAGGACCTCTGGCTCTCCTCCTCCACCGCGGACGGCCCCTACGCGTGGAGCGCCGTTGCCGACTGGACCTCCTCCACGACGATGCCGCTCGCCATGGGCGCCCGCCTCGTCGGCACTTCCGGGATCCTGATCCTGATCAAGTAGTCCCCCTCGGCCTCGTGGCGGGGTGCGGCGAGTCGGCCTTCCGGCGGCGCGGGCTACCCGCGCCGCGCGGAAGGGCGACATGCGCGCATTGGGCGTGTTCGATTCCCCGCCTGCGATGCGCATGGTTGACCCGGCGCGCGCGCGGGTGTATGATTTCCGTCCATGAAGCGCCTTCTCCCCCTGCTCGCCGCGGGCGCGATCGCGCCCGCGGCCTTCGCCGAAGCGACGGTAACGCCGCGCTACTACGTCGGCGATTCGCTCGTCGCGATGTACGACGCGGTCTGCAACGCCACGAACGCCGCCGGCGCGTTCGTCCACGACAACGCCGCGACGAAGTGGATCGACCTCTCCGGCAACGGACGCGACTTCACGGTCGAGTCCGGCGGATCGTGGACCGACACGACGTTCGAGTTCAACGGCCTGTCGGCGACGCTTTCGCCCGGATTGCCCTACTACTACACGCAGGAGGTCCGGTGCCAGCTGGACTCGGGCCGCTGGGTGCTCTTCGGGACGAGTGACTCGAATTCGGAATGGGTGATGCAGGGCCTCGTCTCCATCAACGGCCAGACGAAGCAGTTCCAGACCGCATTCGACGAGAACAACTCCGCAACCCGCTACTGGCTCGACGCAAGCTCCTTCACGCCTCCGTTCACGACGACCGTGACGTACAAGAACCTCGGGTCTGGGTCGCTCTCGAACTTCTGCAACGGGGCGGCGACGCCCGTTCTCTCGAACAAGAACCGCTGGGCATCGGACGGCCGTTCGGCCATCGGCGCATGGCCGAAAGGAACCACGACATACAACGGCAAGGGCCGCATCCAGTCGATCCGCCTCTACTCGCGCGTCCTTTCGGTGGACGAAATCGCCCGCAACTACCTCGTGGACCGTGTCCGCTTCGAGGGCGCGGTGCCCCCGGAGCCGCCGGAGCCGTCGGTCTCGTGCGCGCAGGTCCCGGGCGTCGGCGACGCGGGCGGCGCGCTCGTGGCGGTGTCGGTGGCGTCGCTCGGGTGGCTCGGCACGTCGCTCGCGTCCGTCGCGGTCGAATGTTCCGCGACGCCGGACTTCGCCTCGCCGGTCTCCTTCCCGGTCGTCCTCGCGGACGGCGCGTCCGGGTTCGCCACGGTCTCCGGTTTCACGCCGGGCGCGACGTTCTACGCGCGCGCCGTCGCCGTGAACGACCTCGGCACGTCGGGCGTCTCCGATGCGGCGACCGTGACCGCGCTTGCGTCCGCTTCGGCGGCGCCGTCCGGCGTGTCGATCGTTTCCGCCTCGGCCGATTCGGCCGCCTCGGCCGCGCTGTCGGTCGCGGTCGGCTTCGTCCCGTCGGGCGCGACGTGCGACCTGCGCGCCGTCGTGTCGGACGGCTCGGCGACCTGGACGAACGTCGTCGCGACGGGCGTCGCGGCGGCGGGAACCGTCGGCTGCGCGCTCGCGTATCTCGCGCCCGGCACGGACTACACGGTCTCGATCCTCGCCTCGTGCGGCGGCGCCGCCGCGCCCCTGTCCGCCGCCGTTCCCGTGTCGACGCCGGCGCCGGCGCTGCCCCTCGCGGCCTACGCGCAGGACGGGCTCCTCATGATGTTCGACGGCCTCTTCAACGCGACCGACGCCTCCGGCGCGCCCGTCCACGATCCCGCCGCTCCGACGTGGACGGACCTCTCCGGCCACGTCGCAGGCTCGTTTGCCGGCTCCGGCGCCGCGAACATCGCGTTCGGCGCGACGTCCGTCTCCTTCCCCGCGTCCGAGGCCTATCTGCTCGTGAACGACGCCTCCGCGCTCTCCGACGCCGTGCTTTCCGGCACGTTCACGGTCGAGGCGGCGATGAAGACGGCGAGCGACTCGCAGAACGAAAACGGCAGCTACGCCGTGTTCTCCCTCGGCTCGGGACTCTACGACAACCCGCGCACGCTGTGCTTCGACCTGCGCGTGAAGGACGGCAAGCGCGGCTGCATCCAATACAACGCCGACGGGTGGATCGACGGCAACAACCGTCTGCTGGCGTACGACGGGAACAGCTCGGCCCTCGCGGCGACCTATGCGATCGCGGGCGGCGGTTCCGCCGGCAGCGACGCGCTCGCCTACCACGCCGGCGACTACCTCCAGACGATCCAGAACTTCAAGAAATTCACGACCGCGTCCTCGATTGCGAAGCATCTCCGCGTGCGCCACTACGGCAGCAGCTGCGTCCAGACGGACTACTACGCCTTCCGCGCCTACGGCCGGACGCTCTCGGCGGCCGAAATCGCGACCAACGCGGCGGTCGACGCGGTCCGGCTCTTCGGCGAGCAGCCGCCGGCGCCGATCGCGCCGTCCGTCTCGATCCTCGCAATCGACAACGGCCGGGAGGGCGAGGCCGTTCTGTCGTGGACGGTCGAAGGGTGCGGTTGGCCGTGTGCCACGCTGCCGTCGCTTTCGCTCGAATACGCTGCCTCGCCCGACTTCTCGGACGCGACGACCGTCTCCTTCGGGACGAACGTCGGCCCCGGCACGGGGTTGCAAACGCTCACCGGTCTCGTCCCGGGCCAGACCTACCACGTGCGCGCCCAGGCCGTGAACGGCCTCGGCCTGGCCGGCGCGCCGATCGCGTTCTCGTTCGCGGCCTCCACCGGCGAGGCGTCGCCCCCGGCCTTCACCGTCGGGGCGGTCTCCGCGACCGCCGCTTCCGTATCGTTCCCCTTCGCGCTCACGGGCGACGGCGGCAGCGCCTGCGACGGCTGGGCCGTCGTCTCGCACGGCGGCCGCGTCGCGACGAACGCGCTCTTCTCCGGCGCCGCGGCGCCGCAGTCCGCGACGCTCTCGCTCGCGGGCCTCGCGCCCTCGACCGACTACGCCGCCACGATCTGCGTGACGAACGCCGACGGCCTCGCGGCCGAGCCGGCGACCCTCTCGTTCCGGACGCTGCCCGACGACTCGTTCGTGAACCTCTACGTCACGAACGGCCTCATCGCGCTCTTCGACGGCATCTGCAACGCGACGAACGCCGCCGGCGTGCCGTGCCACGCCGACGCGCCGGGCGGCTGGACGGACCTCATGGGCAACTTCGCGACGGTCGACTCGGGCGCGGTGTCGTATCTGCCGACGGGCGTCGTCTACGGGACCTCCACCGCGGCCTACACCTGGTGCGAGGACGGCGGGCGGGCCGTGAACGCCATCCTCGCCGGGACGTTCACCGTCGAGGCGCTCGTCGGCTTCGACCAGACCGCCGGCGACAGCGACTACTGGGGGCTCTACTCGTTCGGCTCCGGCTCCGAGGCCACGCCGCGCCTCCTCACGTTCGACCCGCGCTGGCAGGGCGGCAAGTGCGGCGCCGTCCACTACAACCTCTCGGGCTGGAACAGCGATGTGATGATGCTCGCGAGCGGCGACTTTTCGAAGATGGGGACCTACACCGTCGCAGGCGGCGGCGCGGACGCGGCCGGTTCGCTCTACATCGATGCGGACTACCAGCGGACCGTCCCGAACGGACGGACCTACACCCCCGCCTCGGACGTCCCCAGGCACTTTTCCATCCGCCGCTACAGCAGCAAGCAGGCGCGGGCGCTCTACCACTCGTTCCGCATCTACGACCGGAACCTCACGGCCGCCGAGATCGCGCACAACCGCGCCGTGGACGTGGCGCGCTTCCTCGATCCGTCGTCGGCGTCGCTCGCGATCGCCGATGCGACGCGCGACGGCGACACGCTCGTCGTCACGCTCGCCCGGACCGGCGCGACGGACGCGGCGGACATCGTGCTGCACGCGGCCGCGACGTTCGGCGCCTACGAGGCGTCCGCCACGGGCGTCGCCTTCGCGGAGAACTCGGACACCGCCGCCGTCACCGTGTCGCTTCCCGCCGGCACGACCTACGTCCGCTTCTCGGCCGGCGCGCTCGCCACGGAAACGATCCTCGTCCCGGACGTCGCGACCGTGGACGGCGTCTCCGTCGGCGCGGCGTCGGTCTCCGACGTCGCCGCGACCGCCGCGACGGTCTCGGCGTCGGTCGTCGTGCCGTCGTCGTCCGACCCCGTGACGCTCTACGCCGCCTACGGCCTCGCGCCGGACGAGCTCGTCCGGACGAACGCGCTCGCCGGCGCGTCGGCGACCGTCGCGGCGAGCGGCGTCGCGTCCGGCGCGCTCTCCGGCCTCCTCCCGAACCGCACCTACTACCTGCGCGTCTTCGGCGTCAGCGGCGGCGAGACCATCGACTCCCCGGCGGACGCCCTTGCGGTCTTCACGACCCCCGCCGGCGAAGGCGGCGCGAAGCTCCTCGGCGACGCCGTGACCGTGACCGGGCAGGAGACGGGCGACGTGCTGACTTTCTCCGGAACGAGCGATGGCGCCTCGACAATCGCCGTGAACGGCCGCGCGGCGACGATCGGGCAGGACGGCACGTGGAGCGTGACGTTCGCGGACGTCGCGCCCGGCGTCGCGACCGACTATCTCGTCACCGCGCGGAACGCCGCCGGCGACCTCGACGCGCTGCCCGTCCTCACCGAGACGACGCGCGCCGCCTCGGCGCTGCCGGCGTCCGTTCCGGGCGTCGTCTCGCAGCGCATGCTGTCGGTCTCCTCCGCGCTCGCCGTCCACGGCGCGAACGCGACGGCCGTGCGCCTGCTCACCGGGCCTTCGGCCGGCGCGCTCACGAACACGCTCTCGACCATGATCGCCGCCGGCGACAGCCCGTCGTTCTCCTTCGCGTGGAGCGCGCCGACGTTCGGCGAGACGGTCTTCTGGGCGATCGAGATCGAGAATGCCGCGACCGATCCGGCGAACGGGCACTGGATTTCGCGCAGCGACGTCTCCTCCTTCACGACGCTCGACGAGGCGACCTACACGTGGCAGGCCGTCGACGGCGACTGGACCGGCGACTGGAGCGACCCCTCGCACTGGGCCGACGACAAAGGCGGCGACACGCTCGGCTATCCGCAGACGGCCGACGCGACGGCCCGCATCAACCGGGGAACCGTCTCGGTGGACGGCACCTACACGATCGGATGGATCCTCTTCGGCGCCGACGGCACCGTCACGATCACGGGCGACGGCACGCTCACGGTTTCGTCCGGAACCTACCAGAACAACTGGCTCCTGGTGCCGAACGGCGCGGACGTCGTCTTCGCCGGCGGCGTGACGGCGAACTTCCCGACCGCGTCCTTCGCGATCTCCGCGACGTCCCCGTCGCAGACGAACTACGCGGCGCGCGTGACCGTCGCCCGCGGCGCCTCGTTCCGGGCGGCGGACATGGTCCTGTCCTACGGCGGCGTCTTCGCGGTGGACAACGCGACAGGCCGCGTCGACGGCGTGTATCTGAACCACGGCACCTCCGCGACCGGCCGCAGCGGCTTCCCGGCGACGGGCGGCCTGCTGCGGCTGGCGGGCGCGGCGCCCTTACTGACCGTCGCGAAGAACGTCCGCAGCTACAACACGTCGGGCTGCACCGTCGGCGGCGCAATCGAGTTCAGCGTGCCGGCCCGCGGCTACGGGACGGCGCCGATCGCCATGACCGGCACGGCGTCCGGCAACACCTTCTGCGGCGACAAGAACGCCGCCGGCAACGCCGTTCCGATCCCGGTCCGCCTCGCCGCCGACTCTCCGGTCTACCACGCGGCCGGCACGACCGACGCCACGCTGGCGACCTGGCGCCTCGCCCACACCGACGGCGCGGCGCTCGTCTCGCTCGTCGCGCCGCGAGCCGCCGAAAAGGACCCGGAGCACCGCCGCCTCTACCTTGCCGACGACGACCTCTCCCTCCGCCTGATCTACCGTGGCCTCGGCACGCTCCTGCTGATCAAGTAGTCCCCCTCGGCGCCCGTGGCGGGGCGCCGCACCCCGCCACGGGTGTATGCGAGTCGGCCTTGTGGCGGCGCGGGTTTCCCGCGCCGCCCAAGGCCGACGAAGCGCTTTCTATGACGTGAGACATGAGACGCGAGACGCGGGACGTGAGACGCGAGACGCGGGACGTGAGACGCGAGACGTGCCGTTAGGCATTGCTCTCGTCTCTCGTCTCGCGTCCCTCGTCCCCGGCGCAGAGCGCCGGCCCCCTCCCTGAGGGGGCTCCCGGCAAAGCCGGGTGGGGGAGTCATTCAGCTTTCCGCATTTCGCATTCAGTATTGACCGCCCCCTCGGCTCGCTTCGCGGGCCCGTCCCGCAGACAGCCCTAACTTCCTGCTTCTCATCCATCGCCCTCTGCGCTATACTTTTCCTCGTTGCACGATTGATTTCCCCTTTCAACCCTTTCAACCTTTTCAACCCTTTCAACCCGACATCGGTCGCGCAGCGGCGACTCCACACCATGAAACGGTTCCTTCCCCTGCTTCTCCTCCCCGCGCTCGCGCTGGCCGACGGCACGTGGACCAAGACCGCGCTTTCGCAGCAGGCGGCCGACCTGGTCTCCCTCGCGGACGGCAACCTCGCCCGCTCCCCGCGGACGACCCTCACCCTCGCCGGCAACTCCCCGGCCAACAATGACAAGGCCTGGCAGAGTCCGGCGGAGCTGCTCGTCAACGGCATCTTCGACACCGTCACGTCGGCTTCCGACGAAGGCCATCTCTACCCGATCCGGACGGGGGCCTCCGTCACGCTCTCGTTCGGGACGGCGGCGCGCGTGGACGAGGTGCGCGTCTATTCGGCCTGGCGCGACGCCGGCCGCGTCGACGTGGGCGTCGCCTCGGTGGACGTGTGCGACGGCGAGGGGAACTGGACGTCGCTCGCCGGTTCGGAGCTTCCGTTCGCCGACGGCGGGACGTCCGTCGGCTGGCGCCTCGTCTTCGCGGACGGCTCCGGCGCCCCGCTCGCCGCGGGCGCCACGGCCGTGCGCGTCGTCTTCGGCACGATGGACAACGACTGGACCGGCATCGCGGAAATGGAGGTCCTCGGCGCCTATTCCGGGACGCACACGGTGACGTTCTGCGACGAAAACGGCGATCCGCTGCCCGGCGTGCCGCCGCAGACCGTCGTGACTGGCACCGCCGCGACGGAGCCCGACCCCTCCCTCGTCCCGGGAAAGGAGCCTCTCGTCTTCATCGGATGGGACGTCGACATCTCCGCCGTCTTCGAGGACCTGTTCCCGCGTCCGGTCTACGGAACGGAAATCCAGTATTCACGGAACGGCGCGTGGGAGCGGACGCCCTTCTCCGTGCAGGCGGCCGAGCTCGCGCCCGCCTCCTCCAACCTCGTGCGGCGACCCACGACGTCGATGACGCTCGAAGGGGCCCCGCAGCAGGTCGTCGCCGCGCCCAACCTGATGGTGAACGGCGTGTTCGAGGGCCACTTCGACACGTCCAAGGAGGACATCGACGTCTATGTCATGAAGAGCGGCGTCAAGGTGACGTTTGACTTCGTCGCGGAGGCGCGGGTGGACGCCGTGCGCGTCTTCTCGACGTGGATCGACGACGGCCGCAACGACATCGCGGTCAATTCCGTGGCCGTCCGCGACGCCGTGGGCGCCTGGACGACGCTCGAGGGGTCGGCGCTGCCGTTCGCGAACACGGGCGGCATCGCCCTCCGGAGCGTCTTCTCCGACCCCTCCGGCGACCCGCTCGCGAGAGGCGCCACCGCCATCGAGATCAACTTCGGAACGATGGAGAACGGTTACGTCGGGATGGCCGAGATCGAGATCCTCGGGGAACTCACGGGCGTCTACACCGTGACGTTCTGCGACGAAAACGGCGATCCGCTGCCCGGCGTCGCGGTGCAGACGGTCGAGGCCGGCCACGCCGCCACGGCGCCCGACCCCTCCGTCGTGCCGCCGAAGACGGGCTTCGTCTTCACCGGCTGGAGCGAGGCGCTCGACACCGTGCTGTCCAGCATCCGTCCCCGGCCGGTCTACGCCGCCCCCGGCACCGTCCTCGTCTCGTCCGGCCCGTTCCGCACCGGCAGCATGATCCCCTTCGGCCTCAACGTGCTTGCGGAAAGCGGCGCCGTCGCCGCGGACGGCGCCGTCGCCATGGCCGCGACCCGCGATCCCGGCTACAACAACGAGAACCGGGACCCCGCCGTCCTCGTCGACGGACGCTTCGTCTTCGCGAAAGGGGACGGGGACGTGGCCGCGATCGAAACCGGCGCGCAGTTCACCTACGAGCTTCCATCGCCGCGCGACGTGGAGTCCGTCGGCTTCTACACCTTCTGGAGCGACGGCGGCCGCGACGGGTTCGCCTTCTCGTCGTTCGACTGGCGCGAGGACGGCGACCCGCAGTGGAAGACCGTCTCCTTCGACGAAGTCCGCCTCGGCCTGGGCGACAATTTCTCGCACGGGTCGTATTTCGTCGCGGTCTCGCGCGCCGGCGGGCCGCTCCTCACGAACGCGGTCGCGGTCCGGATCCCCTTCCCGGCGATGGACAACTCCTGCACCGGCGTCGGCGAAATCCAGGCGCTGCGCGCCCCCGTCGCCGCCCCCCGCGCCGCGTGGACCGGGGAAACATGGAGCGGGACGGTCCGCCGTCCCGGCGGCGGCAGCCTCCTGCGCCGCGGCTCGGGCTCGACGGTCTCCTTCGTCCGCAACGGCGCCGCGCCGGACGCCGCCGCGCTCGCGGCGCTGACCGACGGCGTCGTCTCCGAGAGTTCCGCCGCCGTCTGCCCCGTCGCCACCGACGCGATCTTCGAGGCGCTCTTCGACGCGCCGGAGCGCGTGAGCCGGATCGAGCTCTGGACGAACGGCGGCGGAGCGCACGACGGCCTTGCCGTGAACGAGATACTCTTCCGCCGCGCCGGCTCCGCCGCCTTCGAGCCCAACGACGACATGGAGCCCTTCCGCTTCGCAACGTTCGAGGCGGAGGGCGACGACGCCTCCTCCGGCCGCCAGCATGTCGTGATCGAGGCCGCGGACGGCGGCCTCCTCGCCGCGGACGCCACCGGCGTCCGCATCTGGTTCGGCCGCGCGGACAACGACCGCACCGACCTGCAGGAGCTCGAGATCTTCACCGACGTCCTGCCGGCCACGCTCATCCTTGTCAAATAGTCCCCCTCGGCGCCCGTGGCGGGGTGCGTGGCGGAGCCCGCACCCGCCACGGGCGCTGCGAGTCGGCCTTCTGGCGGCGCGGGCGGAGCCGCGCCGCCCAAGGCCGACGAAGCGCTTTCTATGACGTGAGACATGAGACGTGAGACATGAGACGTGAGACGCGGGACGTGAGACGCGAGACGCGAGACGTGCCGTTCGGCATTGCTCTCGTCTCTCGTCTCGTGTCTCTCGTCCCCGGCGCGCAGCGCCGGCCCCCTCTCTGAGGGGGCTCCCGGCGAAGCCGGGTGGGGGAGTCATTCAGCATTCAGCATTCAGCATTCAGCATTGACCGCCCCTCAGGCTCGCTTCGCTCGCCAGCTCCCCCAACGGGGAGCCGTGCCCGAGCGGAGCGCGGGCACGCCCCGAAGCGCCGGGCGGTCTGCGGTGCGGCGACGCCGCCCCGCAGACCGCCCTAACTTCCGTTCCGGAAAGACGACGGCGGGGCGCCGAACTTGCGCCGGAAGAGATGGGCCAGGTGGCTCGCGTCGCTGATGCCGCACGCAGCGGCGACTTCCTCGCACGGGAGCGACGTCGTCCGCAGCAGGTCTTTCGCGCGGGCGAGGCGTTCGTCCAGGATCGCTTCGCCGATGGGGACGCCCGTTTCCGCCCGGAAGCGCAGCTCGAGCGTCCGGCGCGAGACGCCCAGGGATCGTGCCAGCTCCGGAACGGGCAGCTTTTCCCCGATCCGCGCCGCAACGGTCGCCCGCACCTTCGCGACGAGCGGGTCGCGCCCGATGAAATGCGCGGTCGAGGCGCGCGCCTCGACGCGCACGCCCCCGAGGATAATCCGCTCCGGCGCCCCGGGCCGGCCGCGCATCGCGGCGTCCAGCGCCGCCGCCGCCGACTGGCCCGCCTCCTCGCCTCCCATCGCGACGCTGGAGAGCGCCGGGAGCGCGGTCTCGCACCGCAGAAGGTCGTTGTCGACGCCCAGGACGGCGATGTCCTCCGGGACGTTGAGCCCCGCGATCCGGCAGGCGGCGAGAACCCGCCGCGCCTCGACATCGTAGGCGCCGAGCACCGCGAGCGGCCGCGGCTGCGCCGCGAGCCATGCCGCGAGATGGCGGTGGCGGGACGGAAGGTCGCCCCCGGACGGGGGGCGGTAGACGGCGCAGGCCATTCCGCGGGCCGCCAGTTCGCGGCAGAACGCCTCCCGCCGCTCGTTCGCCCAGGGCATGGAACGCGGGGGCTCCACGAAGGCGCAGTGATCGAACCCCCGTTCGCGAAAGTGCTCGGCGGCCAGCCGCGCGACGGATCCGGCGTCGAGGATCAGCTCCACCGTCCTGCGCACGCGGAGCGCCTTCCGATGCGGTCGGCGGGCGTTCCAGCGCCCGCCGACGATGGCCCCGTCGAAGACCATCCCCGTCGAAAACGAATCGATCTGGCCGCGGTCGATCGACACCAGGGACCAGTCCCGGGCGTCGCGGACGAATCGCAGGATGCCGTTCAACGCGTCCCGCATGACGCAGGAGCCCGCGTCGATGTCGAGAACCACCTGGAAGGGCCGGGACGGATGTTTCTTCATGGCGCACGATTCTAGCGCCCTTTTCGTCGGAAGACAAGATAAATTGCAAAATCGAACAAGTCTATTATTGCGTCTTTGCACATTGCCCGGCCATAGGAATTCCCCTATACTTGTTCTCCACGCCCTCGTTCGCGCGCGCACGAGGCCACAGTTCCCGGTCGAATTCGAGAATCCAGACATGAAAGCATTCCAGACGTTCCGTCCGCTCGCCGCGTTCGCGGCCTGCCTTGCCTTGTCCATCCCCGCCTCCGCCGCGCCGTTCGCGGAATGGCTCCGCGTCCCGGTCCCCGGCGGCGGGACGGTCGAGATCTGGGGCGAGGGCGACGAATACGACGCCTGGTTCGAGACCGCCGACGGCCTCGCGCTGCGCGTGAACGACGCCGCCGGCCGCTACGAATACGTCGATCTCGACGAAACGACCGGCGCCTTCGTCGGCACGGGGATCTTCCTCGGAGACGAGGCCGGCAACGAGGCCCGCCTCGCGGCGCTGCCCCGCGGCATCCGCGACACGTCCGAGGCGCACCGCCGAGCGGTCGAGGAGCGCATCGCCGAGATGCAGAAGGTCCTGCGCGACGACGAGCGCTGGGAGGAGGCCAGGAAGAAGGGCGCCGAGCGGATCGAAATGCTCGAGAAGGCCGCGGCGGGGAAGGCCGACCCCGATTCGCCGGAGTACACGCACGCCACGTCCGGCCGCTACGTCGGCGTGACGATCCTCGTCGACTTCCCGATCCTCGACGCCTCGGGCAACGTCACCAACTCCTGGAGCCATACCTACAGCACGAAATACAACGTGAACGCCGTCGACGCGATGATGAACGGCGAGAACTACACGACCGACGGCAGCATCGCCTCCATGCACGACTACTGGGCGACCGTCTCCGACGGCGCGGTCGACTACAACAACGTGATCATCGACTGGGTCATGGCGCCCCATCCGCGCGAGTACTACAACGACACGAGCGCGAGCAGCGGATCGTGCGGCGTGAAGCTGATCCGGGACATCCTCACGGTGATCGCCAACGACCCGGACTTCGACACCAAGTACCTGCCCAAGCTCCAGCAGGCGACCCTTTCCGGCACGTACGCCCACGCGCTCAACGTCATCTACGCCGGCCCCGATTCCGGCGTCTGGTCCAAGGGCCTCTGGCCGCACCGCTGGTCGGCCTCCTTCACGGAACTCTACTGGACGATGCCGGACGGGACGCGGGCCCGCTTCTACGACTACGAAATCACCAAGGCCTCCAACAGCCTCTACAACGACACGCTGCTGCACGAGAACGGCCACATGATCTGCGGCTTCCCGGACCTCTACGCGGCCTCCCATTCCGACGGATACGGCGTCGGCGGCTTCTGCCTGATGTGCTACCACAGCTCCGGCCCCGCCGTTTGCGCGCCGCTCCGCGTCGGCGCCGGCTGGGCCACGCCCAAGACGCTCCCCGCGCAGGGCTGGGTGACCGTGACGAGCGACCGAAAGGACGTCTGGAAGTTCGCGAACCCGAGCAACTCCCGCGAGTTCTTCATGTTCGAGAACCGCCAGAAGAAGGGGCTCGACAAGGGCATCGCCGGGTCCGGCATCCTCATCTGGCGCGTCGACGAATCGTATTCCAACAACCAGTATCCGTCCTCGACGATCCGGAACAACTTCACCGGACACCCCGCCACCAACCGCTGGGCGCAGTATCTCTCGCTCGAGCAGGCCGACGGCCGCTACGACATCGAGCGCGGGTCGAGCTCCTACGGCGATTCGACCGACCCGTGGTACGCCGGAAACTCCGCCGGGCCCACCACCACCATGCCCGGGGCCGGCTACACGGGCGTCTTCGACTACAACTCCGCCGCCTGCTCCCGATGGAAGAACGGTTCGGATTCCGGACTCAAGCTCTCGCACTTCTCCGCGAGCGGCGACACGATGACCTTCTTCGTCGGCGACCCGTCGACCTGGCCGGAGCCGTTCGTCGACATCCGGCTCAAGTCCGCGGCCGGCGAGGCGGCGACGTTCACCGCGCTGGTCGAGTCGTGGGGCTCCGGCGCAAGCTCCGCCGACGTCTACGCCGAGATCGGCTCGGACGCGGCCTTCACGCAGACGCTCTCCTCCACGAAGATCGGGACGATGACGCAGCTCAACACGAGCAAGGACTGGCAGATCGACGGGCTGACGATCGGCACGCCGCACTACGTCCGCCTCAAGCTGAAGAACTCCGCCGGCGAGTTCGTCTCGCCCGTCGCGACGCTCGACTTCGCGCCCGACGGGGACATCCCGCCCGCGGTCGACGCCCCGAGCGTCCTCTTCTGGCAGACGCCCGGCAACCCGAAGAACTGGTTCGTGGCGACGGACAAGACGCACAAGGGCTCCACGTCCGCCAAGTCCGGCAAGATCACGCACAACCAGACCACGACGCTCAATGCGACGGTCACGGGCCCCGGCACGTTCTCGTTCTGGTGGAACGTGAGCTCGGAGAGCGCCAGCTTCGACTGGCACGCCTACACGACGTCCTGGGACCCCGCCACGACGAACAAGATCGGCGGCACGTCGGTGAACTGGGCGCAGGTGACGCTCCAGGTCCCCGCCGGCAGCCAGACGATCTCCTGGAGCTACCGCAAGGACGGCAGCGTGGACGGCGGCTCCGACTGCGCCTGGCTCGACGACGTCGTCTGGCGCCCGGACGCGGCCGCGCCGGTCCTGACCGCCGCGGCCGCCGGCGACGCCGGCGTCTCGGCGGTCGACGTGGCGTGGACGCTCGAGAACCTCTCGACCGGCGCGACGAGCTGCGACCTCTTCCTCGAATATTCGACCTCGTCCTCGTTCCCGTCCGCCTCGACGACCACCGTCCCGATCGGCTCCGCGACGGACGTGACGTCCGGCACCTGGACGCTCACCGGCCTCGCCGCCGGCACGACCTACTACGTCCGCGCCAAGGGCGTCAGCAACACGAACAAGACCGGCTATTCCGAGCCGTTCACGGTCGCGACCGCCAACCCGGCGTTCCCCGACTTCGCGTTTTCCGTCGCACCGTCCGAAACGGTCACGCGCGGCGTCGTCACGATCGACGTCTCGTCCTTCGGCACCGGCGCCTCCTCGTCCGGTACCGCGACGATCGAATACGCGACGACGCCCGACTTCGCCGGCGCGAAGACGGAGACCGCCTCGCTGACGCGCACCGGCGCCACCTCCGTGACGCTCGCGCGCCTCTCGGCCGGCACGACCTATTACGTCCGCGTGACGGTCCGCAACAGCCAGAACAAGTCGTTCACGCGCGGCCCGAAGACGTTTGCGACCGCCGATCCCGGCTTCTACCAGCCCGGCCTCGCGCAGGTTCGCTACGGGTGCACGGGCAGCTCCTACCCGGACTTCACGGTCACGGTCGCGAACAATTCGTCGACCTACGCGATCGAGCGCACCCCCGGCCCGATCATGGCCGACATCACGGGGAGCGGGCCGTCCACCGTCAACCCCTACACCGGCACGACGTGGAAGTGGTCGAACAACTCGACCTTCTACTACGAAGGCGAGATGTTCTTCAAGGGCGGCGTCGCCTACAACTTCTTCCACTACGTCGACGACGGCGTTGCGATCGAGCTCGACGGCGAGTGGTTCACGCGCCAGAGCGCGTCCAACGTCTCTGGCTACAACGCCGGCGCGACGGTCGCGAGCAAGACCTATGCGACGGACGGCTGGCACCCGATCCGCATCTGGGTCTACGACTGGACCGGCAGCAGCGGCTACTGCACGCGGAGCTACAACCCCGGCATGGGCCTCGGCTGGAACACCAACGGCTGCACGACCGCGAACGCCGCCAACAACGCCAACTGGTCCACGCTGCGCGACCCGGGCGACGCCTCGCTCCTGCGCACGCTCTCCGGCGCCGAGCTGCCGTCGTTCGTGACGCTCGACGACGACCTGACGATCGCGGGCACGACGCTTACCGGCTCGATCCACACGGACGGCGTCGAGGACGGCTGCACGATCACGCTCTACGCCGGCCAGTCCAACGCCGGCTCGAACACCGTCGGCTGGGCGCAGTCCCACGTCGTCGGGACCGTTCCCTCCGAGTCCTACGACCTGCCGTTCCAGTGGGACGACTTCTGCGACGCCGGCGACGTCTCCGGCTGGTTCGTCATCGCCCGCATGACGAACCCCTCCGGCACCTACGAGGGCTGGTCGGTCGTTCGCGAACCCCTCGCGGGCAACGTCTTCGTCGTCGGCATCCGGGAGGGAGAATCGGGCCTGAACACCATCGCCGCAACGCCGCGCGTCGTCGGCTTCGGCAGCGGCGCGAGCTCCGCGTCCGTCTGCCTCGAATACTCGACGGACGCGAACTTCGCGAACCCGCAGACGACCGCGAGCGTCACGGCGAACTCGACCAACTGGCTCTCCGCCGTCACGATCTCCGGCCTGACGCCGAACACCGTCTACTACGTCCGCACGAAGGGCGTGAAGGGCTCCGAGACCGTCTACTCGCGCAAGGCGACGCTCTCCACGCTGGACTACGGCGCGCCCGTCGCGACCGTGTCGGTCGGCACGACGACGCTCGACTCGATCCCCGTCACGTGGACCGTCTCCTCGCTCGGCCTCGGCAACACGTCGGCCGACGTCTACGTCGACTACGGTACGTCGTCGTCCTACGGCTCGTCCGTCAAGGTCGCGACGGTGACGTCCTCGCAGGTCCCGAAGAACGGCACCTACACGCTCTCGAACCTGCCCGGCGAAACGACCTACTACGTCCGCGTGCGCGTCGTCGCGTCGCAGTCCGGCAAGACCGGCACGTCCGCCGGCGCGTCCGGCCAGACGAAGCCCGTCGGCAATCCGGTGGTCTCCGCGACGCTCGGTGCCGTGGCGCAGTATTCCGCCACGCTCTCCTACAATCTCACGGCGCTCGGCGACGGCGCCGCGTCCGCGACGCTCTACTACGACGTCTCGACCTCGTCGTCCTTCCCGTCCGGCTCCACGACGTCGACGGCGATCCAAAGCGGCATCCTGCCCGGCGCCCTCCCGAAGGTCGGCACCGCGACGGTGACGGGGCTCTCCGCGGAGACGACCTACTACGTCCGCGTCCGCGCCGTGAACCACGCGAACAAGGTCGGCACGTCCGCGACGATGACCGTGGAGACGCCGCCCGTCGGCGATCCCGAGGTCGCCGTCGACATGACGAGCGTCCTCCAGCGCGCCGCGACGGCGTCGATTTCGATCGCGACGCTCGGCGAAGCCGCCGCGAGCGCCACGATCACGGTCGAATACGGGACCTCGACGAGCTACGGCTCCACCGTGACGGCGACCGGGACCGTCGCCGCCGGCGCGGTCCTCACGGCCGCGTTCGAGAACCTCGCGACGGAGACGACCTACTACGTGCGCGTCACCGTCCGCAACGACGCGGGCAAGACCGGCGTCGCGACGACGAGCTTCCGCACACTCGAGCCGAACGACCCCGCCTTCACCCACACGGTGACGCCGTCCTACACCGCGGCCTCGTTCTCGCTCGACGTGACGAAGATCGGCAGCGGCGCGACCTCCGCCTCCGGCTACATCCGCTGGGGCTCGAGCTCCGCGCTCTCTCCCGAACTCGGCCGCGCGCCGCTCTCGAAGATCGTCGCGCCCGGCCCGATGTCCGGCGCCGCCACCGGCCTCTCCACCGACACGACCTACTACTACGAGGTCGTCGTCACGAACAACCTCGCGGGCCGGACCGCCAAGACGGGTTCGTTCAAGACGGCCAGCGCCCAGCCCCTCCCGCTCGGCGAGGGCTACTACGAAGGCGGGCTGATCCAGGGGTATCGCTCCGATCCGCAGGATCCGCAGCCGGCGACGACGACGCTTTCCTCCGGCAGCTGGTCCAAGACGATCGCCCGCGGACCGATCATGTCCTATGTCAAGGAAAACAAATCGACCGTCAACGAACTGGACGGAGCGACCTATTCCTGGGGGGCGAGCAAGCACTACGTCTACGAGGGCCAGATGTGGTTGGACGCCGGCGTCAACTACCAGTTCGCCGGTCTGTTCTGGCCGGGCGAATACCTCTACATCGACGGAACGCAGGTCCTCGCCGCGAAGTCGTGCAGCTACTGGGCCGACGAAAAGGGGCTCGACAAACGCCTGAACTACACCGTGGACGAAACGGGCTGGCACGACGTCCGGCTCGTGATGTGGGTCGGCAACTCCAACGGCGGCGGCGCCGGCGGCGGTTCCCTCCAGTGGAACAGCGGGGAAGGGAACCCGTTCTGGACGATCGGATACGGCATCGCGTGGAACACGAACGGCACGACAACCGTGGCGGCGTCGAACACGAACCAGTGGCAGAAGCTCCTCGACACCGGCAACCGCCACCTCTTCCGCGCACGCGGAACGAAGCCGGCGATGGCGTTCCTCGACCAGGAGCCGACATGGACGTCGACCTCCATGACGGTGCCCGTCCGCCTCGACACGACGTATGACAACATGACGCTCACGGTCTACGCCTCGCGCTCGCCGAACGGGTGGTATTTCGAGGACCGCTGGGAGAAGACGTTCGACGCGGGTTCCACCGGCGAGGCCGGCGCCAAGACGATGAACGCCCTCTTCACCGGCATCGACGCGACGTGCGACTGGTACGTCTCCGCGCGCCTCTACAACGCGAGCGGGACATACGACTACTGGTCCGACCCGGTGAAGTTCACGCCGCAGATCGTCCAGCAGCCGCCCGCCGGAAACGTGACGGTCGGCACGCCGACGTTCACGTCGAACACGGCCACGGTGAACGTGACGAGCCTCGGCGACGAGACCGGCACCGTCGCCGTCGTCCTCGAGTATGCGACCGATTCGGCCTTCTCCTCCGTGCAGACGGTCGACCTGGGCGCCGTCGGGACGACGGGCGCCCGGTCGACCGATCTTCTCTCGCTCCAGCCCGGGCGGACCTACTACGTCCGCGCGCGCCTGACCGGCTCGGCGCTCGGCCTCGAGACCGTGACCGAGGCCGTCTCGTTCACGACGCCCGCCTACACGCCGCCCGTCATCGCGTCCGTCTCCGCGAGCGCGACCGAGGCCACGTCCGCGACGATCTCGGTGAACGTCTCGTCGCTGGGACAGGGAAGCGAGGACGCCACGATCGAGGTCTACGTCTCCACCGGCGCGTTCGGGACGACGCCGACCGCCACGCGCACGATCAACGCGGCGGGGTCGGAGACGTTCACGATCAACGGCCTCCAGTCGGGCACGGCCTACTTCGTCAAGGTCGTCGTGACGGGCTCCAACAGCCTCTCCGCGACGGATACGTCCGCTTCGTTCGTGACGGGCACCGTCCATCCGCCCGCCGGCACGCTCGCCGTGTCCGGCGTCGGCCGCGCGGGCGCGACCGCGACCGCGACGCTTTCGTCGCTCGGCGACAGCACGGGCGCCGTCGCCGTCTCGGTCGAGATCTCGACCGATCCGGCCTTCTCTCAGAAGACGACCGTCGCGGGCGGCTCCCTGGCCGCGGCCGGCGAGCAGGTCCTCGCGATCGCGGGGCTCGCGTCCGAGACGCGCTACTACGCGCGCGCCGTCTTCGCCGGCACGCGCGGCGGCTCGCCGCTCGTCGGCTACTCCGAGACCGTGTCCTTCACGACGCTCGGCGCGCAGGGGCCCGCGGCGACGCTCTCGTTCAACCAGATTTCGTTCGACGGCGCGATGGCGGTCGTCCGCGTCACGTCGCTCGGCGACGACGCGACCACGGTCTCGATCGCCCTGGAGGTCGCCGACAACCAGGCGATGGAGGACGCGACCGGCGCCGGCTCGAGGACCGGCGCGGGCGTCGGCGACTCGTCCTTCTCGCTCGACGAGCTGCTCCCGGGCCGGACCTATTGGGTCCGCGCGACCGTGACCGGCGCGCCGTCCGGGCTCGCGACCGTCGTCACGGGCAGCTTCTCCACGCTCGCCTACGGCGCGCCCGCGCTCGGGACCGTCGCGGACGCGACGACGTTCGACACCGTCGAGCTGACCCTTCCGGTGACCGACCTCGGCGCCGGCAGCGACTCGGTCTCGATCGTCGCGCGCCTCACGACCGACGACCACTTCGTCGGCGGCGTCGAGAAGACGGCGGCCCTGTCCAAGGCCGGATCCGTCTCGTTCACGTGGGACGGCCTCGAGGCCGGAACGTCCTACTACTGGACGTTCGTCGCGACCGGCTCCAACGGCGAGTCCGTCACGCTCCAGGGCCAGACGCAGACGCGTTTCCACGCGCTCGCGCTCGGACCGGCGTCCGCGACGCCGGCCGACGACGGACGCTCGGCGACGCTTTCCGTCTCGATCCTCAACCTCGCCTCGCCGCCCGCCGTCCTGACGCTCTTCGTCAACGACGAGGAGGTCCGCTCCGAGGGCGGCATCACGTCCGCGCGCGCGTTCGAGTGGCAGATCGGCACCGTGGCCGGGACGCTCTACCGGTTCGAGTTCCGGGCGACCGCCGGCGGCGAGACCGTCGTCGCGGCGGGCTCGTTCACCGCGCCCTCCGTCGGCGACTGGTTCAACGTGCAATGGGCCCAGGACGGCTACGCCGCGGGAACCGCATGGAACACGGAGGCCGCCGTCGGCGCCTCGGGCGGCCGGTGGACGCGCCCGGCGGGCGACGAATCGGCGTTTATCGGCACGCGGCTCGTCCTCGCCCCGCCGGAGGAGGATGTCGCCGTCCTGCGCTTCACGCCGACCAACGCGGTCTCGAACGCGTCCGACTTCACCATCCGCGGCGAGACCGTCGTGACCGCAGGCGCGCGGCCGGACGGCATCCCCGGCGGCGCGATCGGCGCGCTGCTCTTCCTCGAGGAAGGCCCCGCCGTCTGGACGGGCGAGGGCTGGACGCCGCTCACGGGCGACGCGCCCGAATCGGGCGACACGGTCTCCTGGAAGCTGGACGTCAAGGTCTCGGGCGAAGGCGCCCCGGCCGTCCGCTACACGATCGACGGCACGGTCCGCTCCACCGCCGAGGAATACAGCCGGACGTGGATTCCGCTTCCCGTCGGAACGGAGACCCTCACCGCCGTCGGCTTCGCCGGCGGAGGCAAGGTCGGCAACTTCCGCGGGTACTACACCGCCACGGTCGTGGCCCGGTTCGAGAAGCCGCACTTCGGCGACGGCTCCGTCTCCGGCGAGGGCGGTTCCGCGCTCTCCGTCGTCACCGACCCCGCCACCGGCGCCACAACCTTCGCCGTCTCGATCGACAACGCGTCCGACGCCGCCGTCTACGGCGTCTACGCCGCCGAGTCGTTGACCGGGCCCTACGTCCGCGTCGCGAACCCCGGCGTCGCGCGGGACGGCACCGTCCGGACGTTCACCATCGACGTCCCCGACGGGGAGGATACGCAGTTTGTCGTCATCCTCGCCGCCGGATCCGAGGCCGACCTGCCGGCCCAGTTCGACGACCCGTCGCAGTTCGACTGATCGAACCCTTGCACCAGCACGCATCACAATGACAAGAATCCTCCCCCTCCTCCTCGCGCTTTCGCTCCCCGCCGCCGCCGACGTCAACTACATCTGGGCGAACACGTCGTCGGACATGAACAGCGCGTCGAGCTATTTCCTTGCCGACGGAACGACCGTCTCGACCGCCCTCCCGACGAAGAACGACCGCATCTTCTTCGTCGGGACGCCGCAGTTCCAGCCGCACCTTTCCTCCACGCTCGAGGTCAAGGCGATCTGCTTCGGGCCGATCGGGGGAAGCGGCCGGACGAACGCTCCGGACCAGAACACGGCGGAAGGCGCCTACGACAACTGCGAATGGCACATCACGGGGGAAGAGGGCGCCGAGCTGCGGTTCCCCCAAGCCTGGAGCGAAGGGAAGAACTGGAATTTCGCCTTCTCGCAGGCCTCCTGGGGCACCAACGTAGTGGATGTCGCCGTCCATTTCACCTCGACGGACGCCAAGTATCGCCCGATCATGCCGTCCCGCGGACAGCTTGAATTCCGCAAGGAGGTCTCGTCGGACTCGGAAACGGCCTGCATCCTGTGCTCGGGCACGAGCGGAACCGTGCTCTTCGGGGCGCCGAATCCGACCCTCCGCATCCTCGACACGGAAGACGCCTGCAGCGTGTCGTTCACCGATCCCGCCGCGCTGACGGCGCTGACGACGCTCATTCTCAACGACAGCACGTATCCGACGCGCGACGGGCGTTTCGACAATGCCTCCGGCGAGACGGTCTCGTTTCCGAACGTGACCGAGGTGAAGTCGACGGCGAACGTGGCCGGCATGCACTTCACCGGCTCTCCGATGGAGTTTCCGAATGCGATCCTTCGTCCCGATCTGTCGAAGGAACGGTATTTCTACTATTTCGACACGCCTGTCCGGTTCAAGGGCCTTGAGAACAACAACACCTCGACGGTCGGCAAGGGCTACCGCTTCCCGAAATACGGCGCCGCGACGCTGACCATCGAGGACGACATCTTCAAGGTGGCGCCGGAGGGGCAGACGAATCTCGTCGTGATCATCGACGGAACGATGAACTTGCTTGATATGTCCTACTGGTCCCGCGAAACCGTCTTGTTCGGGGAGAGCGGCTACTTCTTCGAACACGGCGCCCGCCCCTCCATGGCGCTCCACTCGAACATCGACGTTCCCCTCGGCGCCGTCCCCGGTGGTCATCTGACGTGGAGGGACCGCGGTTATGTTTTCGGCTGGGCGGCCTTCGGCGGCGATCGGACGGTCCGGGTCTTCGGCGACGGGCCTCTGCCGCTGTCCGGTTCGGACGTCGTGCCGGGAATCCCCTGGGGGAATAGTGACAGTTGGCTCCAGTATCCCATCCGTCTCGTCTTCGGATCCCCCGACGCGGATGGAACCGTTGTTTTCGAGAACGGCATCGACATGAAAAACTCCAATACCCACTGGAGCGGGAACGCCCGAAGCATTTACGCGGTGAAGGGCAAGGCGTTCGTCGATGGGCGAATCAAGGGATGCATCACCAACACAGCCGGCGACGTCGCGAGCTTCCGCTACCACAAGGAAGGCAACGGCGTGATTGCCTTCGATGGTCCATACCATCTGGCATCCGGGAACGAGCATTACGTCCAGGGAGGCGGGCTTCTCATCAACGCCTGGTGCAAGAACCGCTGGATCGTCCAGGACGGCGCGTGGATCGGCGGAACCGGGACGGTCGCCCATCTCCAGATCGAAGCCGGCGGAGCGATCCGCGGCGGCGAGCAGGGAGGCGTTCTCGCGGTCGGAGGATCCGTCACGCTGGAGAGCGGCTCCGGTTTCATCGTCGACATCGGCGACGCGACGAACGGCTGCGTGGACTTCACGGGGAGCCAGTGCGCCTACAAGGCGCAGGGCGACGTGGTCGTCCGGCCGGTCCTCGGCGCGAACGTGAAGGGCGGCAGCACCGTCAAGATCCTCGACTGGTCGGGGGCGGCGAATCCCACCGACACGTCGCTCTTCAACATCGGGAACTGGACGGTCGACGCCGATCCGGAAGTCTACTCCAAGGCCGAGCTCTCGGTCCAAGGCCAGGCGATGTATCTCAAGTTCGCCCTCGCGAACTGCGGCGGGTCGATGATCCTCCTCTACTAGTCCCCCTCTGCGCCCGAGGCGGGGTGCGCCGCACCCCGCCACAGGCGCGTGCGAGTCGTCCTTCCTCTCCTCCTCGCATCAGCGGGGCGAATTCCGATCCGACATGAAAAACAAGCTGTCCCTCATCGTCCTTTCCGCCCTGTTCTCCCTCTCCGCCCGCGCCGACATCGTCCCGGGGCTGGAGGCCTACGGCGACCTCACGCTCGTCGACGAGGTGAATTGCGCCACCGACACGACGCACGAGTTCCACGAATACGCCGGCGCCGGCCCGTATTCCTGCGGAAGCTACGTGACGAACATCCTCGGCAGCCCCTGCCGGGTCCTCGAGCACGCGGCCGCGGACGACCTCTACTTCTCCTACCGGCTCGGCAAGGGCAAGGGGCTCGTCGCCCACGACATGTACCTGCTGATCGTGGAATACCCCGAGGACGTGCCGCGCACGGCGACCCTGATCAACCGCGCGATGAACTCCCGCAACGGGTGGCACACCGGCATCAGCGTCGGCGAGACGCTGGTCGCGCACATCATCGGCCAGACCCATCCGGAGTCGATGAACATCCCGCTCTCCGGAACCTGGAACCGTCTCGAGCAGGTGATGTTCCTAAACGAGAAGGTCTTTCCCTACGACACGACCGACTCCTACATCGATTCCGAGTCGAACGGCTTCGACGTGATCATCCACGCCTTCACCGCCGCCGACGCGCCCGATTCCGCCGGCCCCGCGGTCCGCGCGATCAAGCTCTACCGCATGAACGACGAGAAGGGCCTCGCAACGCCCGTCCGCTACCCCTCCGGGAACGCCCCGAAGCGCCACATCACGTGGCGCGACGAGATGGGCAAGCACAACGCCTACACCTGCAACGCCGACCAGTACGACAACTTCCGCATGAAGATGCGGCTCATGAAGGAGCTCGGCCTCGACACGTGGTCGCGCGACCTGCTGGAGTTCGGCTACAACCAGAACTGGGACATCTACTACGCCAACCGCGGCAGCTGGTTCCACGACTCCAAGCCCGCCGACCGCTGGACCACGGAAATCGGCATCTACGCGGACGCAGGCATCTACCTGCTTCCGTTCTACGAATACGCCGGCAGCCGCGGGCCGACCGGCCTCGGCGTCAACTCCGCCCGCAAGGCCGTCCAGATGTTCCGGGGCGGCTACGGCGGGCACTACAACCTCTTCGTCGCCAACGCCAACGGCGCCTCCGGCTCGAACGTCGACATCACGGACGACGCGGCCTACGACGATTTCGAGGCCATCCTCGACAGCACGATCCTGCGCTACAAGGACCAGGCCAACTTCCTCGGCGCCTGGATCCGCAACCGCGGGTCGATGCCGGTCTCCTTCTCCCAGAACACCCGCAACCGCTTCTGCGCGGACACCGGGCGCGCATCCGGATCCGTTTCGATCGACGATCTCTCGAACGTCTCCGAATACGGCGACGAAGCCTACCGCTACATCTGCCAGATGATGTACAAGCCGGCGCTCTACCAGGAATACCGGACCTGGTGGAACGGCAAGCGCGCCCAGTGGCTCAAGGCGATGCAGCAGCACCTCGCGGACGGCGGCCTCCCCGGCGCGAAGGTCTTCTTCTCCGGCGTCTGGGGCGAGGCCGGCTGGGAGCTCCAGAACCTTGCCTACTTCCGCGACTACTACAACCGGGTCGCGGCCGAGGACGCCACCGCCTGGAAGGCGCTTTCGGGGTCGAGCGCCGCGACGTGCGGCATCGGCGAGATGTCCTGGAACTACACCCACTACGGCATCGACAACGATTCGTTCACGTGGTTCCCCGACGAATACAACCACGCCGCGCCGCGCAACGACCCGGAGACCTACACCAACGTCTCCGACGTCGCGATCTGCTACCCCTACCACGGCGTCCACACGACGATCCCCGCCTCGGCCGCGACCTATCGGAACGCCTCCGGCGACCTCTTCTTCTCCCGACACTTCTGCCTCTACGAAGGATGCGGATCGCGCCAGAAGCGGACCGCCGACGGAACGATCGTCACGGATTCGGACGGCAAGGTGGTCTACGAGGCCAACAACGGCTACTTCACGACCGAGATGGACCGCTGCGGCCGCGCGATCATGCTGCCGGAGCTGTACGCCCTCGCCTACCAGGACCCGACGTTCATCGGCTTCATGCAGGGCGGCCACCTCGCCCGGAACAGCACCAAGGAGTTCCGCGACTTCAACGAGCACTTCCTCTCGCTGCCCGCCGTCAAGGGCACGGTCCTCTGGGGCGGCGGCTGGGGCGTGAAGCCCTACACGGTCCGCAAATACCAAACGGCGGACGCGACCTACTACGCGATCGTCAACACGTCCTCGCAGTCGTTCGGAAACAACCAGAAGTACCTCTCGGACGAGTCCGGCACGTTCACTCTCTACGACACGGTGACGGGCGAGCCGCTGACCTGCGGCGGCGGATACGCCCCGTTCACGCTCGAGCCCTTCCAGCTCAAGGTCTACTCCACCGTCGCGCCGGACACGCCGCGATTCCTCGTCGCCGTGCCGTCCGTCGGCTCGACGACGGCGTCGGTCCCGCTCGCGGTGACGACTCTCGGCGGCAGTTCGGCCATCCTCCGCGTCTCGTATTCGACCTCGCCCGACATGTCGGGCGCGACGGCCATCCCCGTCTCGACCCTCGTTTCCGCCGGCACGAACACGGTCACCTTCACCGGCCTTTCTCCCAACACGACCTACTACGCGACGTTCGGCATCACGAACGCGCTCGGCAACGGCGCCGCGCACGTGCTCTCGTTCACGACCGACATTCCGTCCGACTATCCGCGCGGGACGATGGACGTGTCCGCAACCTCGAACGAGGCCACGATCTCCGTCAACCTCTCCTCGTTCGGCGACGGATCCAACTCCTGCGATCTCTATGCGGTCTTTACGCCGTCCGAGCCCGGCCTCGCCGTGCGGTCCGGCCTGCTCGGATCGCGCTCCACGGTCGGCGCCTGCTCGTTCCCGTTCGCGCCGCTCTCCTCGGAGGCAACCTATACGGCCGAGCTCTTCGCGACCAACTCGGCCGGCTACGGCATCCGTCTGGCCGAGGCGACGGTCACGACGCTTCCGCGCCCCGCCGGGTTCGCCCCCGAGTACCGCCCCGGTCTCATGCAGCACAAATACGGCTGCACGCAGAGCCAGCATCCGGACTGGTCGGTCGGCGCCTACGGCCAGGCGGACGCGGACCGCACGCTCGGCACGATCATGGCCGACGTCACCGGCAACCCCGGCCCCGAGGTGACGAACCCGCTTTCCGGAAAGACCTACCAGTGGGCGAACAACACGACGTTCGTCTACGAGGGCCAGATGTGGTTCGAGGGCGGCATCGCCTACAACTTCTTCCACAACGTGGACGACGGCGTCGCGATCGAGCTCGACGGCACGATGCTCACCGACCTCGGGAATTCCTCCGGCTACCAGACGATCACGCAGGTGTCGAAGACCTACGCCGAATCCGGCTGGCATGACATCCGCGTCTGGGTCTACGACTGGACCGGCAACAAGGGCTACGGAAGCAAGGTCGGGAACCTCGGCTACACGACCGGCCTCGGCTGGAACACCAACGGCACCACGTCGGTGACCGCCGCCGACGTGGGCAAGTGGTCGAACCTCTCCGACCCGGGCGACGGTTCGCTGCTGCGCACGCGGATCGGCTACGGCTACGTCGCCACCGCGGGCGCCCCGGCCCGCAGCGGAAGCTCGCTCCTCGTTCCGCTCCGCTACCGCAGCTACGACGAGGACGACGCGCTCGTCGTCTACTACCGTCCCTCCGCGATTCCGGCCGATCCCTTCGACCCCGCGTCCTGGCAGGGCTCCGCCGCCGTCTCCCCGCTCTCCTTCCCGGGCGAGTCGACCGTGTCCGCGACGGTCTCCGGCCATTCCCTGCAGCCCGGCGACACGGTCTGGCTGAGCGCCCGCCTCGCCAACGCCCGCCTCGGCCACGAGAGCTGGAGCGAGCCCGTCTCCTACACCGTTCCGGCCGACCTCTCCGATCCCGAATTCACCGCCGCGCTCGACGGCGCCGCCGGCTTCCGCGACGCCGCGTTCGCGGTCACCGTCGGCTCGATCGGCAACGGCGCGCAGAACGTCACGGTCTCGCTCGCCGTGACGGGCGGCGGCACGACGCACAACTACACGATCGCCCAGAACGCCGCCTCCTACGCCGGGACGTTCCGCACGCCCTACGAACTGGCCTACGGAACGGACTACACCGCCGTCGTGACGGTCTTGAACAACCGGGGCAAGAGCGCGACGCAGACGGTCTCCTTCCGCACGAAGGACCGGGTCGCGCCCGCCGCGACGCTCGCCGTCGGGACCGTCGGCTTCACGGACGCCGCCTTCACGGTGGACGTGTCCTCGTTCGGCACGGACGCCACCTCCGGCTCGATCCTCGTCGAGGTGCTCGACGGCTCGACCGTCGTCTGGTCGGACACGGCGAACGTCTCCGAGACCGGCGCCGCCTCCTTCTCCGCGACCGGTCTGCCGGACGGCAGTGCGCTCTCCGTCCGCGCGACGGTGACGACCGACGCGGGAACCGTTTCGCTCGGGCCGACCGCCTTCTCCACGACCGCCTTCGGTGCACCCGTCTTCGGGACGTGCGAGGCCGCGAACGTCTCGTGGGATTCCGCCACGCTCTCCGCCGCGCTCTCCGCGCTCGGCGCCGGGAGCGGCTCCGCCTCCGTCGCGTGGACGATCGCGGGCGGCGCGGCGACGCCGTCCTCGGGAACGCTCTCCTTCCCGCAGGCCGGCTCGCAGACCGCTTCCGTCGCCGGCCTCGCGCCGGAGACTGCCTACACGGTCACGCTCGTCGCGACGGGCGAGAACGGGAAGACCGCCCAGACGTCGCTTGCGTTCACGACGCTGCGGCTCCCGCTCGTCCTTTCCGAGGTGTCCGGCGTCTGCAACGGCGCCGGAACCGAGGCGACCGCGAAGGTGACGGCGACGCGTGCGGACGTCGCCGCGACGCTCGCGCTCTTCGTCGACGGCGTCGTCGCGAAGACCTGGGCCTCCGTTTCCGCTGGCGCGGAGTATTCGTTCTCCTTCCCGATCGAGGTCGGGCAGACGAAGGCCTTCCGGTTCGTCCTTTCCGCGGACGGCTGCACGGACGTGGAGAAGACCGGATCCGTCACGGGCCGCCAGGTCGTCGACTGGTTCAACGTCCCGCTGAACGACGCGGCCTACGCGAACTGGACGCTTGCCGACGGCCCCGACGCCTACGAGCCCTCGGCGACCTGGACGATCAAGGACGAGCGCAACGCCAGCGCGATCACGAACGACGGCGCGGGCGGCCGCGAGATCCTGCTCGCCCCGCGCGGCGAGGGAAGCGTCGCCTACGAGCCCGCGTTCCCTTCCGAGGAAAACCGCACGCTGGAGGTGTCCGGCACCGCGAAGCTGCGGGCAAACGCCGGTCTTCCTCCCTCGCCGGAAGGCGCGCCGCTCGCCGGCCTTGCGCTCGGCGTCGCGGGGGAGGCCCCCGCGCTCTTCGGCTGGACCGCCGGCGGCTGGATCGCGCTGGCCGGAACGGCGCCCGCGGCAGACACGTCCTTCGCGTGGAAGGCCGTCGTCGACTTCGCGAACGGAACCGTGACCTACTACGCCGACGGAACGGCGCTCGCCCCCGCGTCGGGCGGCGCCGCGGCGCTGCCGCTCGGCGTGGCCGACGCGACGCATGCCGAACGCCTGGTGTTCGCCGGCGCGGGTTCGGTCGGACCGTTCCGCGGCGTCTACGCCGATGCGGCCGGCGGCGCGATCAAGCTCTGGGAGGCGAAGATCCGCGAGGGTCGCACGGGTCTCACCTTCACGACCGTCGGCGCCTCCGAAAAATTCGTGATCGGCCTCAAGGAGGCGAAGGCGGGCGCGTACTACGTCGCCTTCGCGGCGAACTCGCTCGACACGCCGGCGGACGACTGGGTCTGCGTCGCCTGTAGCTCCACGCCCGCGATCGGCGGCGAGAACGTCGACCTGCCGTGCCCGACGGTCGACGAGCAGGAGAATCCGATCCCGTCGCAGTTCTTCAAGATCTACGCCGCGGGCGCCCCCGTCGCGCGAGGAACGTACTGGCGCGACTGCGACTTCGTCGCCGGCGAGTAGTCCCCCTCGGCGCCCGTGGCGGGGTGCGGCGATTCGCCGCACCCCGCCACGGGCGCGTGCGAGTCGGCCTTATGGCGGCGCGGGGAACCCGCGCCGCCCAAGGCCGACGAAGCACTTCTTTTGACGCAGACGTGCTGCGCTTTCTTTGACGCGAGACGCGAGACATGCCCGTTCGGCATCGCCCTTGCGCGTCTCGCGTCTTGAGTCCCTCGTCCCCCGAATCCCAGATGGGGCGACATTCTGTCGTCGAACAGAGCGCGCCGTCGGCGCGCAGCGCCGGCCCCCTCCCTGAGGGGGCTCCCGGCGAAGCCGGGTGAGGGAGTCATTCAGCATTCTCTTCCACACGCCGGACCGGAGCCGGAGTTTGAAAACACAGAGGCGGCGGCGAACACAGAGGCCGAGAAGACCGCTTCGCGTCGAGGTCGGTCCGTTCGCCGCACGAGAACAGGATTGGTTTTGGGTTTCCCTGCTCCGGGGCAGCGCAGGACTTGCGCGGGTTGTTTTCCTCACGCCAAGTTCGCGAAGTCCGCGAAGGTTGGTTTCCGGAATTCCGTTGCGGACTTTGCGAACTTTGCGTGAGGTTTCTCCGCGGTGGCGGGCGGCGTGTGGCGGGGTGCGGGGCGGAGCCCCGCCAGACAAACCAGACAACGTGCGGCCGAGTGCCGCTGGATGCCGCGAAGCAAACAGGAGCGGCTCTGTGTTCCGGCCGCGCTCTGTGTTCATTCTCAACGCGGAGCACGACGGCGGCTTGCTCCGGCGCCGCCGAATCTCGTTCGGGCAAAGGCCGGATCTGGAGATGCGCCCCGGCGTCGCCGCGCACGCGGTCCGCCCTAGCTTCCCGATTTGACGGCGATTTCACGCTGTGCTACCTTGGACAGCAAACAAGGAGGCGACAGCATGGCCGAAAAGAGCAGGACCTTCGAGGTCCGGATGGAACGGATCGAGTTTCTCACCAAGGGCGCGGGCGGGAACCGCGCGCGCACGGAGCACACGCTCGCGTGCACGCTGCACTGGCCGAAGCCCGGGACGCAGGCCAAGACCTACGCCCGCGCGGTGGAGATGGACGGCATGGCCCGCGACTACGCCGAAGGCGAATGGCTCGACGCCGTGCTCCTGCGCGACACCGTCCAGCCGCCGATGGCCGTCACGTTCCAGCTCTCCGTCCCCCTCGCCTCGGACACGGTCTCGAAGGCCGTCGGCGCGATCCTCAAGGCCGCGTTCAACGTAGCGGGGGACTTCGTCGCGGACGCGATGCCCACCAAGTCCGCCGGCAAGGTCGCGGCAGCGCCGTTCGACGCCGTCGCCTCGACGATGACGAACCGCTCCGCCGCCGTCCTCGGCCAGGGCTCGCTCCCGCTCGACGACGCGCTCCTCGCGCAGGGCGGCCGCCGCGTCGTCGAGCTCCGCGCCGTGCGCGACATCGAGAAGACCGCCTCGGGCGGCGGCCGCGGGCCGTCGTCCCGCACGCGCCGCATCGCCGCCAAGGGCGACGTCGTCGCCCGCCTCTCCCTCGCCTTCGACCCCCGCCTCTAGAACGCGAAGAAGCATCCGCGCGTCGATCCCGTCCAAGTGGACACCATCCCGTGAAACGCGAGAAGAAGCCGCCGGCCGGGGCGATTCCGGCGATGGAGTCGCCGCCCCGGGCGGAGACGCCGCTCATGTCGTCCGCCGTGATGGCGGGGTTCCCCTCGCCCGCCGAGCAATACGTCGAGCGGCCGCTCGACCTCAACGAGCTCCTGGTCGCGCGTCCCGCCGCGACCTACTTCGTCCGCGCGCAGGGCGACTCGATGTCCGGAGCCGGCGTGCAGGACGGCGACCTGCTCGTCGTCGACCGTTCGCTCGAGCCCGAGGACGGCTCGATGGTCATCGCCTGCGTGGACGGCGAATTCACGGTGAAGACCTACCGACGCGACCGGAACGGCGTCCGCCTCGAGGCCGCCAACCCCGCCTATCCGCCCATCCGCTTCGCCGGCGAGATGGAGCTGCGCGTCTTCGGCGTCGTCACGGCCGTCGTGCACCGGCTCGTCGCGCACGAGCCATGATCGCCCTCGTCGACGCCAACAGCTTCTACGTCTCCTGCGAGCGCGTCTTCGACCCGCGCCTGGAGGGGCGGCCGGTGGCCGTCCTTTCGAACAACGACGGCTGCGTGATCTCCCGCTCGGCCGAGTGCAAGGCGCTCGGGATCGAGATGGGGACGCCCTACTTCAAGCTCCGCGACCGGGCGAAGGCGCTCGGCCTCGTGTTCCGCTCGTCCAACTACGAGCTCTACGGCGACCTCTCCGCGCGCATCGTGCAGACGCTCGGCACGTTCACGCCCGACGTGGAGCAGTATTCCATCGACGAGGCGTTCCTGCACCTCTCGCTTCCCGACGGGACCGACTGGGACGCCCTCGGCGCCTCGATCCGCGCCCGCGTCCTGCGCTGGACCGGCATCCCGTGCGGCGTCGGCTTCGCGCCCACGCGCACGCTCGCCAAGATCGCGAACCACATCGGCAAAAAGCGCCCCGGAGGCGTCTTCACGATGCCCGCCGACCCCGGGCCGCTCCTCGCGAGGCTGCCGGTCGAGGAGGTCTGGGGCGTCGGGCGCCGCCTCGCGGAGCGGATCCGGCGCGCCGGCGTGCGCGACGCCTGGACGCTCGCCACGCGCCCGCCCGAGTTCTTCCGCAGACACCGCTTCGCCGTCACGGTAGAGCGCACCGCGCTCGAGCTGCGCGGCGTCCCGGCGACCGACGCCGACCCGATCGACCGCGAGAACCCGCAGTCGATCAACGTCTCGCGGATGTTCGGGCGCCCCGTGACGGAGCTCGCCGACCTGGAGGAGGCGCTCGCCGCGCACGCCTCGGCCGCGGCAGAGAAGCTGCGCCGGTCGGGCTCCGTCGCCGCCGGCGCGAACGTCTACGTCCAGGAATGCGCGCCTCCCGGCACGGGCGGCTGGAACGACCGCGATTGGTGGACGCCGTTCCTCTCGGCGACCCTCCCCTTCCCTGCCCCGACCGCCGCGACGCCGGCGATCCTCGCCGCGATCCGTCCCGCGGCCGCGCGGCTCTTCGTCGCGGGGCACCGCTACCGCCGCGCGGGCGTCCTGCTCTGCGGCATCGAGCCGGCGGGCGGCGCGGCGGACCTCTTCGCCGGCGACCCGTCGGAAACGAAGAGTGCGAAGCTCTCCGCCGCGCTCGACGCCGTGAACGCGAAGTTCGGCCGCGGCACCGTCTTCCTCGCCGCGTCGGGCACGAAGCGCCCGTGGCGGATGAAGCGCGACCTGCTCTCGCCCTGCCCGACCACGCGCTGGTCGGACCTGCTCGTCGTCGGCTGACGCGCGGGCCGAACCGCCCTAGTTCGGGATCTTGATCCGATACCGGAAGAACATCTTCTCCGGGACGGGGTCGTAGCCGGGGTCGTAGACGCCGGCGTCCAGGTCGATCTTGGGCGAAACGACGACGTTCGCTTCGGTCCAGTCGTCCACGTCCGGCGAGGACTCGACGTAGAACTCCGCACGGTGCTCGTTCGGATTCTTCCGCGCGGGGAAGCTCAGCCAGGGCGAGCCGTCCGCCGCGATGTGGATCCGGAGCACCGGGTCGCCGTCCTCGTTCGTCGTCGAGTCCGGCGGGATGTCGAAGAGATAGCGCGCCACCGCGGGGATGCCGTTCACCATTGCCTCGGGCGGCGTGTCCTCCGGCAGTCCGGCCCGGAATTTCAGCCAGTTGGCGTAGCCGGCGATCTCGAACGCGTAGGGCTGCCGGAGGTAGGGCATCGTCCCGACGTCGATCCGCCAGGTCTCCGCGAAGTCGAAGGCGACGAAGGACCCCTGGCTCGTCATGTCCGCGGACGCGACCGGGTCGATGCCGGGGCAGTCGACCGCCGCCTTGTTGTTCTGGCCTTGCGCCAGCTGCGCCGTCGCGCCGGCGTCGTAGTAGGAGTTCGTGACGGCGTTGGCGCCGAGGCGGCCGCCGAACGCGCCGACGTAGCCGGACGCCGTGGAGGACACCCGGCCGGAGCAGTAGGCCCGTTCGATCCGCGAGCCCGTCGATCCGCCGACGAAGCCGCCCGCGTAGCCGGCGCCGCCGGCGTCCACGGAGACGTGCGCGTAGGAGTCGGCGACGAGGCCGCCGGCCTGCTGCCCGACGAACCCGCCGACGTAGCCGCTACCGGAGCCCAACGTCTTCAGCGCCATTCCGACGGCGCTGCACCGGACGACGGACGGCATGCCGGAGAGATAGCCCGCGAAGCCGCCGAGCTGCGTCGCGGAGCCCGACACCGTGCCGACGAAGGCGCAGTCCTCCACGAGCGACCCGGACGCGATCCGGCCCGCGAAGCCGCCGACGGCGCCCGTGCCGGCCACGTCCGCTTCCGCGACGCAGCCGCGGACCTCGGCGGAGGCGCCCTCGATGCCGCCGGCGAGGCCGCCCGTGCCGTCGGACGCGCCGGAGACGCGGCCGGAGACGGTGCAGTCCTCGACGACGGTGCCGTCGCCGGCGAGCCCGACGAGGCCGCCGGTCCACTGGGAGGAGGACGAGACGTCCACGTCGAGGACGCAGTCCGCAATGCGGGTGTCGGCGGCGTTGCCGACGAGGCCGCCGGTGTAGTAGCCCCCGCCGCGGACGACGCCGGAGAGGACGATGCCGTCGAGGGTGGCGCCGCCGGTCCAGCCGAAGAGGCCACAGCCCTTCGCGGAGGGCGCGTTGGTGGCGACGAGGTTGGAGATCGAATGCCCGAAGCCGTGGAGCGTGCCGGCGAACGGGGCGGACGAGGTTCCGATCGGCGTCCAGTCGACGCCCGCGAGGTCGATGTCCGCGCCGAGGCCGTAGACGCCGGCGAGGTCGTCGCGGACGGCGTCGAGCTCGTCGGCGGTGGCGATGAGCCTGCCGAACCGGGCGGCGGCGACGCGGTGGTTGTCGAGCACGATCGTGGTGGTGGCGCTCGCCGGGTCGGCGTAGGGCGTGGAGCCGGTCCAGGCGACGAAGAAGCCCTCGTCGGACTCGGCGCCCACCGTCACGGTCGAGCCGGGGTCGTATTGCCCCGCGCCCTCGACCTCGACGCGGCCGGGGGCGGAGCCGCCCGCGGAGGCGAAGACCTCGAGGCCGTTCGCCGCGCTCCAGGCGAGGTAGGGCTGCGTCACGCCGTCCGCCTGGTTCCAGACGGAGCCGTCGGCATCGTCGATGGCGAGCCAGGCGGCGAAGTGGGCCGCGCTCTTCATCCCTTCCGCGTCGTATTCGGCGATGTCGGCGTTTTCGGCGGAGGCGCCGGCGGAGGAGGAGCCGACGGCGTGGAGGCCGTCGCATAGAGCCGCGCAGTCCTCGAAGACCGGGGTGCGATACAGCTGGCCCGCGAAGGCGCCGGCGTAGGCGCCGGAGCAGTCGACGAGCCCGGCCGCGTAGCAGCGCGCGAGCGTCGTGGCGCCGTCGCCGTTGCGCCCGGCGAAGCCGCCGACGATCTGCCGCCCCTTGGCGACGCCGAGCGAGTAGCTGTCGCCGAACGCGGCCGCGGAGGCGACGTCGCCCGCGAAGCCGCCCGCGAGGGCGTCGCCGGCGCGGGTGGCCGTGGCGTCGCCGAGCGCGAAGCATTCCGCGACGGTCGTGCCGGCGCCGGAGAGCTTGCCGGCGAAGCCGCCGACGTCGTAGGCGGCGGTCGCCGCGCCCGCCGCCATGCAGCGAAGGAAGTCGTTGGACGACGAGACGTAGCCCGCGAAGCCGCCCGCATCGGAGGACGTCGCCGCCACGCCGCCGACGGCCATGCTCATCTCGTAGCAAATGCCCGCGGCGGTGCTCTGGCCGACGAAGCCGCCCGCACGGCTCCCCGTCGCCTTCACGCCGCCCGCCGCGCCGCACGAATCGAAGCTCGAACCTCCGCCGGCGGCCGAACCGACGAATCCCCCGACGCCGGTCTTGCCGGACACGGCGCCCCTGGCGAGGCACTCGGAGAACGCGCACGCCTGGTTCGCGGAGCCGATGAAGCCGCCGACGCCGGCGGAGTTCGGGGCCGTCACGGCACCGAAGACGAGGCAGGACGAGAACGTCGGCGCGGCGCTGGCGCCCTGCACGGAGCCGATGAAGCCGCCCTTGCCGTCGCCGGAGGATCCGCGAACCGCCACGTCGCCGGCGCATCCGAGGAACGCGACCGTGGCGGAGTAGACGCCGCCGACGAGGCCGCCGACGTCGCCGCCGGAGGATTCGACGAGTCCGGTCGCCGCGCACCCCTGGAAGATCGCGCCGGAGCCGCCGACGCGGCCGACGAGGAGTCCGGCGTAGCCCTGGCCGTTGGAGACGACGCCCTCGGCGGAGCAGGTACGGATCGTGGTCGCGCCCTGCACGTCGCCGGCGAGCGCGCCGGTGTATTGGCGGCCGGACACGGAGACGCCCACGAGGCGGATGCCGTCGAGCGTGGCGTCCCTGACCGCGGCGAAGAGTCCCGCGTAGTTGCCGGAGGGGTCGTCGCAAAGGAGGCCGGAGATGACGTGGCCCTGCGCGTAGAGCGATCCGGTGAACGGCTTCGAGGAGGAGCCGAGCGGCGTCCACGCCTCGTCCGAGAGGTCGATGTCCGCGCCGAGCGCATAGGAGCCGGCGAGGGCGTTCGTGATGTCGGCGAGCTCCTGCCGGTTGGTGATCAGCGTGCCGAACTCGGCGGCGACGAAGCGGAAGTTGTCGAGCAGCACCGTGGTGGCGGCGCTGGCGCGGTCGTCGTAGGCGGCGTCGCCCGTCCAGGACAGGAACGCGGAGTCCTCCGGGACGGCCTCGATCGCGACCGCCGTGCCGGGCGCGTAGACGCCGAGCCCCTCGATGGCGCCGGAACCGCTGCCGCCGGTCCGGCCGGAGAGCGTCATGCCGCCGTCCACGAGCCCCCACGCGAAGTAGGGCTGCGTGAGGCCGTCGGCCTGCGTCCAGCCGCGGTCCGCCGCATGGAAGGCCGCGAACTGGTTGGTCGAGCGCATCCCGTCCTCGTCGAGCGCGGCGATGCCGCCGCGCGATTCCGCGCCGACGTCGCCGAGGCCGTCCTCGAGGCGGAAGCAGTCCTCGAAGGCCGGCTCCCCCCGGTATTGCCGCCCGACGAAGCCGCCGACGTCCGAAGAGCCGGCGGTCGTGCCCGCCGCGTAGCAGCGCACGAAGGAGGCGTCGCTGCCGTTGAGCTGCCCGGCGAAGCCGCCGACGCAGCTGCCGCCCTTCACGTCCGCGAGGGCGTAGCAGTCGGAGACGGCGGGGTCGCCCTCGACGCAGCCCGCGAAGCCGCCGACGCTCGTGGAGGCGGCCGCCGAAACCGCGCCGCACATGAAGCATTCGGAGAGGGACGAGTTGGTGCCGGCGAGATGGCCGACGAGCCCGCCGGCGTTGTAGCCCCGCGACTCGACGGTGCCGAGCGCGGAGCAGCGAAGCAGCGTCGAGGACCGGAGAGAGCCGACAAGCAGTCCGGACTCCCCTCCGGTCCCGGCGACGACCGTGCCGCCCACGACGGAGCAGCCGGCGATCGTCGCCCCGTCCGCCTCGCCCGCGAGGGCGCCGACGCTGCCGTAGCCCTTCGCGTTCGGGTTCGCGAGCGTGAGGTTGGTGATCGTCGCGTCGGGGCCGACGCGTCCGAAGAGGCCGGCGCAGGAGCCGCCGATGTCCACGGTCAGGTTCGAGATCGCGTGGCCGTTGCCGTCGAGCGTTCCGGCGAACGGCGCGGACTCCTCCCGGAAGAGGGGCTTCCAGGGCGCGCCGGAGAGATCGATGTCGGCGCCGAGGGCGTAGGCGCCGACGCGGTTCGTGGCGATGCCCTCCAGGTCGGCGCGCGTCCGGATGACGACGGGGGCGCCGGGCTCCGCGCCGACCGTGGCGGCCGGCAGGGCGAACAAGGCAAGGAGGAGGATGCTTGTGTTTTTCATGGTGGCTCCCTCGTGCGCCGGATTCTACACGAAGCGCGCACACGGGCGCAAGCGACGCGCGCAACTCCGGAGGTCGCTTGCCACGCGCCGGGCACGGGGATAGAATCCGCACCCCAAACCGATGTACACCTCCATCCAGCGCATCTGGGCCGCCGAGCCCGAAAGAATCGAGGCGGCCGTTCGCGACTATCCCGGCGCCTTTCGCGACGGGATCCTGCTGGCCACCTTCGCCGGGCTCCGGATCGGTCCGCGCGCGGTCCGCGACTTTCGCGTCCAGAAGGCCTTCGTGGAGCGCCTGAAGGCGCGGGGCGTCGACGTCCAGATCGGCGTCTCCTCGACCATCGGACACAGCGACGACTGGACGCGCCGCAACCCCTTTCCGAAGATGGTCGGCGAGGACGGCGCCGCCGCCCGGGCCGTCACCTGCCCGCGCTCCCGCGCGTTCGCGCGGCACCTGCGCGCCGTCTTCGCCCGCTACGCGCGGCTCGGCCCCTCCGTGCTGTGGCTCGACGACGACTTCCGCCTCCCGCACCATCCGCCGCTCGCCTTCGGCTGCTTCTGCCCGGACTGCCTCGCGCGCTTCGCCGCCGAGACCGGCATCGCCCTGCCGCGCGAGGCGCTCGTCCGGGAGATCTGCGCCGGAGGCAGGGTCCGCGGGAGGTCCGTGCGCCGCGCCTGGCGCGATTTCGGGTCCCGCGCGCTCACGGAGCTCGTCGGCGAGGTCGCCGGCGCCGTGCACGCCGTGGACGACCGGATCGGCCTGGGCTTCATGGTGTGCAACGGACAGGGGCTCGTCGCCGCGCCGCCCGACTACAGGGCCTGGATCGAGCGCGCCCGCAACCGCGACGGCGCGGTCTGGTTCCGCCACGGGAGCGGCGCCTACCACGACCGGGAGCCCTACGGGGCGGACGGCCTCGTCGCGAAGAACGTCGCCATCGCGCAGGCCTGTGCCGCCACCGAGGGGCCGGGGGTGGCGAACCTCACCGAGGAGGTGACCGTCCCCTACTGCCGGCGCGGCAAGTCGCTGCGCATGACGTTCCTCGAGGCGGCGCTCAACATCGGGATCGCCGGCGCGGATGGCGCCACCTACGACGCCATCAAGCCCAATCTTGGCGAGCAGCTCGCCCCCGGCGCCGTCGTGTCGATGCTCCACGCCCGGCGCCCGGAGCTCGACCGCATGCGCGCGCTCGTCGAGGGAGGCCGCCAGCTCGGCGTCCTCCCCGAGTCCGATCCCGGCGGATGGGGCTCGTCGGCCCCGGTCGCCTCGCTGGCGGACCTCGGAAGCCGCGGCAACGCCGACTGGCTGCCGCTCCTCTATCTCGGCATCCCCTTCTCGTTCCGGAAGGCGGACGCCTGCGCACGGCTGCCGCGCAGGGTCTGGCGACCGGAGGACGTCTGGGGCCGCGACGCCGGCCGGGCCGTCAAGGACGGGCTCGACCGCCTCTGCGGCGGACGCCTCCCCGCCCGCGCCGACACCGCCGTGCGCCTTGCGCTCAGTCTCTGGGAAAGGCCCGGCGGCGCGGAGCGCGTCGCGTTCCTCTTCAACCTCGACTTCGACGACGCCGACGACGTCCGGCTGCGCCTCGACCGCCGCTACTCCGCCTCGCTCCTCCTGCCCGGCGGCGACTGGCTGCCGCTGCGCTCCGGCGACGACATCGCGCTCCCCTCCCTCCCGGCCTGGGCGCCGGCCGTCGTCCGGCTCCGCCCCCTTCGCGACCGTTCGCCCGGGTAGGGCCGATGCGCGGTCGCCGATCCGGACGGTCCCTGCATGACGCAGGGGGTCCTTTTCTTCGCCGGGCGGGCATGGTAGAATCATCGGCCATGACCGGACGACTATTCGAAATCCGCGAGTTCGCGCTGCACGACGGACCCGGCGTGCGGACCACCGTCTTCCTCAAGGGATGCCCGCTGCACTGCGCGTGGTGCCACAACCCGGAGGGGCAGTCCTTCGAGAAGGAGCCGATGCGCCGGAAGAACGGCGAAACGGTCGAATGCGGCGAGGACTGGACCGCGGAGGCGCTCGCCGCGGAGCTGCTGCGCAACGCCGACATCATGGCGCAGAGCGGCGGCGGCGCGACCTTCTCCGGAGGCGAGCCGCTCGCGCAGGCGGCGTTCGTATGCGACGTGGCGGACCGCCTTCGCGCCGCGGGCGTCTCCTCCGCGCTCGAGACGAGCGGCCACGCGCCGGAGGCGGACTATCGCGCCGTCGTCTCGCGGATGGGCTTCGTCTACCAGGACCTCAAGCACCACGACCCCGCGGCGTTCCGGCGCTGGTGCGGCGGCGACCTCGCGCTCGTGCTGCGCAACCTCGACTGGCTTCGCGGGAGCGGCGTCCCCTGCGCCGTGCGCGTGCCCTGCATCCCCGGCGTCAACGACGCCCCCGCCGACCGCGAGGCCTTCCTGCGGCTCGCCGGTCCCGGCACGACCGTCGAGTTCCTTCCCTACAACGCCGCCGCCCCGGCCAAGTATCCGATGCTCGGCCGCGCGTTTCCCCTCCCCTGCCCCGCCCCCGTTCCGCGCAAGCCATGACTTCCGGGCGCCGTGCGAACGAAGGATCGCTCTTCCATCCAGGATTTGCCCCCATGCCGACACCCATCGAACAAATGAACCTCGGCCCGGCGGACTTCGTCCGCGGGGCGGTCGAAGCGGAGGAGTCCGGCGGCGAGTGGACGTTCCGCCGGTTCGCCGCCGGGCAGGCGGCCGCCTACCGCGAAGCGGGAAACGACGACTTCTACCAGAAGACGTTCGCGGACACGGCGTCGCGTCCGGGCGCGCCGGCGACCCGCGCTTCCCGCATGGAACGATCGCGATGCAGATCCCGTTCTTCCGCGAGCGCGGGCTCGACCTCGCGGGCTTCCACCCCGGGACGATGAACGTCGACTGCGCCCCGCTCCGCTTCCGCCCCGGCCTCGGCGCCGCGCTTGCCGCGCGCGACGGCGTCGCCCTCGCCGACCTCGACCCGCGCCGCCTCGCCGCCGCCCTCCGCGACCGCGGCGTAAACCTGGACCCGGAACTGCTGCGGTAGCGCGCTTCCTTTCCCGCCGCGGTTGTGGTAGGATGTCCGCCATGAAACGGAAATCCGCCGCGAAGGCCGCCGCGCCGCTCCATCCGATCCCGAAGGATTCGTGGATCGAGGTGATCGACGGCGAGAACGAGTTCGACCGGAACTTCCGGGCCGGCGTGCTGCGCGCGGCCGGCGAGGCGGGGTTCGTCCGCGTCCGGCTCGTGCCGGAAGGACAGCTGCACGAGGACTGGAAGGACCCCGACTTCCGCGCCGGGCCGCCCGCCGTGATTGGCGCGCTGTGGGACCGGGCGCTGCTGCGGGAACTGCGGCGCGCCGGCGTCCCGTGCGTGCTCACGGGCGTCCGGGAGGGCGAGGGAACGACCCGTGCGGAGAACCGCGCCGTCTGCTCGACGGACAACCGCGCCGTGGGGCGGATGGCGGCGGAGTACCTGCTCGGCCCCGGCCGCTTCCGGTCGTTCGCGTTCGCGCCGGCCGGATACGAGGAATGGGGGGCGCAGGCCTGGTGGATCCGCCGCCGCGCGGAGGCGTTCGCGGCCACGCTCGCCGCGGCCGGGAAGACGCCTGCGCCGCCCCTGCCGATCCCGTCGCTCGTCCGCGGGGCCGGGCGGATTGCGCGCGACGCCTTCCGGGAATGGGCCGAGCCGATTCCGAAGCCGCTCGCGATCTTCGCCGCCAACGACCTCTTCGCGCGCCAGATCGCCGTGCTCTGCGACCTGGCCCACGTCCGCGTGCCAGACGAGATCGCGATCCTGGGCGTGGACAACGACGAGACGCTCTGCGAGACGGCCGCCACGCCGCTTTCGTCGATCGCGCTCGAGACCGCGCGCCTCGGCCGCGAGGCCTTCGCGCTCGCGGTGCGGATGCTGCGCGGCGAGCGGCTTAGCGGCATCGTCTCGCTTTGCCCGCCGAGCCACGTCGCCGAGCGCCGCTCGACCTCGGCCGCGCCGCTCGAGGACGCCTTCGTCGCGCGTGCGGTCGACTGGATCTCGGCGCACGCGGAGGAGCCGATGGAGGTGCCGGACGTGGTCGCCGCATGCGGCACCTCGCGGCGCTTCCTCGAGCGGCGCATGCGCACGCTCACCGGCCGCACGATCCTGGAGACGATCCACGAGAAGCGCCTCGGCGCCGTGGTGCGGCGCCTGCGCGACACGGACGAGCCCGCGGGCCTCGTCTCCGACAAGCTCGGCTTCTCGAGCCCCGCGGCGCTCTCGGCGCTGTTCCACCGCCGCTTCGGCCGCTCAATGCGCGACTTCCGCGCCGACCTGCGCCGCCTGCCGCTCGAAGATCTGGTGTAGGCGCGCCCCGCCGCAAATTGCAAAAACTTCCTCCGCAAATCGCGATACGGGGAGGAGCGGTTCCGTGGTAGGATTGTGCCATCGACCCCACCCAAGGAGACCTTCATGAAAACCGCCCCTTTCGCCGCAATCCTCATGGCCGGTTTCTGCACCGCCGCCGAGATGCCGACCTCCGATCCGTTCGAGCCCTTCGCGGACCTGCCCGCGGAGGAGCTGCTGCCCAAGGGGGCCGGCTTCGCGATCGCAAAGGACGGCTCGCTCCTCGTGGGCGGCAGGCCGCGCTACCTGCCCGCCGTCCTCTGGTACGGCGACACGATGTGGGGCTGCGACCGGAAGGAGGACGACTTCGGCCCGCTGCAGTGGCTCTACAACCGCATGCCCGACTACGAGGCCGCGCAGCGCCTCGGCGTCGACGCCGGCGGCTTCTACGCGCCGCTCAACTGGATGAACCGCATCTACCGCCCCTGGAACAAGCGCCGCGACCCCGCCTTCGAGGGGCCCCGCTACGGCATCACGATCGGCAACGGCCTCTCGATGTACGTCGACATGACCGCCTCCGAATGGGCGCACGGATCGATCTGGCACGCCGACGTCCCGCTCGACCCCGACGCCAAGGCGAAGCCGGAGACCTGCAAGAAGGAAGGCCACGAGGGCGAGCTCTGCAACCACAAGGAATGCGGCGCGATCCTCGGCGCGCCCGGGCGCCTCTCGGACGCCGCCTGGACGCAGGGCCACCAGCACTGGATGCCGTGGAGCATCGTCCACCCGCAGGGCCGCGGCGTCTACAGGCACATGTGGGAAGGCGCGTCGGAGGACGCCTTCGACGTCGCGCAATCCGTCGGGAACCGCCCGTGGTGCTACGAGCTCCTGAACGAGCCGGCGTGCTGGGACGAGAGCGCCTACGCGAAGAAGCTCTTCGCGCAGACGATGAAGAAGAAGTACGGGAAGATCGAAACGCTCAACCACGCATGGGCCGCCTCCGAAAGCGGCGACAGGAGGTTCAACTCCTTCGAGGAACTGGCTGAAGCCTACGGCAAGCCGGACAACCGCACCGCCTATCTTGTCGAGTACACCAAGTTCATGGAGGACTGCTTCGCCTCGCTCCTCGCCGAGGGCGCGGCCATCGTCCGCGACAAGGTCGACCCGCAGGCGCTCGCGACGTTCCAGCCCTGCACGATCCGCACGCGCGGCATCGACCTCTACACCGCCTACGCGCCGCTCGGCGTCGTCTGCTCGCACACGGGCGGGCGCGGCATCATGGAGGCGCACATGCTGCGCGGCCTCGCGGACGGCAAGCCGATCGTCGACTCCGAGATGTACATCGGCTCGACCGAAAGCTCGATCCGCAATTCCTTCCTCGACCAGTTCCAGCGCGGCTACAACATCTCCTACGCGTTCAAGTGGAACCGGACGCAGAAGTCGGGCTACAACTTCCTCAACCTCGACAACGTGCGGCCCGAGGCCTTGCGCGGCATCCGCGAGGCGAAGCTCGACGCACTCGACGTGGCGGAGTTCTTCGCGCCGCGCGACCGCGGCGTGCCCCGCGAGGTCGCGGTGCTCTTCTCCTCCACCACCGAGCGCCTCTCGCAGTGCGCCGGCCACCTCTCCTACAAGATGTTCGACCAGGCCGTGGTCGGCCTCGACTACGCGCACCTGTGCCCCGACGTGATCTGGGAGGACCAACTTGTGGCCGAGCCCCGCCTCGATCGCTACAAGGTGCTCGTCGCGGCGGGCGTGGACGCGGTGCGGCCGGGCGTGTGCAAGGCGGTGCAATCATGGGTCGCGGCCGGCGGCACGCTCGTGATCGTGGGCGAGACGATGGGCCTCAACGAATACGGCGCGCCCGCGCCGGACGCCTTCCCCGGCATCGCGACCGGCGCGCGCAAGGACAGCGAGACCGCCGTGATCGACATCGACGGCACGAAGCTTCAGGCCGCGTGCTGGCGCGACACGCGCCTCGACGATTCGTGGGAGCTCCTCGCCTCGATCGGCCGCCAGCCCGCGGTGTGGCGCAAGCGCTTCGGCAAGGGCTCCGTCTGGTTCGCCAACGCGAAGCTGCCCGGCGACTCGATCGGCGCACTCGTCACGCTCGCAGGCAAGGAAGTCGGCGTGGCGCCCTTCGGCGAAACGGCCGACGCCCTCGACCCCGCCGGCGCGCCGCTCTCCGGCATCGAGGTCACGCCGGCGTGCCGCGGTTCTGCCGAGGCGTGGATCGTCACGCCCCGCACGATGGGGACGAAGGTGGTGCGCTTCCGTCCGGCTGCGCCGGCGGCCCCCGGCACGGTCATGCTCCGCGTGTGGAACCGTCCGGATGGGGCCGGGATGGCCTCCTACCGCCAGGTGATCGAGCCCGACGCCGACGGCTCCTACGTGCTGCCGGCGGGCGACCGCTCGATCCTCGTTCGCGGGCCCGAGGCGGCGCTGCGCAAGCGCTACGGCGGGCCGCGCGCGGCTTGGCTCCCGCCGCTCGCCGCCGCCGAGGCGCTCGCCGCCGGCAAGGCGCGCGTCGATGAGGAGAAGGCGAAGCGCGCCGCCGCGAAGCCCGCCTTCGCCGTCGACCCCGACAAGGTCCACCCGCTCGACCTGCGGCCGTTCGCGAACCGCCGGTTCGTCGACAAGGTCGCCGGCGACGGCAAGGACGGATGGACCGACCAGGGCGCGCAGATGTCGCTCCAGGACACGCCGTGGGGCGTCACGATCTGCAACGGCGTTCCGATGGAGTTCATCCGCTACGACCAGAACGACTACCGCGACTGCATCGTGATGAAGTCCACGCGCCTCAAGGACGCGCCCGCCGGCGAGAGGCCGTACCCGGAGAAGGTCGAGGGCGTCCGCGTCGACCGCAAGGCGGGTGCCGTCTACTTCCTGCACGCCATCGCGTGGGGCGTCCTCAACAAGGTCGAGACCGCGTTCACCTACATCGTGCGCTACGGCGACGGCACCGTCGAGGAAGTGCCCGTCCGCAACTACCGCGAGGTGTGGGACTGGGGCTTCCTCGCCCTCACCGCGGAGATGGAGGCGAACCACTGCGTGAAGGGCTGGGCGAACGACGAGAACAAGGGCCTCTACCTGTGGCGCTGGACGAACCCGCACCCGGAGAAGGCCATCGCCACGATCGACATCGTGTCCGCCTGCGCCGGGCAGATTCCGCTCATCGCGGCAATCTCGGTCGAGGATCCCGGCACGCCGGCCGTCGCCCTCGACGCCAACCCGCACGCGCTCGTCGCCCTCGGCGGCAGCGCGGGCGTGAAGACGGCCGTCACGAACGGCGTCTGGAAGGTGGCGCTCGACGAATCCGCGGGTTCGTGGTGCACGGCCTCGTGCGACATCCGTCCGGGCATCCCCTACGAGAAGGACGCGTTCGGGCGGCTCGTCTTCGAGGTGAACCGCCTGCCCGACGCCTGGGGCGCGTACCACGACCACGCCACGCCGCAGTTCAAGCTCAACGGGCGCAACCGGGAGGGCAAGCTCGCCTTCGGCAACTGGCGCGTCGCCAAATACGTCTCGAACGACTCGTGGTTCTACCGCACGGACAGCGACCCGGACACCTGGCAGACCGTGTACCTCTCCGTCCCGGAGCTGGCCGGCGGCGACTGGAGCCGGATCATCTCAATCGCGCTGCAGTTCCAGCAGATGCCCACCGAGCACAGCGGCCTCGAGTTCCGCAACTTCCGCTTCGAGCGGTCGGAGCTTCCGTGATGTCGGGCATTTCCGTCCTCACGGCTCCGTGAGAGTGGCGTAAGGGCTCCTACCGCCAGCGGAGGTCTAACGGGCGCAGACCCCGCGAGGATGATGCTGGACGGCCCCTTCCCGGCGCCTCGCCGTCGCGCGTCGTGAACTTCTGCGGCGCAACTGCCGGCTGGGGTCCTTCGCCCTTCGCCCGCTTGCGCCATTCGCGCATGGAGCATCCGAAGCGCCGGCGGAAGAGGCGGCGGAGGCCGCTGGCGTCGCGGAAGCCGGCCTGGATCTACTGGCCGCATCCCGAGACCAAGCCCGAGCACTTCCAGCCGGGCGGCGTCGCGGAGGTGATCGCGCCGCCCGTCCCGGGCCTCGCCTACGGCGCCCGCGTCCTTCTCGAAACGACGCCCGACCAGGCGCGCTGGGAACCCGAAGCGGACGGGGAGGCCGGTCGCGCGGACCATCGCCATCCGTAACGCGCCCGCCGCGCAAGCGGACGCGGCGCGCGCCTTGCGCCGCGGGGCGCAGGATGCTAGTATCCGCGCCATCCGCCCATGAAAGACGAAGAAGAAATCCTCGACACCTGGCAGCGCCGGACGGACCGCGTGTCCGCCGGCGTCTTCGACCGCTACTTCCTCGACGGAAACACGCGCGGGCTCGCGGCGCTGCGCCGTCTCGAGGACGCCTTCGAGGACGAACGCCCCGGGCAAACGACCGGCGGAACGGTCCAGAACTGGATCGACGTGGCCGGGCAGCCCACCATCCGGCTCGTCGCCATGCTGGATGAATCCGTGGCCTACGACCGGCACTGGACGCTGCCGTTCCATGCGCTCTCGCTCTGCATCCGCGACGACGGTGCCGATCCATCCTGGGCGGAGCTGCCGGAGAACGGGCGCCGCATGCCGTTCGAGCCGGGCGCCGTCCATTTCACGCTCGCCGGAACGCCGATGCGCCTGCGCTACACGACCGCGAACCGGCACCTCGTCATCCATTTTCGCTGCGAGCTTCTCCCCGGCGTGGACCTCTTCGGGGGCCGGCGGGGGCGGTTCCGGCTGGAGTCCCCGGCGCTCGCGCGGCGCATCGAGGAGGCGTTCGCCGATTCCGATCCGCTGCGGCGCCTCGCGCGCGCCGAGACGGCGGCGCTTGAAGCGATCGTCCCCTTCTGGCCGGACCGTCCCCCGGTCGATCCCGAGCGCGCGGCGCCGTTCGAGTCCGTCCTGTTCGCCCTGCGGGACCGGGTCGACGCCCGGACCGGCACGGCCGACATGGCCGCGGCCGCCGGATGGTCCGAACCGGGCTTTTCCCGGGCGTTTCGCGCGGCCTTCGGGGTTTCGCCCAAGCAGTGGCTCCTGCATTCGCTTTTCGACCGCGCGCTCCGGCTCCTGTCCGATCCCCGCCTCTCCGTAAAGGAGGCGGCCTACCGCCTGAACTTTTCCTCCGAATTCAACTTTTCGCGGTTTGTCAAGCGCCGGTCCGGTTATTCCCCGACCCAACTGCGAGAAGGCACGCGAGGCCCCCTTCTGGACCGCGCCCACGGTGCGGAAAAATGAAATGTCCGCGGCCCGCTTTTGATATTCCGCCCTGAAGCAGGCCGGCGTATACTGGGCGGCGAACAAGAGGTTTCCACGCCATGAACGTCCGCCGCCTTTCCCTCCTCCTTCTCCTTCTTTGCGCCGGTGCCGCCGGCGCGCGTTCCGTCACGGGGCTCTCCATGTCCTTCGACGCGTCGATGAGGCCGGTCGCGACGGTTTCGCTGGAGGCCGGCGAAAACGGAACCGCGCTCTGCGACCTGCGGCCCTGCGCCGTCGGCGCCGTCGGCGGCGCCTGGGACGCCGTCTCCGGCGAAGTCCGCCTTTCGGAAACCGGGACGCCCTTCGGCGTCGGCGGACGCCCGGTGGCCGACGCACCGGCGCCCGGCGAAACGGCGGTGGCCGTTTCCCGTGCCATCCGCCTTTCGCCCTTCCCGGCCGGGACCGTCGTCGTTGTGCGCTAGCCCCCCCCGCCTTGACTCCCCGCATCCGCAGACTCCTCGACCGCGCCCTCGACCACGACGTCATCCCGGCACCGGTCCGCGTCGGATACGATCCGGCGGACGAAGCGCTTCCCGAGCCGGTGCGCATCGGCAAGCGGCTTTCCGAATCGATCGCCGCGCAGCCCGTCGCCGTCCGCGAGGACGAGGAACTCGTCGGTTGGCTTCCGTTCGACGGATCGGTCGAGGCGGACCTCTACCGCCGCACGGGCCACCGCGCGTTCGTCGCCGTCTTTCGCGAGTGGTACCGCAAGCCGAAGGAAAACCTCGCCATCTTCGAGTGGCAGCACGCGTGCGCCGACTTTCCGGCCGTCGTCTCCGAAGGACTGGAAGGCGTCCGCCGCCGCATCGAGGCGTCCCGCGCCGCCCACGCCGGCGACCGCGCGCGCCTCGACTACCTCGACGGGATGTCCCTCGCGCTCGACGCCCTCGTCGCGCGCCAGCGCAAGTCGGCGGCCGAATGCCGCCGCCTCGCCGGCGTGGCGGAAGCCGCGGGGAACGAGGCCCGCGCGGAGGCGCTTCGCGCCGCCGCCGGGCGCCTCGACCGCGTCCCGCTCCTCCCGGCGCGCACCTTCGACGAGGGCGTCCAGACCGTCGCCTTCTGCTACGACCTGCTCCCCGACGCCATCGGGCGCCTCGACCAGTATCTGGCGCCGCTCTATTTCGCCGACCTCGCCGCCGGGCGCACGACGCCCGAACGCGCCGCCGAGCGTCTGCAGGAGCTGTGGATCTTCATCGACGCCCACACGCCCCACGCGAGCCCGAACCACGACAAGGGCGGCGAGTGCCACATGACCGTGGGCGGGCTGCGCCCCGACGGCTCCGACGGCTGGTCGGACTTTTCGCGCCTCGTCGTCGAGTCCATCCTCGAGCTTCCCCTCAAGCGGCCCGAGATGTCCTTCCGGTGGCACCCCGCCACGTCGCGCGAAACGCTCCGGTTCCTGCTCGACTGCGAACGCCGCGACCCCGAAAAGCGCATCGCCTTCGACGGCGACGCGCCCCGCGTCGCGGCCTTCGAGCGGCGCCTCGGGCTCCCGCCCGAGCGGGCGCGCGACTACTGCATCACGGGCTGCAACGAACCGACCTTCATGGGCGGCGTCTCGTTCGGCGGCCTCCACGTCAACGCCCTGCGCTGCGTCGCGAACCTCTTCTCGGCCCGTCGCGCCGACGTCCTCGCCTGCGGCCGCTGGGAGGAGTTCGCGGCGCTCTTCGAGGCGGAATGGCATCGGGACCTTGCCCGAGCCCTCGACATCTCCAAGGAGTTCAACGCGCTTCGCGCGGGCGACTGCAACGTCCTCTCCGGGCTCGTCCTCGACGGCTGCGTCGAACGCGCCGAAAGCCCGACGCGCGGCGGAGCGGCGCGCGAAGTGCCGGTCATGGACCTGCTGGGCACCCCGAACCTGATCGACTCCCTCGCCGTCGTGCGGCAGTTCGTCTTCGAGGAGAAACGCTGCACGATGGCGCGCCTGGCCGCCGCGCTCGACGCCGACTGGCGGGGCGAGGACGCCGCCGCGCTCCTCGCCGAAATCCGCCGCGACGCCCGGCGGTACGGATCGAACGACCCCTTCACGAACGAGCTCGCGCGATTCGTCCACCGTTCCCTCGCGCGCTTCGCCGACGGCAGGACGGACGCCTTCGGGCTCCCGATGACCTACGGCAACCATACCGGCTACAACGACAACTTCGCCGCATTCGGCGCCGCCACGCCGGCGACGCCCGACGGCCGCCGCGGCGGGGAGGCGCTCTCCTTCGGGAGCGGTCCCGCCGCGGGCCGGGGTCCGGACGCCGCCACGTCCGTCCTTCTCGCCGCGGCGAAGATGGATCCCGACGGCGCGATGTGCGGAACCTCCATCCTGAACCTGACCGTTCCGGAGACCGTCGTGCGGGACGACGCCGACTTCGAGAAGCTCGTCGCCCTCGTCGAGACCTACTTCCGGGAGGGAGGGCTGCACCTGCAGCTGAACCACGTCTCGCGCGAAACGCTCCTCGACGCCAAGGCGAACCCCGACGCCCACCGCTCGCTGCGCGTCCGCATCAGCGGCTTCTCCGCCTACTTCACCCGCCTCAGGCCAACCATGCAGGACGAAGTCATCGCCCGCACCCCGGGGGCCGTGTAGCCATGACGGGCATCGTCTTCGACATCGAGCATTTCGCCACGCGCGACGGACCCGGCATCCGGACCGTCGTGTTCCTCAAGGGGTGCCCCCTGCGGTGCGCCTGGTGCCACAACCCCGAGTCGTGGAATCCGCGCCCGGAATGGATGGCGGGCGAAGACGGCGACGGGCCCGAACGCTGCGGACGGGAGCTCTCCGCCCCCGAAATCCTCGAAGAGGTCCTGCGCGACAAGCCGTTCTACGACCATTCCGGCGGCGGGCTCACGCTCTCCGGCGGCGAACCGCTGATGCGGCGGGACTTCGCCCTTGAACTTCTTCGCGGCGCGAAGGACGCCGGGCTGCACGTCGCGGTCGAGACGAGCGGCGCCGTGCCGCGGGAGACGGTCCTGTCCGCCGCGCCGTTCGTGGATCTTTGGCTCTGGGACGTCAAGCTGCTCGATCCGGCGCGGCATCTCCGGTGGACGGGCGGCGAACTGGCGCCGATCCTCGCCAACCTCGAGGCGCTCGACGCCCTCGGCGCGGAGATCGTCCTGCGCCGTCCGTCGGTCCCCGGCGTCAACGACGATCCCGCCGAACGCGCCGCGCTCGACCGGCTCGCGGAACGCCTGCGTTCCGTCCGCGCCGTCGAGATTCTTCCCTACCATTCCCTCGGCACGGACAAGGCCCGCCGTCTGTGCCGGGACGAGCGCCCCGAAGACGGAAGGACTCCGGCGCCGGACGCCGGCGCGTGAGGTCTTTTAGCAGATTTGTTGGATCATTTCTGGCCGAATTGTCGTTGATTGGAAAGCAACTGTCGGCTATAATGGGAGCTCGTCCGGCCATGAAAGACGAAGAAGCGATTCTAGAAACCTGGCAGAAGCGGACGGACCGCGTGTCCGCCGGCGTCTTCGACCGCTACTTCCTCGACGGCAACACGCGCCGCCTCGCGGCGCTGCGCCGTCTCGAGGACGCCTTCGACAAGGTGCGCCGCGAAGTCCGAGAGACGACGGTCGGCGACGTGCCGGCCGTGTGGATGCTCTACAACATGGGCGTCGTCGTGAAGACGCGCGAGTCGCTCTTCTCGATCGACCTCCACCACCGCCGCGCCGCCGAGCTGGCGCCGCTGCTCGACTTCGCGCTCATCACGCACAACCACGACGACCACTGGCGGCAGGACTTCTACCGGGCGATGGACCGCGCCGGCAAGACCGTCGTCTCGAACTTTCTCGCCAACTTCGGCGCGGCGAACTGGCGCAGCGCCGCGCCCGACTGGGCGGCCGGGGGCGGCTACACGAGGGCGCGCAAGACGTTCCGCATCCGCGACGTCGAGGTCAGCACCTCCTACGTCGACCACAACGACTACCTGGTCGACTTCACGACCGCCTTCGAGGTCCGCGTCGGGAAGTGGACGCTCTACCACACGGGCGACTGCGGCACGGGGAGCGAGCCCAAGCTCCGCGCGTGCCGGCCCGACCTGTGGGTGTTCTTCCCGGGCTGCGGCATCGACGTCGAGAAGGCGGTCCGCCGCGTCCGCCCGAAGCACCTCGCCTTCGGCCACCTCTGGGAGCTCGGCCACAAAAGCGGCCGCCTCACCGCCCCGCTCCTGCGCAACGCCCTCGCCGCCGCGCGCCGCGCCGGCGCCGACCCCGTTCTCGCCCTGTGGGGCGACCGGATCTCGTGATGAGGCCCTAGGGCTTCCGCCGGTAGTAGTGGGTGTTGTCGGCGACGGATAGTATGGTCCGCTCGACCTTGTCCTGCTGGTAGTAGAGCGTCTGGGCCGTGCTGTCCCACACGAGCCGCGCATTGCGATCCTCCGTCACGTCCTTGTAGCCGTCGTCGGTGCCCGTCCGGGCGTAGAGGCGGATGTAGTTGCCGTTCAACTGCGAGGTGATGCGCGTGTCGTTATTGTTCTTGGCGGTGTTGTTGGTCGCCGTGAACTTGACGAGCGGGACGGGGACGTCGCCCAGGTAGTCGTTGGACACGAGGACATCGCCGTAGCGTTCCCCGTTGAGGGTCAGGATCGCCTGCAAGGACTCTTCCTTGAGATCGATTCGCCCCGAGGCGAGGGTTGCGCCGCGAACGGGGTTCTGGTAGTTTTCCTCCCGTGCAGGAGCACCCCCCCAGACTTCCGGCCGGAGCGCGCGGCCGGGCCCCCGGACCGCCCGGAACGGTCCTGTATCTTTCGATGATCGCGAGCTCGCCGAGCCACGCGGCCAAGTTCGACGGAATCCGGCGCTACTGCTCGTCGCGCGGGTGGAACGCCGTGGCGGTGCCCCGCGAGAACGTCTCCGCCGCGACCCTGCCCGCCCTCCTCCGGCGACACCGGCCGGCCGGCTGCGTCGTCGACGGCATCGCCCGGCACGGCGACCTGCCGCCCCGCTTCTTCCGGGGCGTTCCCGTGAGCTACATCGGATATCCGTCGGACCTGGCGGGAAGCAAGCCGAACTTCGTCTTCGACCCCGCCGCCATCGCCGCCGCGGCCTTCCGCGAGCTCTCCGCCAGCCGTCCGGCCGGCTATGCCGTCGTGTGCCATCCGAACCCGCTGCTCTGGTCGCGGCGGCGCGCCCGCGCCTTCCGCGATGCCGCGGCGGTCGCCGGGGCGAAGTGCCTCGCGTTTCCCGCCCGGGCGCACTTCGAGCCGGAATCGGGCGAATCGTTCGAGAGGCGGCTCGCGCCGTGGCTCGCGAAACTTCCGGACCGCTGCGCGATCTTCGCCGTGAGCGACGAAACGGCGGTACACGTCGCCCGCGCCGCGCGCGCCGTGGCGGACGCCGTCGCCCCCACGATGAAGCTCGTCTGGCGGCGGCAGCAGCCGCTCATCATCATCGTCCGCTAGCGCCGGGCCGGCCGCCTGCGGAGGCCCCGTTCGCCATGAAACGATTCACCGTTCCCCGTTGCCTGTCCGCTCCGTTCGTTCTCGCGGCTGCGGCCGCCGCCGCGGAGCCGCAGGAGGTCCAGACGCCCGAGCCGGAGCTCGCGCCGCTCGCGAACCTCGTCTGGCGCCCGCCCGCGAAATACGCGACGCTCGAGGGCGACCGTCTCGTCGTGGACATCCCGGCGGACGCGTATCCGGCCTCGGCGATGGCGACGGCCGAGGTCCCCGCCGCGCTGCTCGAGGGCGCGGAGGGCTTCGCGATGACCGTCGAGGCCGCGGGCTCGGGCCTCGCCAGGCCCACCCAGTCGTGGCTCGGGCTCAAGTTCCAGATGCACTGGCGCGACGGCGCCGGAGCCGAGGCGTGGCCCAACTGCCGCAACGTCGTCGGAGACCTGCCCGCGACGGTCCTTCGCAACGAGGCGTCCTTCGGCGGCGCCCATCCCGTCTTCGCCGAGCTGCAGCTCGGCCTGCAGGGGACGTCCGGCCGCGTCGAGTTCGACCTCTCCACCCTCCGCGCAGCCCCCACGCCCGGCCTCTTCCGGCGCATCAACGAAGACTGGATCGTCCGGTATCCCGCGGCGCCGTGCGCCGCGAATGAAGGGGCGCCGCAAAGCGGCGCAATGACGGGTGCGCCTGCGGCGCAAATGAAGGGTGCTGCTCCGCAGCAAATGACGGGTGCGCCTGCGGCGCAAATGAACGCCGATCCTTCATTTGCCGGCGAAGTCGGCACCCGTCATTTCCGCGAAGCGGACCCGTCATTTGCCGGCGAAGCCGGCACCCGTCATTCCGCCGAAGGCGGTCCGTCATTGCATGACGCCGCGCCGCGGCGCGGCGTCATGCTGCCGCAGCGCGATCCGACGGAAGAGGACTTCGCGACGCTCGCGGAGTGGGGAGCGACGCTCGCGCGCTACCAGATGATGCGCAACTGGAGCGCGGTCGGCGACAACCGCGACCTCGACGAGTTCCGGGCCTGGATCGACGGCAAGATCGACTGCCTGGAGAAGGTCGTGCTGCCCTGCGCGCGCAAATACGGCATCCGGGTCGTCGTCGACCTCCACGTCACGCCCGGCGGACGCACGGAGGACCGCGAGATGGCGATGTTCCGCGAGAAGGAATTCGCCGACGCCTTCGTCGAGACCTGGCGCCGCATCGCGACGCGCCTCAGGGGCAACGCGGACGCGATCTACGGCTACGACCTCGTGAACGAGCCCGTGCAGATCGGGCGCGCGCCGTTCGACTACTGGACGCTCCAGCGCCGCGCCGCCGAGGCGGTCCGCGCGATCGACCCCGACACCGCGATCATCGTCGAGTCCAACGACTGGGACTCGCCGGGCGCGTTCGCGTATCTCTCGCCGCTGCGGATGGACAACGTGATCTACCAGGTCCACTGCTACCGGCCGATGGAGTTCACGCACCAGGGCGTCGGCGGCAGGCCGGTCGGCGCCGCCTGGCCCGATCCACCGAAGGGCTGGGACCGCGATCTGATCCGCCGGACGATGGAGCCCGTGCGCGCGTTCCAGGAGCGCCACGGCGCGAGGATCTACGTCGGCGAGTTCAGCGCCAGCACCTGGGCCCCGGGCGCGGACGCCTACCTGCGCGACTGCATCGCCGTCTTCGAGGAGTTCGGATGGGACTGGTCCTACCACGCCTTCCGCGAATGGGGCGGCTGGAGCGTCGAGCACGCGAGCGAGGCCCCTGGCAAGCCCTTCGTCCCCTCCACCGACAACCCGCGCAGGCGCGCGCTGCTCGACGGCTTCCGCGGCTCGGCCGGCGCGCAGCCGCTCACGAACCTCGTGTGGAAGCTGCCGCGCACCGCCCGCATCGAGGGCGACATCCTCGTCGTGGACGTCCCGCCCGGCGATCCGGAGACCGAAAAGGAGGCGCACGCGCACTGCCGGGCGGAGCTCGACCTCTCCGGCATCCTGGACGAAGGGAGCGGCGCCGCCGTCTCCGTGCGCCTCCGCGCCCGCGACGTCACGAAGCCCGACGCCCCGTGGAACGGCGTCAAGGCGATGCTGCACTACGTCGAGGAGGGCACGGGCGAGAAGCAGTGGCCGGGCGTGAAGCTGCCCATCGGGACCTTCGGCTGGACGAACGCCACCGTCCGCGTGAACCGGCTCGCCGCCCCGGTCCCGCCCGCCGGCGGCAAGGCCACGCTGATCCTCGGCCTCCAGGGCTGCACCGGCCACGTCGAGTTCGACCTCTCCACCCTCTCCCTCGCCTCCGAGGACCTCGGCGTCCGGCGCGTCAACGGGGACTACATCGTCCGCTACCCGGACGACGGAATCCCCGTTGACGCGAATGAAGGGGCGCCGCGGAGCGGCGCAATGACGAGTGCGCCTGCGGCGCAAATGAAGGGTGCTGCTTCGCAGCAAATGACGGGTGCGCCTGCGGCGCAAATGAACGACGATTCTTCATTTGCCGGCGAAGCCGGCACCCTTCATTCCGCCGAAGGCGGCCCTTCATTTGCCGGCGAAGCCGGCACCCTTCATTCCGCCGAAGGCGGCCCTTCATTTGCCGGCGAAGCCGGCACCCTTCCTTTCCGCGAAGCGGACCCGTCATTGCATGCAGTCGCGCAGCGGCGCACGCCGCTGCGCGGCTGCATGCTCCCCGCCCGGGCGACGACGGAGGACGACCTCGAGACGCTGCACCGCTGGGGGGCGACGCTGGCGCGCTTCCAGATCATGCGCAACTGGTTCATGGACAACGACTGCCGCGACCTGGAGGAATACGCGCAGTGGATCGATTCGCGCCTCGACAACCTCGAGGACGTCCTGCGCTGGGCGGAGGCGCGCGGGATGAAGATCTGCGTCGACCTGCATTCGCCGCCCGGCGGCAAGCGCCCCGGCGACCGCACGATGAACATGTTCCTCGAGGAGAAATACGCCGACGCCTTCGTCGAGACCTGGAAGCGCATCGCCGCGCGCTTCAAGGGGAATCCCGCGATCTACGGCTACGACCTCGTGAACGAGCCCGTGCAGAAGATGCCGGTCCCGTTCGACTACTGGGAGCTCCAGCGCCGCGCCGCCGAGGCCGTGCGCGCCATCGACCCCGACACGCCGATCGTCGTCGAGAGCAACCTCTCCGCCGCCCCGTCCGCCTTCCGCTACCTCTCGCCCCTCGCGATGGACAACGTGATCTACCAGATCCACGTCTACAAGCCGCACGACTACACGCACCAGGGCATCAAGGGGACGCCCCTCGGCGCGGTCTGGCCCGATCCCGGGAGGGGCCGCGACATCGAGCTGCTGCGCCGCACGCTCGAGCCCGTGCGCGCCTTCCAGGAGCGCCACCGCGCCCGCATCTACGTGGGCGAGTTCAGCGCCGCGTCCTACGCCCCCGGCGCGGAGCGCTACCTGCGCGACTGCATCTCGCTCTTCGAGGAATACGGGTGGGACTGGACCTACCACGCCTTCCGCGAGGCCGACGTCTGGAACGTCGAGAAGGCGCGCAACGCCGCCGGCAAGTACGCCCCCGCCGCCGACACGCCGCGCAAGCGCGCGCTCCTCGACGGCTTCCGCGGCGTTGCCGCACCCGCCGCGACGCCGCCCGTCGACTGAGCGCCTCCCCGGGACCGGGCGCAGAAAAAGCGGGGAATGTCCAGACGGGGGCGCCCCTTGTCTTCCGCGCGGGGTTCTGGCAGAATGCCGGTCCACGGGCGACGACATGAAGCGAGCGAAGAACGGAAAGACGGCGGCGGCTCACGGCCGGGCGCGCGAGCGGACGATCCTCTACTTCCAGGGGCAGAGGTGCGAGGCCGACCGGCTGAACATCGCCGGCCTGACCGACTCGGCCCGCGCGCATGGCTGGACGGTCCAGATCCTGGCGATGCCGGCGGACGTCCGTACCATGCGCTCGCTGCTCGAACTCTGGAAGCCGGACGGCGTCGTGTGCGACATGCGCTTCGCCGGCATGCGGGCCTTCGCGTCGATTCCCCTGGTCGTCATCGGATCTCCGGGAATCCTGCCGCCCGGCCACGCCCGCTTCGTGGCGAACGACCCCGTCCCGACGGTCTCCCTCGCCGTCGAGGAACTGCGCCGCCTCCGCTGTCCGGACTACGCCTTCGCCGGCGCCTGCACCGACGAGCCGTGGTGCGCCGAGCGCGAAGAGGCGTTCCGCGCGGCCCTGGCCCGCTACGGGCTCGACTGCCGCTCGTTCCTCCCGGGCGCGCGGGAGCGCGAGGATTCGCCGTCGCGGCACAAGGCCCTGCGCGCGTGGCTCGCGACCCTGCCGAAGCCGTGCGCCCTCCTGGCGGCGAACGACACGGTCGGGCGCTCCGTCCTCGCGGCGGCGAAGGCGCTCGGCGTCCGCGTCCCGGACGACCTCGCGGTCTGCGCCGTGGACAACGACGCGGAGACCTGCCTCCACACGTCGCCGACGCTCACGAGCGTCGAGCCCGACTTCTACGGCGGCGGATTCCTCGCCGGGGAGATTCTCGTCCGCGCGGCCGCGAAGCGCGCGGACGTCCCCCGCGTCTCGACGTTCGGCGCGCTGCGCGTGCGGCGGCGCGAATCCACCTCGCCGGCGGTCGTCCGCGACTCCCTTGCCCGCAAGGCGCTCTCCTGCATCGCCGCAAGGGCCGCGTCCGGCCTCGCCGCGGCCGACGTGGTCCGCCTCTTCGACTGCTCCCGCCGCAGCGCCGAGATGCGCTTCCGCCGGGCCACGGGGATGTCGATTCAGGAGGCGATCCTCGCCGAGCGCGTCGAGACGGCCAAGGCGCTCCTGCGCCGCCCCGGCCTGAAGCTCGAGGCCGTCGCCGCCCTGTCCGGCTGGAAGACCTACTCCGTCTTCCGCCGACACTTCACCGCCGCCTGCGGCCTTCCGCCGAGCGACTGGCGCGCCTCCCGCACGGCCGCGCGCCAGCCGTCCTAGTTTCCGTTCCGCACGAGCTCGTAGAGCATGCACCCGCCGAAGGGCTGACGCACGGAGGCGGTGAAGCGGAGACGTCCGGTGGCGGGGTCGAAGGCGCACGGCACTTCGCATTCGCGCCTGCCGTCGGTGCCGAGGGCGTGGACGACGAAGCCGCCTGCGGTGGCTTCGTCGGTGAAATCGCCGCTTCGCGGCGTTAAGTCGGCGCTTCGCGCCTGTAAGTCGCCGCCTTGCGGCGTAAGGGCGAGCTCGATTTGCGCCGTGCCTTCCTTGAGGAAGAGCGGCATGGTGCCGTCGGGGTCGCCGGCGCCGTTCCAGCGCAGGATGATCGAGCCGAGCTCGTCGGTGGTGGCGAACCCGCGCGCACGGCAGTCGGTCAGGTGCGTGACGAGGATGCGCCGCGATTCGGCGAGCGGCGCGGCGTCGAGGGACATGGCGAAGACCGTGGCGGGATGGTTGTTAAGTGCGGCTCCGCCGCTGAAGTGGCCGCTTCGCGGCCGAAGTGTCGCTTCGCGACCAAGTTCTTCGGACAACTCCGCGAACTCTGCGTTCTCCGCGTGCGTTTCGTCGCCGAACACGACGCGCAGCGCGCCGGCCTCCATCCGCCCTCCGCGTGCGAAGACGCCGCAGGTCCTCGGCGTGGCGACGGCGAAGGTGCCGCGCTTGCGGTCGATCGAAACGCCGGCGGACGGAGCCTCGACGCGCTCCGGGGCGATTGCCGCGCATTCGTCTCGGGCGACGACTTGGGCGCCGTCCGGCGCGCCGCGGCCGCGGATCACGGAGCCGACGCGGTGCGTCCACGCCACGTCGTTCGGCAGGCCCGGATTCACCCGCCAGCCGCGTCCCTGCGCGGGGTCGAGGACCTGGTCCGTGTAGTCGACGGCCAGCGTCTTCCCGGCCTCGGCCAGGTCGCCGCGCAGGTAGAGCGCGAGCGTCGCCCGGTCGCTCGCGAGTGCGAGCGGGTCGCGCGCCAGGTCGAAGTGTTCGGGCGCGCCCCGGTTGTCGCCGAACACCGTCCGGTTGTGCGAGTAGGCGAAGCGCCACAGCCCCGACCAGCCCTGCAGGGCCGCCATCGAGCCGAAGGCGATCCCCGCCATCGACCGGTAGGCGTTGAGGCCCTTGTAGTTCCATTCCGTCACGCAGAACGGCCGGCCCCAGAGCCGCATGTACCCGAAGCCGTCCTCGAGCATCCCCCACGTGCGGAGGATCGGGTTGCGGGCGTCGGCCGCAAGCGGCGCGGCCCAGTTCCGGTCGATCCACCGGAGCCGGTCGTTCATGTAGACGTGCTGGTCGCAGTAGCCGTAGACGGAATCCTGCATCTCCAGGACGGAGCCCGAGATCAGGCAGAAGTTGTCGCCCGTGAGAAGCGCCCGCACGCCCAGCTCGTCGCGCAGGAACGCCTCCGCGCGCCGGAAGAAGCGCGCGTGCAGCCAGTTCCAGAAACCGAAGAGGGCCGCGTCCTTGCCGGCCTCCACGTCCCACGGCAGCGTGCGGTCGACCGGGCGGTCCGGCCAGACCCCCGGCCAGGCGCCGGGGTTCTTTTCGCGCGACTCGGCGACGAACTGCGCCCACTTTTCGGCGACCCCGAGCTCGGGCACGGCGCACATGCCCTTGAAGTCCTCGTCGAACAGGCACTCGTTCTGGGTGCACAGGAAGACCAAGGCCGGCTCGTCGGCCAGCGATCGCCCCGTGTAGGGGTTGACGTGCCCGAGGAAGAGCCGCGCGAAGTCGCACCAGTCCCGGAATCCGCGCTCGGTCGTGAACTGGACGGCCTTCACCATCGCGCCGCCGTCCCGGTCGATGCCGAAGTCGCGCCACGCGGCGCCGCGCGAGACGTGGAGGTCGGTCGTGAGGTAGAGACCGCGCTTCACGCACGCCGCAAGGAGGCGGTCGAGCTTGTCCACGTTCTCCGGGATCGGGACAAGCTCCCCGTTCTCGTAGCGCGCGAGAGATCCGTCGTGGTGGTGGATGCGGACGGCGTTGTAGCCGAGCCGGAAGATGCGCTCGGCGAGCCTTTCCGCCTCCTCGGGCGTTTCCGGGAAGCAGGCGGACTGGCAGAGGTCAACGCCGTAGAAGCGCTGCGGCACGCCGGGCAGCCCCTCGAACTCGACGCGGTCGCCGACGGCGCGCAGGAAGCCGTGCTTCCCGGCGGGGGCGTGGTGCGGGACGACGCCCGTGAAGTCGAGCGCCGAGCCGGGCACGATTGTCTTGCGGTGGTCCACCCGCACCCAGCCGCCGCTCTCCGGCACGACGACCGGACCGGCGTAGGCGATGGCGATGCCGCCGCTGGCGGCATCGCCATCGCCGTGAAGTGCGGCTTCGCCGCTTGAGTGGCCGCTTCGCGGCCCAAGTGTCGCTTCGCGACCAAGATCCGGGAGAGAGAATGCGAGACGGAACTCGAACACCTCGCCGCGTCTCGCCGGTTCGGCCTTGCCGCCGGCGAACGACAGGCCCCAGAGGGGATGGTAGGGCGCCCGTTTGGAATCGTCCGCCAGCACGGGAACGACGCGATCTTGCGAAATCACGGCGATCCCGAGTCCGCGCACCTTCGCGCCGTTGCCGTCGACGACGATCTCTTCGGGGCCGAACTCGTCCTTCGGCAGGCGCGCCGCCGCGCCCCATTCGACCTTCTTCGCGTCCTTGGCGAGCGTGAAGCGCCACGTGGCGACGGCGCCGGGCGGGGCCGTCTCCAACTTCGCTTCGCCCGTCGCCAGCACGCCCTTGCCGGGCGCGCGGAATTCGAATCGGACGCCCTCCGGCGCCGCGGGAGATTCGCCGACGGCGAGCGTCTCCGTGCCGTCCACCACCAGGCGCGGCACGATTGCGTCGAGCGTGTCCGGCAATCGCACCGACCCGCCGCACTGCAGCGTCAGCGTCGACGCCGCGGAGAACTGCGCCGCGAAGATCGCAAGGAACGCGAGTGCCTTCATTTTTGCAACCTTTCGCCGGACTCTACTTCACGACGAGGACCGTGGCGGCGTCGGGGGCGCGGTAGCAGCCGATGTCGAGGACCCGGCCGCTCCGGCGGGGATTCCCGTCGAGGTCGGTTTCGGACCGTGCGCCGCAGCCGAGGTAGGCGTCCCAGTTCGTTCCGCCCTTCGCGAGGACGCTGCCCGTCCTGGGCCGGTAGTTTCCGCCCGCGTAGCCCATGAAGGCCGCTTCGCCGACGGTGACGGGCGAGGCCGGCGACAAGCCGCTGATGACGGCGTTCCACGCGGAATTGACAAAGTTGGCCGACGAGCCGATCACGTCGCCGTAGACCGTCGTCGCCGCGTCGAAGTCGCCTGGGCAGTTCATGTAGGCGACGCAGTTGACGACGGTTGCGCCGCTCGCCTGGACGATGCCGGCGAAATTCTTGTCGGTGTTTCCTCCGCCGCGCGCGATCCGGTTCCTGACGACTGAACAGTTGACGAGCGCCGTTCCCGTGCCGGTCAGGTACACGACGCCGCCGCGGTATTTGTAGCTGCCGGTCGTGTCGTAGGCGGGCGCGGCATTGCCCGTGAAGAGCGAGTTTTCGCAGACGGCGCCGTTCGAAAGGTAAAGGGCCGATCCATAGCCTTTGTAGCCCCAGGCCATGTGGACCCTGCAGCCGGTGAACGTCGTCCGGCTGATACGCCCGCCGATGGCGTAGATGCCGCCGCCGTAGGTGGTGTCGGTGGTATTGCCGCACGAGGTGATCGCGCAGTCCTCGACGAGGCCCGATTCCATGTAGACGCCCGCGCCCTTGTCCCCGGACACCGTGAACATGCCGTTGGAAACGCAGAGGTTCTTCAACGCCGCGCCGGGCGAGGAGATCGTGAAGACGCGGTAGCCGCCGTTGCCATCGACGATCGTGCTCTCGGAACCTGCACCGACGACAGTGATTGCCCCTGCGAGGACGAACCCGGATCCGGTGTGCGTCCCCGCCGCGAGGTGGATCGTCACGCCGTCGACGACGGCCTGGTCCAGCGTTCCCGGAAGCGTGTTGGTGAGGCAGTTCAGCGCATCGGCGAGCGTCCCGGCCGCCGTGGCCGGCGTGGCGTAGGGGAATGCGGGGCTCGCGCCGGCCTCGTCCACGTAGAGGTCCGCCGGTGCGACGGCGATCGCGCTCCGCGGCTCCCCCGTCGCGCCCCAGGTCGTTCCGCCGTTGTCCGAGACGGAGACGGTCACATGGTAGAGACCGGCCACCGCGTAGGTGTGCGTGACTGTGGCGCTTGCCGTGGTCTGCGCGGCCGAGCCGTCGCCGAAGTCCCACCGGTACGTATAGTTTCCGCTTCCGCCAGTCGCCGTGGCGGCGAAGGACGAGGCCGTGCCGAGGAGGACGCCGTAGGAATCGGCGGCCACCGAGACCTCCAGAGTGGACAGGTCGACCTCGTAGCAGCCGATGTCGATGGCCGCGCCCTGCGAGCGCGCGACGCCCGCGAGGTCGGTCGCGGACGTGGCGTAGGTGGCGTAGTCCGCGTCCGAACCCGCGTTGAAGAGCGGACCGCTTGCCGCCGGGGCGTAATTGCCGTTGTTGTAGTCGGCGAAGGAATCCGCGCCGATGGCGACGGGCGAGGCGAAGGAACCGGAGATTGCGGCGGCATCCCACGCCGAATTGATGAAATCGGACGACGAGCCGACGACGTCGCCGTAGGCTGGCGTTGTTTCAAAGTTTCCGGGTACGTTCATGTAGGCGACGCACCCCACGACCTTGGCGCCGCTCTTCTGGACGATGCCGGCAAACTTGTCGTTGGCATTCTTGTCGCCGGTGATGGGCATCTGGTTCTTGACGACCGTGCAGTTGACGAGCGCCGTCCCCGCGTCGGTCAGGTGAACAACGCCGCCGCGCTTGTTTCCGTTCTGCATCCATGTGGTAACGTATTGGGGCGCGGCATTGCCCGTGAAGAGCGAGTTTTCGCAGACGGCGCCGTTTGAAAGGTAAAGGGCCGACCCATAGCCCGTGTTGGACCCCCAGTTCATGTGTACGCGGCAGCCCGTGAACACGGTTCGGCGAATGCGCCCTCCGCTCGCGTAGATGCCGCCGCCGTAGCATACGTTCTTGGTGTTGCCGCACGAGGCAATCCAGCAGTCCTCGACGAGACCCGCCTCCATGTAGACGCCCGCGCCCATGTCCCCGGCGGCCGCGAACATGCCGTTGGAGACGCAGAGGCCCTTCAGCGCCGCGTCGGACGAACCCAGCGAGAAGACGCGGTAGCCGCCGTTGCCGTCGACGACCGTTCGGTTCACGCCCGCGCCAACGACCGCGATGGCGTTCGTGAGAACGTGGCCCGACCCGACGTAGGTTCCCGCCGCGACGTGGATCGTCGCGTCCGTCTCGCCGTCCGCGATGGCCGCGTCCGCGGCGTCGATTGCCGCGCCGATCGTGGCGAACGGCGCCGACTGCGAGCCGTCGCCGGCGTCGTTGCCCGTGACGGACACGTAGAAGTCTGCGGCGCCGGCGGTGAGGGCCGAGCCCGTCGCGGCGACTGCGATTGCCGCGGAAATCCGGTTCAGGATCGTTTTCATCGTCTTTGTCTCCTCGCGGAACGACGCGTCCGTTTTCCGACATGCCGGCCCGGTCGCGCCAACGGGTCCCATTCTTGCAGAAGGCACGGGAAAAGACAAGACCACTACGTTGATTTCGTCCAATGTTTTTTGCGTTGATTTTATCCAAAACGGAACGAAACGCAACCGCGATTGCGTCGACGTGCGCCATGCGGTTCCCAGATTGCGCTAGCCGTTCTTCCGGCGCCATTCGGTCATCGACATCCCGGTGCGGCGGCGGAAGAGTTCGCGCAGGGCGGCGGCGGAGCGGAAGCCGCAAATGCCGGGCAGCGCGGAAAGGTCGGCGTCGCGCCGCCGGAGGTGAACGAGCAGCTTCTCCCAGCGCTTCTCCGTCAGGACCTCCAGGATCGTCTTTCCAGTCTCCTCGCGGAAGCGCAGTTCGGCGAGGCTGCGCGAGCAGCCCATCGCGCGGACGACTTCGGCGACGCCGATCCGCGACGCGTACTCCGCGTCGATGAAGGACAGCGCGCGCTCCACACGATCGTCCTTCGGGCGCCGGTACGGGATGCGCGTCGAGGCGCGGCGCGTCACGCCCGCCGCGCCGTAGAGATACTTTTTCCGAGGCCGGCCGCCGCGCATCTGGATCTCGAGCGCCTCCGCCGCCAGGCGGCCGCCCTCGGCCCAGTCGGGCCGGACGCTGGAAAGCGGTGCGCGCGGACTCATGCAGACCATCTCGTCGTCGTCGACGCCGACGATGCGGAAATCGCCGGGGCAGCGCAGACCGAGCGATTCCGCCGCCATGAGCGCGACGTCGGCCAGACGGTCGGTGACGGCGAACGCCGACACGGGACTCGGGAGCCCGGCGAGAATGGCGCGAAGCCGCTCGAAGGCCAGATACGGGGTCTCGAGCGCGTCTTTGGGGAAGCCGAACCGGCGGCAGCGCCCGCCGCTCCGGCCGATGGCGGAGGCGAAGGCCCGGACGCGCTCGTCGGACCAGCGGTGGCCGGCAAAGCCGAAGGCCGCGAAGGTAGAGCCTGCGTTACCGAGGGCTCCCGCCGCCGCCGCGCCGAAGCTGGCGTTGTCGTGCTCCACGGCGACCGCCCCCTTCGGAACACCGTCGCCGCAATCCACCCAGACGGACGGGAACCCGCGGGGCACCGCGCGGACGATGCCGCGGATGGCGCCGCCGACGAACCCGGCCGGCTTCAGTAGCTCGAACATCCGCGCGACGCGCTCCGCCTCGTCCGGCGCGTCGCGGTGCGTCAGCCAGGCGAACCGCCACCCGCGCCGCCGCCCCTCCCGCATCAGGGAGAGGAAGAAGCCGTCGTAGCCCGGATTGAACCGCAGCGTGTAGAGGAGAATCGTCTTCATCGCGAGGGTGCCGCGCATTCTACACCAACCCGTCCGGGATGGAAAGCGGGATTGCGCGCAGCGTCCGCCGCGCGGCGGACGCTGCGTGAAACGGCCGCAATCATTTACGCAAAATGGCGTGTCATTCCGCCGCGATCTGTGGTAGGATATGGGCCACGGATGGAACCGACCATGGCAAACGACAACGAAGACCGGCTCGAGGAATCCCGCCGGTGGTTCAAGGAGGCCCAGTACGGACTGATGGTCCACTGGGGGCTCTACGCCCTGCTCGGCGGCGAGTGGCGCGGGCGCGTGATGCCCGGCATCGCGGAATGGGCGCAGGCCTACTTCCGCATCCCCAACGCCGAATACGCGGCGCTCGCGAAGGCGTTCGATCCGATCTTCTTCGACGCCGACGAATGGGTGCGGATCGCCCGCGACGCCGGGATGAAGTACGTCGTCTTCACCTCGAAGCACCACGACGGCTTCGCGATGTTCCGCTCGAAGGTCTCCCGGTTCAACGTCGTCGACGCCACGCCGTTCGGGCGCGACGTCGTGGGCGAGCTCGCCGAGGCCTGCCGGAAGCACGGCCTCCGGCTCGGGCTCTACTACTCGCAGGACCTCGACTGGAGCCATCCCGACGGCGGCGGCTACACGCGCCCCGACGACTGGTGCGGCGGTTCGGCCTGGACGAACAACTGGGACTTCCCCGACAAGGCGAGGAAGGATTTCGCCCGCTACTTCGAGGAGAAGGCGAAGCCGCAGGTCGAGGAGATCCTCACGCAATACGGCGACCTCGCGCTGATCTGGTTCGACATCGGCTCCACGCTCACGGAGGACCAGGCCTTCGACCTCTATTCGCTCGTGCGGCGCCACCAGCCGGGATGCCTCGTCAATTCCCGGATCGGCGGCGGCTCGCGCCAGGGGACGAACAAGCGGATGGTCTGCGACTACACGTCCTCCGGCGACAACGAGATTCCGACGGACGACAAGGGCGCGATGCTCTACGAATCGTGCGCGACCCTCAACGACTCGTGGGGCTACAAGCCGACCGACCAGAACTGGAAGAGCGCCGACAAGGTCCGCGCCACGCGCGAGCACCTGAAGGCGCTCGGCGCGAACTACCTCCTCAACGTCGGCCCCGACCCGCTCGGCCGCATTCCCGCGCCCGCCGCGCAGATCCTGCGCGAGGCGGGGGATGCGCGGAACGGCCCCGCCGCCGCGCGCAACCCGTCGTGACGGAGGCGAAGACCGCAATGAAGCCGACGGGCGAACTGCAGGAGAAGGCGCAGGCCTTGGCGGACCTCGCCGTGCGCGAGGGATTGCAGGGCGCGCTGCAGTTCTGCGCGTTCCAGGACGGCGAGTGCCTCGTCGACGTCCACGCGGGGACGACGTCCGCGGACGCCGGCGCGGCGAAGATCGACGGCCGCACGCTCTTTCCGGTCTTCTCGACGGAGAAGTCGCTTCTCGCGACGGCCGTGCACCGCAGCGTCGAGCGCGGAATCCTGGAATACGACCGGCCGGTGTCCGACTGGTGGCCCGCGTTCCGCGGCGGCGGCAAGGAGCGGCTCACGGTCCGCGAGCTGCTCGGCTACCGCAGCGGGCTCCCGGACCGGAAGCCCGGACTCGGCAACGACGCGGCGGGCCTCGCCGCGATGGCCGACTGGAACGCGATGCTCGACTGGTACGCCTCGTGCGCGCCGGAGATCGAGCCCGGGACGACGCAGCGCTACATGCCCAAGTCCTACGGCTGGGCGCTCGGCGGCCTTCTCGAGAAGGCGTGGGGGCGGCCCGTCGGCGACGTCCTGCGCGAGCAGGTCCTCGAGCCGGCGGGCATCGCGGACGAGTTCTTCTTCGTCTGCGGGGACGCGGAGATCGCGCGCGTCGCGACCGTCTACCGGGGCGAGATGTTCGAGACGATGAACTCCGACGTCGCGCGTCGCGCGATGCTGCCGAGCTCGTGGGCGGTCGCGACGGCGCGGGCGATCGCGACGTTCTACGACCGGCTCTGCGGCTTCGGCGGCCGGCCGCCGCTCGTCCGCAAAGCGACGCTGGACGAGGCGTTGCGGCCCTGCCGCCATCCGTCCGACCCCGTCCCCGACGCCGAGGGGCTGAAGAAGTGGCACATGGTCTTCGGGATGGGCTACGGGCTCTGGGGCGAAGCGGACGACCTCTCGCGCGTGTTCGGGCACGGCGGCGTCGGCGGCAGCGAAGGGCTCTGCGACCGGTCGCGGCGCCTCGCGGTCGGCTACACGTGCAACTACGACAAGGCGCCGCCGAAGCTCCGCGAGGCGTTCTACTCCCTCGTCGGGATGCGCTGGCGCTACTGGAACGAAGACGTGAACATCCAGGACCTCCAGATGGCGACGGTCGGAAAGGAGGCGGCGGGATGAAGGCGGCCCGGAACCGCGCCGCGTGCCTGTGCGTGGCGGCTCTCTCCGCGAACCTCGCGGCGGCGGAGCCGACGGGCGCGCCGTCCGCGGCCGAGGAACGGCTTCGCGCCGCGAAGCTCGACGACGGCGGCGAGATCACGCTCGTCGAGCGCCGCGGGAGCGCCCTCCGGGTGGCGTTCATGCTCGCGCCGACGCCGGCGTCGTTCATCCGCTGCGAGCTCGGCCTCCCGGCGCCCGAAAAGTGGGACGGCCGGCTCTGGGGCTTCGGAAACGGCGGCTGGGCCGGCGCCGTGAGCTTCCATTTCAACGGCACCTCGGCCTGCGTCCACTCGGACCTCGGGACGTCGCGGTCGCCGTTCGCGGAGACCCCGACCGACCGCGAGATCCTTCGCGACTACGCCTGGCGCGCGACGCATTTGATGACGGTGGCCGCCAAGCGCCTCGTCGAGGCGTACTACGGGCGCGGGCCGGACAAGTGCTACTTCACGGGCGCGTCGTGCGGCGGGCTCCAGGGCGTGCAGGAGGCGTCGCGCTTCCCGGAAGACTACGACGGAATCGTGAGCGAGGTCCCCGGCATCACGGAGCGCTCGCGGAGCTCGAACGCGTGGCGGCACCGGCGCCTCAAGGAGAAATACGGGAAGTGGTTCACGAAGGACGAGATCGCCGCCGTGCGCGAAGCCGAGCTCGCCTGGTTCGCGAAGACCGACCCCGCGTTCGCGCGCGGACGCTTCATCGTCGATCCGCGCCCCACGAAGGAGAAGCTGGACGGCTGCTGGCGCGAGATCGTCGCTCGCAATCCCGCCCTCGCGGACCGCGAGGCGTTGTGGCGCGAACTCTTCGAGCCGCTCCCGGTCGACGGCAAGCCCTTCGCCCCGGGACGCCTCATCGGCGTGGAGTTCGCCGGCGCGTGGTCGTTTCTCCTGCCGAAGTATCTGGGACTGCCCAGTCTCTCGGCGGCCACCGAGGCGGACCTCGCGGCGTACGCGTCCGAGGCGGAGGTCTTTCCCCCCGCCGACCTTACCGCGTTCCGGGCGCGCGGCGGCAAAATCATCCTGTACGGCGGTCTCGAGGACTCGAGTTGCCCGGAGCCGGAAATTCGCGAATACTGCGAGTCCGTCGCCGCGCGGTGCGGCGGGGAGGCCGAGGCGGCGGAGTTTCTCGCCTACTACTCCGTTCCCGGGCGTTCGCACGGCGCCGGCGGCGAGCCGTCGGGCGCGGGACTCGTCGGCTCGCCGATCGGCCTCGACGCGAAGATCGTCGACTGGGTCGAGCGCGGCGTCCCTCCCGGCGCGCTGTCGTTCAAGTGGAACCACGAACCGAAAATCCTCGTCGTGACCCCGCATCCGGACTGCACGGTCTCCTGCGAGGACGTCCCGGCCAGCGAACGAAAGGAAGAACCATGAAAGCGCGATGGAGATTCTCTGTGTTCGCGGCAGCGATCCTGGCCCTGGCCTCCGGAGCGTCCGCCGCGGAGGTGGCGTTCTATCCCTTCTCGGAAGGAAACGACGGGGCCGACGCCATCGGCGTCGCCCTGCACAACGCCGTCGATCCGTCCTCCCTCTCCGGAAGCGCGGTCCGCAACAAAGGCGACACCGCCACCGCCACGTTCCTGGACGACATCCCGGGGCGATACCTCTACACGAACAGCGTCTGGAGGGCCGACGCCGTCTACAGCACCAACGCGTTTCGGTCGATCCAGACTTCGTGGTTCACGAACAGCTGGAACTGGGAGATCAATTCCGCCACGTCGATCGAGTTCGCCGACCTCGGCGCGCGGCTCGCAGCGCTCGACTCCTGGACGGTGGAGTTCTTCTTCAAGTTCGACGCGCTGAAGATGAAGAACGGAAAATACTCGACCTATCAGTACAACGTCCGGTTCGGCGAGGACGAACAGATTTACGCGAGTTTTCAGGACTCGCCCACTACCGAAGGGCGCGGCTACTCGGTCCGCGCGTTCTATGCCGCCACCGCGGGAAATGCCTCCATCGCGAGATTGAGCAACGGGGACGGGATCGTTCCGGGAATGTGGCATCACATGGCCGTGACCTACAATGGCGAGACGCGGAAGATCAAGGCCATCATCGACTATACGCATGCCGGGAACGAGAGGGAGTGCTCCGGTGACAAGTCGACCGACCTCAAGGCGTTCTCGCTCGGCAACGGCGTCACGGCGGCGCGGTTCGCGGCGCTGCGCGTCACGGACCGCGTCCTTTCGGCGAGGGAGCTGCTGCGCGCGTCGGACATCCCGCCGGACGACGAGGCATTGGAAACAAGCTTCCACTGGACGTTCGAGTCGAACACGGTTGGCGCGCCGCTGGGGACGGTCACGAACGAGGCGTTGTGGCGCGTGCGCTACGGCGCCCCCGTCACGAACCAGTACGCCTACGCCGTCGACGGACAGATCTTCCGGCACTCGGGCGACGGCGTCGTGACGCCATACACGTTCACCTACACCGACGAAAGCATCGGCACGCTGACGATGGACGGCTACGCCTCGAACGTCACGGATCGCATCCGCAGCGGCCTGGTGGTGCCAGACAAGGACATGCGACCGAACACGAACTGCGCCTTCCTCGTCGTGGGCCCCAAGAATGCAAGCTCCGAATACTTCGGCAAGGGGCCGTCCTTCCTGATGGGCGACGTGGATCTTCTGACGGGCTCCGACTTCACCGCCGAGATGTACTGGCGGCCCGACATCGACGGATGGAAGGCCGTTCTCGGAACGGATCCGCGCACCCGTGCGTCCATCTTCGGCGTCAAGGGGGCGTTCAAGAACGGCGTCTCGGGCTCGATCACCACCCAGTATGCGTGGGATCTCTATCTTGACATGAAGTCGCTGGGGTTCACTTTTCAGGTCATCGTTGGACCCGTTGACGGCGCTTACCAGCAGAAATCCTATGCCGTTCCCGGGATGAAGACCGCCTACCAGGCGAAGTGCAACAACGAACATTTGCAGCATTACGCCGTGGTGTATCGCGTGGCGGACGCCAGCACAAACAACTGCCCGACCGTTCGCTTCTACATCGACCACGAGGAGTGCGAGGTCTTGACGCTGTCCGCCCCGATGGTCGACTTTCCCGCCTGTTTCAAGGACGGCATGGCGTTTTCCGTCGGGGGCAACCTGAACGACCATCCGATGCAAGGGTGGTTCGACGAGATCCGCTACACCGAGCGTGCGCTTTCGCCCTCGGAGTTCCTCGTCCTGAAACGCTACGTCCCCCGCGGGACCGTCATCATCCTTCGGTAGAACACGATGAATAGAAAACACATCCTTTCCGCGTTGACGATCGCCCTGGGGACTTCCTTCCCCGCCTTCTGCGAGGAGGCGGCGGACTTTCGCTCGTGCACGCTGCTCGACCAGCCGATGGAGATCGGCAACTACGACGTCGAGCTCGACCTCGGGCCCGGGCCGTCCACCAACTTCGTGAAGTTCGCCGGGCGGCGGATTGCCGTCGACCGGACCGAGCTTAAGGCCGGCGAGAAGAAGACGGTGTCCTTCACCGCGCGCGTGCCGGGGCCCTACACGACGAAGAAAGGCGACGAGTGGAGCAACCGCAAGCTGAAAATCGAGCTCTTCACGAACGCGCCGCAGGCCGGCGAAGCGGCATCCGCGCCGCGCGTGACGCCGAACGCGTCGGCGCGCACGATCTACATCTGCGGCGACTCGACCGTGGAGGACCACCGCAACGAGCCGCTGGGGAGCTGGGGGCTCGTGCTGCCGGCGTTCGTGCGCCCGGGGTGGACCACCGCGAACTTCGCGAAGTCGGGGCTCGCGATGAAGACCTTCGAGGAGGAGGGGCGCCTCGAGCGCGTCCTCGAGCATCTCGCCAAGGACGACTGGGTGCTAATCCAATTCGGGCACAACGACCAGAAGATCGCGGGCGAGGAGGCGGAGAACGGCTACGCGCGGCGGCTAGGGGAGTGGATCGACCGCATCCGCGAAAAGGGCGCGCACCCGGTCGTCGTGACGCCCGTGGAGCGCCGCGGCTTCCATCCCGCACACGGGACGCAGTTCGGCAAGTCGCTCGGGGCCTACGCCAAGGCGGCGAAGGCCGTGGCGGACGCGAAGGGCGTGCCGTGCATCGACCTCAACGACGCGAGCTACCGGATGATGGGGACGCTCGGCGCCGAAGGGTCGAAGAAGCTCCAGCGCTCCGTCGACGGCAAGAACGTGGACAACACGCACCACAACATGTACGGCGCCTACGAGATGGCGCGTATCATCGCGGCGGGGCTTGCCGACATCCCGTTCGCCGGCGACGCGATCCGCGAACCCTACCGCGCGTTCGACCCGGAAAAGCCCGATCCCGAGGACGCCGTCGCCATCCCGCCCAGCGGGACGTTCAGCAACCAGAAGCCCGCCGGCAACTGACGGAGGAACCGACGATGCCGAACGTCCGTGACGACGGAATGCCCGACCATCCGAGGGGAGCGGCGCTCCTCTCGGAAGCGTTCCGTCGGCACGAACCCTTCGCGCCGCGCTGGGACGACGCGCCGTGCGGTCCGGACGAACTGGACGCGAAGCGGGGCCTGTTCCTGCGGGCGGGCTTCCCCGATCCGGAAGGGCTGCTCGACACCGTCCACGCGGATTTCGGACGGTTCCTGGCGGAGGCGGGGCTGGCGGGCGGCGCCGTTCCCGTCGAGACGAGGGAAGTTCCCGGCCTGGACCGGGAGGAGTACCGCCTGACGGTCGGAGAGGACGAAGTGACGCTGGAGGCGTCCGACGCCGAGGCAATCCGTCGAGGCCTCTACCACCTGCGCGACCGGCTTGCCGGGTCGCCGTACCTCAAGCGGGGAACGGTCCGGCGGAAGCCGTGGTTGCGGAACCGGATCTCGCGTTGCTTCTTCGGCCCGATCAAACGGCCGCCGTTCAACGTCGACGAACTCATGGACGACGTCGACTACTACCCGGAGGAATACCTGGGCCGCCTGGCGCACGAAGGCGTGAACGGGCTGTGGCTGACCGTCGCGTTCCGCGAAATCTGCGACACGTCGTTCCGGCCCGCGCCGCCGGACGCGGCGCGCCGGATCGCCAAGCTGCGCGCCACGGTCGAACGCTGCCGGCGCTACGGAATCAAGATCTGGGCGTTCTGCATCGAACCGATCTTCTGGTCGAAGGCGGCGGGGAACCCGGTGCCTCCGGGATGCGAGGCGATGCGTGGGCCTGGCCATCCCGCGGACGGGACGGGAACGGACCTCGACAGCTTCTGCGTGGACTCGGAGGCGGCGCGGAAATATCTCCGCGAATGCACGGAGTCCCTGTTCCGCGCGGTTCCGCGCCTGGGGGGACTGATCACGATTTCCCTCGGCGAACGCACGACGTCCTGCGTGAGCCGGGCGGGCCTTTCCGACAATGCCGCCGCGATTCCGTGCCCGCGGCGCTGCGGCCGGTCGCCCGGGAAAATCCTGGCCGACGTGCTCGGCGCCATGAAGCGGGGAATGGCCGCCGCCGCCCCCGAGGCGGAACTGGTCTCCTGGCTCTACCTGCCGCAGGCGGAACCGGTCGCCGGCTGGGTCGAGCGGTTGCCCGCCGAACTGCCGGCGGACGTGACGGTGGCCGTCAATTTCGAATCGGGCGTGACGCAGCGCCAGCTCGGTTCTATCCGCGCCGGCGGCGACTACTGGCTCTCGGCCGTCGGGCCGTCCGACCGCTTCGCGCGGATGGCCGCGGCCGCCCGGGGGCGCTGCGGGCTCGCCGCCAAGCTCCAGGTGGCCTGCTCCCACGAATGCGCGACGGTTCCGGAGATTCCCGTACCGGGCCTGCTCTACCGGAAATACCGCGCCATGCGGGAGCTGGGCGTCCGGGACGCGATCCAGTGCTGGTATTTCGGCAACTGCCCGGGGCTCATGAACGAGGCGGCGGGCCGGCTCGCCTGGGAGGACTTCGCGGCCGGCGAGGACGCGTTCCTCGACGAATTGGCCAAGCCCCGCTGGGGGCGCGACCGGCGGCACGCGGTCGCGGCCTGGAAGCGCTTCGCCGACGGCTATTCCAACTATCCGCTGGACATCCAGTTCCAGTACTACGGCCCGATGCACGACGGCCCGGTCTGGCCGCTGCACCTCAAGCAGGCGATGCGTCCGCTCACCCGCAGCTGGAAGCCGGAGACGTTCCCCGCGGGCGACGCGCTGGGCGAGTGCGCGGAGCAGTTCGGGCTCGGCGAACTCGCGGAGCTGACGGGAATCCTGTCGCGCGAATGGCGGGAGGGCCTGGCGGAACTGGAGAAGGCGGACGAGCGCGGCCGCGAAGGGGACTTTTCCGTCGCGCGGGCGCTGGACGTCCTGTTCCGCTCCGGGCACAATCTCCTCCGCTTCTACGTCCTGCGCAACGCCCTGCTGGACTCGCCGCCGGACGCGGCACGCCTGCTCTCCGAGATGAAGGAAATCGTCCGCGAGGAGATCGGGAACTCCCTGCGCCTGGCGGAGCTCTGCGAGCGCGACCCACGCCTCGGATACCATTCCGAAGCGGAGACGTTCCAGTTCTTTCCGGCCAAGCTGCGGTGGCGCGCCGATAGGCTCCGCGAACTGCTCGACGGGGACTTCGCCGCGGCGGAGGCCGTGGCCGTCGCCGGCGGGGACGTCGTGGCGTTCCTGGCGTGGGACGGCGAAACGGCCGGGGAAGGCGGGACCTACGGCGCCAACGGAATCTCCTGGCGATTCGAATCCGGTACGGACGAAATCGTCTTCCACCTGGACTTCGAGTCGGCGGGAGAGGGGCCGGAAGAGGCGCACCTGTTCCTCATGGACCGCAAGGGCGAGCGCAAGCCGCCCCCGCCCGCGATCCTCCGGCGGAAGGACCATCCGCGGACGCCGGCCGGCTGGCATGCGGACTACGCCGTTTCCCGGCAGTCGCTCGGGGGCGAAACGGAATTCTTCTTCGGCGTGGAGCGGGTCGCGACCGGAACGGACGGCACCCTCGCGTTCACCAACGACGTTCCGGGAACGTTCCGCCATGAGCCGCGCCTGCGCCTGGGTTTGTTCGGTCCGGACAAGCTCCGCCGCATCAGACTGTTACCAAGGAGACGACAACAATGAAATTCGCCCGAAACCGGATTTCGTGCCTGTGCTTCGCCGTCGCCGCTGCGACGGCGTTCGGCGGCGAGCCACGGCCGCTCGAACCGATGGAACGCGGGCTGCCCGCGCCGGAGGACCGTGGGGCGGAGGAGGCGGTGGCGATCGAGCCGCGCTGGGACGGCAACGACATCGTGGCGGGGTCGAAGCGCCTCTCCATCCAGCTCAATTCGAAGCTGGCGCTCACGGAGGGCGGCACGACGCTCTTCACGATGCAGTACTTCGGCGACGCGGTGTCCAAGGCGACCGGCAAGAAGCTCTGGACGGATCCGACCTACCGCTTCCGCGAGGGCGGCGGCCGGATGTTCCGCGACGGGAACGCGATCGTCCACGAGCGGCCGTTCCGTCTGGAGGACTTCTCCTGGGACAACGCGTACCGCCAGCGCGTCGAGCTGCTGCCGGACGGCCTCGTGCTGATCGAGGCGACCTGGACGGAGCCCGACAACGACATGTTCACCTTCCACACCTACGGCGCGAAGTGGACGATCCCCTACGAGCGGGCGAAGGAGGGCGCGCGGTTCACCGTGAACGGCGGCGACGAGGACCTGCCGGACGCGCCCGGCAAGGACTACGGCGTCTGGCGGATCAAGCCCCACGAGAAGTTCGAGTTCTCGTTCTTCGAGGAGCACGCGGCGCGGCAGTTCCGGATCTCCACGCGTCCGGGCGAGACGGGCGACTCGGCCAACCGGTTCAACCTCGCCTGGGGCATCGAGTTCCGGATCGCGGACAAGGTCGAGGGCCGGCGGCACGGCTACCGCATCTACCTCGACCTGCGCCGGGGCGTGGAGGCGCAGGCCGGCGAGGACGAGCGCGGCGGCGTGGACTTCCGCCTCGCGGAGAATCTCGGGATGCCGCAGACGGGCACACGCAACCTGCTCGTGAACCCGTCGTTCGAGCGCGGGCTGCTGGGGCTCTACCGGTCGGTCGACATCGGGACCGGGTATTTCCCGGAGCGCTGGGACCTGCCGGTGTGGATCGCCGACGACTCCGAGCGCGTGCACGGCGCGTGGTCGCTGCGGATCCTGGCGTGGGAGAAGAACGGCACCGACCACCGCAACCTCGACACGACGGGCGGGATCGCGCTGCATCCGGTCGCGGCCGATCCGGGGCGCCACGTGCTGAGCTTCTACGCGAAGAGCGACAAGCCAGGCGACGTCCGTCTCTCGGCGTGGATCGGGAACTTCTCCACGGGCTCGCCGTTCGCGGAGATCCCGGGCGGCGTGCTGCGCGTCTATCCCGAGAAGGACTGGAAGCGCTACGTCCTCGCGGTGGACATCCCGGTGTCGATGCCGGTCGTGATCCACCTCTCCGCGAGCTCCCGCACCGGGCCGCCCGGCGGCGCGGTGTGGGTGGACGCGGTCCAGTTCGAGAAGGGGGAGGAGGCGACGGACTTCGCGCCGCCGCCGGCCGAAGCGGAGCTGCTCACGTCCTCGCCCGACGACTTCGTCGCGGCCGGCACGCCGATCGAGGCGCGACTCGCGGTCTCGGCCGCGCCGGGCGCGAAGGGAACGGCGCGCGTCCGGGTGCGCGACTTCTTCGGCGAGACGCGCTTCGACGGCGAGTTCCCGTTCGAGGCGGACGCGTCCGGGCGCGCGGAGATCGTCCCGGACCTCGACGGCGCGTCGCTCGGGCTCGGCCTCTTCGCGGTCCAGACGGACTACGCGCTCGCCGACGGCTCCACCGCGCGCGAGTTCGACCGCTTCGCCGTCTGCGACTTCCTGCACAACGACCACCCGCGCCGGTTCCTCTGCTCCGACGACTACGGCGCGCTCGCGCGCCCGGAGAACACGCGCCACCTGCTCGACCGGTGGCGCAAGACCGGCTTCGGGATGAAGTCCGTCGTGACGGGCAACCTCCGCCGCGAGGCGTTCGAGCTCTACGCGTCGAACGGCATCCCGGTCTGCGCCGTGCACGTCCCCTCGCGCTACACCGACGCCAGCGGCGTGAAGCACTGGTGCTACCGCCTCCACACGTTCCGCGGCCCGCACCAGGGGGACGAGGCGTCGAAGCCCGACGTGCTCTTCACCGACCCCGTGCTCGACCCCGACTGTCCCGAGAACGTGCCCACGGAGAAGTACCTCTCGAAGGTGCGCGACGGCGCCGCGCGCCTCGCGCGCGAGTATCCGTTCGTCGAGCGCTGGCAGTTCGGCTCGGAGTTCTTCGGCACCTACCCGACTGAATTCTGGAGCCCCGACGGCGTCGTGTCGAACGCCTACCGGAACTATGCGATGATCCTCAAGGCGTTCGGCGAGGGCATCAAGAGCGTCTGCCCCGAGAAGCCCTACGCCGGCGACGACCCCTGGAACCTCAATCCCGACAAGGGCATCGCCGAGATCGAGGGCGTCCTCTCGGCGGCGAACGGGCTCGGGTGGCGCTTCGACCGCCTCTCCGCCCACAGCTACCGCAACCGGCCCGAGGCGCCGGACCTCGACGTCGACCTCGCGCGGACGCGGGCGATGCTCGCGCGCCTCGGCTATGAGGACGCGCCGCTCGACCTCTCCGAGGGCATGCACTGGGGCCCCTACGAGATTCCGCAGTGGGGGACGCTCTCCGCGAGCTGGTACACCACGCCCGCGACGTGGCTCGGCGGCGCGCTCTCCTACGACATCGGCTGGACCGAGAAGGTCTCCGCCGCCTGGTTCGCGCGCAGCTGGATCATCGCGCTCCGGCACGACGTGCATTCCGCCTGCGCCGGCGTGTTCAAGAACTTCGACCTCGAGCACGACCGCCTCACGCCGCGCGCCGTGCAGTTCGCGCCGAACGTGATCGGCCACCAGCTCGGCCACGCGAAGTCGTTCCTCGCCGACGTGCGCTTCGCGCCCAACGTCCGCGCCTACGTGTTCGACGACGGCTTCGGCCGCCCCGTCGCGGCCGTGTGGGGCTGCGATCCGGAGGTGGATGCCGGACGCAAGGCGCCGCCCGTCGCGGAGGTGGACATGCAGGGCGCGCTCGACGAGGTCGTCGACTTCATGAACAACCCGCGCGCCTTCCCCGCGCAGGGTGCGTTCTCGTTCCCCGTCTCGCCCTTCCCGCTCTTCCTTCGCGGAAAGGAAGGCCGTGCGGAGGCGTTCGTCGCGGCGCTCCGCAAGGCGCGCATCGTCTCGGGCGGAACGGCGTCCGTGACGCTCGGCGCGTCGCTCAAGGACGCGCGCACGGCGGAAGTCCGCGCGCGCAACCTCCTCGACCGCCCGGTTCCGGGGCGGCTCAACGGCGAGGCGGTGACGCTCCCCGCATCCGCGGAGGCGACGCGCGCCGTTCCGCTCGCGGAGGCCGTCACGCCGGACGCCGTGCGGACGATTGCGCTGCCGCTCGCGTTCGAATCGGAGGAGACCGCCGACGTCCGGCGCGACCTCTCGTTCGGCGCGACCGTCGCGCGCCGGACCGCCTACGACGGCGAGGATCCGGCGCAGGTCGACTGGACGAAGCACCCGGCGCTTCCGCTCAGGCCCTGGGGCGAAACGCCCGCGGGATACGGCGGCGAAGCGCGGCTCGCGTGGAACGACAAGGGGCTCTTCGTCCGCGTCGTGGTGCGGGACGCGACGTTCGTGCACGAGGAATTCGCCGTGGGCGCGAAGCGCAACGCGAACGACTGCCTGCAGATCGGCATCGACGGATACGGCGACGCGCGGCGCACCGAGCTGGACGCCCCGGGGCAGGACGACTACGAATACGCGGTCTTCCCGTCGGCGGACGGCACGGGCGCAATCCTTTGGGCGAACCGCGTGGCCGACCGGCAAATCACCGCCAACACCAAGGAGCACGGCAACTGCCGCATCCCGGACGTGACGCCGGCCTTCGCCCGCACGAGTGACGGCTGCGTCTACGAAACGTTCCTGCCGAAAGCGCGCATCGTCCCCGGCACCGTCGAGCCCGGCGCCGTCGTCTGCCTGGGCCTCGCCGTCCACAACGCCGACGACCCCGCCGCGACCGGCGACGCCCGCGTCAAGGGCGGCCTCTCCTTCACGGGTGAACCCGCCGTCGGCCATCCCCAGCGCTGGATCGAGGTCCTTCTGGTCGAGTAGCGGCCTCGGCGCGCCAGGCGCCGGGGGAGCGGCCGTAGGCGCGGCGGAACACGTTGGCGAAGTGGCTGTGGTCGTAGAAGCCGCAGGCCTGGGCGATGTCGCTCACGGTGTCGTCGGTCGTCTCGAGAAGGCGCCGCGCCGCCGCGAGGCGCTGGAGCCGGACGAACGCCGTGACGCTCGTCCCGAGAATGCCGCGGAAGGCGCCGCGGAGCTGGCGGGGTGTCATTCTCGCGCGCCGCGCCAGCCCTTCGACCGTGATCCGCTCCCCCGGATTCCTCGCGATCCAGGCCGTGACTTCGCGGATCCGTCCGTGCCACGCCGGCACCGACTCCTCCGCCGGCGTCTGGACGAAGACGCACATCGTGCCGATGCACGCCTTCCCGGACCGCACCGGATACACGCTCTTCACGAGCCGGTCGGTGGAATAGTCGCCCGTCGGGCTGTCCGTCACGTTCACGGCCGGCTCGCCGCTTTCGCGGACGCGCCGGTCGAGCGCCGTGTAGGCACGGGCGAGCGGCGCGGGGAAGAGGTCGGCGCTCGTGAGCCCGACGATGGAGTCCTCGTCCTTCACGCGGATGACGTCGCACCCGCGCCGGTTGTAGGCGACGAAGCGCCCCCGCGCGTCCTTCACGTAGAAGCACGCGCCGGGGATCGTGTCGATCAGCGCGAGGGCGGAGCGCAGGTTCGGCCCGGCCTTGCGGAAGAAGTTTTCGCGGAAGCGTTTCTTTTCGTCGGTCGTCATGTCGGGTCGTTTCGCACGGGCGTCAAACCGTTGTGGGTTGGAAAATTTGTGCCAAATTATACACAAAACGGGGCTGCCCATACAAGACGCACGACGCGGCCTTTGGGAGAATCGTCGGCGTTCCTGCGAAGATCGCGTTTTGCGCCTCCCCGGGTCCAGCCCCGAAACACGTCCCGTCCGCGCCATGACAAACCACGAATTCCCCACCGGAAAGGATCCGGCCTTCCTGTTCGGCTGCGGCCGCTTCCGAATGGAGGCGGACCTGCTCGAACGCTGCGCCGAGGAGATCCTGCGCTTCGGGCGCAGGCCGCTCCTCGTGTGCGACGACAACTCGCACGCCGTCGCGTTCGACAAGATCGCCGCGTCGCTCGCCGCCGCGGGCGCCGAGGTCCGCGAGCTGCGCCACAACGGCTTCTGCTGCCGCGACGACGCGCTCGCCTGCGCCGAGGCCGGCGCGCTCGACGGCGTCGACATCGTGCTCGGCTGCGGCGGCGGGGTGATCTGCGACTTCTCCAAGTGCATCGCGCACCTCGCCGGCGCGCCGCTCGTCACGATCCCCACGAGCAGCGCGCAGTGCTGCGCCTACACGCCGATCGCGGTGTGCTATTCGCGCGAGGGGCGCTACGTCTCCACCTCGCACTTTCCGGGCGAGATCGCCCTCGCGCTGCTCGATACGACCGTCCTCTCGCGCCAGCCCGCGCGCCTCCTCGCCGCCGGCGCGCTCGACGCGATGGCGAAGAAGATCGAGCTCGAGTTCTGGACGCAGCTCGACCGGATGGACCCCGCCGGGGCCGACGGCGCCTCCGCCGCGTCCGGCATCGCCGCCGCGATCTCCGACTTCATCTACGCCGACCTCGACGCGAAGGTCGACACGGCGCTGGCCGACCTCGCGAAGGGCGAGCCCACCCAGACGCTTCGCGACGTGTTCTTCGACTCGATTGTCGGCGCGGGGATCGTCTCCGGCATCGCCGGCGGCTCGAAGCAGGTCGCGCTCGCGCATCGCTTCTACTTCTTCGCGCGGCAGCGCGATCCGGCAACGGGGCGCCGCTTCACGCACGGCGAGCTCGTCGCCGTGGGGCTCGTGATGCAGCACGCCTACAACGGCCGGCCCGGCGAGGCGGCGGCGCTCGCCGCGCGCCTGCGCGGCTGGGGCCTCGCCGCCTCCGTCGCCGAGCTCGGCCTGCCCGTCGGCCCCGGAGAGCTCGACGCCTGCGCGGACTTCATCGCCGGCACCAAGACGATGAAGGCGGCGGTCGCCGTCGACCCGGACGCGCCGGCCCGCCTGCGCGACGCGCTGACCGCGATCTATCCATGAACCCGACGCTCGCCTGCACCTCCGACCGCGACCCGCTCTCCTACCGCGCGGGCGAGCCGATGGTCTTCTCCCTCCGCGCCTCGAACGCGCCCGCCGGCGCCCGCATCCGCTGGCGCCGCACCGGCGACGACGGCCGCGAAGAGCGCGGCGAGACGCCCGCACTTGCCACCGCCCTCGACCGTCCCGGCTTCGTCCGCATCGAGGCGGAGCTGCTCGACGCCGGCGGCGCGCCCGTCGCGCGCTTTGACGGCGGCGCGGGCGCGGACGTGGACGCGATCCGCGCGGACGCGCCGGAGCCGCCGGACCTCGACGACTTCTGGGCGCGGCGCAAGGCGGCGCTCGACGCCGTTCCGATGGATGGCGCAACCTGCGTCGAGATCGCGAGCCCGTGCGCCGGCGTCCGCGTCTTCGAGATCGCGGTGCCGTGCCCCGGCGGGCGGCCGAGCACGGCGCTGCTCTCCGTCCCCGCCCGCGGCGGGCCGTTCCCGGCGTTCGCGCGCTTCCGCGGCTACGAGACGAGCTGGAGCCCGGCCGCCTACGACACTCCGCCACCCGCGGAGCTGCGCGACGACGCGCTCGTGCTCTTCGTCTCCGCACACGGTTTCGCCTTCAACCGCGAGCCGGACTACTACGCGGCGCTCCGCGAGGCGAGCCGGTCGAACGGATACGACGTCGCCTTCGACCCCGCGCAGAACGCCGACCCCGCCACGGCGTATTTCGGCGGGATGTCGTGGCGCGTGCTGCGCGCGCTCCAGTGGCTCGAGCGCCGCTCCGAGTGGGACGGCCGGTCGCTCACCGTCTTTGGCGGCAGCATGGCCGGCCTGCAGTCGATCTGGGCCGCGGCGCTCGACCCGGCCGTCACCGAATGCCGGCCGCGCATCCCGTGGTGCTGCAACCTCGCCGGCCCGGCCTCCGGGCGCGCGCACGGCGACTGGTTCGTCCCGTGGGTGCCGGGGCTCGGCTACTACGACCCCGTCCACCTCGCACGGCGCATCCCTGCGCGCTGCCGCGTCGTCGTCCCGCAGGCGGGCCTCGGCGACTACGTCTGCCCGCCCTCGGGCGTGATGGCCTTCTACAACGCCCTTTCGTGCACGAAGGAGATCGCGTTCGTCCAGGGCGCCACGCACTTCACCTTCCCCGCGGAGCCCGCGCAGATCGCCCGTCGTTCCGCCCAACCGACACCCTCCAGTCCATGAACGAAATCTTCCCCGCCGCTCTCGTCGAACGCATCGCCCGCGCCCGCAACGTCGCGGTCGCCGTTGTCGAGGACCCCGACCGCGCCGTGCCGCTCGCCCGCGCGCTGCTCGCCGGCGGCGTGTCCGCCATCGAGCTGGCGTTCCGCACGCCGCGCGCCGCCGAGGCGCTGCGGCGCATCGCCGCCGAAGTCCCGGACGTCCTCGTCGGCGCCGGCACCGTGCTCACGCCCGCGCAGGCCCGCGAGGCGAAGGACGCCGGCGCGGCGTTCGCCGTCGCGCCCGGGTTCAACCCGGACGTCGCCCGCGCCGCGGCGGACCTCGGCCTGCCGTTCGCGCCGGGCGTGATGACGCCCTCCGAGATCGAGGGCGCCTACGCGCTGGGATGCACGCGCCTGCTGAAGTTCTTCCCGGCGTCCGTCGCGGGCGGGCTCGCGGGGCTCCGCACGCTCGCCGCGCCCTACCGGCACCTCGGGATCCGCTTCCTCCCCCTCGGCGGCCTCACGGCGGCGAACACCGCCGAATGGCTCTCCGATCCTCTCGTCGCCGCCTGCGGCGGCTCGTGGATCGCCCCGGCCCGGCTCATCGCCGCCGGCGACTGGAACGCCATCGCCGAGAACGCCCGCGAGGCCGCGGCGGCCGCGACCTGACCGCGCGCGCCGGGCTTCCCCGGCGCACCCGACGCCGCCGGGCGCGAAACGGCGCAACGCGCATTGCCTCCGCGAGGGGCGTGTGCTAGAATGCGCGCCATCGACAAGAAAGGTCGCATCGCAATGGATAACAGTTCCGTCCAGGCCCAGGCCGAGGTCTTCGAGCGCATCCGCGCCGAGGTCGGCCGGGTCGTCGTCGGCCAGGAGAAGATCCTCGACCGGCTCCTCGCCGCCCTCGTCTGCCAGGGGCACGTCCTGCTGGAGGGCGTCCCCGGCATCGCCAAGACCACGCTCGTGCGAACGCTCGCCCGCGCGATCGGGCTCTCGTTCGGGCGCGTCTCCTTCACGCCGGACCTGCTGCCGGCCGACGTCACCGGCACGCTCGTCTACAGCCCGAAGGATGGCTCCTTCACCCCGAAGAAGGGCCCCGTCTTCACGAACCTGCTGCTCGCCGACGAGATCAACCGCGCCCCGGCCAAGGTGCAGTCCGCCCTCCTCGAGGCGATGCAGGAGCGCCAGGTGACGATCGGCGAGAGCACCTATCCCCTCCCCTCCCCCTTCCTCGTCCTCGCGACGCAGAACCCGATCGAGCAGGAGGGCACCTACCCGCTCCCCGAGGCGCAGGTGGACCGCTTCATGTTCAAGTGCGTCGTCGGCCTCCCGGGGCGCGACGACGAGCGCCGCATCATGGACCGCTTCACGCGCCGCTCCTCGCCCGAGGCGCAGCCCGTCGCCGGCCCCGAGGCGATCGCCGCGATGCGCGAGGCGCTCGACGGCGTCTACTGCGACGAGAAGGTCGGCGACTACATCCTCGACCTCGTCTTCGCGACGCGCGACCCCGCCTCCCGCAAGGGCCTCGCGGACCTCGCGCCGCTCATCGCGCTCGGCGCCTCGCCGCGCGCCACGCTCTGCCTCAACCTCGCCGCGCGCGCCCACGCGATGCTGCGCGGCCGCGCCTACGCGACGCCGCAGGACGTGAAGGAGGTCGCCCCCGACGTCCTCCGCCATCGCGTCCAGCTCACCTACGAGGCCGAGGCGCAGGAAATGACGAGCGACAAGGTCGTCGCCCGCATCCTCGACGAGGTGCCGGTGCCGTAGGCGCGCCCTAGCGGCCGAGGATGTCCCGGTCGGGCTCGAAGCCCTCCGGAAGGCCGGCGATGCGGGCGAAGCGCTCCGCGAGCTGGCCCATCCGGTCGAGACTCTCGGCCGCGAGGTGCAGGAGGGAGCGCTGTTCGTCCGTGAGGTCGCCGCACTTGCCCTTGCGCACCATATCGATCGCGCCCGTCGCAACGGTGAGCGGCTGGACGATCTCCTGGCTCAGCTCGGCGAAGCGCTCGAGCAGCTCGGCGCGCGTGAGCTGAGGACCCATCCCGCGGCGGCGCGCGGCCGCCTCGATGCTCTCGACCGTCGCGCGGTCCTCCTCGATCTGGCGCGAGAGCTCGCCGATGCGGTCCGTGGTCCCGGCGGAGTTCTCCTCCACGAGGTGGAGCGTCCGCTCGATCGTCTCGAGCACCTCGCGCTTGATCTCCGCGTCCGGCGGGCGTCCGGCCTTGTCGAGCAGGTCCGCCGTGCGGCGAAGCAGCTCGGAGATCGCGCGCTCGTCGGCCTCGCGGCGCGAGGCGCCCTCGGCGGTGGCCTCCTCCTTCTCGCGGCGGCTCGCCCCGAAGCGCGGCTCCGCCTCGGCGAGCGCGGCCGTGAGGTCGAGCGTCGCGCCCTCGCCGCGCCCGCCCCCGCCGGCGCCGCCGGACGGATGCGGCTTCGCGGCGGCGGCTCCGCCGTAGAGCGAGGAAAGGTCGAACGCGCCGCCCTTCGGGAGCGCGGGGCGGTGCGGGGCGTCCGCGGCCCCGCCCGCCTCGTCGCCGACCTTGCGCCACTGCGACTCGGCGATGCGGACCGATCCGCCCGGCAGCGCGCGCTCGAGCGCGGCCTTGAGGCCGCCCTGGTCGGCGACCGCCTGCGGGCGCGCCGAAAGAACGTCGAGGAAGGTGATCACGTCCTCGAACTCGATGCCGGGGGCGAACCGGAGCTCGTTGGCGCCGTGCGCCTCCATTCGCGCGAGAAACGCCTGTCCGGCCGAATCGGGGGCGGAGACGGACTCGCCGTTCACGAGCGCTCCGCCGCCCTGCGGGGCGACGGAGATCTCGAGCGCGGTCTCGCGGCCGAGCAGATCCGAGACGACCGATGCGGCCTCCTTCGCGGCGAGGCGCGCGACGTTGTGCGCCGGCCCGTACATCACGGCCTGCTGCACGGCGATGCCGAGCGCGTGCAGAATGGATCGGGCGGCTCCTGGGGAGATCGAGGGCATGAGGAAGTGACGAGTGACGAGTGACGAGTGACGAGTGGCGAGTGACGAGTGGCGAGTGGCGAGTGGGCTACGCCCGGCATTCAGCATTCAGCATTCAGCATTCAGCATTCAGCATCAGGCGGTGGGCTGCGCGTCGGCGTTTCCGGAATAGAAGGCGGCGCCGGAGGTCGCCTTGGTGCCGGAGGGCATGAGGTCCTCCTTCACGCTGAGGCGCGCGGCGTTCATCTCCTGCAGGTGCTGCCGCAGCTCCATCATCGCCGAGTAGCACATGTCGTAGATGGCCTTGCGGGTCTCCACGTCCATGTCCGGCGCGTCGCGCAGCATCTCGATCGACGTGAGCAGGACCGTCGCCGGCTGGCCGATCGCGTGGCACGCCTCCGAGAGGCTCTCCATCATCGCGCGGTCGCGGTCGAGCTGGAACTCCGCCAGCTCCGCGCGCAGGCGAAGCGTCGCGTCCGTCACGGAGACGATGACGGCCTGCAGGACGCCGTCCGCGTCGATGTCCGGGACGACGGAGACCTGCACCGTCATGTCGGAGCGGTTGGCGGGCTTGCCCTCGCCGGACCAGCGCTCGCCGGTCATCGCGCGGTCGAGGGCGGGCTTCACGATCTGCGCCTGGTCGAACCACGTGGAGAGCGGCTTCTCGAGGACGTTCGCCTCGTCGCCCCCGCCGAGCATCGCGACGAACGCGCGGTTGGCGTAGGTCACCTGCCCCTCGAGCGTCGCCAGCGCGATGCCCGAGTCGGTGCTGTCCATCGCGTGGTAGGCGCTCTGCAGCACCTGCTCGGCGTGGTAGCGCGCCTGGATGTCGCGCAGGAGGAAGAGCAGCGAGTCGGCCGATTTCTCGCGCGCCGGCCCGATCACCATCTCGACGGCGGCCATCTCCCCGTTCATCCGGTAGGCGAAGGCCTGCACGCGCATGTGGCGGTGCGCGGCGACGGCCTCGGCGACGCTCTGCACGAACGCGTCCGTCACGCCGCCCACGAGCTGCTTGAGCGGAATGCCCTTGAGCGAGCCGTCCTGCGAGTAGCCGAAGAGCTCGAGCGCGCGGCCGTTGAAGCTCGTCACGACGCCCTTCGCGTCCGTGATGAGCACCGCGTCGTAGAGCGTCTCGAAGATGAACCGGTAGTCGAAGCCCGCCTCCTTCGCGAAGCTCGGCGCGCCGGGGCGCGGCAGCCGCGCGGAGACGGGCTTGTCCAGCCCGAGCGAACGGATGTCGATCTTGAGCGTGCGTCCCTTGGCGTCCTGCATGGCGGGGTTCCTTTTCCGGAAAAATCTCGGTGGCTCCTTTATACCACAGCCGGGCCTCCCGGGGCAACCGGAATCCGCGTGCGCGTTTTCGGCTTTCGCGCGCGGGCCCTTTCTGGTATCATCCGGCCCCATGAAACGACGATTCGAGGACAAGGGACCCAACTTCCTCTTCATCGGCGCCGCGGTGCTCGTGCTCTTCGGCATGATCTGGCTCTCCTGCCACCAGAACGAGTTCATCGAGGCGTTCACCGACGACGGCGCCGCGACCGAGACCCCCTCGGGCTCGCTCCGCTCGCCCGCTTCCCCGGAGACCCTCTCAGGCTCGCTCCGCTCGCCAGCTCCCCCAGCGGGGGAGCCGGAGCCTACGCCCTGACATTCAGCATTCAGCATTCAGCATTCATCATTGCTCATGCATCGCCTCCTCTTCCTTCTCATCCCCCTCCTCCTCGCCGGTTGCGGCCGCAAGGCCGAGCCCGCCGCACCCGCGCCCGTCCGCGGCGCGCTGCTCGTCACGGTCGAGGGCGCGCTGCCCGATTTCTCCGCCGACGGCTTCGCCTTTCGCTCGGAGGACGTCTCCCCCGTCTCGCCCGAGGTGCTGCCGTCCGCCGCGTCGGTGCTCACGGGCATGCTTCCTCCCTGGCACGGCCTTCGCGTGGACGGCGTCGGCGCGCTCGACCCCGCCACGCCGACGCTCGCCACGCGCTTCCGCGACAAGGGCTTCGAATGCACCGCGTTCCTCTCGGACATCGCCCTTTCGCCCGTCCACGGCCTCACGAACGGCTTCTCGGTCTATTCGGTCTCCATCGCCCCGACGAACCGCGCGACGCGCTTCCACCGCACGACCGCCGAGGTCTGCGCCGAAGCCCGCGGCTGGCTCGCGAAGCGCCCCGCGGATGCCTCGCCCGCCTTCGTCTGGCTGCACCTCTCGCCCTACGCCGGCCTCTCCCCGACGAACGCGCCCGCGCTCGCGGCCGCCGGCTCCGCGGCCGCCGCCGCGCTCGACCCGGTCATCCGCGCGTTCGCGCCGGAGAGCCCCGTCCTCGTCCTGCCGCTCTTTGGCCTCGGCTCCGACCCGGACGTCCGCGGCCTGGACCTCTCCGACCCGGCCTTCCTCGGCATCCGTGCGTCGTTCAGCGGGCTCGGGCTCGAGCCCCGGCCCGGCGAAACCGTCTGCGGCGCGCCCGCGTGGTTCGGCGCGGCCAGCCAGGACGCGCGCGTTCCCGGCGACTGGTGCGAATCGCTCGTGCCGTGGTACGCGTTCCGGCTCGCGCCGCTGCTGCGCTCCCACCAGAACCTCGGGACGACGGTCCTCGACGGCCTCGACCGCGATCCAGTCGCCGTCCCGCTCGCGCACCAGAACGCGATGGCGGTCCTGCGCGCGAACGGCCACCTCGGCGAAGGGCTGATCCCGCCCTACACGAACGGCGTCGCGCTCGCGGAGCTCGACGAGGCCGGCCGCGCCCGCGTCGCGCGCTGGCGCGCCGCGATCGCCGCGCCCGCGACGAACCGCGTCGCCGCGCTGCGCGCGCTCGTCGAGAGCGACCCGGACGTCCCGCTCTTCCACCACGAGCTGGGGGAGGCGCTGCTGCGCGAGAAGGACTTCACCGGCGCGTGCAACGCGTTCGCCGCAGCCTCCCGCCTCGGCTGGAACATGGTCCTCGCGAACCGGATGCAGGCGCGCTGCCACGCGGCGATCGGCAACGTCCCGGCCGCGATCGACCGAGCCGAGGCCGCGTTCCTCGTGAACGAGGGCGACCCCGTCCCGCGCCGCGAGCTGGCCGATCTGCTGCTGCGCACCGGCGCCGCGCTCCTCGCCTCCGACCGCCTCGCCGACGCGAAGGAGTGCCTCGACCGCACGCTCCTGCTCGCGCCCGGCCACCCCGCCGCGCGCCTCGAGTCCGCGCGACTCGAGCTCCGCGCCGGCGACACCAACGCCGCCGTCGACCGCCTCCGTCTCCTCCTTCGCGACCGCCCGGGCGACAAGGCCGCCCAGGCGCTCCTGCGCTCGCTCGGGAAGTAGTTGTTCAAAGGGTAAAGGGCAAAGGGAACAGTTTCTCCCGCTTCCCTTGCGTAGTTCCATCCCGACCTTGCATGTTCCCCTTTCAACTTTAAACTTTTACCTTTAACCTGTGCGAACGCTTTTCCCCATCCTCATCCCTTTCGTCGCCCTCGCGCAGGGCGAGGCGCTCTTCGACACGCCGGGGGAGGAGGATTCCGCGCCCGCCGTCGCGGCCCCCGCGCCGTTCTCCGAATGGGATGGAATCACGCAGCTCTTTCCCCGGCCGGTCGCCGCATCGTTGTCTCACGCAGAGAGCGCAGAGTTTGAATCTCACGCAGAGAACGCAGAGAGCGCAGAGTTTGAATCTCACGCAGAGAACGCAGAGAGCGCAGAGCTTGAATCTCACGCAGAGAGCGCAGAGAACGCAGAGCCAGGTGGGGCGAGCTCTCCGAGCGAGCCGGGCTCCCCCGTTGGGGGAGCTGCCGAGCGAAGCGAGGCTGAGGGGGTCATTCAGCATTCAGCATTCAGCATTCAGCATTCCTCCCTCCCCTCCCTCTCCCTCGTCTCCGAGTTCCCCCTCCCCGACTCCGCCCCCGAGGGCCTCTCCGGCATCGCGTGGACCTTCGCGCCCGACCTCTTCGGACGACCGGTCAACTACTCGGAACACATGCCGGACGGATCGGACGTCTTCGCACCCGACTCCTACGCCCTTTGCGAGGATTCGGGCGGGCGCGTCCACTGGGCCACGATTGGGCTCGACCTCGAGAGCGGCGCTGTCACCTCCGCCGTCTTTCGCGCCTCGTGGCAGCCCATCGACATCTCCGCGTCCGCCGATCTGGAAGGCATCGCCCACAAGCGACGCACCAACCGTCGCTGCGCCCTGTTCCTGTCGGACGAGGGCGCCGATCACATCTACCGCCGCCGGCTCTCCCCGCGCGGCGACCACGACGCCGGGGCGAGCATCATGTCCGCCCCGCTGCCCGATCCCCTGAAGTCGCCCCGACGGAACAAGGGCGTCGAGGCAATGTGCCTTTCGCCCGACGAAAACACCCTCTGGGTCGCCAACGAGGACTCCCTGCCCGAGGACGGCCCCGTCTCGTCCACGGCGAACGGCTCGCGCGTCCGCCTCTACGCCCTGGATGTCTCGGATCGCCAGTGGCCGCCTGCGGACCCCCGTTGGTGGTTCTACGAACTCGATCCCGCCGCGGGCGGAAAGATGCCGCATCTTCCCGATCCCTTCAACGGCCTCGCGGAGCTCTGCGCGCTCCCCGACGGCCGCCTCCTCGCGCTCGAGCGCACCTACGGCCTCCGCACGCGGGGCCCCGACGACCCCCGCGCCTCCCTCATCGCGATCTCCATCTACCTCGTCGATCCGCTGTCGTCCGCCGCAAGGACCGCGGCCGCTGAGCGGCCGCCGGTCCTTGCCAAGACTCTTCTCTGGCGCGGGCTCACCGGCCGCGCCAACTACGAGGGCATGACGCTCGGCCCGGAGCTCGCGGACGGCTCCCGCGCGCTGATCCTCGTCTCCGACGGCGACGTCACGCGGAAGGGCGCCTTCGCCTTCCCCTGGTCCAAGCGCCTCCTCTCCTTCCGCCTTCGCCTTCCGGACGCGCCCTGATCGCAAGGGGGAAGGCCGTTCGGGGCCGATCGCCCGGCGGAGTCAGGCGAGCTTCGCGAGAAGGGCGGCGGCGGCGGCGGTCTCGGCCGCCTGCTTGGAGCGTCCTTCGCCCGTCGCGGAAAGGCCGGCGACGGCGGCCTCGGCCTCGAAGAACGTGGCGGAGTCCGGACCCCGCCGCGAGAGGATGCGGTAGGCCGGCGCCTCGCGGAAGCGGCGAGCCGCCTCGATCTGGAGCGCGGACTTCGGGCTCTCGCCGCCCGCCGGCACGGCGCCGAGCGCGGCGACGTCCGGGTCGAAGAGACGGCGGAAGACCGCCTCCGCCGCATCGAACCCGCCGTCGAGCAGCACCGCGCCGAGCACGGCCTCCATCGCGTCGGCGAGGTTGTGGAGGTTCTCCGCGCCGCCCTCGCGCAGCTGGCCGCGGCCGAGGCGCAGCGCCGCGCCGAACCCGAGCGAGGCCGCGCGGCGGCCGAGCGACTCGCCGCTCGCGAGCGCGGCCCGCAGGCGCGTGAGCGCGCCCTCGTCCGCGTCCGGGAAGCGCTCGAAGAGCGCGCGGGCGAGGCAGAGCCCGACGACGGCGTCGCCGAGGAACTCGAGCCGCTGGTTGCTCGCGGCGCCCGGGTGCTCGTGCGCCCAGGAGGGATGCACGAACGCCTCCGCCAGCAGCGCCCGGTCCCGGAACGCGTGGCCGAGCGCCTCCCCGATCCGCTCGAGCGGATCCTCCTGCGGCGGCGTGGCGGGGTCTTTCGTGTCCATGGCGAAACGATGGCGGGAACGCCCCGGCATTCTAGCCCAACGCCCCCGCCCGCGCAACCGCGCGCGTGACGCGGCGGGGCGGGATGTGGTATGCTCCACGGCCATGCCAACGCCCCACCCCGACATCGAGATCGTCGACGCCTGCGAGCACAACCTGCGCCACCTCTCGGCGCGGATCCCCCGCGGGTCGTTCTCCGTCGTGACCGGCGTCTCCGGCTCCGGCAAGTCCACGCTCGCCTTCGACATCCTCTTCGCCTCCGGCCAGCGCCGCTACCTCGACTGCGTGAGCGCCTACGCCCGCCAGTTCGTCCAGCCCCAGGCCCGCCCCGACGTCCGCGAGCTGCGCGGCCTCCCGCCCACGGTCGCGATCGAGCAGCGCCTCTCGCAGGGCGGCTGGAAGTCCACCGTCGCGACGGTGACCGAGATCCACAACGACCTGCGCCTGCTCTTCCTCACGCTCGGCGAGCAGCGCTGCCCGGACTGCGGCGTCGCCGTGGAGAAGCAGTCCCCCGAGCAGATCGCCGACCGCATCGTCCGCCGCGAGCGCGGCTCGGAGGTCGCGCTCCTCTCGCGCCTCGTCTCGGGCCGCAAGGGCACCTATCCGGCGCTCGCGGCGTGGGCCGCCAAGCGCGGCTGCGACCGCCTCCGCGTGGACGGCCGCTGGGTCCCGACCTCGCCCTGGAAGTCGCCCGACCGCTTCAGGGAGCACGACATCGACCTCGAGGTCGCGCGCGTCGCCGTGGCGGGGTCCGCCGCCGCGCGCCGCGCGCTGCTCGCCGCGATCCGCGAGGCGCTGCGCCTCGGCGGCGGCGTGGTGCGCGTCCTGCCCGGCGGCGGGCGCCCGGAATACGTCGCCTCCACCTCGCGCGTCTGCCCCGACTGCGGCCGCTCGTTCGAGGACCCCGACCCGCGCCTCTTCTCGTTCCATTCCGCGCGCGGGCGCTGCCCCGCGTGCGGCGGCTTCGGCGTCGGGCGCGTCCGCGCGGAGAAGCGCCCGGACCGCGGCGACCGCGGCCCGCAGCGCGAGACGACGTTCGCCGACGCCGCCCGCGAGGAGCTGCCGGACGACCCCGCCACCACGTGCCCCGAATGCGGCGGCGCCCGCCTCAACGCCGAGGCGCGCGCGTTCCGGTTCCACGGCCTCGGCATCGCCGACTTCGCGCGACTCTCGGTCGAGGAGGCCGCCGCGTGGTTCGAGGCCTTCCGCCCCGGCGCGCGCGAGGCCGCGATCGCCGAGGGGCCCGTCCGCGACCTGCGCTCGCGCCTCGCGTTCCTGCGCGGCGTCGGGCTCGGCTACCTCTCGCTCGACCGCGCCGTGCCCTCCCTCTCCGGCGGCGAGTCGCAGCGCATCCGCCTCGCGGCGCAGCTCGGCTCGAACCTGCGCGGCGTCTGCTACGTCCTCGACGAGCCCACGATCGGCCTGCACCCGCGCGACACCGCGGTGCTCCTCGACACGCTCGTCGCGCTGCGCGACAAGGGCAACACCGTCGTCGTCGTCGAGCACGACGAGCAGACGATGCGCCGCGCCGACTGGATCTGCGACCTGGGCCCCGGCGCCGGCGTCGAGGGCGGGCGCCTGCTCGCGCAGGGGCCGCTCCCGACGATCCTGAAGTGCAGGGAGTCGAAGACCGCGCAGGCGCTCTCTCATCCCCTCCCCCACCCCACGCGCGAAGGCGGGCGCCGCCCGCTGCGCGGCGTTCCGTCCGTCGTCGTCCGCGGCGCCTCGCTGCACAACCTGCGCGGCGTCGACGCCGCGTTCCCGCTCGGGCGCTTCACCGTCGTCACCGGCGTCTCCGGCTCCGGCAAGTCGACGCTCGTGCGCGACGTGCTCTTCGCCTCGCTCGCGCCGCTCACCGGCGGCGGACGGCCGAGGCCCGTCGGCTGCCGCGCCGTCGAGGGCTGGGAGGGGCTGCGGCGCGTCCTCGAGGTCGACCAGTCGCCCATCGGGCGCACCCCGCGCTCGTGCCCGGCGACCTACGTCGGGTTCTTCGACGCCATCCGCGCGCTCTTCGCCGCGACGCCCGAGGCGCGCATCCGCGGCTGGGGCCCGGCGCGCTTCTCCTTCAACGTCGCCGGCGGGCGCTGCCCGGCGTGCGAGGGCCAGGGCGTCGTCCGCTCCGAGATGGCGTTCCTGCCGGACGTCGTCACGCGCTGCGACGTCTGCCGCGGCGCGCGCTTCAACCCCGAGACGCTCCTCGCGCGCTGGAACGGCCGAACAATCGCCGACGTGCTCGCGATGTCCGTCGCCGAAGCGCTGGAGCTCTTCCGCGGCCTGCCCGCGATCGCCGCGCCGCTCGCGCTGCTGCGCGACGTGGGCCTGGGCTACCTCTCGCTCGGGCAGCAGTCCTCGACGCTCTCCGGCGGCGAGGCGCAGCGCATCAAGCTCGTAACGGAGCTGGCGCGGTGCGCCTCCGGCCGCCCCGACGCGCGGACGCCGCCGACGCTCTACGTCCTGGACGAGCCGACCGTGGGGCTGCACCCCTCGGACGTGGCGAACCTCCTGCGCACGATCCACCGGCTCGTCGACGCGGGCCACACGGTCGTGGCGATCGAGCACAACACCGACGTGATGCTCGACGCGGACAACCTCGTCGACCTCGGGCCCGAGGGCGGCGCGGGCGGCGGCCGGATCGTGGCCCACGGCCCGCCGGACGAGCTCGCGCGCCGCCTCCCGCGCTCCTCGCGCACCGCGGCCTGCCTCGCGGAGACCCTCCGCGCCGAATCCGCCGCCCGCGGCTAGGGCGGTCCGCACGATGCGAGGCGGCCGTGGCGGCGGCCCGCTACTGGAAGAACGTATTGCGCCAGCCGGACTTGTCGGGGACGACGTAGTCGGCGTCCCAGCCGCCGCCGGGGCGCTCGAAGAGCGCGCAGCCCTGGAGGAAGCCGACCCAGCTCGCGCTCTCGAACGGGAACACGCCGAGCCCGCGCATCAGCGCGGCGAGGAAGATGTCGTGCGTGACGACGACCGCGCAGCGCGAGCCGAAGTCCGCGCCGTCGATCCAGTCCATCGCGAGGCGCGTGCTCTCCGGGATCGGGAGGTAGCCGCCCAGGGCCTCGCCGCGCATGAACAGGTCGGTGAACTCGGCCGTGCCGTAGCGGCGATAGCTGCGGTGCGTCTCGGGCATGTCCTCGATCCACAGCCCGGGCAGGCTGACCTCGGCGCTCTCGGCGACGGGCGCGCCGGCGCGGCCCATGCCCTCGGCGACCGTCGCCGCGGTGAGCATCGTGCGGCGGTAGCGCGAGGCGAGGAAGGACCAGTCCGCGGGGCGCCCCGCGGCGGCGACGTCGCGCCCGCAGGCGAGCGCCAGCGCGCGCCCGGCGTCGGTAAGGCCGAGGTTCTCGCCGTAGGTCGGATCGTCCTCCGCGATGGGCGGCCGCTCCCCGTGCCGCACGAGAAGCGCGCAGCGCCGCGCGCCCGGCGCGGCCGCGCGCGCGGCCGCCTCCCTCCAGTCGATCATTCCTCGTCCTCCTCGTCGTCGTCCGCGGCCGAATCCGCGCCGGCGAGCGTGGCGCGGCCCTCGAGGACCGCGTCCGGCACGTCGTAGCCCGCGTCGCGCAGCTGCTGCGCCTCCTCGGCCGTGAGCGTGAAGTCGACCTCGACGTCGTAGCCCTGCGCGAGCGCCTGCACGACCGCGGCGCGGCGCAGGCGCTCCTTCTCGGCGGCGGCGGCCTTCGCCTCGTCCTCGGCGGCCCGCTTCGCAGCGTTCTCCGCGGCCCGCTTCGCGGCGGCCTCGGCTCGGCGCTCCTCCGCCTCGGCGAGCGCCGCGGCGCGCGCGGCCTCGGCCTTCTCCGCCAGGAGCGCGGCGCGGAGTCGCTGCAGCTCGCGGAAGGAGAGGTGCTCGGCGCCGTCCTCGCCGCGGACGGTCGCGCGGCGGCGGAGGTCCGCCTCCTCCTCGCGCGTGAGCGTGGCGGAGACGGCGGCGCGCTTCGGAGGAGCCGCCGGGGACGGCTCCTCCGAATGCTGAATGCCGAATGCCGAATGCTGAAGGCCGGCGTCCACGGCACCATCGGCCATGGCTGCGGGCGCGGGCGCCGCCGCGCCCGTCGGCGTGTCGGCGCGGAAGACGGTGGCGAACGGCTCGCGCGCGGAGGGGACGAGGTTCGTCGCCTGCCCCGCCGCGTAGGAGAGCGGGACCGTGAAGGAGTTGGTGCCGGAGAGCAGGACCGCCTCGCCGACCTCCACGTCCGCGGCGAGCAGGCGGTAGGGGCCGAGCGCCTCGCCCTCGCGCAGCAGGAACGAGCGTCCGGACGAGAGCTCGACGAACCCCGCGGCGGGGACGCCCGCGTAGTGCGTGAGCGAATTGAGGCGCACGGGGCAGACGGGCGGCGGCTCGGGAGGGGCGGGCGGCGGGGCGTCCGTCCCGCCCGCCTCGTCGCCGCCGGCCGCCGCGGCCGCGGTGGGCGGCGGCGCGCCGAACGGGGCGCGGTGCAGGATGATCTCGTAGCGCTCGCGCTCCGGCATGCCGGAGGAGGCCGCGCCGCCCGCGCCGGCGGGAGCGCCGGGAACCGGGTCGGCGGCCGGCGCCGCGGCCGCCGCGAGGAGGACGAGGGCGGCGGCGCGGAGCATTCTACTTGACGGTGCGGCGCGTCGCCTTGACGAGCGCCTTCCAGAGCGCCTCCGGCTCCTTGGCCGCGAGGATCTCCTTGCGGTTCGCCTCGCGCGAGAAGGCGTCGGAGAGCCCCGCGAGCAGTCGCAGGTAGAACGTGCTCACCGCGGTGGGGATCGTCGAGAAGAAGACGAAGTGCGCGACGCCGCCGTCCGCCCCGCCCCACGGGATGCCCTTGCGGCTCACGCCGAGCGCGAGCGAGAGCCCGCCGCCCTCGATGCCGCGCACGTGCGGGAAGGCGAGCGCGGGGCCGACGCCGGTCGGGCAGGTCTCCTCGCGGGCGAGCGCGGGCTCCACGAGCTTCTTCGCGTCGTCGACGAAGCCCGCCTTCTGGAGCGTGCGGGCGAGCTCGCCGATCGCGTCCTGCGCCGTCTTGGCGCGCAGTTCGGGCACCATGAGCTCGGGCGCGGAGAAGCGCGCGACGCCGACCTTCGGCTCGCCGGCGGAGCGCTTCGGGCGCGCGGCCACCCAGCGGGCGCCGTCCGCGTCGTAGAGCACGCGGGCGCAGCTGGGGCACGTCACGAGCTCGCGGCAGAGCTTCACGGACTGGACCTGCGAGATGGCGAGGCGCATGCCGCACATCGAGCACCGGCCGTCGATCATCTGCGCCGTGACGATATGGTCCTTCTTGGAGAGGCGCGCGTAGATCGTCTTCGCGACGGGGACGAGGCTCTCCGCCATCGCCTCGATGGAGGCGTTGAGGGCGGAGGTGTCGGCCGCGGGGCCGCGGATGGAGCGCTGTTCGTCGCGGATGAGGGTGAGCTCCTGGAGCTGGATGAGCTGGTTGATCGTGCTGCGCATGGGGGGGAATCGTTCGTCGTGCCGTGCCGGGGCCGGACGGGACGCCCGCGGGGCCCAATCCGGCTTAAGGGGGAATATCCCACAAACGCGCGTCGAAGTCAACCGAAAACGCCGCTCCGATTCGTCTGGACGCGACCGCGAGCGGAATGGTAGAATGCCCGCCATGAAATTCACCAACGGCGGCTGGCTCCCCCGCAAGGGAGTCGCGACCTTCTCCCCCGTCCAGGTCTTCGAGGCCGAGGCCATCCCCGGCGGACTGCGGCTGATCGCCGCGACGCATCCGATCGGCAACAAGGGCGACACGCTCCAGGACGCGGCGATCTTCCTCGAGATCACGGCGCCCTGCGAGGGCGCGATCCGCGTGCGCGCGACGCACCACAGGGGGCGCCGGGACCCGGGCCCGCGCTTCGAGCTCGCCCGCCCCGGGGGTACGGGGGCGGAGGCCCCGGTCGTCCGCGACGACGAGCTGCGCCTCCGCTCGGGCTCGCTCGAGCTGCGCATCGCGCGCGACCCGTGGCGCCTCTCCTTCTGGCGCGTCGCCGGCGGGGCCGAGGAGGAGCTCTGCGCGAGCGAGCGCGGGGACCTGGCCTACCTGCGCACGGACTGGACGGACTTCGCCTACGCGCGCGACGACGGCTCCGACGCCTTCTTCCGGGAGCGCCTCTCGGTCGCCGTCGGCGAATGCCTCTACGGCCTCGGCGAGCGCTTCGGCGCGCTCGTGCGCAACGGCCAGTCGGTCGACCTCTGGAACGAGGACGGCGGCACCTGCTCCGAGGCGGCCTACAAGAACGTCCCGCTGCTCCTCTCCTCGCGCGGCTGGGGCGTGTTCGCCAACGACCCGGGCCGCGTCTCGTGGGAGGTCTGCTCCGAGCGCGTCGACCGCGTGCAGTTCTCCGTCCCGGGCGAGCGGCTCGACTACATCGTCTTCGACGGCCCCGCGCCGCGCGACGTCCTGCGCCGCTACACGGCGCTCTTGGGCCGCCCCGCGCTCCCGCCGCCGTGGACGTTCGGCCTGTGGCTCTCCACGTCGTTCCTCACGGAATACGACGAGAGGACGGTGCTCTCGTTCGTCGACGGAATGCGCGAGCGCGGCATCCCGCTCTCGGTCTTCCACTTCGACTGCTGCTGGATGCGCTGCATGCACTGGACGGACTTCCTCTGGGACCCCGCCACGTTCCCGGACCCCGCCGGGCTCCTGCGCCGGCTGCACGAGCGCGGGGTCCGGGTCTGCGTGTGGATCAACCCCTACGTCGGGCAGGCCTCGGCGCTCTTCGACGAGGGACTCGAGAAGGGCTACTTCCTGCATCGGAGGAACGGCGACGTCTGGCAGTGGGACCTCTGGCAGCCGGGCCTCGCGATCGTCGACTTCACGAACCCCGACGCGAAGCGCTGGTACCAGGAGAAGCTCGGCGCGCTGCTCGACATGGGCGTGGACTGCGTGAAGACCGACTTCGGCGAGCGCATCCCGCTCGACGCCGCGTGGTTCGACGGCTCCGACCCGGAGAAGATGCACAACTTCTACACGCAGCTCTACAACGGCGCCGTCTTCGAGCTGCTGGAGCGCAAGCGCGGGCGCGGCGAGGCGACGGTCTTCGCGCGCTCGGCGACCGCGGGCGGGCAGCGCTTCCCCGTGCACTGGGGCGGCGACTGCTTCGCGACCTACGAGGGGATGGAGCAGTCGATCCGCGGCGGGCTCTCGCTCGGCTTCGCCGGCTTCGGCTTCTGGAGCCACGACATCTCCGGCTTCGAGAAGACCGCCACGCCCGACCTCTACAAGCGGTGGTCCGCCTTCGGCCTGCTCTCCTCGCACTCGCGCCTGCACGGCAGCACGAGCTACCGCGTGCCGTGGAACTTCGACGAGGAGTCGGTCGACGTCCTCCGCGCCTTCGCGCGGCTCAAGATGCGGCTCATGCCCTATCTCTGGCGCGCGGCGCTCCAGGCGCACGCGGAGGGGATGCCGGTCCTGCGCGCGATGCCGCTCGTCTTCCCGGACGACCCCGCCTGCCGCCACGCGGAGCATCAGTACATGCTCGGCGACGACCTGCTCGTCGCGCCGGTCTTCAACCCGCGGGGCGTCGCGGAGTTCTACGTTCCCGGAGGGGGTTCGGGGGAGGCGGAGCCTCCTCCCGTTGAATCTCACGCGGAGTTCGCGGAGTCCGCGGAGTCTGGCAGTGGAGAGGGCCGGGCATTGCCCGGCCCGTGGACCGACTGGTTCACCGGCGAGCGGTTCGAGCCGGGACGCTGGTACCGCCGCGAAGTCCCCTACGAGCGTATTCCGCTGCTCGCGCGGCCGGGCGCGGTCATCGCGGTCGGCGCGAAGGACGACGGCCCCGAATACGACTGGGCCGACGGCGCGACCTTCCGCGTCTTCGAACCCCGCCACGGCTCGCGCGGCGAGATCTTCGACCGCGCCGGTGCCCTCGTCGCCTCGCTCGATGTCGCGAAGATCGAGGGCGGCCTCGAGTTCCGGCTCGGCGGCGCCGCCCCCCGTTCGCTGCGCATCGCGATCGCGAACTTCGAGCCCGAAATGGTGGATGGAGCGAAGTGGAGCTTCAATGGTTTCGATCTGGTCCTCTCCGACTGCGCGCCGGTCGTTCGCGTCCGCCTCTAGGGCGGGCGGCCCGCGTCCTTGCGGCGCGGGGCGGGGTTATGGTATGCTCCGGGACTATGAAGGCACGCATTTCCGTCGTTTTCGCACTCGCCCTCGGCCTCGCCTCCGCGCTCCGCGCGCAGGATCCGGCCCCCTCGCCCTCGCCGGCGGACGTCGACGCGCTCGCCGACGCGTGCGCGGACCTCGTCCTCGACCGGATCGCCCCCGCGCGCTGGGTCGTCGCGGAATCCGGCGCGCTCGCCGACGCGCTCGACCGCCGCTCGGCCGCGCGAGGCGGGGAGGTCCGCGTCGTCCCGCTCCGCGGCCTCACGCGGACGAAGCTGGCCGGCCTGGAGCGCGCGGCCGCGGAGTCGGTCCCCGACGCGAAGGTCCGCGCCGCGCTCGACCTCGGCGGAGCGCCCTTCGTCCTCGCCTGGCTCGCGGCCGATCCCGACGGCGCGGCCACCAACGTCGCCCTCGCGGCGCTGCCCTCGCTGCCGCTCGCCGCCGGCTTCGCCGCGGTGCCGGACGGCCCCGTGTTCCGCCTCGCGCGGGAGGAGCCCGCCGGGACGAACGAGCTGCGCGGGCTCGCCGCGCGCTACGCGGAGTTCCGCGACGCGCTCGGCGAGACGCTCGCGACGGCCCCCGGCGGCGCCGGCTCGTCCGGCGCCGCGCAGGCCGAGGCGCGCCGCCTCGCGGGCCTGCTCGGCAACGATCTGGGATGCCTCCTCGCACGCGCCGGACTGCGCGAGGAGGCGCTCGCCGCGCTCCGCCTCGCGGACGCGGCGGACCCGGGCGGCGCCAGCGCGCTGCTCAACCTCGCCTCCCTCCTGCGCGAGGCGGGGGACGCCGAGGACCGCGCGACGATCGCGAGGCGGCTCGAGGCGCCGGGGTTCGCGCCGTCATGGACGCTCGCCGTCACGGGCGGCTGGGTGCTGCGCCCGGAGGACTTCTTCCCGGCGGGCTGGTATTGGACGCTCTCCGGCGTGCCGCTCACGGACGCCGCGACGCTCCGCGCCGGCCTCGAGGCGGTCCCCGAGGAGGCGCGCGGACCCGTCGCCGGCGCGCTGCGCGCCGGACACGCGCTGCAGACCGGCGGCGCGGCGCCGTTCACGGGCGTGCTCGCCGCGATGGGCGGGGACGGCTGGACCGTTCCGCTCGCCGAGCGCGCGGCGGAGGCGCTCTTCCTCCAGAACGAGCGGGCCGCCGCGCAGCGCCTGCTCTGGAAGGCGGCGAAGCTGCCGGGCGCGGACGCGTTCTCGCTCGCGCTCCTGCGCGCGGACTACGCCGCGCGCGCCGGCGACGCCGCCGCGGCGCGGCGCGAGCTCGCGCAGCTGCGCGGCTCGGGCGACGAGGCGCGGCTCTTCGCGGCCGGGGTCGGGGCGGACGTGGAGCTCGACGACCTGCGGGCCGCCGCGGAGCGCCTCGCCGCCCCGCCCGAAGGCCACGATCCCGCCTGGCGCGCGCCCTTCTCGGCGGCGCTCTCGCGGCTGCTCGCGGGCGGCGGGCCGGCGGACTCCGCCGCGGCGCGCGGGATGCTCGCCGCGGCGTTCGCGGCCGACACGAACTTCTGGCCGGCGCTGCGCGTCGCGCTCCAGGCCGACCTGCAGAGCGGCGACCAGACGGCCGCGGAGCAGGACGCGGCGGCGCTGCTCGCGCTCCGCCCGTTCGACTACTTCGGCAACTACGTCGCCGCGATGATGGCCGCCGGCGCGGGCGACGAGGCGGAGGCCCAGCGCCGCTACCAGGCGAGCCTCTCGCAGCGCGCGGCGTGGTTCGTCCTCAACGACTACGCCTCGTTCCTCGCCTCGCGCGGCAACGCCGCGCTCGCCGAGCGGATGGCCCGCGACGCGCTCGCGGCCTCCGGCGGCGCGGTCCCCGCGGTCCACGACACGCTCGGCGAGGCGCTCTTCGCGCAGGGCCGCCCGGGCGACGCCGCCGAGGCGTTCCGCGCGGCGATCAAGGCCTCCGGCGACGCGGCCGACCCGCGCTTCCGCCTGCATCTGGCGGAGGCGCTCGCGGAGCTCGGCGACGCCGCCGGCGCGACCGCCGAGGCGAAGGCCGCCGCGGCGGGCGAGGCCGTCCTCACCCCCGCGGAGCGGGAGCGGCTCGAGGCCGTCCGCGCACGGGCTTCGGTGAAGTAGCCCCCCGCCGTCCCGGCGGGCGCGCCGGCCACCGCTACCGGTAGAACTCCGGCGTCACGGCGTAGGCGTGCGAGTTGGCGTTGTTGCCGCGCGCGTCGCGCAGCTGGATGCGGATGAACCGGTCGTCCTTCCAGAGCGGGAACTCCGCGTGCGTGAACGGGCCCTTGCGCACGTCCGCGTAGCGGCGGCCGTCGCCGACGATCCAGGCGTGCTCGCACGGCGTGCACTCGACGTGGACGACGCCGCTCTCGACGTAGAGCGCGAGGATGCGCGGCGGGTCGACGCGGCCCTCGGTGCAGTAGAACTCGCCCCTCGTCATCGACCGCACGATGGCGTCGTAGGTGAGCTCCTTCGCGCCGAACATCGTCGAGCCGCCGAAGCTCTGCATGAGGTCGCCGCCGTGGTTGTGGTTGTCGTCGCCCATCGAGCAGAAGAGCGAGGGGCCCATGCGGCGCAGCATCATGTCGTAGACGTAGGGGCAGTATTCGCCGCCGGTCTCGACCTCGGTGGCCCAGTTGAGGATCTCGAGCGACCAGAGGCCCTTGAGCGGGAGGAAGTGCTGCGGCTCGGCGAGCGACCAGTTCGGGTGGTTGTACTGGACGAGGAAGCCGGCCTCGTTCGCCTCGTCGATCAGGTGCTGGACGTTCTCGAGGTTCCAGACGGCGCGGCGCTTCCTCTCCTCCTCGGAGCCCGTGAAGGCGTCGCCGTGCCAGACGGCCCAGAGGTTGTCGTGGAACGGCATCGGGCCGGGGTCGGGGACCTTCGAGAAGAGGTTGAAGTGGTGCGTCGGGCGGTAGCGCCAGCCGCCGTTCTCCACCATGAACGGCATCTCGTCCTCCGGGACCTTCTGGGCGGTCACGTCGAGCTCCGTCGCCGTGAGCGCGACGAAGTTCTCGTCCGTGAGGTCGTTGTGCGGGACGAGGACGTTGTGGTCGGAGTAGGCGACGACCGAGAAGCCGGCCTTCCGGTATTCGTCCTTCACGCGCTCGGGCGGCCAGTAGCCGTCGGAGTGGATCGTGTGGCAGTGCAGGTTCGCGCGGTACCAGTTCAGCCCGTCGGGGAGGAGGTAGGTTCTCATGGCGGCGAGTCTAGCACCGCGCCCCGCGCCGGGCAAGCGGCTTGCCCCCGCCGGACAGAACGATTAGAATCCTGCGCCCGTGCAGACCTCCTCCCCCGCCCTCCCCTCCCCGGCCGCGCGCCCGGCGCGCGGCGGAGCGGTCGCCGCGTGGCTCTGGGCCGCGGCGGCGATCGTGTGCTGGGGCGTGATGTTCCCCGTCGGCGACCTGCTGATGAAGGAGGGCGCGATGCAGCCCTCGTCGGTCGCGGCGTTCCGCTACCTGCTCGCCTCCCCGGTCCTCTTCGCGGCGGGGTTCGTGCGGCACGGGCGGGCGATGCTCCCGCGCGGCTCGCGCGACTGGCTCGCGCTCGCGGCGCTCGGGCTCGTCGGCTCCGCCGCGATGGCGCAGCTGCTCTTCGTCGCGCAGGAGAGCGTCGCCTCCGTCAACGCCTCGCTGCTCGAGGCCTACGTCCCGATGCAGGTGCTCCTCCTCGCGATGCTCGGCGGCGCGCGGACCACGTGGCGCCACGTCGCGAGCGTGGCCGTCGGCTTCGCGGGGAGCCTGCTCGTGCTGCGCGCGATCGACGGCTCGGGCGTCCGGCTCGGCGCGCTCTCGCGCGGCGACCTGCTCGTCTTCCTCTCGGGGCTCTGCTGGGCCGTCTACACCGCGTGGGGCCGCCCGCTCGCGCGGCGGATGGGCGGTCTGCCGTTCACGGCGTGGACCGTGCTCTTCGGCGCGCTCTGGCTGCTCGCCTACGCGCCGTGCGCGGGGATCCCCGTCACGCCGCCCGCGACGGCGCTCGAATGGCGGTGCACGCTCTTCCTCGCGCTCGTCCCGACGTGCGTCGCGTTCCTCGGATGGAACGAGGCGCAGAAGGGCGTCTCGCTCGCCCGCCTGAGCTTCCTCGAATACTTCCCGCCGCTCGTCGCCGCGATCGCCGGCGTCCTCTTCTTCGGGGAGAGGATCACCGCCTGGCAGTGGCTCGGGATCGCGGTCGTGATCCTCTCCGCGCGGCTGCTGCCGCGGGAGGGCTAGAGCGGTTCCAATCAATGAGTAGCCTCTGCTCCATGCGCCGGCATGCTCGGGCTACGGTGGCGCGGCCGCGAATGCCGGGCCGCGCGCCGGGGCGCCCGCGCGGCGGTCTCGCGGCGCTCGTCGGCTCGGCGGGGTAACTCCCGCCTT
>Ga0310695_10000163_pt1 | contig 175682 bp, 147 predicted proteins | sample RumenRJG_04DNA_FD_203882 | JGI IMG/M metagenome (GOLD analysis project Ga0310695, IMG submission 203882) | Bovine rumen microbial communities from Lethbridge, Alberta, Canada - RJG_04 (v2) (version 2) | ecosystem: Host-associated > Mammals > Digestive system > Stomach > Rumen | place: Canada...
ACGATCTCGCTGTACTGATAGCCGTACGACGCACATCGCAGCCCCAGCACTTTGTCGATAATCGGAGCCATATAACGGGAAAAAAGCTCTCTTACGTGAAATATTCCTCCAAAAGGAGTGACTTTCTCAGATTTTATTTGTACCTTTGCCATGTCATTGATGATTTTGCTTGTCTTGAATTGCAGCACTAAGGTAAGTGAAAAATCTGACATGACAAAATCCTGTGCCGCTCGGCTCTGCCGCTTCGCTCGTCGAAGAACTTTTTGTTGCTCAGGAACTTATAAAAGCTATTAAACTAAAGTGCTGCGGAATCTAGGTGCAATACAAATGAATGCTGAAATGCTCCGTAATATGAGTATCATTGCCGAGGACGAGAACCTGCTGAAGCGGGCTGCAAAATATGATCATGGGGACGGTTCTGGTGATCTGTTGATCAATAGAACCCCGTGATCTCTCAATATAACCATTTAACATTAAAGACCAACAAAATGAAAACACTGAAAATCTTCGCAATCCTCACCCTATCGATGCTGACGGCAACCCTTCAAGCACAAGAAAAAGAAAAGCCCCTGTCGCCCAAAGGCACACAAGTCATCGCCCACCGCGGCCACTGGGATGTCGACGGGTCTGCACAGAACTCACGCCGCTCGCTGCAGCTCGCCCTCGACATGGACATCTACGGCAGCGAGATAGACATCTGGCTGACACGCGACGGCCACCTCTTCGTCAACCACGATGCCAGCTACGACGGTGTCACCCTGCAGGATGCCACGGCCGACGAGTGCCGCGCCCTCATTCTGAAGAATGGCGAACACATGCCCGAGCTGAAAGATATGCTTGCCCTGCTGAAGAAGAGCACCACCTCGACGAAGCTCATCATCGAAATCAAGGAATGCCGCACGCTACAGCAGAACCTCGAGTCGGCGCGACAGACCGTGAAGGCCGTGCGCAAGGCCGGCATGCAAAAGAAGGTGGAGTATATCTCTTTCTCTCTGGCCGTCTGCGTAGAGATAGCACGCCTCGACCCGACGGCCCGTGTAGCCTTCCTCAGCGGATGGATAACGCCGAAAGAACTCCACAAGCTGGGCATCACCGGTCTGGACTACCACCTCTTCGTCTTCCAAGAGCATCCGGAATGGGTGAAGGAGGCTCATGAGCTGGGTATGTACACAAACGTATGGACGATTGACAGTGACGAGCGTTTCCGTGAGTTTCGCGACATGGGCATCGACTACATCACCACCAACAACCCCGAGGGTGCCGTGAACGTCGTCAGCCAATAGCCAACAGCTAGTTTGATCACGGGGACTGGTTCTGGTGATCTGTTGATCAATAGAACCATCCCCGTGATCTCTCATGCTTATTCTTCGGTTAGATCCTCTATCTGGTCAATGATGTCCTGGTACTGGCGCTGGGTCTTGAAGTGAATCTTGAAGCCGCAGATGCATCCGATGATGCCACCAATAACGCCACCCCAGAAGAGACCGTTGGCAAGCTCATTATTCTGCTGATAGACCTCATAGAAGAACCAGCCCAACCACAGGATGACAGTGGATCAGGGGGACGGTTCTTTTGATCCGCTTCGGCAAAGCGCCGCCCCACCGATAAGAGGTAAATGGAAATTGCATAACGAACAAAAATAATCAGATGATGAAAAAAAGATTCTGTTTGTATTAACAACGCTCCTAACCGTTGGGACGGCGGGGGCGCATGGGATCGGGGGGACGTTTCTTTGCTGTTTATTTACACTATTATTGATATGCCAAAGATTAATTTAGAGACAGAACCTCGTTTCAAGGAGGCAATGAAGTCATTAGGATTCAAGAAAACGTCAAGGTTTTTTGTCCGACAAGTAGATGATGTTACTCAGACCATCATGTTCGGACATTCCACTATGGGAGAGAAACATGTTAGATATTACTCCCTGACTTATGGCATCGAATTTGATTATATAGTTCGGTCGGCAGGCGAAATGGGAGTATTTGTCTATGCTCTTGGAGGGCTTATCGACTATATCATGCCTCATCATGTAGGTTTAATGGAATGGCGATTGTCAGAATATGATACAGATGGCTATTACATCCGGATGATCAATGACATAATTGACAAAATCCGACAGTATGTCTTGCCTTTCATGGAGAAATACAATACTATTGAGCAATTTCTCGAGGGTGTAGAAAGTGGGAGTTTCATAAAGCTATCACTGGATAAAAAAGCAGTACCAATAGCTTACTATCTCATTGGCGAAAGGCAAAAGGCGTTTGATTATATAGCAGAGACACTTGCAACATATAAGAGACAGGCTGCTCCAACGCCATTCCATGAGCACATCATCACGGAGGAATACGAGAAAGACGTCTATAATTGTAACCAAGACGGAAACCTTCGCGTCTATCAGGATTTTGCGGATAAATTCACGAAATGGGTTAATCAGAAAGGAAATGACACTCGTGCGACTCTTCTTACGGTTCTTCCTTGAGAGTCTCTTCATCCAAAAACTTGTGAAATCGTTTGCTTGTTTGCAATCTTTTTCGTATCTTTGCAGCAATTTATTACTCAACCTGACATGAAAAGACTAATTGCACTCATGGCGCTCGCCCTCATCCTTGGGGCCGGTGCCGCCCAGGCTCAGGAGAAGAAATTCTCGCTCTATGGCGTGGGCTTCTACAACCTTGAGAATTTGTTCGACACCTGTCACGACGCCGGCCACAACGACTACCAGTATCTGCCCGACGGACAGCTGAAGTGGAACGGGCTGAAGTATGCGCATAAGCTGCGCAACATGGCCCGCGTGCTCTCCGAGATGGGCACCGACCGCCTGCCGGGCGTGGGCTGCGCCTTCATCGGCGTCAGCGAGGTGGAGAATGCCAAGTGCCTGGAGGACCTCTGCAACCAGGAGCCCCTGAAGGCACGCAACTTCCAGTTCTGCCATGTTGAGGGTCCCGACCAGCGTGGCGTCGACTGCGCCCTGCTCTACAATCCGAAGCTCTTCCAGGTGCGCAACGTGCGCCTCGTACCTTATATATATATTAAGCCCGAGGACTCGCTTCGCGCCACGCGCGGCTTCCTGACCGTCAGCGGCACGATGGCCGGCGAACACGTCACGGTCATTGTCAACCACCTGCCGTCGCGCTTCGCCGGATCGTTCTATCGTGAGGAGGGCGGGCGCCAGATCCGACTGGTCAAGGACTCGCTGCTGCGCGACGACCCCAACCTGAAGCTCTTCATCATGGGCGACATGAACGACGACCCGCAGGACAAGTCGATGGCCGTGGCACTAGGGGCCAAGCGCAAGATGAAGGACGTGGAGGACGACGGATTGTGGAATCCCTGGTGGGACGTGCTCGCCTCGGGCACGGGTACCCTGCAGTACGACGGCCGATGGAATCTCTTCGACCAGATCATCCTCTCGCGCTCGCTGCTCGATGTGAAAGGCAAGAAGGACTATTCGGGGCTGACCTATTGGAACCATCAGATCTTCCGCCGCGACTACCTCTTTCAGCGCGAAGGCAAGTATAAGGGCAACACCCTCCGCACCCATGCCGGCGGCGCATGGCTCGACGGCTTCAGCGACCACCTGCCGACAGTGGTGTACGTGATAAAGGAGCTGAAATGAAGGGCGAATCCCATCCCTTTGAGCCATTCTTGCCATCCGACGCTAAGTTGCTGATGCTTGGCACGTTCCCGCCATCGGAGAAACGGTGGTCCATGAGGTTCTATTATCCTAACTTCATGAACGACATGTGGCGCATCGTGGGATTGCACTTCTTTGGCGACAAGAATCACTTCGTGATGGACGACGAGAAACGGTTCCGGCTCGACGAGCTGGTGCCGTTTCTTCAAGATAAGGGCATCGCCCTCTATGACACCTGCACGAAGATCGTGCGCACCAAGAATACGGCCAGCGACAAGGACCTGCAGGTGGTCGAGGAGACTGGCATCGCCGCTATGCTGCGACGCCTGCCCCAGTGCCGGGCCGTCGTGACGGCGGGCCAGCTGGCCACTACGATCGCCTGCCGTCAGCTGGGCGTCAGCGAGCCCAGGGTGGGGGAGTGGTCCGACTTCGGGCTCGACGGCCGTCGGCTCCGACTCTATCGCATGCCGTCGTCGTCGCGTGCCTATCCGCTGGCGTTAGAGAAAAAGACGGAATACTATCAGCGCGTGTTTGATTATATCGAATCTCATTAATTATACCATCAATATGACGATCATCGGAATAGCAGGCGGAACAGGTTCGGGCAAGACCACCGTCGTGAAGAAAATTGCCAAGGCGTTGCCGCCCCACTGTGCGGCTGTGGTGCCCCTCGACTCGTACTATAACGACACGACGGGCATGACGGACGAGGAGCGCCGCGCCATCAACTTCGACCATCCTGACGCCTTCGACTGGAAGCTGCTCACGGAGCATATCCGCAAGCTGAAGAATGGCGAGGCCGTCGAGCAGCCCACCTACTCATACATCATCTCCAACCGTCTGCCTGAGACGGTGCACGTGGAGCCTAAACCGGTCATCATCATCGAGGGCATCATGGCCCTGCACTACAAGAAGCTGCGCGACATGATGGACCTGAAGATCTTCGTCGACACGGATGCCGACGTGCGGCTGATCCGCAACATCCGTCGCGACGTCGTCGAGCGCGGACGGACGGTCGACATGGTGCTCGACCGCTACGAGAAGGTGCTCAAGCCCATGCACGAGCAGTTCATCGAGCCCACCAAGAAGTTTGCCGACGTCATCATCCCCTCAGGCGGCGAGAACAAGACGGGCATCCACATCCTGAAGACCTATATCGAGGGCATCGTCACGGGCGTCTGACAGCTCCTTACTCGGCACCGAGAGGCGATGGGGCGGTGAAGGTATTCTGCTGCTCCGTGGGCTCGAAGTCGGCTTCGTCGATGGTCTGCTCGCTGGCAGTCGCCTCATCGACGGCTTCCGCGGCGTTCTCCTCGAGCGCAGCCTGAACCTTTTCCTGTGAGCGCTTGAGCTTCAGATAGATAAAGCTGCAGATGAACTCCGTGATGCCCAGCAGCAAAAGGCTCCATCCGAGGATGATGAGGGGCAGCGCGGCGCTCTCCATGGGCTTCACCAGCACGACGATGCCTGCCAGCAGGATGACCGTCGGCAGCACCCAGTAGCCCAGTCCGACGCGGCCAAAGGTGCGGGCTGCGACGAGGTTCATGTAGAGGTTGAGCGCAGCGAGGATGAGCAGTGCGGCAACGAGATACATCTGTAGACGGATGAACGTCTCAGGCATCAGGGCCAGGATGGCGCCCAGGACGAGCGAGCCGAGGCCCACGACGGGAAACACGGTGGTCGAGTCGATGACCTTCGTCTGGCCCGTGCCGGAGTCGTATGCCGTGAAGACGGGTTCGCGACGACGCTCGTAGAGCCACGTGACGAGTGAGACGATGCCCGCCACGAGGAACAAGATGCCGATGGCAATGGTCAGTCCTGACAGTGTGTGGTCGGGATACTTGATGAGCAGTGCGCCCACGATGAGGGCTGCCAGTGCTCGCACGATGGAATTGCGGATGATGTTCATAATAATAATCTTTTAATGTCTTTGCTGCAAAAGTACGAAAAACATTTTGTATTCCACATCTTTTTCCGTACTTTTGTACTTCTTTTTGCAAAAAATTAATAGTATGACAACATTATATCTGGTCAGACATGGTGAGACGGTCGACAACGCCCGTCAGGTGATGCAGGGACAGACGCAAGGGCGGCTCAACGACGAGGGCATACGGCAGGCCCGTGAGCTGAGTGAGCGAATGGCGGGTGAGCATTTCGACGCCGTCGTCGCCAGCGATCTGCATCGCGCTGTCCAGACGGCCCGTATCGTCGCCGCTCCCCATGGACTGGACGTCGTCACCACGGCGTTGCTGCGTGAGCGCGACTGGGGCGACTTCACCGGTCGGTTTATCCCTGACCTGAAGGATGCGCCTTGGCCCGACAACGTCGAGTCGCTCGAAGCAATGCTCGAGCGGGCCCGCCTGTTTCTGGATCTTATACGCACGAATTATCCGGGACAGCGGGTGCTGGCCGTCGGACATGGCATCATCAACAAGGCCATCCAGAGCGTCTTCTATGGCCAGCCGATGAATAAGATAGAGAAAATGAAAAATGCTGAGGTACGTATCCTCAGCATTTGAAAAAGTCCGATTGTTAGTCTAAGGCGGGGTTAACGGCGTGAGCCTCCGAAGTTGCCATGGCCACCGCCACTGCGACTGCCACCTGCACCACCGCTGCGGCCTGCGCTTGACGAGCGGGTAGGGGCCGACGACCTCACGCTGCTGGAGCCTGCACTCGAGCGGCTGCCTCCGAATGTGCTGCCTGACACGCTGCGCTCAGACCTGACAGGAGCAGTGCGCTGCTGTGAGAAGTTGGCGCTGCGCTGGCTGCTGAAGTCTGCCTCGCGACGCACCTGGGGGGCTACCTGTGCCGACCTGGTGGTCGACTGATTCTGGCGGCTGATGGTGCCGCTGGGCGTCGTCGTGCGGCGTGAGCCTCCGAAGTTGCCGTTGTTGTTGCGCACGCCATTGTCCAGACGGCCGCCTTCGAATGAGCCGCGGGTGCGTGTTCCGTTGTCCTGGCGGCTGCCGCCCAGCGTGCCCTGGCCGTTGCTGCGGTTGTCGTTGCGGGTGTCGCCCTGGTAGTTGTCGTTGCGGTTGCCGCTGTTACGGTTCGATCCGAAGGAGCCGCGGTTCTGGTCCTGCAGACCCTGGTTGTGGCGGGTCGAGCTGCCGCCTGCCACGCGTCCTCCGCGATAGTCGCCGCGGTCGAAGCCGTTGCGCATGCCTACGTGGTTGTCGTGGGTGCGTCCTGCCGGACGGTAGAAGTCGCGCCTGTGCTCATACCAGCTCCGGCCGCCATTCATCCGCCAGCTGTGGCCGCCTCGATAGGAAGCATAGAAGTGCGGACGTCCGAAGTAGAAGTAGTCGCGATGCGGATAGCGGGCGTAGATGCCGAAGTGCCAGTAGCCTGCGTTCCAGTAGAGGGGACGATAGAAGTAGGTGGCTGCGCGGAACATGTCCCACTGCCATGAGAACAGGATGTAGCTCAGGTCGAGGTTGCGGCGCTCCCAGTAAGGTCCGAAGACATCGTAGCGGCTGGTGACACCCATCAGGTAGTCAAGGTTTATCTCATAGGCTGCCTCATACTGATCGTCGGTCAGATTCAGCTCATAAGCCATCTTGTCGGTCAGGAAGAGAGCCTCGTTGCGTGCCTGTTCGTATGACATGGCACTTGCCGTTGCTGCTATCGTCAGCATGGCGAACAGGGTAAACATCATCTTCTTCATAATTGTAGTCTTTTAAAAAGGTTCGACATTCGTTTTATTGTTTCTGATGCAAAGGTACGGACAATAAATGAGCAAAAAAAAGGATTTTCCCTAAATAAGTGGGGGAAAATCCCTATGTTTTAAAAAATTATTTGCATCTTTGCATCCTGAAATTGGCAATGGTATGAGAAATGAACTTCATCGTATATTCCCTATAGCTCGGCAGGCGGTGGCCTCAGCACTTCCCGCATACAGGATTGCTGACACTTTAAGCGAAGCGCTGCAATCAGAGACGACGGCCATCGTGACGGCAGCCCCAGGAGCTGGCAAGTCGACGCTTCTGCCGCTGACGATTCTTGACGGCATGGCTGATGATGCTGCAAAGATCATCGTGCTCGAACCTCGTCGTGTGGCGGCCAGACAGATCGCCTCGCGCATGGCTTGGCTGCTCGGTGAGGATGTGGGACAGACGGTGGGCTATCGCATGCGCTTTGAGAGCCGGGTGTCGGGCAAGACGCGTATTGAGGTGGTCACTGAGGGCGTCCTGACCCGCATGTTGCTCGACGATCCGACCATGGAAGGCATCGCCACCGTCATCTTCGACGAGTTCCACGAACGGAGCTTAAATACTGACGAGGCCTTTGCGCTGACAAGGCAGTGCCAGGAACTGCTTCGTGACGACCTCCGGCTGGTCATCATGTCGGCCACGATAGACACGTCGGCCTTGTCCGCAGCGCTGCATTGCCCCGTGCTGGAGTGTGAGGGGAAGATGTTCCCTGTTGAAATCATTCGCACAGAAGAGGAGTCAGATCGTGTTAATGTCGCCCAGTTGGTGGCAAGAACCGTCGTCCGCGCCCATCGTGAGCATGATGGCGACATCCTGGCTTTTTTGCCGGGTGAGGGCGAAATCCGCAGCGTGGCAGAAATGCTTTCAGACAGTCTAGGTGCTACACAGGTGTTTCCGCTCTATGGCCTGCTCAGCATTGAGGAACAGGCTCGTGCCGTCGCTCCGAGCCTGCCTGGCGATCGCAAGGTCGTGCTGGCTACTCCGATAGCCGAAACATCGCTTACGATTGAGGGTGTGCGTGTGGTGGTCGATGGCGGTCTCTGTCGCAGAATGGTCTTTGATGTCCGTAGCGGATTAAGCCGTCTGGAGACGGTGAGGATTACGCTGGACATGGCGCAGCAGCGTGCCGGGCGTGCCGGTCGTGTGGCCCCAGGCGTGTGCTATCGTCTGTGGAGCGTCCCCACGGAAGCAAGGATGGAGACGGTGAGGAAACCGGAAATCATCGATGCCGACCTTACGCCGCTGGTGCTTGACGTCTCCGTCTGGGGTGAACGTGAGGTGGAGCGACTGCCATGGCTGACCCCTCCGCCCAGGGCGTCGCTCGTCTATGCCCGACGGTTGCTTCAGTCGCTTGGAGCGCTCGACGATGACGGTCGTGTGACCAGCCGTGGCAAGTCGCTCTCGAAGTTGCCTTGCCATCCGCGTATTGCCAGCATGTTGCTGAAGGCCGCCACTCCCGAGATGCGAGCCCTTGCAGCCGATATTGCTGCTCTGTTAGAAGAAAAAGATCCGTTGGCAGGCGAGGGTGAGGCCTCTTTGTCAATACGGATTGATGCCCTTCGCCGTGAGCGCCGTTCGGGGAAGTCGGGGCGCTGGAGTCGGATCATGAGAATCGCACGGCAATATGCCGACATGGTTCATGTGAAGGAAGACAACGCCTCAGTCAGCCCCTCCGACGTGGGGGCGCTACTCGCTTCGGCTTATCCCGAGCGTATTGGAAAGGCTTGGCGCGAAGGTGTGGGCATATTCCAGCTGTCGAGTGGGGAGCTCGTGGCTGTGGAGCCGTCCGATCCTCTTGCTGGTGAAGAATGGATTATCGCCGCCTCAATGCATCAGAAACCGGGCGGCACAGGCAAGGTGTTTCTTGCGAGCATGGTCGACCCTGCCGACCTAGCCGACTATACCCGAGAGCGAGAGGTCATCTTTTGGGACGCGAAGGCCGCGGCCGTCGTGGCGCGTCGGGAGCGTCGCATCGGCATCATCCTCCTGGCCTCGACGCCATTGGCGGGCGATCTGAGTGAAGCGGCGCAAAGGGTGGTCTGCGAGGCCATCGTCAGCGACGGCCTGTCGATGCTGTCCTTCTCTGACGAGGTGCGCGCCCTGCAGTCGAGGATTGCCTTCGTCGCCTCCCGTCACGAAGAGCTGGGGCTCCCGGCGGTCGACTCGGCGGCCATCTGCCATAGTGCTCCCGAGTGGGGCCCCGTCTTTATTGGCAAAGCATCCCGGACTGCCGAGCTGAAGAAAATCGATCTCTGCCAGGTGATATGGAGCCGTCTCGACTACGATCAGCAGCAGACCGTAGAGCGACTGGCTCCGACCCATGTCGTCGTCCCCACTGGCAGCCGCATCCGCCTGGATTATCGTGTGGGGGCTGAGATGCCTGTCTTGCGGGTTCGTCTGCAGGAATGTTTCGGCCTCGTGGACACACCCTTAGTCGACGGCGCTCCCGTCCTGATGGAGCTGCTCTCCCCCGGCTTCAAGCCCGTTCAGCTCACCACCGACCTTCGCAGCTTCTGGCAATCGACCTATTTCGAGGTGCGTAAGGAACTGAGACGGCGATATCCCAAGCATTCATGGCCAGACAACCCGCTGGAAGCCACTCCCATTAAGGGAGTGAAAAGGAAAAGTGAATAGTGAAAAGTGAAAAATTTGCTGCCGCCATATTTAAAAGGTAATAGTGAAGAGTGAAAAGTGAAAAATTTGCTGCCGCCATCCTGTCACGAGAAGGAATGGCGGCAGCAAATTTTTCACTCTTCACTATTACCTTTGATTAGACCAGCCTCTTATGGCGGAAGAACCACCAGGCGGCACCCGAGACGAGCACGGAGATGATGAGGGCCAGTCCGAAGCCGTAGCTTTTTTGCTCCATGCCGTTAATGAGATTCATGCCGAAGAGCGATGCAATGAGCGTGGGGAACATCATGATGATGGTCACAGACGTGAGCGTACGCATCACGTTGTTCATGTTGTTGTTGATGATGCTCTGATAGGTGTCCATCGTCGACTCCAGGATGTCCGTGTAGATGCTGGTCGTCTCGCGGGCCTGCGTCATCTCGATGCCGACGTCCTCAATGAGGTCGGCGTCCAGCTCGTCAATCTGCAACTTGAACTTCAGCTTCGACAGCAGCGTCTCGTTGCCCCTGATTGACGTCTGGAAGTATGTCAGCGAGTCCTGCAGGCGGCTGAGTCCGATGAGGCTCTCGTTGTTCACCTCCTTGTCGAGGTTGCGCTTGGCCTTGTCGATGAGCGAGTTGATCTGCTTCAGGCGCTTCAGATACCATACGGCGGAGGAGTAGAACAGGCGGAAAATCATGTCAACATAGTCGGTGAAGCCAACGCCCCGCTTCTGCTGGTAGGAGACGAAGTCGATCATCATGTTCGTCTCATAGTAGCATACGGTGATGGTGACGTCACGTTTGTGGATGATGCCGAGGGGCACCGTCGTATAAGGTGTGCGCGAACGCACCTCCTTGACGTAGGGGATGCGCAGGATGATGAGCATCCATCCGTCGTCGTATTCATAACGTGCACGCTCGTCGGTATCGCTGATATCGCTGATGAAATAGTCGGGTATGCCGAAGCGCTGTTCCAGTTCTCGCTGATCTTCTTCGGTCGGACACGTCAGTTGTATCCAGCAGTTGGGCTGCCACTCCTCGAGCTGGCTGAGCCCACCTTGGGTGTTCCAATAGCTTTTCATTGTGCTAATCCTTTTAGTAACGAGAAAGTAATAAAGACTGTCGACACGCGTAGGGGTCGACACGCCTGTGGCAAGAGGATTAGCGGCCTTGCCACTGCTCCCCTGGCCTAACGTTTAATACTGTCCGCCGGGTAATCGTCCATAATTTCTGTCTTCTTTTTTTGTTTGACTAATGTCGCTTTCACATTTACGGCTGCAAAGGTACAAAAAAAATTCCAAATGGAATGATATAATGAGAAAAAAATCACGGTTGGAGGTGTCTTCGTCCTCCGCGAAGCTCGTTCATGCCCGTCATTCGAGGAGACCTGCTTTGCGGAGCAGGGGCAGAACGGTCTCTGGCAGAAGACGGCGCTTAAGCTCGGTTTGGTCTAAAGCGTCCTGAAGGTCGAAGCGCTCTCCTATGAGTCGGCGCAGGAGCGATTCGTCGATCAATTCGGAGAGTCCTGTGGAGGGGTTGTAGATGTAACAGCAAAAGTCGTCAGACGATGATAGTGCAACAGTTGCTGCCCCGGCGATGCCAAAGAAGAAACCTGCCATTGTGGCATCCTGGCGACTCTTGATGCTGGGTGCCGCGAACAATACATAGTCTCGGTCGAACACAAAGGCGGGTGCATACCAATTGCCGAACTTGATCCCTTGGCAGTTCAGGTGGCGGCAGTTTATGTAGAGCGAATCGTGGTGCACGATGAATAACGCTTGCTTCTTCAGCAGTTTGTCGGTGGGCTTTTGCCCGCTGTATGGACGATAGGTGGCACCGCCAAACCATATAGCCTGCCCTTTGGAACGGTGCTTCATCTGGAGTGCCCCGGGGGTGGGATGCCAGATGTCGTTGAGGTAGTCGGCCGCGTTCAGACAGTAGCGGCAAGTCTGGGCCTTGCCTGCTACTGCCGTGATGATGAGGCAAATGAAGATGATGAGCTGTTTCATAGGTATAGTCTCAGTCCGATGTTGATGCTCAGTCGGTGGAATCCGTTCGCCCGATTGCTGTCGTCGTAGTAATAGTTGAAGTTGTCGTCCTTCGAGAATATGGCAGTGTGATAGGCCACATCAAGCCCGATGCCGAAGATGGAGCCCAGCTGATATTCAATGCCAAGGCCGTATTTAGACCCTAATCCGTCGTTGACTTTCTCGCCCCCATCTGTGTAGTTGGCATAGCCAAGTCCTGTTTCGACGGTGGCATACCATTGTTTGCCAATCTGCCCGCCATAGACGAACGAGCCGAGGATGAAGTTCTGGCCTAAGTCATAGCCACCAGAGTATGAGGTGCTGTTGTGAGCGTATGAAAGTCCGAAACCGTAGCCGCGACGAAACAGACAACGGTATTTCACTTCATAGCCCATTCCTAATTGCCAAGAACATTCTTCTTGTGGTGTTGACACTTTCGAGGTGATCCATCCCGGGGAGAAGTTGATAGAAAAGGCTTGTTCTGTCGACTTGACGGCTTTGGTCGGCTCCATGGTGAAGTAGCCGTTGTAGTCGGCGTCGTTTTTCTGTTCCTCTTGTGCGTGTGCTCCCATTCCCGGTATGAAGGTGAGAGCGATAATTACTGTTTTGATTCTCATTTTGATATTGTATGGTTTGTTTTGTTCTTTTGGTGGCCGGCGTCGATTCTCGCCTCAATGTCGGTATAGCTCGGGTGGTTGGCGGTGTAGTGGCTCAAGTCATAAGCGAGCGCAGTGGTTGGTGCCGTGGCGTCTTGATGGCGTGCTGCCGGCGGAATGCCATGTTCAGAGTATTGTATCTGCACATCATCGTCGGCAACGACCCGGGCTTTGTAGTTCACTACGGGAAATGTTGAGGGGATCGAGAGACGGTAGGGCGTTATAGGCTCATTATAGTTGTGATAAAAGAAAATATCGAGGATGTCGCCCGTTTCCAGTGGACCAATACTGATGCTGTCAGTTTCGTCGGGCGATGAGAGCCTTTTGTGTGCTTGGGGCTTGAAGTAGTTAAAGGTGTCGACGGTTCTCATACTGCCGTCGGGCTTGACGATATGTATGCCGACGACTGTCGTCTTGTACATCATGTAGTTGGTGATGTCGGTTCGCTTCGAGAAAGTAAGGGTAGACAACTTGCTGATGGCTTCCTCCCTGTTAATGATGTAACGGATACGGTGAAGGTGGTGCGTACGCAGCCAACGGCTTTTTGTCTTACTCCAAAAGAGTTGTGAGTATTTCTTTTCTGCCATTACGTAGGCGATGCTGTCATATTCAGCCAGGACGACGGCTGCAGCATCCCTGAACTGATGGGGGACTGTGTCGAGACTGAACTGTGGCAGGGGCATGTCCCAAATGGCCTCCTCCACTTTGTGCTGTAATCGTAGGTATTCCTTTTCAGCGCGTTTGTCAAGTGAGGCCTTGACGTTGATGCTGTTAAGCTGCTCCGTTGCGGCCGACATTCTGATGTCTCCTATATCTGTTGCCTTTATCCGACGGCTGATGGGCTGATATCCTACGTGGCTAATGCGAACCATGACGACGGGTGAGTCGCAGGGAATGACTAAGCGGCCGTTCTGATTGCTGACACCTTTATTTAATATATGTGTGGTGTCGGTGGTCGACGTCAAGGTGATATTGGCATAGCTGACGGGCATGTTGTGCTCGTCAATCAATCTCCCGATGAGTTTGTAGGTCTTTTTCTGTGTACACTCGATGAGGAGCAGTGAGTCACCGCGTTGCGTGACACTGATGGGATAGAAACCGATGCATTTGCGGACGGCTTCGGGGATGGTCAGAGAGTCGAACTGCTGGGTGACGGTATAGTCTTCCAGGTCGTTATAGATGAAAGCTATGTGTAGTCTTGGCTGAGCTGCCTTGCTGAGATCGGACAATACCTGCGCCATGGGGCAGTCGCGGTAGTTGCGGCTGACGAGCTGGGCCTCTGTCGAATAAGACCTAAGCAGGAGGAGGCATAAAAGGAGTGCTGAGAGGTGTTTCATCTGACAATGAGGGTCTTGTCACGTAGTTCGACACTGATGTTCTGGAAGGCATCGAGTGTAAGGATGGTACTGTTCAAAGGCTCCGCCTGAACCCAGTCGAAGTGTAGACGCAGTTGGCGGGCTTTGTCGTTGAGGAAATGCAACTTCACGTTGTGATAAGAGGCAATGTCGGTGAGGATTTGCTCCAACGTGGCGTCTTCATAGTGAATAGTGGAGGAAATTCCTGAATCAACCTCTTGTGTCGTCGTGACGGGTTCGGCAACTGTATCAGAGGCATGACGAAGTCGTGTATGACGATAGACGGCATAAGCCATGCCAGAGAGCAGCAACAACAGGGCGAGACCGGCGTAATACCAGGCAAAATGTGTGCGCAACTGATGAAGACCCTGTGACAGATGCTTATAGACAGACTTACGGCTAATCCCCATCTCGGTAGCAATCTCATCATACTTCTTCCGTTCGAGGAAACGCTGTTTCATGACGTTGCTTGTCTTGTCGGTAAGGGCCGAGTCCATGTAGTCTAACACCTTGTCGAGTGGCGGCTCCTCATAGTCTGTCGTCACATTGTCGTGGGGAATCATCTGTTTCGTGGCCTTAACCACCTTTCGGTGCTCAAGCATGTTCAGACAGCGATTGCGCACGCTGACTTGCAGATAGCTGGCTGCTCTCGGGCCCGGCAAGAGCGCCTTGTTCGTGGCCAGCAAGTCGGTGAAGACGTCGCTGACGGCATCGCGTGCTTCCTCGTCGTTGCCAAGCAGGTTGCGAGCAGTCTGCCATAGTTCTTTGTAGTGCTGGCTGTAGAGTTGTTCTATCTGGGTCTGCATAATTGCGAATCTTTTCTATATAGTACAAGAAAAGTAAATAAATGCTACCCCTTCGGATGGTTAAAAAATCAAAAAAGAGCCCTGCCCAGCCGTTCTGAGTCTGGGCAGGGGCTCCTCAGTGAAGGGATGTCTGCACGGGGGACGCCGCTGCTACTTAGCGGGGACGTCCTCCAGAGTCTTCTTGAGCAACAGCCAGAACGGCTCGACGGTCTCGATGAGCAGACGCTCGGTCGTGGTGTGGGGCGACTTCATGGTGGGTCCGAGGGAGACGACGTCGAGGTGGGGGTATTTGCCCAGGATGACGGAGCACTCCAGTCCGGCGTGGTCGACCTGAATGATGCCATCCTTGCCGAAGAGGTCCTTGTATTCCTTCAGCAGGAGATGCAGAATCTCGGAGTCGGGGTTGGGGTCCCATCCGCCGTAGGATCCGGCCGTCTCGACCTTCATGCCGGCCATGGCGAAGCAGCTGCGGAGCATGTTGACGACGTAGTCCTTCATGTCCTCACGGCTGGAGCGGGCCAGTATCTTGATGGCGGCGCGACCGTCCTCGATGTCGATGATGGCGAGGTTGCTCGATGTCTCGACAACTGCGGGGTAGGCGGGGATGAAGCGCACCACGCCGTCGTGGCAGGCATAGATGGCATCGACGATGTTGTCCTGGATTTCTACGGGCAGTTCCGTCTTCGGCGTTTCAGCCGTTTCGCAGAACACCTCGATGCCTTGCGGCTCGATGAGTTTGAATTCATCATTGAAGGTGGCCTTCCATTCGTCGATCATTTCCTTGAGTGCATCGACATTCTCCTTGGGCAGGGTGACGACGGCCTCGGCCTTGAAGGGTATGGCGTTGCGCATGTTGCCGCCATGCCAGCTGGCCAGACGGGCGTCGAGCTCCTCGATAGCCTCGCGTACAATCTGAACCATCATCTTGTTGGCATTGCCGCGACCTTCGTTGATCTCCAGACCGCTGTGTCCGCCACGCAGGCCCTTGACCACAATGCGCACGGCTACGTCCTCGGGATCGGTATCCACCTCCTTGTATTCCAGTGTTGCGGTGACGTCGATACCGCCAGCTGAACCGATGACAAACTTTCCCCAAGTCTCGGAATCGAGGTTGAGCAGGATATCGCCCTGCAGTTCACCCTCGGGCAGGTCGTTGGCGCCGTACATGCCCGTCTCTTCGTCGGCGGTGATGAGGGCGTCGATAGGACCATGCTTCAGGTCCTTGGCTTCCATGACAGCCATGATGGAGGCTACACCAAGGCCGTTGTCAGCGCCCAGTGTGGTGCCCGTGGCCTTCACCCATTCGCCGTCGATCCAAGGTTGGATGGGGTCGGTCTCGAAGTTATGATTCGACTCGGGCGTCTTCTGCGGCACCATGTCCATGTGGGCCTGCAGGATGATGCCCTTGCGCTGCTCCATACCTTTTGTGGCGGGCTTGCGCATGACGATGTTGCCAGCGGGGTCCTTGAAGGCCTCGACGCCTGCCTCCTTGGCGAAGTCGAGCAGGAACTGCTGTATTTTCTCCAGATGTCCGCTTGGGCGGGGTACTTGTGTGAGTGCATAGAAGTTTTTCCAGATGCACGCTGGGTTCAGCTTCAGAATTTCGTTCATAGGTCTGATTATTGTTTTAGGGTTAAACGTTTGGTAAAGTTCAGGGATATCCATGCCCAAATGCCTAAGAGGGCAACAAGGAGTGTCTGGACGGTATGGACGATGAGGACGAAGTAGAGCGCCTCGTTGTCCTGTACACCATAAAGGATGAGCATCGTCTTGACGGCGAAGTGCCAGGGGCCGGCGCCGTTGGGCGTGGGCACAATGACGGCTATCGATCCGACGATGAACGTGACGAGTGCGCAGCCGATGCCCAGGTGGCGGGTGAAGTCGAAACAGAAGAACGTCAGGTAGTAATGGAGAAAATAACATGCCCAGATGGCAAAGGTCAGCAGGACGAAGAGCCACACGCGGCGCACCTGTCGCAGCGAGATGACGCCTTCCCACAGTCCCTTCAGCGTCGTCCTCACCTTATTATATATAGAAAGCCTCTGCAGGAGGAAATGGACGAGCACGAGGATGGCCACAAGGCAGATGGCCGAGACGAGATAGCCTGCCAAGGAGAAGCCGTGGAGGAGGGAGTCGATGGACGTGCCCGTCTTGGTGAAGAACGTGCCGAAGGTGGACATCTCGAAGAGGATGGTCAGCCCGGTGATGAGCAGCACGAGGAGCGTGTCGATGGCTCGCTCGGTGACGACGGTGCCCAGTGACTTGGGGAACGACACGTCGTCCCATCGCTTGAGCACGCCGCAACGGGTGAACTCCCCGATGCGCGGTACGACTAAAGAGGCGGCATAGGAGAGGAAGATGGCATTGACGGAGACGCTCGTGCGGGGATGCTCGCCGACGGGCTCCAGCGTCTGGTGCCATCGCCAGCCACGTATCATCTGTGCCAAGATGCCGAAGGGAAACGATAGCAGCATCCATGTCCACGACATCTCGTGTAGCACGATGTGGCGGACCTGCTGGAAGTCGAATCCGCGATACATCCAGTAGAGAATGGCGCCGCCCAGCAGGAGTGGCATGACGAACTTCAATATGTTCTTCATTGTCTGCATATACACTGCAAAGATACGATATTTTGAGCAGCAAAATGACGTCGGGACGCTAAAAACTATTGTGCTTTAACTCCCTTTAACTCCTTTGACTTCTTTTCCTCCATAAAAATCCGTAACTTTGTCGACGATATGAAACAAGTAAGACCAAAGAAGAACCTTGGCCAGCACTTCCTGACCGATCTGACGATAGCACGTCGGATAGCCGACACGGTGGATGCCTGTCCTGACCTGCCTGTGCTTGAAGTGGGGCCGGGCATGGGCGTGATGACGCAGTATCTGGCTGAAAAGCCGCGCCCCTTGAGAGTGGTGGAGATCGATGCTGAGTCAGTGGCTTATCTTTATGAGCATTTCCCTCGCCTGCATGACAATATCATCGGCGAGGACTTCCTGCGTATGGATTTGCATGAGCTTTTTGGCGGCGGGCAGTTTGTCCTGACGGGTAATTATCCGTATGATATTTCTTCGCAGATCTTCTTTAAGATGATAGACAACCGCGACCTTATTCCCTGTTGTACGGGCATGATTCAGCATGAGGTCGCGATGCGGATGGCAGCCCAGCCGGGGTCGAAGACCTATGGCATCCTGTCGGTGCTCATCCAGGCGTGGTATGATGTGGAGTATCTGTTCAAGGTTGAGCCTTCAGTATTCAATCCGCCTCCCAAGGTGCAGAGTGCCGTCATACGGATGATGCGCAACGAGGTGCAGCAGCTGGGGTGCGACGAAGTGCTGTTCAAACGTCTGGTTAAGACGGTTTTCAACCAGCGGCGCAAGATGCTGCGCGTCTCCCTGCGCCAGCTGCTGCCCCAGGAGGCCATCGACGTGCTGGCCACCCAGACCGACCTCACGCTGCGTCCTGAACAGCTGAGCATCCAGCAGTTTGTAGAACTGACGAACCTAATTAATAATGTACAATGAACAATGTACAATGAATGATGAGCAATGTACATTGTTCATTGTACATTGTTCATTATCTCAGCCTTGATGATGCGGATGTCGTCGACAGGACGGGCATAGTCGTCAGTCCAGGCCTGCTGGATGCGGTCGACGACCTCAAGCCCCTCAACAACTTCTCCGAAGACGGTGTACTGGCCGTCAAGATGGGGCGTGCCGCCATATTTGCGGTAAACGTCCTCCATCTCGGGCGTGATCTTCGTCTGGCCGTTGGTCATCGAGTCGAGCTGCGCCTGAATGCTCTGCAGGGCCAGGGTGGAGTAGGGCTTTCCCCAGACGATATAGAACTGACAGGCACTCGAGCGCCGCTCCGGGTTTGCCTTGTCGCCCTCGCGGGCCATGGCTACGGCACCGCGGCGATGGTAGTGGGTGGGCACACGGAACTCAGGCTCCAGCGTATAGTCAAGGTCGCTGTGGCCGATTGACGCCCCCGGCTCCGCATGCCGGCTGTCAGCCGATCCTGTCTGAATCATGAAGTTGTAGATGACGCGATGAAAGAGTAGCGAGTCGTAGAAGTGTTCGCTGACCAGCTTTATGAAATTGTCGCGATGAATGGGGGTGTCGTCGTAGAGCTCGATGACGATGTTGCCTTCCGTCGTCTCCAGCAGCACGCGCTTCTGAGCGTTGCAGACCGCAAGGGAAGCCACGACGAACAGCATGGACAGGATGATTCGTTTCATAATTATCTTCATTACTAAATTCTTCACTCTTAAATTTTTCATTTTTCATTCTTCATTCTTCATTCTTCATTCTTCATTCTTCACTCTTCACTCTTCACTCTTCACTCTTCACTCTTCACTCATCACTCATCACTTAATCTGATGGTTTCGCCAGTTGCCACGGAACAGGCGGATGAGGAAGACGATGCCGCGGACGGTGAGGTCGGTGGCCATGGCAAACCAGACGCCCTTCAGCCCGAAGCGGGGCGCCAGCATAGAAGCCAGCGACAGGCGGACGGCCCACATCGACGTGAGGCTCATGAAGGCGGGGATGAGGGTGTCGCCCGCACCAATGAACACGCCGTTGGCCACGATGGTAGCGGCAAACATCGGCTCGGCCCATGCCTCGATGCGGAGCACGTCGGCCCCCAGGTCGATGATGGCGTCGACGGGCGACATGAGCGCCATCAGTTCAGGAGCAAAGACATACATCAGCATGCCCATGAAGGTCATCACGCCGATGCCTAGTCCCACGGACATATAGGCGAACGAGCGGGTCAGCAGCTTCTGTCCGGCTCCGATGCCCTGGCCCACCAGTGTGGTGGCGGCCTCGGCAATGCCGTAGCCAGGCATATAGCAGAGACTCTCGACGGTGATGGCCATTGAGTTGGCAGCGATGGCCACCGTGCCCAGGGGGGCGACGATGATGGTGCTGACCACCTGGGCCGAGCCCATCAGCAGATGTTGCAGTCCCATGGGCGCCCCGATCTTGAAAGCCGTGCGGATGGTGTCGCCGCGTGGACGGAAGGACCCCGGGTGGCCCACCAGCCTGAGCATGTCGCTGCGGCACAGCAGGAAGTAGAGCATCAGCGAGGCGGCGATGAGCTCAGCCGTGGCCGTGCCGATGGCGGCGCCCTTGACGCCCAAGTCGAGCTGATAGATGAAGACGTAGTTGAAGACGACGTCGAGCACACACATCAGGATATTGACGGCCGACGGAATTTTCATGTTTCCAGAGCACTTCAGCATCGAGCCCGAGAGGCCCTCCATCTGGAAGAGCATGCCTGAGAGACCCACGATGAGGAAGTAGAGTGAGGCGTCGTGGGCGATGGCCTCAGAGCCCCCCAGCCAGTAGGGCAGCGGGCCGTGGACGCCGATGCAGATGAGCGACATCATGAAGCTCCACATGAGGCAGCACACCAGCGATTGTCGCAGGACGCGGCGGGCGGCCTCGAAATCCTTGGCTCCGATGAAGTGGGCCACCTGCACGGAGAATCCCATGTTGACGGCCGACCCGAGTCCGAACATGAGCCATGTGGTCGTCTCCACCAGTCCGACGGCTGCCGTCGCCTGCTCGCCCAGATGGCCCACCATGGCATAGTCGATGAAGAACATGACCGTGGCCGATATCTGTGCGAGGATGCTGGGAATGGAAAGCTCGACAATGAGCCGCAGCTTCTCGCTACGCGTCATCTCGCGTCCGTCGCGGATATATGCCAGTAGGTCTTTCTTTTCTTTAGACATTTGGTGTCAAGTGTTAGTCAATCAGGAATTTGCAGGTCACGGCTGTGCCGTCCTTAAGCTCGATCTTGGCGATGTAGCAGCCACGGTTCAGGCCGTTGAGCGGAATGGCGGCATAGCCGTTGCGGAGGTCGAGGGCCTTGCGACTGACCATCTGGCCCGAGAGCTGACAGATGCTGACTCGGCCTTCGGATGCCGTCTGCTCGCAACGCACGATCAGCTCGCCCATGACGTAGCGGACAAAGGGCCGCTTCGTTGCCATCAAAGGACCGCTTTGAATGCCTTGAAGTGCCCCTTCGTCGATGGCAAAGGAGTACTTTGTCATGAGGTTCGTCTTGCCGATGGTCGGCAGGGAGAATTGGTAGACCTGATTGCTGCCGTCAGGATAGCGGCCCACTGACTCTTTGCCCTCGTGGGCGGGGTAGGCGAGGCGGTCGCTCCATGAGCCGTCGGCAGCCGTGAGGACGACGTCGCCGCCCTCGTTGGCCAGTTTGAACGAGGCGTGGAGCTGTGACTGCGGCTCCAGCTTGTCGCACCAAACGATGAGATGTCCGTGTGGGGGAATCAGGGTCGTGGCTGTGCCGTCGCCCTTGGTGATCTGATATTTCTCGGGCTTCAGGATGTTGTCAGTGAGGTACATGCCCTCCACGTCGATGGCTTCGTCTGTCGTATTGACCAGCTCTATCCAGTCGTTGCGCTTCCAGTATTCGTTGACTGACATGTCGTTGGCGGCACTCACCTCGTTGATGCGTACGGGGGTGATGCCCTGCTCCTGGCGCTCCTGCTCGCTGAAGGGCTCGAAGCAGGCAATGAGCTGCTGTCCGTTGACTTCAGGCAAGGCCATCTCTGCTTCCGTCGAGAGGTAGTGGCTGTCGCTGCCGGCACCTACTGAGGTCAGCAGCTCGCAGGCCCAGAAGATGTCGCTTGACGTGCCGCTGATGTTATGCACCTCGACTGCGATGACGTTGGTGCCTTTCTTGAACAATGAGGCTTGGAGCGCAATGCTGCCCACGAGGGGTGTGTGCTCGGCATAGGTCGTAGAGTAGGTGTTATAGCTGATCGTACCTGAAGGCATGTTGTAGCGTGCGGCCTCCTGGCCGTTGACATAGATGACGAAGCCGTCGTCCACCTGATAGTTGAGCACCATCTGGTCGGCTGAGGTGGGCGTCTGGTCGAGGGTCAGTGTGTGACGGAAGTAATAGGTGGGATACTTGTTGCTGGCGTTCGAGCCGTAGCTGATGGTCGTCGTGGTGCCCGTCATGCCATAGCCCAGCGGGCCTGCGCCCTGCAGCCAGCCGCTGTCGTCGTAGGAGGACTGGCGCCAGGCCGCGGCAGTGAGGGCCCCGCGGTCGTAGTATTTCCATGTGGCATTGGTAGCGATGAGCTGGCGGGTCGCTGTCTGGCCGCTCTTCCATCCCGCAAAGCGATAGCCGCCAGGGGCTTCGGCCCGCAGGGTGACGGGCGTGAAGAGCTGGCCGTTGAAGTCGGCATAGGGCACTTGCGTGTCGTTGACAAACAGGCGGGCCCCTGCGACGTTTGACTTGAGCTGCACGGAGAGCTTCTTGGCCGAACTGAGGCGCATCTCTGGGGCCTGCTGTATGCGGGTCATCATCTCTGGCATCCGCGAGTTGAAGCCGTTGCGCAGCTCATTGGCCGACCCGTCAGGGTTCTTGCCGTCGAGTTGCATCATAGGGCGCACGGCGTCAGCCAGCTCATTGATGATGGCCGTGGCGCGCTCCTTCTCGAAGACGCTGCCGCCCATGATGCTGTAGGTGTCGATGAATTGGCGGCGGAAGTCGTCGTTGGCCAGCATGTTGATGAAGAGGGTGACGAACTTGATTTCGCCATAGAGCTGCTTGTTCGTGTCGTAGATGAGGTTAAAGGTGAACCACTGGTGGTTCTTGAAGTCGGTGAAGGGATTGTTGGTCCTGAAGGCGAAGTCGAGGTCGAAGATGATGAAACGGTATCGTCCGCCGTCCCATGCGCGATAACCCTTGATGTTGTTGTGTGGCCAGTCAGTTGAGCCGAGGTAGAGCTCGGTGGCCATGTAGTTGATGTATTCGTCGATGTCGAGCAGTTCCTTCAGCTCCTCGTAGACGTCGGGCTGGGCTGCCTTAGCGGCCAGCTCGTAGATATGCTCCAGCGTCTCAGCCGAGCCGCACATCATGTAGGCATTGGAGTCGGGACTCATCTCGAACATGTCGAGACGGTCGTCGTCGTAGCCGAAGTTGGCCGCCACGAACTTGCGGTTGTTGGGCTCACGCATGTTGAGCACTCCCTTGAACTGTCCGTTGACATATTCGATGATGGGCACGTAGGACTGCAGGTCGAGGTCGATCTCGGCTCTCTGGAGAATGGTCTGCACGGCAGGGTCCTTGAATCGGGCCCACGTGTCGTTGCCGCCGTTGCGGAGCAGCAGGTTCTTGTTGCGGATGTAAGGCTTCTGGGGGAAGAAGGGGTAGCGCAGGTCGTTCTGGCCGTCGAATTCCTTGCCGGCCTTCAGCTTAAACGACTGAGGGCTCCACGCCCGGCTCCATCCGCCTGAGACAGAGATCTCGACATCCTGATTGAAAGCCATCCGTCCGTCGGGCGTGATCATTGAGAAGTTCACAGGGCGCTCCCAGTCCATGTTCCAGTTGCAGCGCTGTGACTGTCCGTTGCCCGTCCGCCCGTTGGTGCCTTGCACGGCAATGCCCCAGGTGTTGTCGTTGAAATAGCGGTTGTCGCCTACGATGGAAATGACGGGAATGGTGTATTTGTTGGATGTCTTGATGTAGGAACGTGTCACAGGGACGCTGGGCAGATAGCCGTCGCGAAAGAGGCGGAAGCGATAGTTTGACGTGGCGCTGACGGTGAATATGCCAGTCGTGCTGGTTGTCGACGTCGTTATCGGCAGGCTTCCGTTGGTGGTGTAGCGCAGGGTGCAGCCCTCAGGAATCGTGACCTTAACCTGGAAGCTGGAGGTGAACAGTCGGCTGTCTGTGTCGACGACGGGCGGCGCCAAGCGCTCAGTGGCAAACTGGGCCGTGGCGTTCGTGCGGCCAGGCGAGCCTTTGTCTGTCCATCCCCACTCGTCGCCGCCATCAGTTGTTCGGGCGTAAGACGTGCGGCTCAGCGCCTCGGGGTAGTCAGCTGACGTGATGAGCTCGCCGTCCTTGTCGCTCAGGAAGACCGTGCCGCCGTCGCAGTTGAGCTTGAATGAGCCCTGCGACGTCTTGATGTTGTTCGAGCCCAGCCATACCACTTTGAAACCATGCGCAGCCACGGTGCCAGTAGTGGCAGGAATGTGCCATTTCTTCAGGTTCTCCGGATTATCGCTGAGCCACATCCCCGTCAGGCTGATGTTGGCATCAGTGGGGTTGTAGAGTTCAATCCAACTGTCGAAGTTGGTGGCGGGGCTCATCGTGCCGTCGATATTGGAGGCCATGATTTCATTGATAATCAGGCCGATGGTCATGAGTAGTGATAGCATGATGCTACAATAATACTAAAATAATAGATGTGATACTCTTTTAAGTCTACAAAATTACGCTGAAATATCCGAATGGCCAAACAATTTTCGCATATTTAACACTCGCTTTGTGCCGCTCTGTTTGGCGTTGTCAGTAAAAAAGACTAATTTTGTCAGCTGAAAAAGAGAACGACCATGGATAAGCAATTCAATAGTGAACAACAGAGCGTCATTGAGGCGCAGGGCGGACATCATCTGGTGTTGGCTCCCCCGGGCTGCGGCAAGACGGCCGTGCTGGCCGAACGCATCGTGTGGGCCCGCCGCCATGGCGTCGCGTTCAGCGATATGGCCTGCCTGACGTTCACGAACCGTGCATCAAAAGGCATGCGTGAGCGCATCTATGAACGGCTGTCCGACGAGGGCGGGGGGCTCGACGAACTCTTCATCGGCAATGTCCATCGCTTCTGTTCGCGCTTCCTCTTTGAGAGCGGCATCGTGCCCGAACATACAGCCGTGATAGACACTGACACCAGTATCAGCATCATCTCCGACTATCTGGGCGACGACGAGTTGCGCGTGCTGGGCGATGCGAAGTTCAGGCAGCAGTATTCACAGATCATCAATCTGCAACATCTCATGTACCAGTGTGAGCATCATTACCCCAGCGGGCTCATGGTGCATCGCGATGCGCTGAAGCCGTCCGTGCTGCGTGAGCTGTGCGTGGCTTTCAATCTGAGCTATACGCAGGATTCGGCGATCAGGCTCTATCGCCATGCTGAGACCTATCGCGACGACCCGACGGCCTTGCTCAGCGTGGAGGCCCGCCGCCAGCTGGACATGCTCTATGCCGCTGGGCGCTATGAGCAATATAAGCGTCAGAACGACCTGCTCGACTTTGAGGACCTGTTGCTCCGCACCTATGACACGCTCACGACGCCATCGACGGACGGCCCGACCCGAAAGCTGCGCTGGCTTCAGATCGACGAGGTGCAGGACCTGAATCCGCTCCAGCTGGCCATCGTCGACCTCTTCACTGCCGACGATGCGACGGTCGTCTACCTTGGCGATGCCCAACAGGCCATTTTCTCGTTCATGGGAGCCAAGACTGACACCCTCGCCATGCTCCGCCAGCGCTGTGCCGAGGGCTGCTTCCACAACTTCTACCAAAACTATCGCTCGCCGCGCTATCTGCTTGATTTATTTAATACTTACGGCCATCAGCAGTTGGGCATTGAGCCCTCGCTCCTCCCTTCCACCCAGAATGAGACCCCGCGCCAGGCGGGCGACCTGCAGCTCATCGAGTGCGACACGAATATCGACGAGGCCAACCGCGTGGCCCGCCTCGTCGGCGATCTCTATCAGCTTCATCCTGAGGAGTCGATAGCCGTCATCGTAGCCTTCAACAGCGATGCCGACGAGGTGAGCGCCGCCTTGGGCACGCTGCCCCATTTTAAGATTTCGGGCACCGACTTCTTCTCGACGCCTCAGATGCGCCTCTTGCTGGCCCATCTGTCCGTGGTGTCGATGGAGCATAACTTCATCGCCTGGTCGCAGTTGCTGACAGGACTGCAAATCTACAGTTCCAACAGCAGCGCCCGCCAGTTTGTCAGGGCCATGATGCAGGTGGCGCTGACGCCCGTCGACTTCATCGACTATGAGGGCTCTACGTATGTGGCTGAGTTCATCAAGGCTTACGAACAGCAGGACGTCGTCGTGTTCGATACTGAGACGACGGGCCTGAATGTCTTTGAGGACGATGTGGTGCAGATTGCCGCCGTGAAGACACGCCAGGGCAAGGTGGTCGGCGAACTGAATCTCTTCATTGAGACGTCCAGGGAGATTCCCCCCATGCTGGGCGACATCGTCAATCCGCTGGTTGAGGAATATGCCCGTCAGCCACACTTGACGCCAGCTGAGGCCTACGACCGTTTCATGGATTTCATCGAGGGCTGTGCGCTGATCGGACATAATGTCAATTACGACTGCCAGATCATCAAAAACAACCTGGCGACTCACGATGCCGACCGTCTCGCTGGGGCTTTCGACACGCTCAAGCTGGCGCGTCTGCTCCGCCCCCGGCTGTCGAGCTACAAGCTGCGCGACCTCCTGACGGAGCTTGGGCTGGAGGGCGAGAACTCCCACCTGGCCAACGACGACATCTTGGCTACGCTGAGCCTGATGGTCTATTGTTACGAACGCGCCCGCAGCATCGTCGGACATCAGCTGGAGTTCGTCAGCCGCCATCAAAAGACGATCGAGCGGTTCCGCAATCTCTATGCCGACCTTTACTGCCATGCCCGCGGACGGCTCGACGTGCCGACGGATGCGCCCGTGCTGTCAGACGAGCTGACCTATGCCTACGATTATCTCCGCGACCTGAAGCGACTGCCGGAGATGCCCAAGCTGGCCTATCTGACACGTTACATTGAGCAGGACCTCCTGGCTGAGACGTCGACGTCGTCGTCACTGGCCGAACAGCTGCATCGCCACATGCCCGACCTTTCGACCCTGAAGGAGGCCGACCTCTGTGGCGCTCAGAGCATGAGTGAGCGCGTCTTCGTCAGCACGGTGCATAAGGCCAAGGGGCTGGAGTTCGACAATGTCATCGTCTACGACGCCGTCGAGGGTAAGTATCCCAGCGTCTATGCCACCTCCGACGAGGCCTCCCACGAGGAGGCGCGCAAGTTCTATGTTGCCATCTCGCGAGCCCGCCGCCGACTCATCGTCAGCTATGCAGACAACAGCGTCAGCCGCTGGGGACGCGTGTTCCCCAAACGGCTGACGCCGTATATGCAATGCCTGAGGCCGCTGTTTGATTAGCCGAGCTGCTGCAATCGGGCGATGTACTTGCCCAGGATGTCGAATTCGATGTTGACGACCGTGCCCACGCGGATGTCCTGGAAGTTGGTGTGCTCCATCGTGTAGGGGATGATGGCCACCTGGAAGGTGTTCGGTGTGGGGCGACAGACGGTGAGCGACACGCCGTTGACCGTCACTGACCCCTTGTCGACGGTGAAGTAGCCGCGACGGGCCATCTCGCGGTCCTCGGGATATTCGAAGGTGAAGTAGGTTGAGCCGTCGGCATCCTCCATGGCGATGCAGCGGGCCGTCTGGTCGACGTGGCCTTGCACGATGTGGCCGTCGAGTCGTCCGTTCATCATCATCGAGCGCTCCACGTTCACCTTGTCGCCCACGCGCAGCAGGCCCAGGTTCGAACGCTCCAGCGTCTCCTTCATGGCTGTGACCACGTAGCGCGGGCCGTCTGTCGACACCACTGTGAGGCACACGCCGTTGTGGGCCACGCTCTGGTCAATCTTCAGTTCGTCCGTGAAGGAGCATGTCAATGTGAAGTCAATGTTTTCCCTGTCCTTATGAATGCCGACAACTGTAGCAAATTCTTCGATAATGCCTGAGAACATAACTATGAACTTTTAACTATGAACTATAAACTGAAAAAGAATGGGGCCGCACCGATGATGTGATGAAAACTCCTTTATTACAAGTTAAGGGTGCTCTCCGCCTTTGTAATCCACCGGCATAAAATGGTGCATACGCTTGGTTAGTGGCCCGCCATTGGCAAGAGAAGACACACCGAGTTTCAACGTTATTTGATGAGTATCCCGATCGAACCGATACGGCCCCGATGTAAGTTTCGGGGGCAAAATTACGAAAAAAAGAGCGAAATGCAAAACAAACAAAGGAAAAAGTTGTGTCGTCTCGATTATTTTGTTTACCTTTGCGCTGTAAAATACTAAAACAAACGATGCAAAAAGTAACCATGACATTGCTGATGCTCGCCGTCGTACTGGGCATTGCAGCCAAGAATCCCTACAAGAAGTACACTCAGGACCTGCCCTTCGCCATGGCCGAAGTGAAGGCGCCGACCATCCCTGACCGCCGTGCCGTGCTCGACAATGGCGGCGACCACCGCGAGCGGCTCTGCACTGAGACCCTCCAGACGGCCATCGACCAGCTGGCCCGGCAGGGTGGGGGACACGTCGTCCTGCGCCGCGGCGTCTGGCTCACGGGCCCCATCGTGCTGCGCTCCAACATCGACCTCCACCTCGAACAGGGTGCCGTGCTGCTGTTTGCGGCCGACGAGAGCCTTTATCCGCTGGTGAAGACCTCGTTCGAGGGGCTCGACACGCGTCGCTGCCAGTCGCCCATCAGCGGCACTGACCTCGAGAACGTCTCGATCACGGGTCAGGGCGTCATCGACGGCAACGGCCAGTACTGGCGCCCCGTGAAGAAGTCGAAGGTGACTGAGGCCCACTGGAAACGCCTCCTTGAGCAGCCTGGCAGCCAGGAGCTGCGCAAAGGCTACTGGGTGCCGTCAGAGGGCTATGCAAGAGGTGAGCAGGGGGCCGACATGAACGTGCCCAAGGCCAAGACTGATGCCGAATGGGAGGCCGTGAAGCGCTTCCTGCGCCCTGTGATGGTCAGCCTCGTCGGCTGTCGCAACGTGCTCCTCGAAGGCGTCATCTTCCAGAACTCACCCGCCTGGAATCTTCATCCCCTGATGTGCGAGAACATCATCATCGACAATGTCCTGGTGCGCAATCCTGCCTATGCCCAGAACGGCGACGCCCTCGACCTGGAGTCGTGCCGCAATGCGCTCATCGTCAATTCCAAGTTCGATGCCGGCGACGACGGCATCTGCCTGAAGAGCGGCAAGGATGCCGACGGACGGCGCCGTGCCCGCCCCTGCGAGAACGTCGTCGTCAGCGGCTGCACCGTCTTTGCCGGCCATGGCGGCTTCGTCGTCGGGTCAGAGATGAGCGGCGGCGTGCGCAACATCAAGGTGGCCGACTGCCAGTTTGTGGGCACTGATGTCGGCCTGCGCTTCAAGTCGACCCGTGGTCGTGGCGGCATCGTGGAGAACATCTTCATCGACGGCATCACGATGACTGACATCTCGACCTACGCCCTCACTTTTAATATGTATTATGGTGGCAAGTCGGTCAGCGAGGTGCTCGCTGAAGGCGGCACGCAGCCTAAGGCCGAGCCCAAGCCCGTCACTGAGGAGACCCCCATCTTCCGCAACATCGACATCCGCAACGTCGTGTGTCATCGGGCCGGCATCGCCATGGAGTTCAACGGACTGCCTGAGATGCCCATCGACGGCATCCACCTGCGCGATATCTACATCTCAGCCCGCAAGGACGCTGAGTTCAACTTCGCCAACAACATCACCAAGGACAACGTCGTCATTCAGATTATCAAATAAAAACAAACACAAAACAAAACACACCTGCTATGACAGTCAAACGAATCATCCTCCTTGCAGCGCTGGCCCTGATGGCGGCCAGTGCCAACCTCACCCCCCTGTCCGCCCAGCCCCGCACAACGCAAGACCTGAACTTCGGCTGGCGCTTCCATGCCGGCGACGTCGAGGGCGCGGCAGCCCCAGCCTACGACGACTCCGCATGGCGCATCGTCAACGTGCCCCACGATTTCCAGATAGAGCAGCCCTGGGTGGCCCCTGCGGCTGACGAGAAGGCCGACAACAGCGACGTGGCGGCCAACATCAAGAGCCGCCTCTCCAGCCGTGGCTTCAAGGAGATGGGCCGCTCCTGGTATCGTCTCCACCTGAACCCCTCTTCCGACGAACTGCGAGGCCGTCGGCTGTTGCTCGACTTCGAGGGCATCATGTATGTGGCCGATGTCTATCTCAACGGCCAGCTCATTGGCGGCACGGACTATGGCTATGTGGGCTTCGAGATCGACGTCACTGACAAGCTCCGCCTCGATCAGGACAACGTCATTGCCGTCATGGCCGACACCCGCGAGCCAGGCAACTCGCGATGGTACACTGGTGGCGGACTCTTCCGCGACGTCAGGCTCGTCAGCACCCCCCGCGACCTCTACTTCGGACGCCATCCCCTCTACATCACCACGCGCGATAATAAATATGTCAGCGTCTCAGCCGAGCTGACCAACCGCACCCGCGAGGCTGCCCAGGTGCACGTCCGCATAGTCGACCCCGACGGCAGTCAGGTCTACGAGCAGATACGCAAGATAGAGCGCCATCGCGGCACCCGCACCCAGGAGGCCGCCCTGACTGACGAGGTCGAGATTCCCAATCCGCAGCTGTGGGACATCGACACGCCGCGCCTCTACACCGTCGTGGCCCAGATCCTCGGACCTGACGGCGACGTCGTCGACGAGGTCAGCGACCACTTCGGCATCCGCACCGTCGAGATCGGCCCCACCTTCGGACTCAAGCTCAACGGCCGCAAGGTGCTCCTCAAGGGCTATGCCAACCACCACACGCTCGGCGCCCTTGGTGCAGCGGCCTATCCGCGTGCCATCGAGAAGCGCATCCAGCTGATGAAGCAGTTCGGCATCAACCACATACGCACCTCGCACAACCCCTACAGCCGCTCCTTCATCGAGCTCTGCGACAAGTACGGCATCCTCGTTGTCGACGAGCTCTACGACAAGTGGACACGCCAGCACACCGGCGGGCGCGTCGCCTTCGAGGAGCTGTGGCAGAAAGACGTGCCCGAGTGGGTTAGGCGCGACCGCAACTCCCCCTCCGTCGTCCTCTGGAGCCTTGGCAACGAGCTGCAGCAAGACCCCAACCAGCCCTTCAACGACTTCGGCGTCACCCTCTACAAGATGATGCGCACCCTGCTGCAGCGCTACGACTCCACGCGCCTCGTCACCGTCGCCATGCACCCCCGCTACCGCAACTGGCAGACCGACTCGCTGCCCTGCGACCTCGCCATGCTGACTGACGTCCAGGCCTACAACTACCGCTACATGTACTTCCCTGGCGACGGACGCCGCTTCCCCTGGATGACCTTCTATCAGAGTGAGGCCTCCATCTCGGCCATGGGCGAGAACTACTTCGCTATGGATCTCGACCGCGTCATCGGACTGGCCTACTGGGGCGCCATCGACTATCTCGGCGAGAGCCAGGGATGGCCCGCCAAGGGCTGGGCGCAAGGCGTCTTCGACCTCTCGCTCGAGCCTAAGCCCAAGGCCTACTACATGAAGTCGTTCTTCGTGCCCGACGAGCCCCTCGTCCACATCGCCGTCATCGACCGCAAGGGCGACCAGATGTGGAACGGCGTCCAGACGGGCAACGACGGCATGAGCGACCACTGGAACCGCGCTGCGGGGCAGAAGCTCTCGCTCATCACCTACACCAATGCCGACGAGGTGGAGCTGCTGCTCAACGGCCGCAGCCTTGGCCGCCAGCCTAACGACAAGGGAAATGCGAAGATGCGCAATCAGATCCGCTGGAACGACGTCGTCTATCAGCCTGGGCGCCTTGAGGCCGTGGCTTATCGTAACGGCAAGGTCGTGGCCCGCCATCAGATCGAGACGACGGGCGAGGCCACGAGGCTGACAGCTGAGAGTGACAACCCGTCGTGGAAGGCCGACGGTCAGGACCTGCAGCACGTGCGCATCGTCGCCCTCGACAAGAAAGGGCGTCGCGTTCAGACCGCTGCCGACAACGTGACGTTTGCTGTGGAAGGCAGTGCCGAGATCGTCGGCGTCGTCAATGGCGACATCAACTCCGAAGAGCTCACCGTGGGCACCCATCGCCGCCTCTACAACGGCACGTGCACCGTCATCCTCCGCTCCACCCGCCAGTCGGGCCCCGTCGTGCTCACCGCCACCGCCGCTGGCATGAAGCCTGTCAAGCTGACCATGCTGACCAACTGAAGCACCGCTTCTCTCATCAAAAAGCACCGCTTCTCTCATTAAAAAGCACCGCTTCTCAGAATGAAAAGCGGTGCTTTTTTTGACGAAAGGCCCCTGTGCCTCAGACGGGAATCTTGTCGATGCGGCGCTGATGGCGGCCACCCTCAAACTCCGTGGCGAAGAACTCGTCCATGATGCGCCGTGCCATCGCCTCGTCGATGAACCGGCCGGGCATCACCAGCACGTTGGCGTTGTTGTGCTGACGTATGAGGTGGGCTATCTCAGGAATCCAGCACAGACCCGCGCGGATCGACTGGTGCTTGTTGAGCGTCATGGCGATGCCCTCGCCCGAGCCGCAGATGGCGATGCCGGGATAGACCTCGCCCGCCTCGATGCCCCGCGCCAGCGCGTGGCCAAAGTCGCTGTAGTCGCACGACTCCTCCGTGTAGGTGCCGTAGTCCTTGAATGTGTATCCCTTCTCCTCGAGATACTTCTTCACGAATTGTTTCAGTTCGTAGCCCGCGTGGTCGCTGGCCAGCCCGATGGTCTTTATCTCCATAGTCTGTTGCTTGTTAGGTTTTTATGATGAACGTTTTCAAGTAAAAAATTAATTATTGTCTGCGGCTCATGATGCTCTGGATCTTGGCCAGGTCCTCAGGATAAGTCAGCTTGTCGTAGTAAGGCACGTCGAAGTCGAGATAGACGCGCGACGTCTCAGGCAGCTGCTGTATCGACTCCGTCAGCCTGGAGTCGGCCCTGAAGCAGCGGTCGAGGAGCGGGAATCGGAAGGCCTCGGGCGCCGATAGCGTGTAGTATTCCTCGCGGTTGACGATCCATTGGCCGTGGCGTCCCAGGCTGTCCGTGATCTTGTGCGCGCAGGCCACGGCGTCGTAGTCGTCGAGCAGGCGGAAGAAGCGGTCGAGCACGCTGCTCTCCACGGCCGGCCTGACGGCGTCGGCCACGATGACCTTCTCGCACTGTGGCGCGTGCTCGCGGATATAGTCGAGGCCGTTGCGCTTCGTGACGTTCAGCTCAGGTCCACTGGCCGCGACCTCCACGCCGAACTCCCTCGTGAGCTCTTCGTGATAGCTGGGGTGGGCCACGACGAGCAGCGCGTCGGCCATCTGCGCCTTGCGGCAGGCGTCGATGACGTACGCGATGACCTTTCGGCCGTTCATCTCGACATATTGTTTAGGCACGCTGCTGCCGAAGCGCGCTCCCACGCCTCCGGCCGTGATCATGATGACGTTGCGGTCTGTCTGTTTCATTTCGTCTTGTCTTAGGATGGCGCAAAGTTACGACTTTTTTTCCTTATCGGCAAATAAACCGCGCGATTTTGGCCCTGCCGGGTCGATTATTCTTTAAAAATAATCAAATATAAAACCAAAATGTGCGAATTGTCATATAAAATGCGTACCTTTGCACCCCGATAAAACTCTGCGGCGCTCTGAAGTTTGCTGTCAACGCAGAAAAGCCCCCGCCGCTCTTCATCGCCAACGTAGGATAATACATATTATTATATATGGACAAGTCATTTAAGCAATTACTTCACGAGTCGTTCAAGTCGAACGACACTGAGGAGTGGCTCGACGTCTACTTCACGCGCCCCATCGGACTCGCCTTTGCCCTGATGTGGATCAAGCTCGGAGCCACCCCCAATTTCGTCACCATCCTCTCGATGTTTCTCGGCGCAGGCGCCGGCTATTGCTTCTATCACACGGAGCTGTGGTGGAACGTCTGTGGCGTGGTGCTCCTGATGCTGGCCAACTTCTGCGACTCCACTGACGGCCAGATGGCCCGTCTGACCAACCATAAGACCCTCGTGGGCCGCATGCTCGACGGCTTCGCCAGCGACGTCTGGTTCTTCTTCTGCTATCTGGCCATCGCCCTGCGCATGTGGCATCAGCCCATCCCCTTCACCGACTTCAACTGGGGCATCTGGGGCTTCCTCCTCTGCGCCTATGCCGGCTTCTACTGGCACGCCCATCAGTGTCAGCTGGCCGACTATTATCGCCAGATCCACCTCTACTTCATCAAGGGCGAGGAGGGCAGCGAGCTGGCCAGCTACGAGGCCGAGGTGCGTCTGCTCGACCGCATCCCCAAGCACAAGGTCGGTCCGCTGATGGTGGCCGACAAGGGCCACTTCTGGGAGCACGTCTTCCATTACTTCTACTCCGGCTGGTGCAAGAAGCAGGAGGAGGCCACGCCCGAGTTCCAGCGCTTCTTCCGCAAGGTGAAGGCCCGCTATCCCAGTGCTGCCGACATGCCCCAGTCGTTCCGCGAGGCCTTCCGCCAGAAGAGCCTGCCCCTGATGTGGATGACCAATGTGCTGACCCATAACACGCGCGCCACGATGCTCTTCATCGGCTGTCTCATCAACCAGCCGTGGATCTATCCTCTCTTCGAGATCACCGTCCTCGCCGCTCTCTACTACTACATGAAGCATCGCCACGAATCAATGTGCAAGCAGTTCAATGTCTAAGACCAAGGCCGTCCTCCTGCTCCTCATGATCCTGGGCCTCGCCGTCGGCGCTAAGGCCCAGACCCTCTCTGGCCATATCCTTGATGCCCAGACAGGCGACACCATCCCCTTCGCCTCCTGCATCTACCGCGGCCATGGCGTCGCCGTGGCCAGCGACATCAACGGCCACTTCACCATCGCCCGTCATCAGGGGTGGCCCCTGACGTTCAGCGCCGTCGGCTATCAGCAGCAGACCATCATCGTCGACAACAAGACGTCGGCCTACATGCGCATCCGCCTGCGCCCTGACAACAAGATGCTCAAGGAGGTGACCGTCAAGTCCAAGCGTCAGCGCTACAGCCGCAAGAACAACCCCGCCGTCGAGCTCATGCGCAAGGTCGTCGCCGCCAAGAAGCGCACCGACCTCTCCAACCACGACTTCTATCAGTACACCAAATACCAGAAGCTGACCCTCGCCCTCAACGACATCACCCCCGCGATGCTCGACTCGGGCCGACTCGCCAAGAAGCAGTGGCTCCTCAACCAGATCGAGGCCTGCAGCTACAACAACAAGCTCATCCTGCCCGTCTCCGTCGACGAGCAGGTCTCACAGAAGATCTACCGCCGTCAGCCCCACGACGAGAAGACCATCGTCAAGGGCGTCAGCAACACAGGCATCAACGAGCTCATCCAGACGGGCGACATCCTCACCACCGCCATGCACGACATCTTCACCGATGTCAACATCTACGACGACCAGATCCGCCTCCTCCAGTATCCCTTCACCTCGCCCATCGGCGACGATGCCATCGCCTTCTATCGCTACTACATCGAGGACACCATCTACGTCGACCACGACCTCTGCTTCCACCTCACCTTCCTGCCCAACAACCAGCAGGACTTCGGCTTCCGCGGCCAGCTCTACATCCTCGCCGACTCCAGCTATCAGGTGAAGCGCTGCGAGATGACCATCCCCAAGCGCTCCGACGTCAACTTCGTCGAGAACATGAAGGTCACCCAGGAGTTCCAGCGCCTGCCCAACGGCGAGTGGGTCCTCTCCGTCGACGACATGTTCACCGAGCTCAAGGTGGCCAACTTCCTCCAGGAATTCGCCGTCATCCGCAACACCCGCCTCACCGACTACGCCTTCGACGAGCTGCCCCGCCAGCTCTTCAAGGGCAAGAAGAAAGAGGTCAAGGACGTCAACGCCATGATGCAGGGCGACGACTTCTGGGCCCGCTATCGTCAGGTGGAGCTGACCAAGAGCGAGAGCTCCATGGACGCCTTCGTCCACGGCCTCGAGCAGATGAAAGGCTTCAAGTACCTCATCTTCGGCCTCAAGGCCTTCATCGAGAACTTCGTCGAGACAGGCAAGCCCTCCAAGGTCGACATCGGCCCCATCAACACCATGGTCAGCCAGAACTTCATCGACGACCTGCGCCTGCGCTTCTCCGCACAGACCACCGCCAACCTCGACTCCAACCTCTTCCTCAGCGGCTACATCGCCCGAGGCATCGGCTCCAAGAAGACCTACTACCGCGGCGACATCACCTGGTCGTTCAACAAGAAGGAATACCTGCCCCGCGAGTTCCCCAAGCGCACACTCACACTCTCCTCCAGCTACGACATCGAGTCGCCCTCCGACAAGTTCATGCGCACCGACAAGGACAACGTCTTCACCTCGTTCAAGTGGACCACCGTCGACAAGATGCTCTTCTACAACCGCCAGTCGCTCACCTTCGAGCGCGAGGAAGACTGGGGCTTCCGCACCACCGTCGCCTTCAAGACCGAGGAGAACGAAGGCGCCGGACAGCTCTACTATATCCCCCTGAGCATGAACAGCGACCCGTCCACATGGACTAACTGGAGCCATCCAGCTGCTCCGGGTCAGGTCTCAGTGCCATCACAGAAGATACGCACCACCGAGCTGCGCGCCGAGGTGCGCTTCGCCCCCGGCGAGACCTTCATCAACACCAAGCAGCGCCGACTGCCCATCAACCTCGACTCCCCCGTCTTCACCCTCGGCCACACCATGGGCTTCAAGGGCCTCCTTGGCGGTGATTACAGCTACAACCTCACCCAGCTCAGCATCTACAAGCGCTTCTGGCTCAAGTCGTGGGGCAAGGTCGACTGCCTCGTCAAGGGCGGCATCCAGTGGAACCAGGTGCCCTTCCCCCTGCTCGTCGCCCCCGAGACCAACCTCAGCTACATCCTTCAGGACTACACCTTCATGCTCGTCAACAACATGGAGTTCCTCAACGACCGCTACGCCGCCGCCATCATCTCGTGGGACCTCAACGGCAAGATCTTCAACCGCATCCCCCTGCTCAAGCGCCTCAAGTGGCGTGAGTGGCTCTCCGTACGCTGCTTCTGGGGCCAGCTGACAGACAAGAACAACCCCTACCTGCCTCAGAACGCCGGCAGCGACGTCCTCATGCACTTCCCCGAGGGCTCCTATATCCTCGACAGCAAGCGTCCCTACTGGGAGGTCTCCGCCGGCATCCACAACATCTTCAAGATCATCCACGTCGAGTACGTCCGTCGGCTCAGCTATCTCGACCTCCCCACCGCCCACAAGCAGGGCGTCCGCTTCATGATCCGCATGACGTTCTGACGGCCGCGGCAGAAGCCTGCTCATAAAAAAGAGGGCGTGCACATATTGTGACACACCCTCCTTTTCTTTTCGTATATGACCTATCTATCTCATGCCTACGGTAACACGAGGCGACGCCCAGTGCCGTGGCGATGGCCGACAGGATGGCCATCAGCGTCTGTACGACGAATTTCCAAAGTTACTTGTTCTTCATGGCGAAAATGTTAAAGGTTGAAGGATATTCCCCCTTCCCCTTCAACCTTTTTTTATTCCTTTATCGTTCCGCGTTCATTGTGCGGAGGAAGGCCTCGGCGCGGGTGAGGTCGGCGGGGGTGTCGATGCCGATGGTCTCGACGTCGGTGAGGCCGACGCGGATGCGATAGCCGTGCTGGAGCCATCGGAGCTGCTCGAGGCTCTCGGCCAGCTCGAGGGGGCTCTGCGGGAGACGGGTGATCTCGCGGAGCACCTCGCGCCGGTAGGCGTAGAGGCCGATGTGCTTGAGGTAGGGGAAGGCCTGGAGCCACTCTTGCTGGTCGCGGCCGCGGACGTAGGGGATGGGGGATCGGCTGAAGTAGAGGGCGTAGCCGCGCACGTCGCAGACGATCTTCGGGGAGTTGGGGTTCATGACGGCGTCGATCGACTCGAAGGGCTTTCCGAGGGTGCAGATCTGTGCCTCGGGGTCGTCGAAGAGGGCCTTGACGGTGTCGAGCTGTGAGCGCTGGATGAAGGGCTCGTCGCCCTGGACGTTGATGACGACGTCGGCGTCGGTGCGGATGAGCTGGGCGGCCTCCTCGATGCGGTCGGTGCCGCTGCGATGGTCGGCGCGGGTCATGACGGCGCGGCCGCCGAACTGTCGGACGGCTTGGAGGATGCGCTCGTCGTCGGTGGCGACGTAGGCCTCGTCGAGGGCGCTGCTGACTTGTTCGTAGACTCGCTGGATGACGGTGCGTCCGCCCAGCATGGCGAGGGGCTTGCCCGGAAATCGCGTGGATGCGTAGCGGGCGGGGATAATTCCGATAAACTTCATGGGCGATGATGTGATTTTGGGGCAAAGATACAAATAATTCTTAATTCTTATTCGTTATTCCTTAATTTTTTTGCCTGCCTCCCATTTTTTTTGTACTTTTGGAGTTCAAAAAGCTATGCAACAATGAATATCCGCAGACATATCATATCATTATTACTTATCACAGCCCTGCCATTGGCCGCCAGCGCACAGAAGATTTCGCTGGGATCATGCAACACGAAGGACGGCGGCAGCTACAACGGGGAGATGGCCTCAGGACGGCCCCACGGCAAGGGCAAGACGACATGGAAAAACGGTAACACCTACGAGGGTGAATACGTCAAGGGCCACCGCGAGGGCTACGGCGTCTATCAGTTCAGCGACGGCGAGCGATACGAGGGTCAATGGCTGCTCGACCAGCAGCACGGCCAGGGGACGTATTATTTCCAGAACAATAATAAATATGTGGGGTTGTGGTATCGTGACTACCAGCAGGGCAAGGGCACGATGTACTACTTCAACGGCGACGTGTACAACGGCATGTGGCGCGAGGACAAGCGCGAGGGCAAGGGGCTATACACGTTTGCCAGCGGTGCCTACTACAACGGCGAGTGGAAGCAGGACAAGAAGAGCGGCCAGGGATTCTTCGACTGGGCTGACGGCTCGACCTACGAGGGTCAGTGGCAGAACGACCAGCGCAACGGCAAGGGCACGTTCAAGTATGCCAACGGCGACGTCTACGTGGGTCAGTGGCAGAACGACCGCATGCACGGCAAGGGCATCTATCGCTTCCAGAACGGCGACATCTACGAGGGTGACTACGAGAACGGCATGCGCACGGGCACGGGCATCTTCCGCTATGCCAACGGCGACAAGTACAGCGGGCAGTTCCTCAACGGCGACAAGCACGGCCAGGGCACGCTGGTGTGGAAGAACGGCAACACATACACGGGTCAGTGGCACTACGACCTGCCCAACGGCCACGGCAAGCTGACGACGAAGCAGGGCGACGTGGTGGAGGGTCAGTTCAAGAACGGACAGCCCGAGGGCGAGTGCATCGGCCACATGGCTGACGGCTCGCGGTTCAAGGCGGCCTACAAGGGCGGCCAGCGCCACGGCAAGGCGATAGAGGAGTCGAAGGACGGCCTGCGATTCGAGGGCAGCTATGCCAACGGCAAGCGCGACGGCGACTTCGTGGAGAAGGACCGCAATGGCAACATCACGGCCCAGGGGACGTATGTCAATGGGCACAGGAGGAAGAATTAAGAATTTAGAATTAAGAATTAAGAGTTGTCGCCTTCGGCGATTAAGAATGAAGAATTTAGAGTTAAGAGTTAAGAGTTAAGAGTTGTCGCCTTCGGCGATTAAGAGTTAAGAATGAAGAATTTAGAATTAAGAGTTGTCGCCTTCGGCGATTAAGAGTTAAGAATGAAGAATTTGGAATTTAGAGTTGTCGCCTTCGGCGATTAAGAATTAAGAGTTAAGAATTAAGATTCTTCGCGACCTTCAGCGCTGCATCAGCGGCAAGACTATCGTCTAAACTCCTAAACTCCCAAACTCCTAAACTCCCCAAAAAACTCCTAAACTCCTCCAAAAAACTCCTAAAGATAAATAACAACTAAAAATATAACAGCCATATGATTATCGACACTATTGAGAACCTCGCTAAGTACGAGACCGTCAACCCGCTGTTCAGGCAGGTCGTGGAGTTCATCGCCACACATAAGCTTGAAGAACTGCCTGAGGGCAAGCACCTCATTCAGGGCGCTGACCTCTTCGTCAACATCACCACCGCCAAGGGCAGGACACCCGACGAGGCCGTCATCGAGACGCACCGCCGCATGATCGACATCCAGATCCCGCTGGACGGGCCTGAGACCTACGGCTACACGCCGCTCTGCCGACTGCCTGAGACGCCCTACAACGACGAGAAGGACATCACGAAGTATCCGAACCTGCTGGCCGAGAGCTTCATCGACTGCATGCCGGGCATGTTCGCCATCTTCTTCCCACAGGACGGCCATGCACCCTGCATCTCTGTCATGCCTGAGATCAAGAAAGCGATCTTCAAAGTGAAGAATTATGAGTGAAGAGTGAAGAATTGAATAGTTTATAGTTATGGCAACAAAGAAACAGGAACAGAAGCAGGAACGGAAGCAGCCGCAGCACATAGGCCTCGTGCAGAACGACTCGTGGCTGGAACCCTACGAGGAGGCCATCCGCGGACGCCACGACCACGCGCTGTGGAAGCTGAACCAGCTGACGAACAACGGACGCAGGTCGCTCAGCGACTTCGCCACAGGACACCTCTACTACGGACTGCACAAGCAGACGCGCGGATGGGTCTTCCGCGAGTGGGCGCCCAACGCCACGGACATCTATCTCGTCGGCGACTTCAACAACTGGCAGGAGGACGAGCACTACCGTTGCAAGCGCATCGAGGGCACGGGCAACTGGGTGCTGAAGCTGCGCGAGAAGGACCTGCGCCACGGACAGCTCTACAAGATGCGCGTCCACTGGGACGGCGGCGAGGGTGAGCGCATTCCCGCCTGGTGCCGCCGCGTGGTGCAGGACGAGGAGACGAAGATCTTCTCCGCACAGGTGTGGAACCCCGCCGTGCCCTACGTATGGAAGAAGGCGGGCTTCAAGCCTAAGAAGTCGCCGCTGCTCATCTATGAGTGCCACGTCGGCATGAGCCAGGACGCCGAGAAGGTGGGCACGTACAACGAATTCCGCGAGAACGTGCTGCCGCGCGTGGCCAAGGACGGCTACAACTGCATCCAGGTGATGGCCATCCAGGAGCATCCCTACTACGGGTCGTTCGGATATCACGTCTCGTCGTTCTTCGCCCCCAGCAGCCGCTTCGGCACGCCCGAGGAACTCAAGGCGCTCATCGACGAGGCCCACCGGCTGGGCATCAGCGTGATCATGGACATCGTCCACAGCCACGCCGTGAAGAACGAGGTGGAGGGACTGGGCAACCTGGCCGGCGACCCCTATCAGTTCTTCTGCCGCGGCGACCGCCACGAGCATCCCGCATGGGACTCGCTCTGCTTCGACTACGGCAACGACAGCGTGAAGCACTTCCTGCTCTCCAACTGCAAATACTGGCTCGAGGAGTTCCACTTCGACGGCTTCCGATTCGACGGCGTCACCTCCATGCTCTACTATAGCCACGGACTGGGCGAGGCCTTCGGAGGCTACGGCGACTACTTCAACGGCCATGAGGACGACGAGGCCATCTGCTACCTGTCGCTGGCCAACCTGCTCATCCACGAGGTGAACCCCAACGCGATCACCATCGCCGAGGAGGTCAGCGGCATGCCAGGGCTGGCTGCCAGGTTCGAGGACGGCGGCATGGGCTTCGACTATCGCATGGCGATGAACATCCCCGACTACTGGATCAAGACGATCAAGGAGCTGAAGGACGAGGACTGGAAGCCCAGCTCAATCTTCTGGGAGGTCAAGAACCGCCGTCCGGACGAGAAGACCATCTCGTACTGCGAGAGCCATGACCAGGCACTCGTCGGCGACAAGACCATCATCTTCCGGCTCATCGACGCCGACATGTACTGGCACTTCGCCAAGAAGGACGTCAACGGCGTGGCTGAGCGCGGCATCGCCCTCCACAAGATGATACGCCTCGTCACCCTGGCGGCCATCAACGGCGGCTACCTCAACTTCATGGGCAACGAGTTTGGACATCCCGAATGGATCGACTTCCCGCGCGAGGGCAACGGATGGAGCTACAAGTATGCACGACGCCAGTGGAACCTCGTCGACAACCACGACCTCTGCTATCACTGGCTGGGCGACTTCGACCGCGAGATGCTCAAGGTGGTCAAGACGGTGCGCAACTTCCAGAACAAGCCCGTCGTCGAGATATGGCACAACGACGGCGACCAGGTGCTCGCCTTCATGCGCGGCGACCTCATCTTCGTCTTCAACTTCTCGCCCACGCGCTCCTTCGCCGACTATGGCTTCCTCGTCCCCACGGGCAGCTATGAGGTGGTACTCAACACGGACGCGAAGGTGTTCGGCGGCAACGGACTGGCTGACGACTCCGTCACGCATTTCACCAACTACGACCCCCTCTACGTCAAGGATCACAAGGAGTGGCTCAAACTCTATATCCCTGCGCGGTCGGCCGTCGTCCTGAAAAAGAACTGACACGGGATTCATGCAAGATCACGATCCGCACAAGAAGAATGGCACCATCGCCGTCAGGGCGATGTGTGCCATCATCTTTCTCGCCTTCACTTTCCTCTGGCTCTATGAGTTCCAGGCGGACGTGCTGGCCGTAGGGCAGCATGTGCTCAGCGGCGGACAAACACACTACGACCGCACCGTCGGAGCCGTCATCATCACCCTCGTGCTACAGCTGCTCCAGCTGGGCGTCTACTACGTCACGCGGCTGGCACGGCGCACGCATGCACTGACCTATCTGCCGTCGATGCTGCTGCTGACCATCATGAGCGACGTGCCGCCGACGATCGACCAGCACTTCTCCTTCGGCGCATGGGCATGGATAGTGCCCGTCGTGCTCGTCGTGTGGGCAGTGGCCGTCTGGCTGGCGCGCAACGTGCTGCCCTTCGAGAACGACGACAAGCAGCCGACGGGCATCTTCTCGCAGCGCATGTGGCTCAACCTGCTGCAGATGGTCGCCATGATGCTCGTCGTGGCGCTGGTGGGCAACTCGAATGCCGTGTTCCACTTCACGGCTCATGCTGAGGCGTCGCTGCTGAAGGGCGATGCCGCCGAGGCCCTGAGGGTAGGGGAGCGCTCGCTTGAGACGGACGAGAACCTGACGATGCTGCGCATCTATGCCCTGGGGACGAGAGGCGAGCTGGGCGAACGCCTCTTCTGCTATCCGCTTGTAGGCACCAGCGCAGACATGCTGCCGCTGAAAGGCAGCCGCTCCAGACTGAGGCTCATGCCCAAGGACAGCATCTGGAAGGGGTTCGGCGCAAGGCCTGTCTATAAGATCACGACGGCGCAGTTCCTCCATGCCTTGACCGTCGACAGCGTCGCACATCCGATGGCTGCCGACTATATTCTCTCAGGATTGCTCATCGACCGCCGTCTCGACACGTTCGCCAGGACGCTCCCCGCATACTATCCTGACAGCCTGCCCCTGCCCCGCTTCTATCGCGAGGCGATAGAACTGCATGCGATGCTGCCGAACGATACGCTCGGAGTGCCGCAGCGGGGCACCTACCGCTTCTATTATTATCAGAAGCAGTAGGGCGCATCACGCTCCTTGGCTGTCAGGTAGTGAACATAGGACGAGGCGTATCTCTCCATAGGATACGTCTGGCGGGCAAAGGGCCTTGATGGGATTGATGCCGTTAGCTGTGCCGACGATGGATATGACCTTGTGGATGGCTTGCAGGTGCTCGGGGCTGACGAGGGCCTCGCCACGGATGCGGCCTTCCTGGGCCAGGAGGGCGAGATGGCTGAAGACGGTGCTGATGCTGATGCTGCGCTGCTGGGCTATTTGCTCAGGACGCAACCCTTGGTTCACGAGGCGAAGGGTGACCTCTGTGGTCTTCTCCTTCTTAGGACGCAAAGCGCGACGTAGCTTACCGTCGTCCATGGCGTCGAGCATGGCCATCTGCTTCTCGTGAAGATAGGTGTCGATGGTGAAGCCCTGCTCCGCAATTTTGGTAAAGAGCAACTGTCGGGCGTAGTAGGTCTGGCTCAGGTCGGGCAGCAGGTCGGCCAGCCGGGCTGTCGCCCGCTTGTTGTTGCTTTTTACTTCGGCTGACAGTTGTATGGGCTTGAGGAGAATGGCAGTCAACTGTTCGGCGAAATATGCGGCACTACGCTTGACACGGTCGAGCAGGGCCGTCTGGCGGAGATCCTCGATGGGAGTAGCGTTGATGACTTGTCGCCATCGGGCGGCTGTCTCAGCAAGTTGGCGGAGGGAAGCATAGGCTTGGTTGTGGAGCTGCATGAGTGAGGCGTGACTGCGTAGGAAGTATTCGGCAAAGAGCCGTATCATTTGCTCCTCGGCATTGAGCAGGGGCTGGAGATCAAAAAGTTGCATGAGCATCTGCCGCTCGTATTCTTGCTTCAGGGTGGGCAGCTGGGCAATGCTTTTAGCGGCCTCCGTCTCCTGGTGAATGATATAGTTGTCCACGCGTTGGTCCGTGATGATGGCACGGGCGTCGAGTGGGGAGGCGAGCGAGAGACCTTCGAGTGAACGACATCGGCTGAGAGCCACATAGACTTGTCCTGGGGCGAACGACTGGTTAGCATCGATGATGGCGTGGTCGAAGGTCAGTCCTTGGCTCTTATGGATGGTGATGGCCCAAGCCAGACGGAGGGGCAGCTGGCGGAAGGTGCCCTGTACGTCGGTCTCAATCTCGCGGGTCGTAGGGTTCAGTGTATAGCGTGTGTTCTCCCATTCCAGCGGTTCTACCTCGATGGGCTTCTCGTCGCCTGGACAGACAACGAGAACTTTCTGCTGGTCGGCGTAGGTGACGTGTCCGATACGGCCATTGTAATAGCGGTGTTTGCCCGTTGGGTCGTTCTTGACGAACATCACCTGTGCTCCCACTTTCAGAATGAGCATCTCTGCTGTGGGGTAATTGTATTCGGGGAAGGTGCCGTTGATTTCGGCTTTGTACCAGAAGGGCTTCCCCGTGAGCTGCTGCAGCGCCGTCTCGTTGTAGAAGTTGGCCAGCTGGTTGTGTGTTGTCAGCCGAATGGCATCGGGGCTCGGGGTGGCCTGCACACGGCTGTTCAGGGCGTCAAGGTCGGCCTGTGTGACGTGGCTGGTGCGGATGTCGTTAAGGATGTTGAGGAAACGGTCGTCCTGCTGGCGGTAGACTCTTGTCAGCTGTATGGTGACGTAGTCGGTCTGTGACAGGGCACGTGAGCCGAAGAAGTAGGGCGTGTCATAATATGGCTTCAGCAGACGCTCGTCCTCGGGAGTGACGACGGGCGTCAGCTGGGCCAGGTCGCCGATCATGAGCATCTGCACGCCGCCAAAAGGCTGCTGGTGGTCGCGATAGCGGCGCAGCACGGCGTCGATGGCGTCGAGCAGATCGGCCCGCACCATCGAGATCTCGTCGATGATGAGCAGGTCGAGCGAGGCGATGATCTTGCGCTTCTGCTTGCTGAAGTCGAACTTGTCTTTGATGTGTGAGCCCGGGACGTAGGGGGAGAAGGGCAGCTGAAAGAAAGAATGTATGGTGACGCCGCCCGCATTGATGGCGGCTACGCCAGTAGGTGCGACGACGACGGAGCGCTTACGTGAGCGCTCGACGACGGTCTTCAGGAAGGTGGTCTTGCCCGTGCCGGCCTTTCCTGTCAGAAAGATGCTGCGTCCGGTGTTCTCGACAAAGTCCCAGGCCGTACGCAGCTCGGAGTTTTGCTCTTTCATCATTTTTGTCTTTTTCTCAGGTGATGTCGGGTTCCCATAAGTGTTGTCGCATGTCCACATGACCATTGGGCAGGAAATGAATGCCCTCAGCCTCAAGCAGCGGGCGCTGTCGGCTCCAGCCGGGGGCGGTGCGCCCTTCCTTGTTGACGACGCGATGGCAGGGCAGGTGCTCTGACTCGGGGCTGTAGCGCAGCGTGCGGCCTACCATGCGTGAGTGGCTGGGCCATCCTGCAAGGGCTGCGATAATGCCGTAGGTGGTCACCCTGCCTGGTGGAATCTGGCTGACGAGCCAGAGAACGTCGTCGCGGAACTGGCGGCTCTGCTCAGACGTCATGCGGTCGGGATAGTCTTTCGGCAGCATGCGGATGTATGTCCTTCACTCGTAGTGGCGGATGCGGACGTCGATGCCGTCGGCCTTCAGCTGGGCAGGCAGTGAACTGACGTCGGTGTCGCCATAGTGGTAGGGGAAGAGCACGCGGGGCTTCACCATGCGGGCAGCGCGGATGAGCTGGTCGGTGGTCATCGTGAAGGGCTGGTTGCAGGGCAGGAAGGCAATGTCGATATGGCCAAGGTCGCTCATCTCGGGAATGTCTTCAGTGTCGCCTGCAATGTAGATACGCAAGCCGTCGAGGTTGAGGATGTAGCCATTGTCGCGCCCCTTGGGGTGGAACTGGAGGTGCCCCTCGGTGGTGTTGTATGCCGGCACAGCCTCCACCGTCAGCAGACTGTCCAGGTCGAGACGGTCGCCATTTGACATGACGTCGCCACGTCCCAGCATCTCAGCGCATCGGCTGTTGGTGATGAGTTGCGTGGTATTATTGGTCAGCTGGTTGATGGCTCTTTCGTCGAAGTGGTCGCGATGCTCGTGGGTGACGAAGATGTAGTCGGCCTTTGGCATGGCTGAATAATCCACGACACGGCCGCCAAGCTCTTTGACGGGGTCGACTTCAATCTCCTTGCCATCAAAGACGATGCGGATGCTGGCATGCAAAAGAGCATAGAACTTGACGGAGAGACCACTCTGGGTGGTGAATACGTCGACTTCTGTCTTCGTGGTGGGCATCTGGTGGTCTTCCCATGCCAGGATGCCGCCAGAGAGGTTTGTCACGCTGAAGCCTTCAGAGGCAAGCTGGTTGGCAGCATTGGCCGAACGGCGCCCACTACGGCAATAGACCGCCACGGGACGTGCTTTGCTAAGCTGGGCGGATGCTGCAGCGATGAAGTCGTCGCTCTTGACGTCAACATTGGCCGCGCCATCGATGTGCCCCTCGGCATATTCCTGGGCAGTTCGCACATCGATGAGCTGCACGTCGACATCGCTGATGAACTGGGCGAAGGCGTCGACATCGGCATTAACGAAAGCCTGCTGGCTGCATGCTGAGTTGAGGCCCAGCATGGCCAGCAGGAAAGTCATCAGTTTCTTCATGAAAAAAAGTAACGTTACAGTTATTCTGCTTCGGGCTCAGCGGCGCGGAAGCTGCAGAGGTCGTCGGGCGTGAAGGCCTTGATATAGGCAGCCTTGCCAATGACGTCCTCCTCAGCCATTCTCACGTAGACCTGAGCGCTCTTTGCGAAGAGCTCGGGGGCCTTGGCAGCGTCGCGGATGATGAGAAGCGACATCACCAGCTCGCAGGTCATGTCGTAGAGACGGCGGGCCAGGAAGTCGAAGGCGTCCTGCGAGTCGAGGCTCTTGGCATAGTTCAGGGCATCCTCGTAGACGGGGATGAGCTTCTCGACGCGGGCCTTTAACCCAGCGACGGAATCGCTGGGCACAATGGAGGCAGCCATGTCCTTGATGTTCTGGAGCATCGTGCCGTTGGAGATGTAGCGGATAGCGGCTACGACCTGCAGCTGGGTGGTTCCCTCGTAGATGGAGAAGATACGGGCGTCGCGATAGAGGCGCTGGCTCTTGTATTCCATGATGAAGCCCGAGCCGCCGTGAATCGAGATGGCGTCGTAGGCGTTCTGGTTGGCATATTCAGAGTTCATGCCCTTTGCCAGCGGCGTGAAGGCGTCGGCCAGGCGCTGATACTTCTTCATCTCCTGCTTCTCCTCAGGCGTCAGCTTGCGGTCGCGCTCGATGTCCTCGAGGCATTTGTAGATGTCGACGTAGCAGGCCGTCTGATAGAGCAGCGAGCGACCAGCGTCGAGCTTGGCCTTCATGCGCGAGAGCATATCGTAGACGGCAGGGAACTCGATAATCTTCTGGCCGAACTGCTGACGCTCCTTGGCGTAGGCCAGACCCTCGTTGTAGGCCTCCTGCGAGAGACCGACAGACTGGGCGGCGATGCCCAGGCGGGCGCCGTTCATCAGGGCCATCACATACTTGATGAGACCCATGCGGGTCGAGCCGCAAAGTTCAGCCTTGGCGTTCTTATAGGTCAGCTCGCAGGTGGGCGAGCCGTGTATGCCGAGCTTATGCTCGATGTGGCGCACGTCGACGCCGCCCTGGCGCTTGTCGTAGATGAACATCGAAAGGCCGCGGCCGTCCTTCGTGCCTTCCTCTGAGCGGGCCAGCACGAGGTGGATGTCGGAGTCGCCGTTGGTGATAAAGCGCTTCACGCCGTTCAGGCGCCAGCACTGCTCCTTCTCGTCGAAGGTGGCCTTCAGCATGACGCGCTGCAGGTCAGAGCCGGCATCAGGCTCGGTGAGGTCCATCGACATGCCTTCGCCAGCACAGACACGGGGAATGTACTTCTGGCGCTGCTCCTCAGAGCCGAACTCATAGAGCGTGTCGATGCAGCTCTGAAGGCTCCAGATGTTCTGGAAGCCGGCATCGGCGGCAGCGATGAGCTCACTCAGCATGGAGAACACAGCGTTAGGCAGGTTCAGGCCGCCGTAGCGACGGGGCATGGAGACGCCCCAGAGGCCAGCCTTTCGGGTGGCGTCGAGGTTCTCGAAGGTCTTCGAGGCGTAGATCATGCGTCCGTTCTCTAGGTGCGGACCTTCCAGGTCGACACTCTCCGAGTTCGGGGCGATGATGTTGGCAGCCACGTCGCCCGTGATGTCGAGAATCTGCTTGTAGTTCTCGATGGCATCGCCCAAGTCAACGGGGGCATAGTCGTATTCTTTCGCATCAGCGAAGCCCTTCTCTTTCAGCTCGACGATACGAGCCATCAGGGGGTGGTTCAAGTAGAACCCGATCTCAGGATGATCGCTATAATAGTTAGCCATGTTTATTTGCTATTTTGTTTATAATACTTAATGAGCTTGGGAACCACTTCCTCCACCGTTCCGTTGATGACATAGTCGGCAATGCGGTTGATGGGTGCATCGGGATCGTTGTTGATGCTGATGATGATGCCCGAGTCCTGCATACCGGCGATATGCTGAATCTGACCAGAGATGCCGCAGGCGATGTAGACCTTCGGATGAACGGTGACACCCGTCTGACCAATCTGACGGTCGTGGTCGAGCCAGCCTGCATCGACGGCGGCGCGGCTTCCGCCTACTTCACCATGAAGCACCTTAGCCAGCTGGAAGAGCATGTCGAAGTTCTCCTTGCAGCCCATGCCGTAGCCACCTGCCACGACGATGGGAGCACCCTTCAGGTTGTGCTTGGCAGCCTGCACCTCGTGGGTGAGCACCTTCACGACATAAGCCTCGGGGCTGACGTACTTGGAGACTTGTGGGTAAACCACAAGTCCGCGGGCGTCGCCCTCGTAGAGCGCCTTCTGCATGACGCCCGAGCGGACGGTGGCCATCTGGGGACGATGGTCGGGATTGACAATCGTGGCCACGATGTTGCCACCAAAAGCGGGACGAATCTGATAGAGCAGCTGGTCGTAGTGCTTGCCGCTCTTGGCGTCGTCATACGGGCCAATCTCCAGCTCCGTGCAGTCAGCGGTGAGGCCAGAGGTCAGCGAAGAGCTGACGCGGGGGCCGAGGTCGCGACCAATCACCGTAGCGCCCATGAGGCAAATCTGCGGCTGCTCCTCCTTGAAGAGGTTGACGAGGATGTCCGTGTGGGGAGCCGAAGTATAGGGGAAGAGCCCTTCGCCATCGAAGACGAAAAGCTTGTCGACGCCGTAAGGCAGGATCTGATCCTCCACCTTGTCCTTGATGCCCGTACCGGCCACCACGGCGTGGAGCTCTACGCCCAGTTCATTGGCGAGCTTGCGACCCTTGGTCAGCAGCTCCTGAGATACTTCCTGTACCTGCGTACCTTCTATCTCAACATAAACAAATACATTATTCATATCTCGTTATCCAATAATCTTTTCGTCTAACAATTCCTTGATCATTCCCTCGATGTCAGCATCGCTGGCGCTGAGCGTCTTCGATTCCTTGGCCTGGAACACGATGTTCTTGATAGCCTTCACCTTGGTGGGCGAGCCGGCCAGACCACACTGAGAGGCATCGCCGTCGACATCGGCCACCGACCACTGGTTGAGCGTCAGATAAGGACGCTCCTCGTAGAGATGGTCGTAAGGTGTGCCTTCGGCAGGACGCTCCATGGGACAGGTGGCACGCTTGTACTTCATCACCAGCTTCGCATTCTGCGGGCGGCAGGGAGCTGCGCTTCCATTTACTGTGATGACAACGGGCAGGGGAGCCTCAACCGTCTCCACGCCGCCGTCGATGACGCGCTTAATAACGGCAATGCCGTCCTTCACCGAACATACTTCCTCAGCATAGGTCACCTGGTTGAGACCCAGCTTCTGGGCCACCTGCGGGCCCACCTGGGCCGTGTCGCCGTCGATGGCCTGACGGCCGCCAATGACGATGTCGACGTTGCCGATCTTCTTGATGGCCGTGGCCAGTGCATACGATGTGGCCAGCGTGTCGGCTCCAGCAAAGAGACGGTCAGTGAGCAGCCAGCCTGTGTCGGCTCCGCGATAAAGTCCCTGACGGATGATTTCTCCTGCACGTGGAGGGCCCATCGTGAGGATTCCTACTGTAGAACCCGGATTCTGCTCCTTCAGTCGGAGGGCTTGCTCCAGGGCGTTCAAATCTTCGGGGTTGAAGATGGCGGGCAGGGCGGCGCGGTTGACGGTGCCTTCGGCAGTCATGGCGTCCTTGCCCACGTTACGGGTGTCTGGCACTTGCTTGGCCAGAACAACAATCTTTAATGCCATATAATATAATAATGTATATAATGTTTGCTTTGCAAATGCGCTGCAAAGGTACGGCTTTTTGTCCGAAAACCAAAACAAAAAGGCGGAAAAGTGCACAAACGGCTATCCGATGTGCACACTTTTTTGGAAATGTGCAACAAAACATTCGTTTATTCCCTCCTTTCCGTCCCTTTTATCAAAGGACCGCTTTGACGACCTCAAAGTAGCGCTTCTCTTGCCTCAAAGTACCGCTTTGACGACCTCGAAGCGGTCCTTTGTTTTTGGGGACGGACATACAAGAAATTGGTGGGCGATAAATTTGTTTTATTGGCAGAAAAGTTGTAACTTTGCACTCGCAACTATTAAAACAAACAAAAACATGATGACGAAGAGCAGAATATGCATCCTGGCAGCATGCCTCATGCTGGCAGGAGGAGTGAGCGGCCAGGTGTTCGACAACCTGCCCGATCCGATTGAAGATGTGAACAAGGTGGTCGACAACACACCAGACTCGATAGCCAAAGCCCTGATGTCGCGCCCCAAGCCTGGCAGCACGCGGCGCGGCGCTAATCCTGTGCTGTTTCTCATTGGCAACTCCACGATGCGCAACGGCACCCGTGGGGATGGATCCAATGGCCAATGGGGATGGGGATACTATGCAAATAAATACTTTAATGAGGATAAGATAACGGTTGAGAACCAGGCACTTGGCGGAATGTCGACGCGTACGTTCTATACGGATCTGTGGCCAGCCGTCCGCCAGGCATTGAAGCCGGGCGACTGGGTCATCGTCTCCATCGGCCATAACGACGGCGGCGAGTTCTTCGACCAGCGACGTGCACGTGCCGTCATCCCTGGCGTCGACCCTGATACGTGCTACGTGGGATTCAACCAGCGCACCCAGCAGCAGGACACCGTCTACAGCTATGGCAACTATCTGCGCAGATATGTTTCTGAGATTCGTGCCGCTGGCGCCAATCCTATCCTCATGTCGCTCACCCCTCGTGATGCCTATGACGACAAGGGACGGATCGTGCGCAAGCCGCAGACGGAATGGGCCGCCTACGTGGCTGCCATAGAGGGTGTCCCCTTTGTCGACCTGAACGAAATCTCAGGCGCGAAGCTCGACTCGTATAGCCACTGGAAAGAGCAGTATCACTTCATGGGCGACAAGATCCATACCTCGAAATTCGGAGCCGAGATGAACGCCCAAAGCGCTGCTGAAGGCATCTGGCAGAGCAGGAATCCGCTGCTGAAGCCCCTGCAGGCCATGATGCGCAACATGCCCGCCGATCATTACGACGTGAAGCGCGAGGCTGGCAAGCCCGTCGTCTTCTTTACAGGCGACTCCACAGTCAAGAACGCCGACAAGGACGACGACGGCATGTGGGGATGGGCTTCGCAGGCACAGACCGTCTTCGACGAATCGAAGATTACGCTGGTCAATGCCGCACGTGCCGGCCGTTCTACGCGTACGTTCATTAAGGAAGGACTCTGGGACAAGGTCTACAACTCGCTGCAGCCTGGCGATTTTGTCACGATCCAGTTTGGCCATAACGACATCTGTCCCATTACTGACAAGAAGGCACGTGGCGTCATTCCTGGCACGAAGGACACCCTCCATGTCTATCATCTCGACAACGACACCTATGAGGTGGTTTATTCCTTCGGATGGTACCTCAGGAAGATGATCGACGACGTGCGCGAGAAAGGGGCTACGCCCATACTTGTCTCGCTGACCCCGCGCAACGAATGGCCGGAAGGACGTATCGAACGACGCGACGACAGCTACGGCAAGTGGTATCGCGAGGTGGTCGGACAGACGGGCGTGGAATTTGTCGACATGCACAATATCAGCGCCGACTTCCTCGACAAGAAGTTCGCCGTAAAGAAACTGCCCGAGGATAAAGAGAAGGCTAAGGCCAAGGTGGCGGAAATCAAGGAGAAGGCTGGCAAGTACTTCAAGAAGGATCATACGCACGCATCGAAAAAAGGCGCTCAGATGAACGCCCAGTCGATGGCCAAGGGACTGCGCCAGAACGGCTCCGAACTAGCCAAATATCTGAAGAAATAGACATCATGTTGCCCAACTGTTTGCTTGTTTCATAAAAAAGTTGTAACTTTGCAGGCGAATTATGATAGACAGGGCAACAGTCGACAGGATTATCGACGCGGCAAAGATCGTCGACGTCGTAGGTGAGTTCGTGACGCTGAAGAAGGCGGGCGTGAACTATAAAGGCTTGTGCCCGTTCCACGACGACCGCAATCCGTCGTTCATGGTGTCGCCGACGAAGAACATCTGCCACTGTTTCGTGTGCGGCAAGGGTGGTACGCCGGCTAAGTTCCTCATGGAGCACGAGCAGATCACGTATCCAGAGGCCCTGCGCTGGCTGGCCAGGAAATACAACATAGAAATTGTCGAGAAGGAACTGACCGACGAGGAGCGCGCCCAGCAGAGCGAGCGCGAATCGATGTTCGTCGTCAACGAGTGGGCCCGCGACTGGTTTCACGACACGCTGAAGAATTCGCCTGACGGCATCGCCATTGGCAAGCAATACTTCCGCAGTCGTGGCATCCGTGATGACATCATCGAGAAGTTTCAGCTTGGCTATGCACCACAGCGGCGCGACGCCTTGTGCTCGGCTGCCATCGCGAAAGGCTATAAGAAAGAGTTTCTCCTGAAGACTGGCCTCTGCATCGAGAATGAGAAGGGCGTCTACGACCGATATTCTGGGCGTGCCATCTTCCCGTGGCTCAACGTCTCTGGCAAGGTGGTCGCTTTCGGCGGGCGCGTGCTTGACTCAAGAACGAAGGGCGTCGCGCAGAAGTATGTCAATTCGCCCGACTCCGACATCTATCATAAGGAACGCGAGCTCTATGGCATCTATCAAGCCAAGAAGGCTATTGTCAAGGAAGACCGTGTCTTCATGGTCGAGGGCTACACTGACGTCATAGCGATGCATCAGGCAGGCGTGGAGAACGTGGTGGCCAACAGCGGCACGGCCCTCTCCGTCTATCAGATCCGCCTGCTACATCGTTTCACTAACAATATCACGCTGCTCTACGACGGCGATGAGGCTGGCATCCACGCCGCCATGCGTGGTACGGACATGCTGCTCGAGGAGGGGATGAACATCAAGGTGCTGCTCCTGCCTGACGGCGACGATCCGGATAGCTTCGCCCGCAAGCATTCGACGGAAGAGCTGAAACGCTATATTGACGAACACCAGACGGACTTTATCACGTTCAAGAGCCGCCTGACGGTCGAGAACGTCTCTGACCCCGTGAAGCGCTCGGAAGGCATCGGGGGCATTGTCAAGAGTATCTCAGTCATCCCGGACCAGATCCTACGCTCCACCTATATCAGCGAGTTCTCGCGTCGCATCGGCATGAAGGAGCAGACCCTCATCGCCGAGATGAACAAATATATCCGACGAAGTTTAGAGGAAAAAGAAAAGGAACGCGAGCGCGAACAGCGGCGGCAGCAGCAACCCGCCACGGCAGCAGCAACATTGCCGCCGCAGACTGCCGCCACGGACGTGCCGCCCGTATACATCCCTGGCGAAGGCTTTGCCGAGCCGCAAGCGATGACTCCCCCTCCGACGGAGGAACCGCTGGCACTGCATACGCCACAGGAGCAAGCTTCGAAGGTGGAACTGCTGCTCGTCCGCGAGGTGGTCAGGCATGGCGAGGAGATCATCTTCGACAACGTCGAGACGGAGGATGGAGGCACGGTTACGCTTAACGTGGCCCAATACATCGACTTCGATCTCAGCCAGGACGGTCTTCAGCTGACCTTGCCCGTCTACAGACAGATCCTGCAAGAGGCCGTAGCCCATAGCGGAGAGCCCGATTTCAAAGCAGAGGCCTACTTCTGCGGTCATCCTGACCTGGAGGTCAGCCAGTTGGCAACGAGTCTTACCATCGACCGCCATCAGCTTGGCCGACGCTTTGTCGTGGAGGAGCGCGAAGGTTCGCTCTGCCATCGGGTGCGCCATCTGATGATGGACTTCCGCCTTGATCTCATGGAGGCTCGTCTGCGCAGCATCCAGCAGGAGTTGCGGACAGCGGGCGGCGACATGAAACGTATGATGCAATTATTACAAGAACATAAGGATACCAAAGAGATTCGCGATGCATTGGCACGTCAGCTGGGCAGCGATCTCGTTGTTTAAAACGAAAGATGTTATGTATTATATCAGTAAAAGAATCGAAGTATCGGCCAGTCATCGTCTGGAGTTGGATTACGACAGCAAGTGCAGTCAGCTGCATGGTCATAACTGGATCATCACGATCTACTGCAAGGCAGAAAAGCTGAATCAGAACGGCATGGTTGTCGACTTTACGGAAGTGAAGCGCAGGATCAAGCGTCCGCTCGACCATCAGAACCTGAACGACGTGCTGCCTTTCAATCCCACGGCCGAAAACATCGCCCGCTGGTGTGTAGAGCAGATTCCGCAGTGCTATAAGGCCACCGTTCAGGAGAGCGAGGGCAACATGGCTTGCTATGAGGAAGATTGAGGATCAGGAATCAAGGAATAAAAGCCTTTTGGAGGATGTTGCGAGTCAATGACATATTCTATTCCCTGCAGGGCGAAGGGCACAACGTAGGACGTGCGGCGGTGTTCATCCGATTCGCCGGATGCAACCTGCGATGTCCGTTCTGCGACACAGAGTTCGAATCCTTCCGAGATATGACTGCCGACGAAATCATTGAGGCCATTGCGCCCTTTGAGAGCCGGTTTGTCGTTCTCACAGGCGGCGAACCGACCCTTCAGGTGGACGAGGCTTTTGTTGACCTGCTCCATACTCATGGCTACGAGGTGGCTATGGAGAGCAATGGGACCATCCCTGCTCCGCGAAACCTCGACTGGCTGACCGTCTCGCCGAAACGCCCTCTCAAAGAAGGGTGGGGAAGTGAGATGAAGCATCCTGACGAAATAAAGATCGTGTTCACCTCGGCCGAAGACGTCGAGACGATTTATGGCTCTCTTACGCCTACAAGGCTGGGAGCTTCGCTCTACCTTCAGCCTTGCGACACAGGCGATGCTGAACGCAACCGCAGCATCGTGGCAGCCTGTGTTGACTACATCAAGCGTCACCCCGAGTGGCGTCTCTCGCTACAGACACATAAGCTGATAGGAATAGAATGAGCTTGCAGGGACTGTTATTCATTCTGTATCAGATGGTGGTCATTGGGGCTGTCATCCATGTGCTGATGGATAATCGCCAGCCTGCCAAGACGATGGCTTGGGCACTCGTCATCTACTTCGTGCCCCTCATCGGCATCATTGCCTACATCTTTTTCGGAGTGAACACACGCAAGGAACGCATGGTGAGCCGCCGCTCGATGGACGCACTGACAAAGCGCTCGATGCTCGGCTTTGTCGAACAGCGCGACCTTATCTTGCCTGACGCCCAGAAACCCCTCATCGACCTGTTTGTCAATGAGAGCTTTTCTCTCCCGTTCAGCGGCAGCGACGTCCAGGTCCAGACAAGTGGCTACGAATTCTTTCCGTCGCTTGTTCGCGATATTGCCAGTGCCACCAGTCATATACATATAGACATATATATATTCGAGGACGACGCGCTTGGACGGCTCATAGCTGATGCACTTGTGGCTAAGTCGCGTCAAGGTGTAGAAGTGCGTATCGTATACGATGACGTAGGATGCTGGAATGTGCCTGCCCGATTCTTTGAACGCATGCGGCGCGAAGGTATTGAGGTAGAGCCCTTCATGCCTGTCCGCTTCCCCTCTTTTGCCCGCCGGGCCAACTATCGCAACCATCGCAAGATCTTTATCATCGACGGACGGGTCGGCTATGTCGGGGGAATGAACATTGCCGTGCGCTATGTGAAGGATGGCTGGCGCGACACAATGTTGCGTATTGAGGGTAGGGGAGTCTATGCCCTTCAGCGCGCTTTTCTCATTGACTGGTACTTTGTCGACACGTCGCTGCTCAGCGAGGCCAAGTATTATCCTCCCTCACTCACGAAAGCTCCTCACGCGAAGGATTCGCTCCTTCAGGTCGTCACGAGCAGCCCTACTGCTGAAGAGGCTGAAATCATGCAGGGCTATGTGCGCATCATTCTGGCCGCTCGTCGCTATGTCTATATCGAGACTCCCTATTTCCTGCCGACAGAAATAGTATTCTATGCTTTGAAGACGGCTTCTCTCTCGGGTGTGGATGTGAGGGTGATGGTACCTATGCGCAGTGATGCCCGTTTCACGGAGTGGGCCAGCCGCAGCTTCTTGCGTCGTGCTGTCGAGGCGGGCGTGCAGGTCCTGCTTTACAAACCAGGTTTTCTCCACTCGAAGATGCTTGTTAGCGATGATGTGGTGTCTTCGTGTGGTTCTACGAACGTTGACTTCCGTTCATTTGAAAACAATTTTGAGGCTAATGCCTTTGTCTACGGCAATTCAACAGCGCAAAGGCTTCGCGATGTCTTTCTTGATGATGAGCGTCATTGCGTGCCGCTCACGTCGATGGCGGAACTGATGCGTCCCCGCTTCCTGACACGACTTGTCGAGTCGTTTGCCCGTTTGTTCTCGCCGTTGCTTTAACGGCGGAAGATCGTGAAGTTCACGCTGCCATATTCGCGGTGGTCAATGAAGTTCGGATGATCAGTGAATGAATGGTTTGAGCCGTGCTCAAAGACGAAGATGCCCCCCGGCTTAAGCAAATCCTTCGAGAAAATGAGATCAGGGATTGATGGCAGTTGTTCAAGGGCGTAAGGGGGGTCGGCAAAGATAAAGTCAAACTGCTGATGGCAGCTCTTGACGAATCGGAAAACGTCGCCGCGGATGGGGATGGCAACTGATGAGTGCTGGTCGCCCAATAGTTTCCTGAGGCATTCCTGAATGAAATGGTGGTGGTCGCGGTCAAACTCTACACTGACAACCTGACTGCATCCTCTGGAGAGGAGCTCGAGCGTGATGCTGCCTGTGCCGGCAAAGAGGTCGAGTGCCGTAGCGTTTTCAAAATCAATGTATTGTGCCAGAACGTTGAAGATGTTCTCCTTGGCAAAGTCGGTTGTAGGACGTGCTTTGAACGTGCGCGGTATATCGAACCGTCTTCCTTTGTATTTACCTGTAATGATTCTCATCGTCCTATGAGGAAAAGTGTTTGCAGATCGTAGGGCATGCCGTTAGGCAGCCTGACGGCCGACTGCTGGAAGTCGGCTTGCGGATTGACAATGAAGACACGTTGAAGATAACGACGGAGCTGTGCCGTGAGCCATTCCTGATCGGGTATGCTACCAGCCAGATGAAGCTCGTCATCGGCAACACTGAGCTGTAGCTGCTTCCATACATAAAGTAAGAAGTATAGCGCATCATGACTTCGCCCCGCTTCATACGAGTTGAAGAACTTGAAACGGTTCTGTTGAAAGCAAAAGACGTCGAGTCGGCGTTCGTGGAAATAGCCGAAGAGCTTGCGTGAGGCACCTGTGTAACTGCGCTGATGCAGATGCCTCCAAACGGGGCTGGCTGCTGCGACGACCTGCACGTCGCTGAAGTGATCGTCGACGACGAGCCTGAGGTCGCGATTGATAGCAAAGAGAGCCACGCAGTTGAGGTCGGGCACAACGTTGAAGCACGTGACGTCCTGAGCCGTCTGCGGGAAGGCGTGGTGAAGCATGTCGTCCATCGTCTGTTCACTGAAAAGGTCGACGGGCACGAGCAGCACGTCGGCATCGAGCATCAGGCGGACACGGGGTGGGGCCTGCAGCAACAGGTCGCTTGTCTTGAAAGCTTCGCGCAGATTGGCTGCGATACTCACTCCGCTCTTCACCACATAGGGCTCGTAGACAATGCTTTGCTGGCCTTCATTGCTGCTGTATGCCGCGAATGCCATGGCTCCCCGTCCGATGCGCAGGGTCAGCCGTTGCTTGGTGTTACTTTTGGCTTGCATGTTCTGTCATGTTGTGGCTGCTTTGCGCCTCGTTGGCGATGCTTCCGGCACATATTGCCACGAGGGCCGATGCCAGAAGCAGGAGCAGCATGTTGATATAAAGATCTGAGCGTCTCATCATACGTTGTCTCACTTCCGAGCTGCAAAGTTACGACTTTTTTGAGGAGTTTTGGGCTATAGTGGAGTTAAAGGGAGTTAAAGTCGCAAAGTTTTTTCGTAAATTGACTATCTTTGCATGCATGTTATGTTCAGATCTGGTTTATCGCATTCGTGAAGCTTTTGCCCCAAAGATTCCCAGCAGCGAGCAGCTGAAGGCAGCCGAGGTGTTTGCACAATTCATGATGGACCGCACGTCCGACCGCACGGTGATGGTGCTCCGAGGCTCCGCCGGCACGGGCAAGACGACGCTCGCAGCAGCTCTTGTCAAGGCTTTGGGAACGTTGGGGCAGAAACTTATGCTGCTGGCTCCGACGGGGCGAGCTGCCAAGGTCTTCTCTCTCTATGCTGGTCGACCTGCATTCACGATCCATCGTCGCATCTATCGCCAGCAGACGGCTGCCGACCTGTCGGCCTTTCGGCTGAACGACAATCTCCATACCGATACTCTCTTCATCGTCGACGAGGCCTCGATGGTCTCGCATGCTGCCCTGAACGAAATGTTTGGTTCGGGCGATGTGCTCTCTGATCTTATCAGCTACGTCTATCAGGGGCAGCGTTGTCGCCTTCTGCTCATCGGCGATGCTGCCCAGTTGCCGCCTGTTGGCGAGCAGGAGTCGCCAGCGTTGATGGGCAGTGTGCTCCGTAGTTACGGACTGACGGTCTATGAGGCCGACGTCAGTGAGGTGCTCCGTCAGAGCCGTGAGTCGGGCATCCTCTATAATGCGACGATGGTCAGGCAGCTGATCACCCGCGAGGCAACGCCCCTGCTGCCTAGGCTGTATCTGAAGGGCTTTGCCGACATCTGTGTGGTTCCTGGCGACGAGCTCATTGAGCGGCTGGCGAGCAGCTACAGCCGTGTGGGCATTGATGAGACGGTCGTCATCTGCCGTTCGAACAAACGGGCCAACATCTACAATATGGGTATTCGCAACACAGTCCTCGATCGTGAGGAACTCCTCTCGCGTGGCGACCAGCTGATGGTGGTCAAAAACAACTACAGCCTCATATCAGGCAACTCGCAGAAAGGCGATGAGGCTGCCACTCAGCCCTCGTTTCTTGCTAACGGTGACCGCTGCGTGGTCTTTAGGGTGAGGCATGAGGAGCAGCTCTATGGCTTTCGTTTTGCTGACGTGACCCTCCAGTTCCCTGACTATGACGACTATGAGCTGACAGTCAAGGTGATACTCGACACGCTTACCTCGGAGTCGCCTGCCCTGACACATGAGCAGCAGGAGCAGCTATATAATAATGTGATGGCAGATTATGCGGACATCCCGCTAAAGAGCGAACGCTTGAAACAACTCAAGTCAGACGCCTACTACAATGCCCTCCAGGTGAAGTATGCCTATGCCGTCACCTGCCATAAGGCACAAGGCGGCCAGTGGGCTCACGTCTACATTGACCAAGGTTACATGACGGATGAGATGCTGACGGCCGACTACGTCCATTGGCTCTACACCGCCCTCACGCGTGCGACCAGTCAGGTCTATCTTGTCAACTGGCCTCAGTCGCAAATATGCAATGAGAGAAGTGAGAAGTTATAGGCTTCCCAAAACTTCCCACTTCTCACTTCTCACTTCTCTCTTCTCACTTTAATAAGTCATCCGTGGTTCAAGCTCCTTGGCCTGGTCGATCATCTTCTGCACCTCAACGACGGCAGGCACGCGGCCGCAGATGTGGCGTTCCTCGTTCAGCTCGGCCAGCTTCGGCTGCAGGTTTTCAGCTACGCGATGGCGGAACTCCTTTACCGTGTCGACGCCAGCAGCCTCAAGCAGTTCGGCAAACTGCGGGCCAACGCCGTTGATGCGGAAGAGGTCGGCATGGTTGGTCCAGCGCAGAATGAGCTTCTCGCTGATGCCCGTAGCTTCGGCCAGTTCCTTGCGGCCCTTGGGGGCAGCGCACTTGTCGAGCAGTTCGCTCACCTTGTTGATACCAGCTGCGACGAGCTTCTCAGCATAGACGTCGCCAACACCTTCGATGTCAATAATCTTGTAATCCATAATGCGTGTTTGGTTTTTAGTTGATAAATAAAAGAATTGTAGTCTTTGTCGTAAAACTTCTGTCAGCAAATTTACATCAATTATTCCGACCTGCCAAATAATTTAATAATTATTTAATAGAAATTATTAAAATTTTTGTCTACCTTTGCCCGCCGATATGAATGTCATACGATTTCTCAAGGATTGGACGTTGCCCGTCTCGATGACCACGGGCACGCTCGCCTACATCACCTTCGCCTACGTGCCGGCTCTTGACGGCGCCGCGCGCTTCTTTGCCCCATTGTTCGAGGCCATACTGCCTCTATTCATGTTCCTAATCCTCTTCGTCACCTTCTGCAAGGTCGACTTCAGGGCTCTCAGACCCGTCCCGTGGCATCTCTGGGTGACGCTGTTCAATGTGCTCCTCGTCTTCGCCACGATGGCTCTTATCCTCCATTTCCACCTCACGGGCGACAGCCTCGTTCTTGCCGAGGCCATCCTGATGTGCATTATCTCGCCCTGCGCCACGGCGGCTGCCGTCGTCACCCAAAAGTTGGGCGGCTCGCTCGAGCAGACGACGACCTACACCTTCCTCTCTAACCTGCTGACCGTTCTGCTGGTACCCCTCTGCTTTCCGATGATCGAGAAGGCGGCCCACATCAGTTTCCTCCAGGCCTTTGTCCAGATCTTCCGCGAGGTGCTGTTGGTGCTCGTCGTCCCCATGCTGCTGGCCTATGTCGTAAAGCACCATATGCACCGTCTCCATCGCCGGATCATTGCCATACGTGACCTGAGTTACTACATGTGGGGCTGCTCGCTCATGATAGTCACTGGCACCACCGTCAAGAACATCGTCCACGCCCAGACCACCGCAACCCTCCTGCTGGCCATTGCCCTGCTGGGACTGCTGCTCTGTGTCGGGCAGTTTGCTGTCGGCCGTTTCATCGGCCATTTCTTCGGGCGCACCCAAGAAGCCGGGCAGGCACTGGGGCAGAAGAATACGGCCTTCGCCATCTGGATGGCCTACACCTATCTGAATCCGCTATCCTCAGTCGGGCCCGGATGCTACATTCTCTGGCAGAACATCATCAACTCGATTGAAATCTGGCAGAAGAGAAAAGAAGAGGGAGAGGCGCTGAAGGATAAGGAGTGAAAGCGATGCGGACTCACGATGTCTTCGTTGCGAGACCCCGTGCAGCGGCACGCTCTTTTCCAAAGCTGTCCTTTCCTTGCAGAGAAGCGGTCCTGTGTCGCACGCACAGCGCTCCTTCAACGACGACGAAGCGGTACTTCGTTTCAGCAAATCCGTAGTCTTGCGCTTATATGTATGACGCCTGCATGCGTGTCATACTAACAAATGGTAAAAAATAAACCGCATATTTGGCGGAATCGGGATTTTTTTGTACTTTTGCACGTCAATTGGAGAATAACAATAAAAACATAATATAGTCATGACAAAAAGATTCGCTGAGCACAGCGGCATGAACCTGACTCAGGTCAACAAGGAAATTCTGGAAAAATGGATGGAGGAGGACATCTTCCATCGCTCAATAGACGAGCGCGAGGGATGCCCGCAGTTCGTCTTCTTCGAGGGACCTCCCTCGGCCAACGGCCATCCCGGCATCCACCACGTGCTGGGACGAGCTCTGAAGGACACGTTTAATCGCTATAAGACGATGAAGGGCTTCCAAGTGAAGCGCAAGGCCGGATGGGACACCCATGGACTGCCCGTCGAACTCTCTGTCGAGAAGTCGCTGGGCATCACCAAGGCAGACATCGACAACCCCGAATCGCCACGTTACATCTCGACAGAGGAATATAACCAAAAGTGTCGCGAGAATGTGATGATGTACACTCAGGAATGGCGCGACCTGACGGAGCGCATGGGCTACTTCGTCGACCTGGATCATCCCTATATCACATACGACAATAAGTACATTGAGACCCTTTGGTGGTTGCTGAAAGAACTTTACAAGAAAGGACTGCTCTATAAGGGCTACACCATACAGCCCTACAGTCCTGCTGCCGGCACAGGTCTTTCGAGTCATGAACTGAACCAGCCGGGCTGCTACCGCGACGTGAAGGACACAACATGCACGGCCCTGTTCAAACTGAAGGGCGAAGCCCCTGCGGGAGCAGCATGGGGCCCCTGCTATTTCCTCGCTTGGACGACGACGCCCTGGACACTGGCAGCTAACTCGGCACTCTGCGTGGGCCCCAAGATCGAATATGTAGCACTGGAGACCTATAACCCCTACACGGCTGAGCCCATCACGGTCATCCTGGCCGAGGCGCGCGTTGCTGCCTACTTCGACACAGCAGCCGAGATCACCGACGGTGGCGAGATGCCCGAGTTCAAGAAAGGCGGCAAGTTCCTGCCGTATCGCGTCGTGGGCCACTACAAGGGCACCGACCTTGTCGGCATGACCTATGAGCAGCTGATGCCGATGATACGTCCCATGGGCGACGCCTTCCGCGTAATCCCTGGCGACTACGTGACAACAGAAGACGGTGCAGGCATCGTGCACATTGCGCCCAACTTCGGTGCCGACGATGCCTTTGTGGCCAAGAAGGCCGGCATCTGCCCCATCGTGCTCATCGACAAGAAAGGACAGGAGCGCCCCGTCGTCGACCTGCAGGGCAAATACTTCGTGCTGGAGGACCTCGACCCCGACTTCGTCGAGAAATACGTGAACAAGCAGGAATGGCTCAAGTTCGCAGGCCGTTATGTCAAGAATGCCTACGACGAGACGCTCACCGACAAGGACGAGACACTCGATATCTCGATATGCATGGACCTGAAGCAGCAAGGCAAGGTGTTCAAGATCGAGAAACACACCCACAACTATCCGCATTGCTGGCGCACGGACAAGCCCGTGCTCTACTATCCCCTCGACTCGTGGTTCATCCGCTCTACGGCCAGGAAGGAACGCATGAGCGAGCTGAACAAGACCATCGGATGGCATCCGGAGTCGACCGGCACAGGCCGCTTCGGCAACTGGCTGGAGAACCTGAACGACTGGAACCTCTCGCGATCGCGCTTCTGGGGCACACCGCTGCCCATCTGGCGCTCGGAAGACGGACAAGAGAAGTGCATCGGCAGCGTCGAGGAACTTTATAACGAGATTGAAAAGGCTGTCAAGGCAGGTGTCATGACGTCGAACCCGCTGAAGGACAAAGGCTTTGTGCCAGGCGATATGAGCGACGAGAACTATCAGCGCATCGACCTGCACCGCCCCTATGCCGACTATATAATATTGGTGACGGACGACGGCAAACCCATGAAGCGCGAAACCGACCTCATCGACGTCTGGTTCGACTCAGGCGCCATGCCCTATGCTCAGCAGCATTATCCGTTCGAGAACCGTGACCTCATCGACAAGGGGGAGGCTTTCCCGGCTGACTTCATCAACGAGGGCGTAGACCAGACACGCGGATGGTTTTTCACGCTGCATGCCATCGCTACGATGGTCTTCGACTCAGTGGCCTTCAAGAACGTCATCTCAACAGGACTGGTGCTCGACGCCAAAGGCAACAAGATGTCGAAGCGTGTCGGCAATGTGGTCAACCCCTTCGATATGATTGAGAAGTACGGATCCGACCCCGTACGCTTCTACATGATGACTAACTCCGAGCCTTGGGACAACCTTAAGTTCGACCCCGAGGGCGTTGCAGAAGTGAGCCGCAAATTCTTCGGCACACTCTATAACACCTACTCCTTCTTCGCTCTCTATGCCAACGTCGACGGCTACGTCCCGACAGCAGCGCAACAGGCAGAACACTCCGAGATTGACCGCTGGATTCTCTCCTGCCTGAACACCCTCGTCAAGAAGGTGCAGGCCGAGATGGACAACTATGACCCCACACGAGCCGGCAGACTCATTGATCAGTTCGTCAACGACGACCTCTCAAACTGGTACGTCCGACTCAACCGCAAGCGCTTCTGGGGCAAGGATATGAGTGCCGACAAACGATCGGCCTACGACACGCTCTATACTTGTCTCATGACTGTCAGCAAACTGCTGGCACCCTTCGCACCTTTCTTTGCCGATCAGCTCTATCGCGACCTTGGTGGCGAGAAGACGAGCGTGCATCTGGACACCTTCCCCGTCTGCGACGAGAGCCTCATCGATGCCGATCTCGAGGCCCGCATGGAGATGGCCCAGAAGATTACGTCGATGGTGCTTGCCCTGCGTCGCAAGGTGAATATCAAGGTGCGTCAGCCGTTGGCCGCCATCATGATTCCTGCTACCGAAGAGCAGAAGAAGTATATAGAGGCCGTCAAGCAGCTCATTATGAACGAGGTGAACGTCAAGGAACTGAAATTCGTTGATGGACAGGGCGTTTTGGTGAAGAAGGTGAAGTGTAACTTCAGAACCATGGGCAAGAAGTTCGGCAAACTGATGAAGGCCGTCGCAGCCCAGGTGGACGCTCTCAGCCAAGAGCAGATTGCTCAGCTTGAGGCCAACGGGACACTCGGAATCAGCGTCGACGGACAGCCACTCGCTATTGAACTGGCTGACGTAGATATCATCAGCGAGGACATCCCCGGATGGCTCGTGGCCAATGAGGGAGCGCTGACCGTTGCCCTCGAGGTGGAGCTGAACGACGAGCTGCGCAATGAGGGCATGGCCCGCGAACTGATCAATCGCATACAGAACCTGCGCAAGGACGGCGGACTGGAAATCACAGACCGCATCAACATCGTAGTGGCTCCTAATGACGATGTGGAGAAGGCCGTCAGCGCCTTTGCCGACTACATCAAGACGCAGGTACTGGCCGACACAATCAGCATGGCCGACAACGACGGCACGGAAGTTGACTTTGACGACTTTAAACTAAATATTAAGATTAACAAAATCTAACCAACAGAAAACATGGCAGAAAAGACCCGCTACACTGACGAGGAGCTCGAGGAGTTCCGTCAGATTATTAACGAGAAACTGGCCTTAGCGAAGCGTGACTATGATCAGATGATGGCCACACTCACTAATCGTGACTCTAACGACGTCGACGACACATCGCCCACATACAAGGCACTGGAGGAGGGTAGTGAGGCCCAGTCGAAGGAAGACCTCATCAAGTTTGCCGCACGCCAGCAGAAGTTTATTCAGGGACTGAAGGCTGCACTCGTGCGCATTGACAATAAGACTTATGGCATCGACCGCATCACGGGTAAGCTCATACCAAAAGAACGCCTGCGCGCCGTGCCCCATGCCACGCTGAGCGTTGAGTCGAAAGAACTGGAGAAGAAACGGAAGTGAACGATAAGTCAATCATTACCCGGGGACGTCTGGCTGTGATACTCATCGCTGTCATCCTCCTCGTCGACCAGCTCATCAAGATCTGGGTCAAGACGCACATGGCGCTCCACGAGAGTATCCACGTCTTCGACTGGTTCTACATCACGTTCATCGAGAACAACGGCATGGCCTACGGCATGCAGATAGGTTCGAAGTTGCTATTGTCGCTCTTCCGCGTGGCTGCCATCGTAGTGCTCAGCGTCTACATCTGGCGGCTCACCACACGGCATCAGCCCCGCTGGGGATATGTCGTCTGTCTGGCGATGGTGCTGGCCGGTGCAGCAGGTAACCTTATCGACTGTATGTTCTACGGCCTCTGCTTCGATGCCTCTACGATGTATCACGTCAGCGAATACGTCGGCTTCGGCAATGGCTATGCCTCATTCTTGACGGGTAAGGTGGTCGACATGTTCTACTTCCCGCTGATCGTCACGCACTATCCCGATTGGTTTCCCTTTTGGGGAGGCGAGGAGTTCATCTTTTTCAGCCCCGTCTTTAACTTCGCCGATGCGAGCATCTCCGTGGGCGTTGTGGCGCTGTTGCTGTTTTATAGGAAAGAGATCAGTCAAATCAGCATGAAGCGTGAGTAGGAAGCCGATTATCTGTCTGCTCGCGGTACTGGCCCTGATGATGGCTTGTAAGCCGAAGACGCCCAGCCAGTTCATTCAGCCGGATGATATGGAGGAAATCCTGGTCGACTTCTACATGGCGCGTGCTTTGGCACAGCGGCAGGCTGACCAAGCCTATACACAGGCGTTATATGAGGAGGCAGTCTTCAGCAAACACGACGTCACAAGGGCAGAATTCGACTCGTCGCTCGTCTATTATTACACGCGGGCAGACCGGTTTAATGCTGTTCTGCAGCGTGTGGCCGACAGGCTGGAGGAGCGGGCGCTCGTGCTTGGCGCTACGGAAGGCGAGATTGGCAAATATGCCATGCTGAATGCCACAGGCGATACTGCCAATATCTGGGCGGAGCGCAGCAATATGGCCATGATGCCCGTGCCGGTCTACAACCGCTGGGACTTCACCATCGAGGCTGATTCAACCTTCCGAAAGGGCGACAGCTTTCTCTTGCAGTTCGTGACCAACTACATGTATCAGAGTGGCAACAAGACTGGCATAGCCTATATGGCCGTCGATTATCAGGATACGACCATCGCACGCAACCTGCGGTTCAGCGTCTCTGGACTCAGTCAGCTGCGATTCCCCGCACAGCCGAAGGTGATCAAGCGCATACGAGGCTACTTCTATCTCGACGACGGCCACGAGCAGACTACTACGACCCGCCTGCTCTTCATGAGCAATGTGCAACTGATCAGATTCCATGACCCGAAGTATGAAGAGAATCAGAAAGATAGCCTTCCACAGGATAGTCTGGCCCGACCAGTCGGAACAGACTCTCTCAGTCGTGGAGATTCTGTCAGGGGTCGTCAGCCGATGCTATCCCCTGACGGCGGAGCAGCCGATGACCGAGTGGCTCCCAGGCAAGTTGAACCTCAGATACGATGAGGCAGGCCAGCTGAGGGCCTACTACGAAGGAAAGCTATTAGAATAATATAACAACTAAAAACCTAAGAAAATATGAATTTGAAAGTACGTTTGGCTGTGATGAACTTCTTGGAGTTCGCAGCGTGGGGCGCCTATCTGACTTGTATGGGACGCTTCTTGGGCAATATCGGATTCAGCACTGAGATAGGATGGTTCTATTCCATGCAGGGCATCGTTTCGATTTTCATGCCTGCCATCATCGGCATCGTGGCCGACCGCTGGATTCAAGCACAGCGGCTGCTCGGACTATGCCACTTATTGGCTGGCTTTTTCATGATCGCAACAGGGTGGTATGGCTATACGCATGGCTCCGAGTCAAACTTTGCTGTCATCTTCACGCTATATTCGCTCAGCATCGCCTTTTATATGCCGACTATTGCCCTGGTCAACTCTGTGGCATACAATGCGCTGACACAGGCGGGGATGGACACTGTGAAAGACTTCCCGCCCATTCGCGTCTGGGGCACGGTGGGATTCATACTTATGATGTGGTTCGTCGACCTGATGGGATTCCAAGACAACCAGAACCAATTCCTGGCTTCGGGCGTGGTCAGTCTGTTGCTCTTTGCCTATAGCTTCACATTGCCTAAGTGCCCCATAAAGAAAACTGAAGAGAAGAAGTCGCTCAGCGAGGCTTTGGGGTTGCGCGCCTTTGCATTGTTCAAGCAAAAGGAAATGGCCATTTTCTTCTGCTTCTCGCTTTTGCTTGGCGTTTGCCTGCAGATTTCCAACGGCTATGCCAATCCCTTTATCGCCAGTTTCGGAGCCGTGGCCGAGTATGCCGATACGTTCGGCGTGCAGCATGCCAACATCCTGATCTCGCTCTCACAGATTAGCGAGACAGTCTGCATCCTGCTCATCCCCTTCTTCATGAAACGCTTTGGCATCAAGAACGTCATGCTGATTGCGATGTTCGGATGGGTTTTCCGTTTCGGATTCTTCGGCATGGGCAATCCAGGCAGTGGCGTCTGGCTTTTTGTACTCTCGATGATTGTCTATGGTGTGGCTTTCGATTTCTTCAACATCTCGGGCTCTCTCTTCGTCGAGAGTCGGACGGACGAGTCGATACGTTCGAGCGCACAGGGACTCTTCATGCTCATGACTAATGGCATTGGTGCGTCGCTGGGCACACTTGGCGCTCAGGCTATCATCAATAACTTCACGCATGGTGAGGTGGTCAACGGAAGCTTCTTCACCGTTGGTGACTGGACAACCTGCTGGTTCATCTTTGCAGGCTATGCCCTCTTGCTCGGCCTGGCCTTCTCCGTGATTTTCAAACCGGAAAGGAAATAGGGAAAGGATGAAGCGTACACTACTGAGATATGACAGTCTGCATCAGGTCACTGGCTCGAGTGACTTGTGGGTAATCGTGCTGACCGACGAGCAGAGGCAGAGGGCTATTTCGGTGGTTTGCGATGAGGATATGGCTGCGCAACTGAAGGTGCGCATCAATGCTCCGGAGATCAGTAAGATTTTGCTACCAGAGGCTCTGATTCAGATGCTTCATTCGACGTATGAGATGCTGATTGTCGGTATATACGACGGCCTGTATCAGGTTATGATGATGGATATGGAGAATGGTGAATCAGTAAGGTTGAGAATGAGCGACGCAATCCTGATGAGTATCATTTCGAAGACACCGCTTTATATAGAGGACGGGCTGATGAGGCATCAGAGCTACCCTTGCGAGGACTTTTCCAAGGGTGTGGCTATCCCCATCAATGCGATGGGCATGGACTACCTGAAACAGGCTCTCGACAAGGCTATTGAGGACGAGAACTATGAGTTGGCCTCGCATATAAGAGACGAGATAAAGCTCAGAACAAGCAAGGACGGATGAAAGAGACGCATTTCTTTTTTGTGCCTGATGCTCAAACGGTTGCCGAACTACCAGAAGAGGAGGCTCAGCATGCTGTGCGCGTGCTCCGACTGAAAGAGGGCGACGAAATGATGCTCATGGATGGGCAGGGCACGTACTATCAAGCCTTGGTCACGATGGCCACTAATAAACGATGTTGCTATCAGATAGCTTCCGTGCAGCCTCAGAAGCGGGCGTGGAATGGCCATGTGCATCTGGCCATTGCTCCGACAAAGATGATAGACCGCATGGAGTGGATGTCGGAAAAGGCAACGGAGGTGGGCTTTGACGAGCTCACTTTTCTGAACTGCCGTTTCTCTGAACGTCGCATGGTGAAGCTTCCACGTATAGAGAAGATAGTCGTGTCGGCTCTTAAGCAGAGCCGTAAGGCTTATATGCCAAAACTTAACGAAATGACGGACTTTCGACGTTTCGTTGAAACGCATACAGAGGGCCGCCGCTATATTGCCCATTGCTATGATGAGGTGAAGCGGATTAGCCTTTTCGATGAGCTTCGACGGCCTGCCGAATCGGATGATGCCCTGGTGATGGTAGGGCCTGAGGGCGACTTCTCCATCGACGAGGTGCGTATGGCTGTCGAGCATGGATTTGTCTCGGTGGACTTGGGAAAGAGCCGTTTACGAACCGAGACGGCAGGTCTTGCCGCTGTTATGATGATGCAACTGAGTAAATTGTAAGGAAATGACAGGAGTGAAAAAGATAGTTTGTCTTTTGGTCTTTGTATTCACTGTTCAGCCTATGATGGCGCAGAAACCGAAGATAGCTGACGTGTTCAAGCTTATGCCTGATTCGCTGATGCCTTATCTTTCAAAGAATAATCGTTTGGACATGATTGACTTCATGGAGGCGAAAATGAAAGCCGAGGTGACCAATATGCTTGAGGGAACGACAGTGATGACGGCATTGACTGAAGATTCACTGTCAGTCAACATGAACGAACGCCTGCGTTTCGACATGCGACTGACAATGCTCGACAGTCTGGTCGTTGAGGTGACCAAAACGTATACAATTAATGAGCACCAGGAGGAGAAAGTCATTCAGTACTTTTCAACCGCCTGGTGCCCACTGTCGGAACCCGTAGCTGTGGCGTCGTCATTGTTGCGCCGCGATGAGGATGTCTTTGCCAAGCCTCACTTCTGATTAGGACGCTTGTGCTGGCTCTTCCCTTTGGGGTGGTGAGGCTGGCCCCAGTTCTTCATGGCACGGCGATGGAATCGTTCTTCCGCTTTCAGGATGTCCCAGACCTTTGAGGCAGGCATGAGTTCCAAGAAACGTTTGTGATAATTCTGTTGGATGAGTTTTAGTTCAATCTCTTTCTCATCACGTTCCTGAATGATTTTTTTGCAGGCCTCATCGTTCTGTGGCTTCTGCTTGCTGATATCTCGCTGGTGGTTGAAAATGGCACGTTGCTTTTGTTGCATCTCACGGTAGAGTGGGAAAAACTTTGCCTCCTCCTGACTCGTTAGATGTGCTTCGCTAACAATGAAGTCATGAAGCTCAGCCTCAAACTTCTCAGGTGAAAATCGCTCTTGCTTCTGATGATTATTGTCCTGAGCACTGACGGCTAAGGTCATTGTAAGGAGTAGGAATACAACTTGTAGTCTTTTCATGTTCTTTAATGTCATTAGTGGTTTACATATCGGCCAACAATGATGCGTAGATGTCTTGATTGTCGACCATTGCATAGTCGGCAGCATCTTCGAAGTATGTATCATTTGAAGCTACCAAAACTTCATTGTTCTTGAGAGAATCATCGGAGTGATTCAGATAGAGCGTCGCACTAAGGGCAACCACTCCGGCAAAGGCTGCGGCATAAAGCCATGGGCGTAAACGCTTGATAGGAGCCGGCTTTTGCTGCTTTTCCTCAGGCAGACGACTAATAATTCGGTCGGCAAGGCTATCGAAATAACCTTCCGGCGTGCGGAAGGGATTCGGCTTCTGCTGAGTGAGTGTTCTGATGAAATCTTCCTCGTTCATTGTTTGTCTTTTTATTTCTTGACGCTAATAGATATCAAAAGTTTAATCGTGCCTGCGGAAAAATTCTGTAATCTTTTTCACGGCAATATGGTAGCTTGCTTTCAGACCGCCTTCGGTGGTTCCTGTGATACGACTGATTTCGGAATATTTCATGTCTTCGTAGTAGCGGAGCAGGAACACCGTGCGCTGCCCTTCTGGCAGGTGAGCGATTGCTTCCTGAAGCAGAGCCTCAGCCTCCTCACCGTCGAAGTATTTATCGGCCTGCAGTTTGTTGGCAACGCCCATGTCGCCGTCGGTGCTAAGATTAGCTCTCTTTTTCTGGCGGCGATTGAAATCAATGGCCTCATTAATGGCGATGCGGCTCAACCAAGTGCTTACTTTTGAGTCGCCATGGAAGGTCTCTATTGCATTCCATGCTTTCAGAAAGGCGTTTTGGATAACGTCGTCTGCATCTTCGTGTATCAGGACAAAACGGCGTACTTGCCAATAAAGCTGTTCGCTATATTGGCGTACCATGAGCTCAAATCCCTCGCGACGCTGAGTGGGGTCAATGAGCATGGCTTTAAGTTGGTTGTCGTCTACTTGTCTGTTCATTGGCCAGTAAGATAGGGATGGAGTGACTTGAGAATCTGTTTGTCGTATTCATAACGATCCTTCCAAACGTCAAGATGGCCTGTTTCTGGGTTGGGATACACTGTATAGTAAGAAATGTATACAGGCACGCGCGGAGTGACACTAGTCGACTGAATGAGACGGATAGGTGACGTGTCACCTTCTTCTGTTCGCTTCTTAAGGTATTCTTTGCCTTGATCGCTTTCTGGAGGAAGGTCTATTGAAAGGCGCATACGGTCGAGCAGCCATTCGTCTGCATCAGGAAGGAGGAAAAGCGCCAGATCGAAGGGGCGCTGAACGCGTATACATCCGTGGGATATGGTGCGGCGGTCGGCTTCAAAAGCTCCACGGTTGTTCGTGTCGTGCAGGTAGACCGCATGCTGGTTAGGGAATCTGAAGATGATACGTCCCAGCGAGTTGCCGCGTCCGCTGTGCTGAGCGACACGGTACTGGCCGGAGAGCAGTTGTGCTTGTGTGATGTGGCGAGGGTCGATGGTATCTCCTGTTTGGCGGTTGGTTATGAAATAGCGGTTGCGGGCAAAGTAGGCAGAATCGCCAGCCCGTCGGCTGATGTCATTGCGGACAATGCTGCTGGGGATGATCCATTCTGGATTAATCTCTACGCGCGAGACGGCGCTTTGAAGGATGGGCGTTTTCGTGCTCCAGGCTCCACAACAGATGCGCATCGAGAATACGCTGTCAGGGCTTACAGCCCATAGCTGTTGGGCTGGGAGGTTAACAAAGATGTAACGGCCGTCAGCATTACGCTCTTCATGGGTTCGCCAGCGACGACGTTCAATATTGCAAATCAGTCGCCGACGGCCCTCTGGCGTACTGTCGTTTCTAAGGGCTTCAAGGAAACGGTCATAAATAGTATCGCGTGGCTCTATGCTTTCCAGGTAGGATACAGCCATCCCGTCTGCCACACGGCTTAGTGAGCGCTTAGCGAAAAGAGTGCCTGGTTGTTCGACGGGCAGGTCGAACGTCTGTCTGTAGTTGCCAGGCTGGCCATCGCGGAGGTCGAGATGATTTAGCACATAATTAGGATTCATGAATCCATAACGCTGACCTCGGGCATAGCGCAGATATGCACGTGTCAGGTTTAATTCTGTGCGGGCCATTACAAGGTCCTGCGTGTTGAGGGAATCGAAACGTAGTGAGTCGAGCCGCTCAATGTCTGCTTCAAGCTCATTGAGGAAGAATGCTTCTGGCGCAAAGCCCATCGGCTCAACATGGCGTCGGAGATAATGCACGACGGAGTCGCCTTGTGCCACCATCTGAGGCTTTTCGGCCCATAGCCACTCGCCGCCGCTACGATAATAGTCGGAAGCCATGTGGTCGGCTTGAAGTGAATCTTTTGCAGAAAAAAGAATTTGCTCTAAACACTCGTGGGCAGACGGTGCATTTAGAGCAAATAATTGCGTAGAGTCAGGCTCCACGTCTTCTTGAGTTCCGCCTCCAAAGCATGCTGCAAATGCAAATGGTAATGCAGCAAAGAGAACTCTTATAAGTGATGAGTTGATCAGCGAACGGTGATCTTGCGTACCACCTTGCCTACTTTCAGAATGTAGCAACCCTTTGGAAGATTAAGTTCAACACGCTGGGCAGGACTTTCAATCTTGTATTGAGCTATGGCACGTCCCGTGAGCGAGATGACTTCAAGAGTCATGCCATTAGCCCACTGGACACTGACTGTGTTGCCGTCGAAACTGATGGAAGGCACGCGCTCTTCAACTTGCTCAGCCACACCCATCTCACTCACCATTTCCATTGCCATGGCTGGTGTGCCCACAGAGAGAAGGGCGAGTACTGTCAATATCATGATGTTCTTTTTCATACGCGCATTTTTATATTTGGGGCAAAGTTAGTGATTTTTTTCGAAACTTCCAAATGTTTTGCGCAGAAAATGGCTTTTTTTGATGTTTTTACACGTCGAAAACAGCCATTTCATTGGTTAGACTAGTGTTGACGAAGATTTCTTGGGCTTCGTTGAGTAGCATGCTTTCATCGCTGTAGCGGGAACTGAAGTGACCTAAAAGAAGCTGTCCGACCTGTGCTTCGCGTGCCACCATGGCTGCCTGACGTGCGGTGCTGTGATGATATTTCTGCGCCATCAACAGGTTGTCGTCGGCATATGTGGCTTCATGGTAAAGGGTGGTGACACCTTTGAGGTGTTGGTGCAAGGTGGGGATATAGGCTGTATCAGAGCAGTAGGCATAGGCCCGCGGCTTTTCTGCAGGGGTGGTGAGTCGTTTATTGGGGATAATTTCGCCTTCGGGAGTTGTCCAGTCGCAGCCGGATTTAATGTTATTGATCTGTGAGATAGGGATATTGTAGAATTCAATCATATCGCGGCGTATGTGGGGCAGCGTAGGCTTCTCGCGGAAGATATAGCCGCATGTGGGGAGACGATGGTCGAGAGGGATGGTTTCAACGCTTAGCGAGTGGTCTTCGTAGACTGTCTGATGCTTTGTGGTATCAATGTCGTGGAACACGATATCGTAACCTAGGTCGCGACAGAACAACTGCATCTGCCTATCGAGCATATCCTCTAAATCAGCTGGTGCATAGACATGAAGTGAGGCCGTGCGACCGAGAAGGCCGAAGGTGGAGATCATCCCTATGAGCCCAAAGCAATGGTCTCCGTGTAGATGGGAAATAAAAACGTGTCCCATCTTGTTGAATGACAGACCAGAGCGCCGTATCTGCAACTGAGCGCCTTCGCCGCAGTCAACCATAAATAATTTACCGCGGCACTCCACAATCTGCATCGATGGGTAGTGCTTGAGTGTGGGCAATGCGCTTCCGCAACCTAAGATGTGTACTCGAAACGGCTCCATGACAGTGTATATATCATTGTTCCTGTTCTTTTGCTTCGTTCCACAATGCATCCATTTCTTCGAGGCTCATTTCAGTGAGGGGTTTGCCGATGCGGATGGAATGCTCTTCGATGTAGTTGAAGCGGCTAATGAACTTCTGGTTGGTACGTTCCAGGGCGTTCTCGGGGTTCAGGTGGTAGAGCCTTGCTGCATTGATGACAGAGAATATGAAGTCGCCTAATTCGGCTTCACTCCTGTCCTTGTCCTCGCGTGCCAGTTCTGCTTCGAGTTCACTAAGTTCCTCATGCACCTTCGTCCAGACATCCTCCTTTTTCTGCCAGTCGAAACCAACGTTACGTGCCTTGTCTTGAATGCGGTAGGCCTTGATGAGTGATGGCAAAGAGGCTGGCACACCTGAAAGTACAGTCTTATTGCCGTCTTTTTCCTTAAGTTTTATCTGTTCCCAGTTCTTCAACACTTGAGCGCTTGTCTCTGCTTTTGAGAATTCACCAGGTGCATCGGCTCCTTCAGGCACGTAGGGTAATGGGCGAGGATGGGGAGCACCCACTTGTGAGGGATGATAGACATGAGGGTGGCGGAAAATGAGCTTATCGGATTCCGTGTTCAGTACGTCGGCGATGTCATAACGGCCTTCCTCGCGTGCAATCATGGCATAAAAACAGGTGTGCATCAGTACATCACCCAGTTCCTTCATCATCTCGTGGTGGTCGCCTTTCATAATGGCGTCGCAAAGTTCGAATGTTTCTTCTATTGTATTGGGACGCAGGCTTTCAATTGTCTGCTTTTTGTCCCATGGACATTTCTGTCGCAACTCGTCGAGTACGTCAAGCAGTCGTCCGAAAGCCTGCATTTGTTCTTCTCGTGTATGCATACAAATATAAGTTTTTGTACCTGGAGACTTGATCTTCGGTGTTAATTCGGTCAGATGGATGTTTGGTAGACAGTAGGATCGTTGATGCCAGCCTCTACAAGTGCTTGATGACGCTCTACGCATGTGGCACAACGCCCACAATGGATTGCCTCTCCCTTGTAGCACGACCATGTCTCGGCATAGTCGATACCAAGCTCTTTGCCGCGACGGGCAATGTCTGCCTTAGTCATATTTGTGTATGGAGCCAAGAGGGTAACACCGACGTAAGTGCCGGCATGGGCAGCACTGCTGAATGCATTGACGAACTCTGGCCTGCAGTCGGGATAGACGGAGTGGTCGCCACCATGATTGGCCATCATGACATGCGTAAGTCCACGACTTTCTGCCATACCTACGGCTATTGAAAGCATGATGCCGTTGCGGAAAGGAACGACGGTCGACTTCATATTTTCATCAGCATAGCTTCCTTCAGGAATTGCTTCACTGCCATCAAGGAGGGAACTTTTGAAAAACTTGCTCATGAAATTGAGCGAAATAGTCAGATGTTCTATGCCTAGGCGCTGACAGTGAAGACGGGCGAAAGGTAACTCACGAGCATTGTGATTGGAACCGTAGTCGAACGAAAGACAGAGAGAGATTCGGTCGCGATAGTCGTAGAGCATCGTGACCGAATCCATTCCACCACTAAGAATCAGTATGGTGTCCTTCATCTGGCGGCAATCATCTCTATTTCAACAAGTGCGCCTTTGGGCAGGTCGCGCACAGCAAAGGCTGAACGGGCAGGGAATGGTGCAGAGAACATCTCTGCGTAGACCTCGTTCATAGGGCCGAAATTCGTGATGTCACTCAGCAGAACGGTGGTCTTGACGACATCCTGAAGATCTAAACCTGCCTCAATCAGAATAGCTTGAGCGTTTAGGAGCGACTGGCGTGTCTGCTCCTTGATGCCGCCTTCCGGGAACTGGCCCGTTGTGGGGTCAATCGGCAGCTGACCACTTAGATAGACAAAGCTACCGGCATCGATGGCCTGACTATAAGGACCGATAGCCGCAGGGGCTTTCTGTGTTGCAATTGCTTTCTTCATAATATTCAATTTTTAATTATAATTGTTTCAGTTCGTGAATCTTCAATTCTGGTTGTTCATTATTAAAGATATAACTTCCGCTGACAAGTACGTCTACACCTGCACTAACCAGACGTGGCGCGGTTTCAGCCTGAACACCGCCGTCGACTTCGATGAGAGTGTGGCAGCCATGACGGTCGATAAGTTCACGCAAACGTTGCACTTTGAGGATTGTGTTTTCGATGAAGCGCTGTCCACCGAATCCAGGGTTGACACTCATCAGAAGCACCATGTCGACGTCAGCAATGATATCCTCAAGAAGGCTGACGGGCGTCGAGGGATTGAGCGTGACGCCTGCTTTCATTCCTGCTTGATGGATTTCTTCAACGACGCGATGCAGATGAAGCGTCGCCTCGTAGTGGACGTTCATCATCATAGCACCTAAGCGGGCCGTCTGATGTATGTAACGCTCAGGGCGTTCAATCATGTAGTGAACATCGAGGGGCTTTTGACAGACTTTTGCTACAGCCTCAAGGACCGGGAATCCAAAGGAGATGTTTGGCACGAATGAACCGTCCATGACGTCTAGATGGAGCCAGTCGGCTTCCGAGCGGTTAATCATTTGAATCTCACGGCCGAGATTTAGAAAATCGGCCGCGAGCAGTGAGGGTGAGACTAATGTCATGGTAGTGTTGTTGTTAATTAAGGCAGAAAGACTGCTGATTGACGTAGCGATAGGTGTAAGCAATTTGTCGGATCAGTTGGAGTGTCTTTTCGCTGGGGGTCATTTCTTCGTGGGTAAATATTTGCATAGGCGGGACGTAGGGATTGGTTTACATAGTTAGTAACGTCGGCCCGTGCTGTTTATTATGTCAGATGATGAAATATTTTTCGATTCCCTTGATGCCGTTGAGAAATGAGGCTGTATCCATGCGCTTCTTGCCTGCAAGCTGAAGTTCGTCGATCTGCAGCAAGCGATCGGTAGTAGCGATGTAGAGTTTACGGTGTCCATCGGTTGAAATCTGGCCAGGACGCATTGAGGAGGCAGACAGTGAAGTCTTAGTAGTACGGAAGATCTTGAGCGTCAGTTCACTGCCATCATTATCGGAAAATGTGGTCCAGGCGCCAGGATATGGAGATAGTCCACGAACGAAGTCATAGATTCTCTTGGCACTCTGTTGCCAGTTGATTCGGCATGTTTCCTTAAAAATCTTGGGCGCTGGCTTTAGGTCGGTTGTGTCAGTTGGTTGGGCTATGCTCTCAGGATGACCATCAGACTGAAGGATGAGCTGAAGCGTCTCGATGCAGATGCGGGCGGCAAGTCGCATAAGTCCATCATATACATACTCGACGTCGGCCGAGTCAGGAATATCGAACGGCAGTTGATGTATGATGCGTCCTGTGTCGATTTGTTGATCAAGGAAAAAAGTGGTAACGCCTGTACGCGTCTCGCCGTTGATAACGGCCCAGTTGATAGGGGCTGCACCACGATATTGTGGTAGCAATGCTGCATGAACATTAAACGTTCCAAATTCCGGCATTGCCCACACGACCTCGGGTAGCATGCGAAAAGCTACGACGACTTGGAGATTAGCATTATAGGCACGTAGGTCTTCGATGAAGTTAGGATCCTTCATTCGTTCAGGCTGGAGTACAGGGAGGCCATGTTCCTGTGCAAATTGTTTGACTGCCGATGGTTGCAAGATGGAACCATGACGCCCAACAGGCTTGTCTGGTTGCGTGACGACTGCCACCACGTTATAGCCGTTTCCGACTAAAGCCTCAAGGGTAGCAACGGCAAACTCTGGCGTACCCATGAAAATGATTCTAAGGTCACTCTTCTGCATATTATTATTATCAATTCTTTATTCCTCACTCATGTCAGCAACCATCTTGCGGTATTGTGTAAAGAGGCGCTGGCGCGAGATATAACCGCGCAGATGACTATCATCATTCAGTATTGGCAGCCAGTCAGCTCTCGTCTGTTCAAACGTTCTCATCACCTCTGCCATCGTCATTCGGTCGGAGAGTAAGGCTGGGGGAGACTGCATGAGTTGACGTGCAGTAAAGTGATGGTAGAGTTCGGTTCGGAACATGATGTGACGGATGCTGTCGAGGTCTATTTCACCCAGCAGGGACCCAGCCGGGTCGAGGACAGGAATGAAACGGTCGTGTGATCGACTTACCTTTCGGACGATCTCCCCCAGGTCCATATCTGGCTCAATGGCTATGTAATTGCGTTCTACGACAGCGTCTAGTTGCATCAGTGTCAGCACGGCGTGGTCAGTATGGTGGGTAATCAATTTTCCCTCTTTGGCCAGACGGGCTCCGTAGATGCTATGAGGCTCAAACAGAATGATAGTCAGATATGAGCAAACAGAGACAATCATCAGAGGAAGCAGCAGACTGTAGCCGCCTGTTAGTTCAGCGATAAGAAAAATGCCTGTCAGGGGAGCATGCATCACGCCAGACATCACGCCTGCCATTCCCATCAGGGCGAAATTTTTCTCTGGCACATAGACTCCAATTTCATAAACATTCCACAGACGCGAAAAGAGAAATCCGCTGAAGCAGCCGACGAACAATGAGGGAGCAAATGTTCCGCCAACGCCGCCAGCACCGTTTGTGGCTGAGGTAGCGAAGACCTTGGTCAGCAGGACAAGGGCTATGTACGGAATGAGCATCTCACTTTGCCCGGCGAAGTGGGAGTTGTTGAGAATGTTGTCCCAGTCTGCCGTAGACTGTCCGTGGAGAAGCAGGTTGATGGAGTTGTAGCCCTCACCATAAAGTGCAGGAAAGAGGTAGATGAGCAGGCTTAAGAGTAAAGCCCCGATCGTCAATTTTACATAGCTGTGCGCACTGAAACGGGCAAAAAAACTTTCACAGAAGTTCATCATTCTGACGAAATAAAGACTTACAAGTCCGCAGAAGATGCCTAAGAATACGCAGGCCGGCGCACGTTGTATTGTCCAACCTTCGTCAAGATGGAAGGAGAAGAGCGCTGCGTCGCCACTAAATATATAGGTGAAACAGGTGGCTGTAACACAACTGACGAGGATAGGCAACAATGATGTCATTGTCATGTCAATCATGAGCACCTCAATGGTGAACACAAGACCTGCTATAGGGGCTTTGAAGATTCCGGCTATGGCGCCTGCCGCACCACAGCCAACGAGCAACATCAGGGTGCGAGAGTCCATCTTGAAAAGTTTGCCCAGGTTGCTGCCAATGGCTGATCCGGTGAGAACAATAGGAGCCTCGGCTCCAACTGATCCACCAAAGCCGATAGTGACAGCAGACGCAATGACCGACGACCACATATTGTGACTTCGGAGACGCGAGTGGTTTGAACTGATGGCGTAGAGTATTCGTGTAATACCGTGAGATATGTTGTCTTTAACGACATATCTTACAAAGAGCATGGTCAGGAAGATACCGACCGCAGGATATACCAAGTATAGCCAGTTGGAAGAATCGGCATCAAACTGGCTTGTCAGCAGACGCCCGATTAAATTAATGATGCTATGGAGAACAAATGCAGCTACAGCTGAAAGCAGACCGACCAAAAAAGCCAGCACGAGCACGAACATGCGCTCGCTGATATTGGTTTTACGCCACTCGTTGAGCCGCGTAAACCATTGTAATACCGCTGATTCCGTTGGTGTGTCGGTCATGTCTCTGCCTATACGGAAAGGATTATGACTTTAGCAAGTGGTCGAGGAAATTGTCAAGGTCGTCTTCAAGTCCCTTCATGAGTTCAGGATCAATAATGACTGTGTCTTCGTCGTCGACGACAAACAACTCGGCCAATGTCTCGCGATCTTCGTCTTCGAGAACAAAGGCATAAGGTCTCAAGATTGCCATTGTCTCGACCAACTTGCGCTGATTGTTTAGGCATTGACGTACCACAGTCGCCACCTGCTCGTAGAAATCATCGTCTTTGTTGTCAATCCACTGTTCGACGACACAACGGGTCAATTCATGATCGTCGTCGTCAAATGTCAATAGTTCACCCGTTTCTTGGGTCACACGAACATGGATGTCGGTCATAGTGCATGCTTCCTCAGTCGAAGGAAATTTTTCTGCAGTCTTGCGTATGGCCCGTTCAATTTGTTGTAGCGTTTGTTCAGTTGCTTTCATATCGTTTTTCCCCTTTTTGATTGCAAAAGTATAAAAAAGATTTGTATTTGCAAACGATTACGGTTTTTTTTCCTAAAAAAACTTTATTCTTTCCCTTTTTCTTATTAACTTTGCACCCGTAAATGAAGAACGGCGTATGTCATCAGGGGGTAGTTGCAATGGTCGACGGCGACCACGTTCAGGTGCGGATTGCACAAATGAGTGCTTGTGCAGCCTGTAAAGTAGCCTCAGCTTGTCACGCTTCTGAGATGAAGATAAAAATCATTGACGTTTGGCATTGTGAAAAGCAATATAACGTTGGTGATGAAGTGACGGTGGTTGTGTCGACTGATACTGCAGGGCGGGCTCTGCTACTAGGTTTCGGCTATCCTTTATTAATGATGCTCGCTGTCCTATGCGTCATGCAGTGTCTTGCCGTATCCGAAGCAGTGACAGCACTGTTGATGTTAGCCGCATTGATACCTTATTATATTATTTTATGGTTGATGCGTGGGCGTCTTGCCCGCAAACTTACTTTCCGAATAGAAGAAACAAACAAATAATTCTAGAACAAAAATTATGAATGACATCTTGATCGCAGTCATCGTGCTTGGAGGCATTGGCTTAGTGTCCGCTGTGGTGCTCTATCTCTGTTCCAAGCGCTTTGCTGTCTATGAAGATCCTCGTATTGGCGAGGTGGGCGAGTTGTTGCCTGGAGCCAACTGCGGCGGCTGCGGATTCGCAGGATGCGGGGGCATGGCCGAAGCGCTTGTAAAGGGTGCTGACAAGGGAAGTCTCGATGGACTGAGTTGCCCTGTTGGTGGTTCTGAGGTAATGACGCGTGTGGCCGATCTGTTAGGTATGGCTATCCAAAATGGTGCTCCTCAGGTGGCTGTTGTCCGTTGTGGAGGCACTTGCGAGCTCCGTCCGAAAATCGTCCTGTATGGTGGTCTTCGCACGTGCAGCGCGATGCATGCTTGTGGAGCTGGTGAGTCGGCCTGTGGCTATGGATGCTTGGGCTGTGGCGACTGTGTGGCAGCATGCCAGTTCGATGCTATCCACATTAACCCGGAAACTGGACTGGCTGAAATCGATGAGGATCGTTGTACAGCCTGTGGCGCTTGCACGAGAGCGTGTCCGCGAGGCATTATCGAACTACGGCGAAAGGGACCCAAGGGCCGTCGGGTCTTCGTCAGCTGCGTTAATCGCGACAAGGGAGCTGCAGCGATGAAGGCCTGCAAAGCTGCATGTATCGGCTGTGGCAAGTGTGTGAAAGAATGTCAGTTTGGAGCCATTTCACTTGACGGAAATGTTTCTTACATCGATTCGGAGAAATGTCGTCTCTGCCGAAAATGTGTTGATGTTTGTCCGACTAAGGCCATTCATGCTGTTAATTTCCCGGCACCGAAACCAAAGCCGGAAGTCGTTGAACCCATAATAAAGAAGGAGGAAGAAGCATGAAGATAAAAACATTCCGCATAGGTGGCATTCACCCCGAGGAAAATAAACTGACACACGAAGTAGCTACCCAAGTTGCTGCACTGCCTAAACAGGCTGTATTCCCCCTGTCGCAACACATCGGAGCACCAGCTAAACCAGTCGTTCAAAAAGGTGACAAGGTAAAAGTCGGGTCGTTGCTGGCTGAGGCAGGCGGATTCGTCTCTGCTCCCATCTATTCATCGGTAAGCGGCACTGTCTTCAAGATAGATACGGCCATTGATGCTACAGGCTATCGCAAACCCGTCATTATTGTCAATGTAGAGGGTGACGAGTGGGAAGAGTCGATTGACCGTTCCGATAAACTTGTGACATTAGCCGATCATCCTGAACTGACCCCTGAGGAGATTATCAATCGCGTGAAGTGGGCCGGTATCACTGGTATGGGTGGTGCAGGATTCCCTACTTTCATTAAATTGACACCTCCCCCCACAGCCAAAGCCGAGTGTGTTATCATCAACGCCGTCGAGTGTGAGCCGTACATCACGGCCGATTATAGACTGATGATGGAACATGCCGATGAGATCATCGTCGGACTGCATCTGCTGATGATAGCTGCTAAAGTGAAGACTGGCTACATTGGTATTGAAACCAACAAGCCCAAGGCAATAGAGCTGCTTAGCGAGAAGTGCAATAAAGCGTTTGCCGGTTCCGACTTCGCCGTCGAGGTCGTTCCTCTCAAACAACGCTATCCCCAAGGAGGCGAAAAACAACTCGTCGATGCTGTTATCCGACGTCAGGTGCCCGCACCGCCTGCTATTCCTGTCAACGTCGGAGCAATAGTTCAGAATGTGGGTACAGCCTATGCTGTCTATGAGGCTGTTATGAAAAATAAGCCTCTCTTTGAGCGCTATACAACTGTCACTGGTAAAAAGCTGAGCCATCCAGGTAATTTCCTTGTTCGCATGGGTACTCCTATGCGTGACCTTATCGAAGCCTGTGGCGGCATGCCTGAGGGTGATAACAAATTGTTGGCCGGCGGCCCTATGATGGGCAAGGCTCTCTCAAATCTCGATGTGCCTATCTGTAAAGGCACCAACTCGGTGACCATTCTGTCTGGCAATGATGCAGTACGCAGAGAGCCGGAACCCTGTATCAGATGTGCAAAGTGTGTCGAAGCCTGTCCGATGGGACTTGAGCCTTATCTGCTTTCGCGGCTGAGTGCCTACAAGAACTGGGAACGGGCCGAACAAGAGGATATCACGAGCTGCATCGAGTGTGGATCCTGTCAGCACACGTGTCCGGCCTATCGTCCGCTTCTTGACCAAATCCGTCAGGGCAAGTCGACCGTGATGGGCATCATCCGTAGTCGGGCAGCCAAGAAGTAAATAACAAGTCATTAAATCGTAACAATCACATAATGGGAAACTTGATCGTATCATTATCGCCCCACGCTCACAACCATGACACAGTTGAGCGTAACATGTATGGCGTGCTGATTGCATTGCTGCCAGCCCTGCTTGTGTCGTTCTATTACTTCGGCATTGGTTCGGCTATCGTATGCATGTCGAGCGTAGCTTCTTGTGTGTTCATTGAGTGGGCCATCAACAAGTATCTGCTGAAGAATCCGCGCACTACGGTGCTCGACGGATCGGCCATGCTGACAGGTCTGCTCTTAGGTATGAACCTGCCTTCCAACCTGCCTGTTTGGATCGTCTTCATAGGCGCCCTCTTCGCCATAGGTGTGGCCAAGATGACCTTTGGCGGACTGGGCAACAATATCTTTAATCCGGCGCTTGTTGGACGTTGTGCATTGCTTGTCGCTTTTCCTGCACAAATGACCACCTGGCCTGTACCTGGCCATTTGCTTGACTATGTCGATGCAGAGACGGGCGCTACGCCACTGGCCCTTATGAAGCAGGCCATCAAGAGCGGCGATGCCACTATCCTTGACCGCATGCCTGATGCCTTCGCCCTGCTTCTGGGCAATCACTCGTTTGCGGGCGGGGCCGGCACAATTGGCGAAATATGCGGCCTGGCACTGCTCATCGGCTTTGCCTACATGCTCTATCGCCGCATCATCACATGGCATATCCCTGTCAGTATCATCGGAACCGTGTTCATCTTCAGTGCTATTATGCATTTAATCAGTCCTGCCTATGCAGACCCGTTTGCCGTTATCTTGAGCGGCGGACTGATGCTTGGAGCCATCTTTATGGCAACTGACTACGTGACCTCGCCCATGACGCATCGCGGTCAGATTATCTATGGCGTCTCCATCGGCTTGCTGACTATCATAATCCGCAACTGGGGCGCTTATCCCGAGGGTATGTCGTTTGCCATTCTTATCATGAATGCGTTTACACCACTTATCAACACTTATGTGAAGCCACGTCGCTTCGGAGAGGAGGTGAAGAAATGAAGAAACTGGAATCATCTCTCGTCAACATGGTTCTCGTGCTGACAGTTGTTGCTGTTGTCATGGGCGGAGTGCTGGCAGCCGTCAACGGACTGACCAGCGGACCTATTGAGCAACAGAAAGAAAAGGCATTGGCCGATGGAATCAAGCGTGTGATGGCTTGCGACGGCCTCACCGTGGCCCACACAGATACCGTACGCCAGATGGACGCCAAAGGAAAGGAACTTGTCTATGTCGTCTATCAGACTCAGAACGACGAAGGCACCGACCTCGGAGCTGCCGTTGAGAGCACGACGATGGGCTTCGGAGGTGAGCTCAAGGTGCTTGTCGGATTTGATCCGGACGGCAATATATTAGGTTACACCCTGCTTGAACACGCAGAGACACCAGGCCTTGGCGCTAAAGCCGACCTGTGGTTCCAAAGCGGACAGAAGGGCGATATCATCGGACGCAACCCTTCAGAGCCCCTGACTGTCAGCAAAGACGGCGGTCAGATTGATGCCATCACGGCTTCGACCATCACCAGCCGAGCATTCCTGCTGGCCGTCAACAACGCCTTTAAGGCTTACAAAATGACGCCTGTAGACGGCACTACTGATGCAACCAAACAAACCCTTAAGGAGGACTAAAGCTATGAACTATATCAACATCATCCGCAACGGTATCATCAAGGAGAACCCCACGTTCGTCCTTATGCTTGGCATGTGTCCTACGCTGGCCACAACCACGTCGGCACTCAATGGCCTGTCCATGGGACTGGCTACAATGGCGGTGCTCGTGTGTACCAACTTCGTCATATCGCTTCTTAAGAGCCTAACCCCCGACAAGGTGCGTATCCCTGTGTTCATCGTCGTTATAGCAGCCTTTGTCACCATCCTCCAGTTAGTCATCAAGGCCTACTTGCCTGATGTAGACAAGGCGCTCGGACTCTTCATCCCGCTGATAGTCGTCAACTGCATCATCCTCGGACGTGCCGAAGCTTTCGCGTGCAAGAACTCGCCTGTGGCTTCGCTCTTCGACGGCATCGGCATAGGGCTTGGATTCACCTTCGCATTGACGCTCCTGGGCATCGTCCGCGAACTGCTGGGGGCTGGTTCTATCTTCGGATTGACCTTGTTGCCTGAGACGTGCAATGTGTTGCTCTTTATCTTACCTCCAGGGGCATTCATCACTCTTGGCTATCTCATAGCTATCGTCAACAAAATAAAAAAGTCGTAAGTAGATATGGAATACGTACTCATCTTTATTTCGGCCATCTTCGTCAACAATATCGTACTGGCACAGTTCCTCGGCATTTGTCCATTCCTGGGCGTGTCGAAAAAGATTGAGACCTCGTTGGGCATGTCGGCCGCAGTGGCCTTCGTTCTCACCCTGGCCACTGTCGTCACATGGCTCGTCCAGAAGTTCGTCCTTGAGGCCTTCGGACTGGAGTATCTTCAGACGATTGCTTTCATCCTCGTCATTGCTTCGTTAGTCCAGATGGTGGAAATCGTACTTAAGAAGGTGTCGCCAGCTCTCTATCAGGCACTCGGCATCTTCCTCCCGCTCATCACGACCAACTGTGCCGTGCTCGGCGTGGCCATCCTTGTCATCCAGAAGGACTATTCGCTGGCCCAGTCAATCATGTATGCCTTCTCGACGGCATTGGGCTTCGGACTTGCCCTGACCGTCTTTGCAGGCATGCGCGAGCAGCTCGAGATGACGGCAGTTCCCAAAGGCATGCGCGGCATGGCCATCGTGCTCATTTCTGCTGGTCTGTTGAGCCTCGCCTTCATGGGCTTCTCAGGAGTCGACGGTGGTCTGCGGGCTCTCTTTGGATTGTAAAAGCATTTCAACATATTCATTATTAATCTTATAACAGCAATGAAACAAACTATTCTTGTCACTGGTGGAACAGGCTTCATTGGCAGTCATACCACCGTAGAACTACAGCAGGCAGGCTATGAGGTCGTCATCGTCGATAACCTGTCAAATTCTAATGCAGCCGTCGTCGACGGCATTGAGAAGATCACGGGCCAGCGCCCTGCATTCGAAAAGGTCGACTGCTGCGATATGGAAGCTCTTGAAGGCGTCTTCCGTAAATATCCCAAGATTGAAGGTATCATTCACTTTGCTGCTTCGAAAGCTGTCGGAGAAAGTGTCGAGAAGCCCCTTCTTTACTATCGAAACAATATCACGTCGCTGATCAACCTGCTTGAGCTCATGCCTAAGTATGACGTCAAGGGAATCATCTTCTCGTCGTCGTGCACCGTCTATGGACAGCCTTCCGAAGAGAATCTGCCCGTCACTGAGCAGGCTCCGATTCAGAAAGCCCTCTCCCCCTACGGCAATACGAAGCAGATCAACGAGGAGATCATCCAGGACTATATCCACTCGGGTGCCCCCATTAAGTCGATTATCCTCCGCTACTTCAACCCCATCGGGGCACATCCCTCAGCCCTTATCGGCGAGCTGCCCAACGGTGTGCCCATGAATCTCATTCCCTTCGTCACCCAGACGGCCATTGGTATCCGCAAGCAGCTCAAGATCTTCGGCCACGACTATAATACGCCTGACCACACCTGCATCCGCGACTATATCTATGTCGTTGACCTGGCCAAGGCTCACGTCAAGGCCATGGAGCGTGTGCTCGACAAGCCCGAGACTGACGCCGTCGAGATCTTCAACATTGGCACAGGCCGTGGCCTCTCAACGCTTGAGATCGTCGAAGGCTTCGAGAAAGCAACAGGCGTGAAGCTCAACTGGGAGTTCGCACCCCGTCGCGAAGGTGATATTGAGAAGGTTTGGGGCAACGTCGACAAGGCTAACAAGGTGTTGGGCTGGAAGGCTGACACGCCTACGGACGAAGTGCTTCGCAGTGCATGGCGCTGGCAGAAAAAGCTTCGTGAGGATGGTATCCAATAATCATGGCTTTAATCTTTACGTCAGGGAGTGTGTCAATTGATGCACTTCCTGGCGTAAAGACTTTATAGTCACCTTACCCGCAATATCAGTCCATGTGGAATAACTCCTCGAGAGGAATCGTGACGGGTGAGTTGTCTGCGTTGACTTCCATGATGTCAGCCATCATGTCCCACCAGCGCTGAGTGATGGGGTCGACGTTCTCCGTGTCCTGTGAGTTGCCCTCCTTTGTACATTCCTGATAGGCGAAGAGAATGTTGGTGTCCTTGTCCCAATAGATGCTGTAGTTCTCGACGCCTTGCTCCTTGATCATCTGTTTCAGTTCTGGCCATATGGCTGCATGGCGACGCGCGTACTCTTCCTCAAATCCGGGCTTGAGAAACATCTTGAATGCGAATCGTTTTTTCATTGATTTACTTGTTGTTATCGGTTGAAGGTGAATTCTGTCTTAAGCTAAGGAAGAATCCCAGCTTGTAAGCCTTGAAGATGCTGAGACGAGACAGGCGGCCGCAAAGCAGTCGCCGCTCCAGTCGGCCAAAGGCGAAGTGCCATAAGCGGATGACCCATCTGACGCTCTTGAGGTGGATGCCATCAACAAATGTCAGCATGCGCGAATAGCCGCGAAGATCCTTACGGAACCTGTGAAGTGTACGAAGTGATTCTTCCGTCTTTCTGACAAAATGCTCGTTGGTGTCGAAATGACAAAAAATGACGGGATTATCAATGTGCTCAATGCTGACGCCCGCCTGCGAGAGGCGCTTGCCAAACAGCACATCCTCGTAGCCATAGTCGCGGAAGCGCTCGTCGAAGGGACAGGCCAGCATCAATCGCCTGGCAATGAGGAAGTTGGCTGTGTGGAAGTGGTGATAGGGCCTTGCACGTCGTCTGTCTGTTGCGTGCTGGCTTGCTATAGCAGTCTCATAACGATAGCGCAGATTGGACGGGTTGTCGCACGTACCTACTTCATAGTCGCCACAGACGACGTCACGGCCCTCGCTTTCAATATATCTTTTGATGAATTGGTCGTCCTTCGGCATCAGTTCTGCGTCGATGAACAGCAGCCACTCGTACTTTGCCTCCTTTGCCAGAAAGTTGCGGATGCAGGCCCTGCCGCTGTTCTCTTCGCGCGCGATAAAGCGAACGTAGGGTAGGGTGCCGACTTCGCTGCACAGCTCAACGTAGTTGCGGTCTTTCGATCCGTCGTCCGCCACGATAACCTCATAGCGTTCAAGCGATGAATCAGCCAGCTGGCGGCATATAGATGACACCTGCGCGCGGCAGTCATCCTCGTAGACTGGTATCAAAACAGACAATTCATGTTTCATCATCGGGGCAAAAGTACAAAAAAAACATTAAACAAAGATACAAAAGAGAGGAAAAGTTTGCCAGTCTCAGAAAAAAAGAGTAATTTTGCATCCGCTTTCACGAGATGGAAGCATGAAATTAAAGTTTAACAACAAAAAAGTAAAAGCAAAATGGCAACAAAAATCAGATTGCAGCGCGGTGGACGCAAAGGCTATGCCTTCTATCGCATCGTTATCGCCGACGCTCGTGCACCACGTGATGGTCGTTTCACTGAGAAGATTGGTACGTACAACCCTAACACCAATCCCGCCACGGTAGACCTTAATTTCGAGCGTGCACTCTACTGGGTAGAGGCTGGTGCTCAGCCCACTGACACCGTACGCAACATCCTCAGCAACGAGGGCGTCTACCTGATGAAGCATCTCCGCGGAGGTGTGCGCAAGGGTGCTTTCGACGAGGAGGCCGCTCAGCGCAAGTTCGATGCATGGAAGGCTGACAAGCAGCGCGGCCTCGACAAGGTCCGCGAGGCAGAGCAGAAAGCTAAGAAGGAAGCCGCTCAGAAGGCTCTTGATGCCGAGAAGAAGGTGAACGAGGCTATCGCCAAGAAGGTGGCTGAGAAGAAGGCTGCCGCTGAGGCTGCTGCTCAGGAAGCTGCAGCACCTGCCGAAGAAGCTCCCGCTGAGGCATAAAGAAGAAAAAGCTCCCTCGTTTGAGGGAGCTTTTTTTATTTCTCTATCTCTGTTGCTTCGTTTTTCCGAAGTACCGCTTTTCCTTCAACAAAGTACCGCTTTAGCATTGTCAAAGTACCGCTTTGAGGTCATCAAAGTGCCGCTTTGGCGTGGTCAAAGTGCCGCTTTGTCTGTGGAAGAGTTTCCGTCTTCCGAAAGGACAAAATGAGAGGGATACACTCTTAATCCCTCACGGGGTTAGAGAGTGCATCCCTCTTGGCTTAGCTTTTTAAGTCCGTAGTGATGGATTACTCCTCAACAGCTTCCTCAGCAGCCTCGGGAGCCTCAGCGGGAACCTCCTCTACTGCCTCAGCAGCAGCGGCGACCTTCTTGGCCAGGCAATCAGCGAAAGCAGCCTCCAGAACAGAGTCAGCAACCTCTGCGCCTTCCTCGAACTGAGCGAGAACAGCAGCTGAATCCTCAGCGGTCAGGACGATCTCCTCGACAGCCTCCTCAACGGGTGCTTCAACTTCTGCTTCCTGAGCGGGCTTCTGCTCACCACCGCAAGCTGCGAACATAGCAGCTGCAACGAACATAAATGCAATCTTTTTCATTTCTTTGCTCCTTTTTTAAATCTGTAAAACAATCATTAGTTTATTAAAACGATGCAAAGGTAGGCATTTTTTCAATACGATGATACTTTTTTTTCGATTTTTTTTAGGTCGATTTTGTAACTTTTCTGCAAAGCGTTGTAAATCAGCGATTTCTGAAATGTTAAAATTTGGTATCAAAATGACACTTCTACAGATTTCAGGGAAAAACACAATTTTTTCGCATTTTCTTTGCGTACCACAGGGCGTGTGGGATGGTGGATACTACATTACAATTTGCATGACCTCACAAAATCTGTTTTAGCCTTAAAAAGATACAGGGCTCCACGTGCGTGGAACCCTGTATTCTCTTTTTGGGGAGCTGCTGGCAGAATGCCGTAGCTCACGTGTTTTAAGCAAGGAGTTTCTTGACCTGATCGTAGACGTTCTGACCAGTGTAGCCAAGTTTCTCGTCGAGCACCTTGTAGGGAGCGGAGAAACCGAAGCTCTCAAGACCCCATACGCAGCCGTCGGCACCCACGAGGCCTTCGAGCGTGACAGGCAGGCCCGCGGTGAGGCCGAACTTCTTCTTGCCGGCGGGGAGCACGCTCTGCTGATAGTCAACGGGCTGGCTGCGGAACAGACCCTCGGAGGGCACGCTGACGATGCGCACCTTCACGCCGTCCTCGCGAAGCAGTTTGGCGCCGGCCTCGAGCGTGGAGACCTCGGAGCCGCTGGCGAGCAGGATGACGTCGTAGTCGGCGTCGCTGCCGGCGACGACGTAGGCGCCGCGTGCGGCCTGCGTGTAGTCGTTGCCCTCGGGCAGGTTCTCGATGTTCTGACGGCTGAAGATGAGGGCCGTTGGCGTCAGCGTGTTCTCCATAGCCATGCGCCAGCAGACGGTGGTCTCCTCGGCGTCGGCGGGACGCAGGACGAGCATCGAGTTGCGGCCATGGTGGTTCTTGAGCTTCTCCATGAGGCGGATCTGTGCCTCCTGCTCGACGGGCTCATGGGTGGGGCCGTCCTCGCCGACACGGAAGGCGTCGTGGGTCCAAATGAACTTGACGGGCAGCTCCATCAGGGCGGCCATGCGGACGGCAGGCTTCATGTAGTCAGAGAATACGAAGAACGTACCGCAGGCGGGGATAACACCGCCGTGGAGGGCCATGCCGATGCAGCAGCATGCCATGGTGAGCTCTGCCACGCCAGCCTGGAAGAAAGCACCGGTGAAGTCGCCGCGGACAATGTTGTGGGTCTTCTTGAGGAAGCCGTCGGTCTTGTCGCTGTTGGATAGGTCGGCCGAGGCGCAGATCATGTTGGGCACCTGCTCGGCCAGCACGCTCAGCACCGTTGCTGAAGCACCACGCGTGGCAGCACCGGCCTTCTGTTCGACCTTCGACCAGTCAATCTGCGGAGCCTTGCCGCTGAACCACTCCTCCAACTGCTTGGCCTGTACGGGATGTCCCTTGGCCCACTCAGCCTTTTCGGCGTAGCGCTCAGCCACGATCTTCTTCAGTTCCTCACGACGGCGGGCATACATCTCTTCGACCTCGGGGAATATCTGGAAGGGATTCTCAGGATCGGCACCGAGATTCTTCATCGTCTGGACAAAGTTGTCGCCGCCGAGTGGAGCACCATGGGTGGCGCAGTTGCTCTCATAGCTGGAGCCGTCGGCCTTACGTGCACCCTTGCCCATGACGCAATGGCCGATGATGAGGCTGGGACGCTCCTTCTCGGCTTGAGCCTTGCAGATGGCCTCGCGAATCTGATCGACGTCGTTGCCGTCGATCTTCTGCACATACCAGCCCCATGCCTCATACTTGCGGGCGGTGTCCTCAGAGGTGACGACGTCGGTGCGGGTGGAGAGCTGGATGTCGTTGGCATCGTAGAACATGATGAGGTTGTCGAGCCCGAGGTTGCCGGCAATGCGGCCTGCGCCCTGCGAGATCTCCTCCTGCACGCCGCCGTCGGAGATGTAGGCATAGATGGTCTGGTTCATCACCGAGCCCAGGCGGGCCTTGAGGAACTTGGCGGCGATGGCGGCGCCGACGGCGAAGGTGTGGCCCTGGCCGAGCGGACCGCTGGTGTTCTCGATGCCGCGGGCCAGTTCGCGCTCGGGGTGACCTGGCGTCACCGAGCCCCACTGGCGGAGCTGCTTGAGGTCGTCGAGGCTGTACTTGCCGATGAGGCAGAGCTGGCTGTAGAGCATGGGGGCCATGTGGCCGGGGTCGAGGAAGAAGCGGTCGCGGCCTTCCCACTCGGGATTCTCGGGGTCGTAGACGAGGAACTCGCTGTAGAGCGTGTTAATGAAATCTGCGCCACCCATAGCTCCGCCGGGATGTCCGCTCTTTGCTTTTTCAACCATTGCGGCAGCCAGGATTCGGATGTTGTCGGCTGCGCGGTTCATTACTTTGTTGTCGTTCATAAAATAGTTTTAGTTAAATGATAATCACGATTTGGATGCAAAGTTACAAAAATAATCTGAAATGGCAAGCATTTCAGATTATTTCTTTGATTCTGCCCCGTCGTTTACTTTATACGCAGTACGACAATGCTCTTGGCGGGCAACTTGGCGCTGAGGCGCCCCTTCTTGTCGAGCCGGCAGCCCTTAAAGTCGATGGGGGCGATGCGGTCGGGCGTGTCGAAATCATTATATTCTTCCACCCGTTTGCAGGTCAGCAGTCGGCCGCTGACGCTCTTGGCCGTCAGTCCGTCGATATCGATGGTGATGTCCTGGGCCTTGTCGAGGCTCACGTTAATGAGCGACACGACGATGTCGCCCTCGGCGGTCTTGGCTGCCGAGGCGGAGACGAGGGGCAGGGTGCGATAGCCTTGCTCGTCGTTGGAAGGGTCGACGGGCTTCTTCCAGTCGTGCTGCACACGCATCTCGTCACATTTGAGGTCGAGCGGCAGATAGGTGGCCTCCTGGAAGGGCGTGTACATCTGGAAGACGTGGTAGGTGGGGGTGAGCACCATGTGGCCACCGTCCTTTTGGTCGGTCAGTATCATCGACTGCAGCACGTTGACCACCTGGGCGATGTTGGCCATGCGGACACGGTCGGTGTGGCGATGGAAGACGTTGAGGGTCAGGGCGGCCACCATGGCGTCGCGCATGGCGTTCTGCTGATAAAGATGGCCTCTGACCGTGCCGGGCTCCTCGTCCCACCAGGTGCCCCATTCGTCGACCATCAGTCCGACGCGGTGCTTCGGGTCTTCTTTGTCCATGATTTCCTTGTGCTTCCAGATGACGTCCTCAATCTCGAGACACTTGCCGAGCGTCCAGTAGTAGTCGTCGGCGTCGAACTGGGTGGCAGAGCCCTTCGGGCCGTTCCATCCCGAGACGGTGTAGTAGTGGAGCGACAGGCCCTGCATCTGCGTGCCGGCGTTGTGCATGAGCACCTTCGTCCAGTTGTAGTCGTAGTCGGAGGCACCGCTGGCAATCTTGAAGAGGCGGTTGCCGTCGTAGTTGCGGCAGTAGGTCTGGTAGCGGCGATAGAGGTCGGCATAGTACTCGGGACGCATGTTGCCGCCGCAGCCCCACGACTCGTTGCCCACGCCGAGGAACTTCACCCGCCAGGCACGGTCGCGTCCGTTCTGGCGGCGCAGCTTGGCCATCGGGGTGTCGCCGTCGCTCGTCATGTACTCCACCCACTTGGCCAGCTCCTCGACCGTGCCGCTTCCGACGTTGCCGCTGATGTAGGGCTCGCAGCCCAGCATCTCGCAGAGGTTGAGGAACTCATGGGTGCCGAAGGAGTTGTCCTCGATGGTGCCGCCCCAGTTGTTGTTCTGCATCTTCGGCCGCTCTGAGCGGGGGCCGATGCCGTCGCGCCAATGGTATTCGTCGGCAAAGCAACCGCCTGGCCAGCGAAGTACGGGAACCTTCAGGGCCTTCAGAGCCTCGAAGACGTCCTTGCGATAGCCATTGACATTGGGGATGGGTGACTCGGGGCCCACCCACAGGCCGCCATAGATGCAGGTTCCGAGATGTTCTGCAAACTGTCCGTAAATTTCCTTGTAGATCTTCTGTTGCCCCTGGTCAGCATGGATGCTGACGGTGGCGTCCTGAGCGATGGTCGATGTGGTCATGGCCAGCGCTAAGGTGGTCATTGCAAATAGTTTCTTCATTACTTTTTGGGTTATGGTTGGTTAGTCTGTTTCGTTGTCGTCCATCTCGTCGTCGAGACGGTTGGCCCAGAGGTATTTCTTCGTCTCACGGGCCGCCACACCGCTGAGTAGGAGCAGGGCGATGAGGTTGGGGATGGCCATCAGGGCGTTCATGCAGTCGGCGATGTTCCAGATGATGTCGAGGTTGATGATGCTGCCGAAGAAGAGGGCCACGATGTAGAGGATGCGATAGAAGCGGTTCATGTGGGTGCCCTCGATGTAGTCGACGGCACTCTCGCCGTAGTAGCTCCAGCCGAGGATGGTGCTGAAGGCGAAGGTCAGGATGCCGAACGTGAGCAGGGGCGCCCCGACGTAGGGTATCTTCGAGAAGGCCACCTTGGTCAGGGCGGCGCCGTCGGCGTAGGTGATGTCAGGGTAGGCGAGGATGCTGCTCACGAGCACGATGCCGGTGAGGGCGCAGATGACGACGGTGTCCCAGAACGTGCCAGTGCTCGAGACGAGGGCCTGGCGCACGGGGTTGCGTGTCTAGGCGGCGGCCGCGACGATGGGTGCCGAGCCCATGCCGCTCTCGTTGCTGAACAGTCCGCGGGCGATGCCGTAGCGGGCCGCCATCATCACCGTGCTGCCGACGAAGCCGCCGCCTGCAGCCTCGGGATTGAAGGCTGAGCGGACGATCAGCTCGATGGCAGGCCCGACGAAGGAGGCGTTCATGCAGAGGATGACGACGCAGCCTACGACGTAGATGAGGGCCATGAAGGGAACGAGGAAGGTGCAGACGCGGGCGATGATCCTGACGCCTCCAAGGATGACGATGCCAGTCAGGACACAGACCAACAGGCCAACCGCCCACGTCGGGATGCCGAACGTCTCGTTGGCCAGCAGAGCGATGGAGTTGGCCTGAACGGTGCAGCCGATGCCAAAGGAGGCAAGCGCCGTGAAGACGGCGAAGAGCACGGCCAGCCACTTCATGCCCAGTCCGCGCTCGAGGGCATACATCGGACCGCCGTACATGCGGCCGTTGGCGCCCTTGACGCGGTACTTTACGGCCAGCAGACCCTCGGCATACTTGGTTGACATGCCGAAGATGCCGGTCAGCCAGCACCACAGCACTGCTCCGGGACCACCAAGCGCGACGGCCGTGGCCACGCCGACGATGTTGCCGGTGCCGATGGTGGCGGCAAGGGCCGTGGCCAGTGCGCCAAACTGGCTGACGTCGCCGCAGGCCCCAGGGTCTTTCCTGACGGAGAGTCGGATGCCGGTCAGCAGCTTGCGTTGCGGACAGCGCAGACGGAAGGTCAGGAAGATGTGGGTGCCCAGAAGGAGGATGATCATGGGCCAGCCCCAGAGGAGGGAGCTGAGCGAGGCGAAGAAGTCGTTGATGGTCTCCATTGTGTCTCGGCTGTTAGTATGATAACAACTGCTGATTAAAAAAAAGGAGGATGTGTCATGGGGTCGCCCCTTGACACACCCTCTTTCTCATAGTCGGGGACAGGGCAGGGGATTGTTGTCCCTCCTGCTCGTCCAGTCTTAGTTTACTTCTTGGTCTCAGCGGCACACTGCTCGATGGGCAGACAGCGCTTGTAGTTCTCGATGTAGCGGTTGAAACCTTCTACGTCGGCGGCTGTCGGAGCAATCGAGACACCGGTGTTGCCGACAAAGACAACCTGCTCCAGATAGTCGGCCAGCGACAGCTTCTGGGGATTGTTGACCAGATAGCCGGCCAGCAGGGCTATGCCCCAGGCGCCACCTTCGCCGGCTGTCTCCATCACGGAGATGGGCGAGCCGAGGGCTGCGGCGAGCATGCGCTGACCTACTCCGGCGGTCTTGAAGTAGCCGCCGTGGCCTGTGATGCGGTCGACCTTGACGTTCTCCTGCTTCAGCAGGATGTCGTTGCCGAACTTCAGCACGGCGATGGCACCGTAGAGGTGAGCCCGCATGAAGTTGGCCAGGTTGAGCTTGTCGTTAGCAGAGCGCACGAAAAGGGGACGGCCGTCGGTAAGTCCCGTGACGGGCTCGCCGGAGACGTAGTTAAACGAGATGAGACCGCCACAGTCGGCGTCGCCCTCAAGGGCCTTGTTGAACAGACGGCCGTAGAGCTCGTTCATGTCGACGGGCACACCGAGCAGCTGCTGGTACTCCTTGAAGAGCGAGACCCAGGCATTGATGTCCGAGGTGCAGTTGTTGCAGTGGACCATGGCGACGAGCGAGCCGTCGGGGGTGGTGACGATGTCGATGGGCTCGTAGGGCTTCGAGAGCGGCTTCTCCAGCACGATCATCGAGAAGCTCGACGTGCCGGCCGAGACGTTGCCCGTGCGCTGCTTCACGGCATTGGTTGCCACCATGCCGGTGCCGGCGTCGCCCTCGGGGGGACAGACGGGGATGCCAGCCTTCAGGTGACCGCTGACGTCGAGTTTCTTTGCACCCTCAGGTGTGAGGAAGCCGGCGTTCTCACCAGCGTTGAGCGAGCGGGGCAGGATGTCCTTCAAGCTGTAGGGCAGGCCCTTGGCTGCAAGGATTTCGTCGAACTGGCGCACCATTCCGGCATCGTAGGTCTTGGTCTCGGGGTCGACGGGAATCATGCCCGAGGCATCGCCGACGCCGAGGACGAACTGGCCAGTGACCTGCCAGTGGACATAGCCTGCCAGCGTGGTCAGATACTTGATGTCATGGACGTGCTCCTCGTTGTCGAGGATGGCCTCATAGAGGTGCGAGATGCTCCAGCGCAGGGGAATGTTGTAATTGAACAGCTTCGACAGCTCAGCGGCAGCCTTGCCCGTGTTGGTGTTGCGCCAGGTGCGGAAGGGTACAAGAATCACTTGCTTCTCGTTGAAAGCCATGTAGCCATGCATCATGGCCGAGAAACCGATGGCGGCCAGCGTCTCGATCTCGCAATCATACTGCTTCAGGACGTCCTTACGCAACTCGGCGTAGCAGTCCTGAAGGCCGTACCAGATAGCCTCAATACTATAGGTCCAGAGTCCGTCGACGAGTTGGTTCTCCCACTCGTGAGAGCCCTGAGCGATGGGCTTGTTGTCCTGATCGATGAGAACGGCCTTGATGCGGGTCGAGCCAAACTCGATGCCGAGGATGGCCTTGCCTGATTCGATAATTTGTTTTGTTGTCATGGTTGTTTTATAAGTGTATAGTTGTTATTGGATTATATATTTCTGTGTGCAAAGATACGAAAAAAAATGATAACTGCGAAATATTTGCAACAATTTCCCTTTCTGAACTCTTGATGTCGCACTTTTCCTTTTGGAATTGATGTCAAAGAGTAAAAAAACTGAAGTTATGACGTCTTGACACACAAAACGACGCTTTTCGTGGAGGTATTCACTTCAAACCTTTTGTGTGGGATTTTGATGATAGGATAGGCTTCTGATTATCTGAGTATGTCGGCTTTCTTCAGTTCTATGATCTGGCCGTAGCGTGCAAGTTGTTGGAGGTCAAGCTGGCGCTTGTTGCCGATGATGAAGACGACGCGTGGCCGATGCTGGATGTGCTGCTCGTAGAACGTGGTCATGTCGGCCGCGGTCAGTGTGGGCACGAGGCGGGCCATGCTGCTGCGCGGGTCTTCGGTGTAGCCGTTATGGCGGTAGGTGGATACGAAGTTGGGGAGTTGACGGAATGAGGGGTAGGAGTTGTTGATGTCGTTGAGCACCTCCTGGCGGGCCGTAGCCACATTGAGGTCGTTGACGGGCATCTGACCGATGAGCGAGTCGAGCACGGCCAGTGCCTGCATGGTCTTGTCGGCCTGAGTGCCAAGGTAGGCCAGGTAGCCCGACGGATAGTCGCGGTGTCGGGCACGGTTGGGCATAATATCCTGTCCGCCAGTGGAGTAGGCCATCGACCGAAACTCGCGAATCTCCTGGAACAGCAGTGATGACATGCCGCCGCCCATGTACTGGCTCCATAGTCGCAGCAGAGCCTCCTCGCGGTCGGTCAGGTCGGACTTTACATTGCCGAAGACGCCCACGTAGGTCTGGCGGGTGTCGGGCATGTCGTAGACGTAGACCAGGGGCTCGGTGTACTCCTGCAGCCGAAGGGCATTGTCGGGTGCCGGCTGATGTTCGTCCGGCCGTGGCAGATACTGCCGACAGAGCGCTGCCACCTGCTCTGCGGTCTGCTTGCCGCTGTAGAGCACGTCGCAGGGATACTGCCTCAGCTGGTTGAACAGCTGCAGCAGGTCGTCGCCCGTGAGTTGCTTCACCTCTTTTATGGGGGGCATGCGCAGGTAGCTGGACTTGTCGCCCACCATGATTTTTTGCAGAACCATCTGGAACACGTCCTGATTCTCGCGCCCCATCTGCTTGTAGTTCATGCTGTATTCGCTGCGCATTTCCTTGGTGGCTTCGTGGTCGGGCTTCAGTCGGGTGAGCACGTGGCGCAACAGCTCGAGCGACGCCACCAGATTGTGCTCGAAACCGTGTAGGGTGAGCATGAAGTAGTTGTCGGAACTCTGTGTGGTGAACGTGGTGCCTAAGCGTTGCCAAGCCTCACCCAGCTGATGCTTCGAGAGTGAGTCGGTGCCAAGTTCGTCAAGGTAGGCGTCGAGCAAGGACTGGAGCGGGTTCTGCCGTTCGCCCATATACCATTTCAGCGACAGGGTGAACAGGTCGTTAACCGGGTTCTCCACCCGATAGAGGGTGAAGGCACCGTCACGTGCGGTTTGGGCATCGTGGTCCAGGTCGACGAGCCTCGGTGTCCGGTCGTCCACGGGCAGCTGTTCCATCTGTTTGGCAAATTCTGACTGCTCCTTGGCATGGGGCGGCACGACAGCCTTGTAGTTAGGCTGCGACACCTTCTCCTTGGGATAGGAACCGAACTTCTTCACGCCGCGCAGGTAGGCGTCGGCCTTCAGGTAGCGGTTGGCTGCGGCCATCACGTCGGCCTTTGTGATGCGGCGCACGGACTCAATCTGAGCCAGGAATTCCTCCCACGTGCGACCTCTTGAGAAGACATCGCCCATGAGCGTGGCGCGGTCGGTGATGGTCTCCATGCCCTCCTCAACGTCGCGCAGCAGGTCTTGTCGGGCCAGTTCCAGCCGTTCATCGCTGAAGCGGCCCTGCTTCACCCTCTCAATCTGCTCCCAACAGAGGCACTCGGCCTTCTTCTTCGAACCGAAAGGAATCTTGGGGATGACCAGCAGACCGACGGCTCCCGCCTCGTTCATCGAGAAATTATCGCTGAGGGCGTAGGTCACCTTATGGGCCGTGCGCAGCGAGTCGAGCAGTCCCGTGCCGTTGTCGTTGCTGAGCAGCCGCATGGCCACCTGCAGGGCGCGGAAGTCGGGTGCCTCGTCGAGTGGGCCACGGAAGAGCAGGCCCACGGCCTTCATGATGGGGATGTTCACCTTGAGGTCGAGCGTTTCGCAATTGAACGGTGCCAATGTCGCCGTCTGCTTGCGCACCACCTCGCCCTTGGGCAGCCGTCCGAAGGTTCGTTCTAACAGGGGCTCGATGCCCTCAGCCTGGAAGTCGCCACAGAGCATCAACCCCATGTTGCCCGCCACGTAATACGTGCGGAAGAACTCCTCCATATCGCTGAGACGCGGATTCTTCAGGCTCTCCGTGCTGCCGATGATGGGGTATTGGTAGGGATGCCCGCGGAAAGCGGTCGCCATCACGCGCTCTATCACGGGCGTAATCATGTTGTCGGATGCGCGGTTCTTTTCCTCGTAGACCGTTTCCAACTCGCCCTGAAACAAGCGGAACACGGGGTTCAGCATGCGCTCGGAGTTGAGCCAGCACCACTGCTCAAGGTACTGCGGTGAGAAGGTGTTGTGATACTCCGTCACGTCATACGACGTCGAAGCATTCAGCGCTGATCCGCCATATCGTGAAATGAGCCGGTCGAACTCGTTTGGGATGGCATAGTCGGCTGCCCGCTGACTCAGTCGGCTGATGTCCTGCTGTATGCTGAGGCGACGGGCTTCGTCAGTGGTCTGCGACAGTTCGTTGTACTTTATCGAGATGGAGTCGAGCCACACCCGTTCAGCGGCATAGTCGACCGTGCCGATGCGCTGTGTACCCTTGAACAGCACGTGCTCCAGATAGTGGGCGATGCCCGTGTTCGGACAGTCCTTAGCCCCGGCCTTGACCACCAGTGCCCCGTAGACCTTGGGCTGCGAGTGGTCTTCGTTGAGCCACACGGTCAGGCCGTTGCTCAGCTTAAGCTGTTTCACCTCCAATGCCTTTGGCCGCTGAGCCTTAACGCTCAAGGCGCTAAGAGCGAGGAGCACGATGATAATACCTGTTTTGTTCATGCTCAGTATATTTAAAGAATAAGGAGCAGTCATGGTCGGCTGCTCCTTACTCGGGTTGTCAGTTGTCAGATAACTACTTCAGGGCCTTGTTGAGCATGAAGTAGACCTCGTTGTTGCGGAGGGTCTGCTTGAACTCATATGTCTTCGTGTCCTTGTTGATTTTGACATACTCGATGCCGAGCATCTCAGCGAAGTCCTCCCAGTACTCCTCGGTGATGTCGTAGGAGAAGGCTGAGTGGTGCGTACCACCGGCCAGAATCCATGCGCCGGCGCCAATCTCGAACGTGGGCTGGGGCACCCAGAGGGCCGAGGCCACGGGCAGGTTGGGCATGGGCTTGGGCTCGATGCACTCCACCTCCTGCGAGATCAGACGGAAGCGGTTGCCCAGGTCGACGACGGTGGCCTTGATGCCACGGCCGGTCTTCGAGGTGAAGACGAGACGGGCGGTCTGCTGCTTGCGGATGCCGATGCCGAGGAAGTGAACCTCCAGCTTGGGCTTGTCGACGGCGATGAGGGGGCAGACCTCGAGCATGTGGCTCTGCAGACAGCTGGAGCGGTCGCCGGCGAAGTTCAGCGTGTAGTCCTCGAGGAAAGAGCAGCCCGTGGGCAGACCCTGCGAGATGACCCACAGCGTGCGGTAGAGGCAGGCCGTCTTCCAGTCGCCCTCAGCACCGAAGCCGTAGCCCTCTTCCATGAGGCGCTGCGAGGCGAGGCCGGGAATCTGGTCGAAGCCACAGAAGTCGGGTGCGTCGATGTCGGCGTCGCCAAGGTCGTCGAAGTTGGTGGTGAAGGCCGTGGCGCCCTCATCCTTCAGCACGCGGCGCAGGGCAATCTCAGCCTTGGCGGCGTTGTGCACCTTCTCCCAGTAGACCTGCTCGCCCGACTCGTCGATCTTGATGGTGTAGAGCTTCTTGTACTCCTCGACGAGCTCGTCGGCTTCCTTGTCAGTCACCTTCTTGAAATAGTCCATCAGGCTGGAGACAGGATAGTAGTCGACATGATAGCCCAGACGCTGCTCGAACTCGACACGGTCGCCGTCGGTGACAGCAACGTTGTTCATGTTCATACCGAACATCAGGCAGCGCACGTTGTGAGCATCAGCCACACCGGCAGCCACGCGGGCCCAGACGGCAATCTGCTTCTGTGCCTGCTCGTCCTTCCAGTAGCCGCATACCACCTTGCGAGCCACACGCATGCGGGTGCAGATGTGTCCGAACTCGATGTCGCCGTGGGCCGACTGGTTCAGGTTCATGAAGTCCATGTCCATCGTCTCCCAGGGGATTTCGGCATTGTACTGTGTGTGGAAGTGGAGCAGAGGCTTCTGCAGGGCCTGCAGACCCTTGATCCACATCTTGGCGGGCGAGAAGGTGTGCATCCATGTGATGATGCCCACGCACTTCTCCTCGTTGTTGGCAGCCTTCATCACGGCCTCGACCTCCTTCGACGAGTTGGCCGTGCCCTTATATACGATCTTGATAGGAATGATACCGCTGTTGTTCAGTCCTTCGACCATTTCCTTCGAATGACCGTCAACGGCTACGACTGCATCACCTCCATAGAGCAACTGTGCACCAGTCACCCACCAAATCTCTAAATTTTCAAATGCTTTCATTGTCTTGAGTTTTTAAGTTTTAAGATATTAAGTTATATGATATATGTTTTAGTGCTTCTGTCCCTTCTGGCCGTAGTAGGCGTTGGGGCCATGCTTGCGCATGTAGTGCTTCTCGACAAGCAGCGGGTTCATCGTCGTGTTGGGGTTGACGGCGAAGGAGACGAAGGCCATCTTGGCGCACTGCTCCATCACCTTGGCATTGTAGACGGCGTTGTCAGGCGACGTGCCCCACGAGAACGGGCCGTGGTTTTTCACCAGCACACCAGGGGTGTGGTCCGGATTGATCTTCCGACGGTTCAGGAATTCGTCGACGATGACGTTGCCCGTCTCCAGCTCATACTGTCCCTTCACTTCAGCCTCAGTCATGTCGCGCGTGCAGGGAATGTCCTGATAGAAGTAGTCGGCATGTGTGGTGCCGATGTTGGGAATGTCGCGGCCAGCTTGGGCGAAAGCCGTGGCATAGGTGGAGTGGGTGTGGACGACACCCTGGATGTTGGGGAATGCCTTATATAATATAAGGTGTGTGGGGGTGTCGCTCGAAGGGTTGAGGTCGCCCTCGACGACCTTGCCGCTCTCGAGGTCAACGACGACCATGTCGTCAGCCTTCATTTCGTCGTAGCTGACACCGCTGGGCTTTATGACAACGAGGCCACGCTCGCGGTCGATGCCTGAGACGTTGCCCCATGTGAAGATGACCAGTCCCTGCTTGACAAGGTCAAGATTGGCACGGTATACTTTCTGTTTGAGTTCTTCTAACATAGTAATAGTGTGTTTTGGTTATTTATAGTTTGAAGTTCGGATCCTCTTTATAGGCCTTCCGATTGAAACGGAAGAGCGCAGCACCGCGTTTCGACGAGGTCTTGTCGATGAGTTCGGTCTTCTCAATGAAGTCCATGTCCTTGATGCGCTTGCGGAAGTTGCGCTTGTCGACTTCCTCACCAAGCACGGCTTCATAGAGGTGCTGCAGTTGGGTGAGGGTGAAGAGCGGAGGCAGCAGCCGGAAGCTGATGGGCTCGGACTTGATCTTCTGCCTCATCTTGCTCAACGCCATGGCCACCATCTCGTTATGGTCGGAATAGAGCTGCGGCACATGGTTGACGTCGACCCATTCCAGCCCGTACTGCGCACGCAGCTTCTCGTCGTAGTCGGCAACGTTGATGAGTGCGTAGTAGGCAATCGAAATGACGCGTTCGCCAGGGTCGCGGTCGACGGCTCCGAAAGCTCCCAGCTGGCGCATATAGAGCCGCTGCATGCCTGTGAGCTCTTGCAGGGTGCGTTCTGCTGCCTGGTCGATGCTCTCGTTGGTGCCGACGAATCCACCGTAGAGGCTCCATTGTCCTCGTCCGGGATCCATCTGGCGTCGGCCGATGAGAATCTTCAGCTGACCTTCGTCGAAGCCAAAAATGATGACATCGACCGACACCCAGACTTTCGCGTGTTCACTATAGAAGTTCATAATTCACAATTCGTAGTTCATAGTTCATAGTGCGCAGTTCAACTATAAAACTTTGCACTATGAACTATGTACTGTTTTATTACCAGAAGTAGGCATAGAAGCAGGCGCAGAGACCAATGACAACGAGTGTGCCGACGATGTCCCAGACGCCCCAGCTCTCGCGGATGCTCTTCTTGAAGTCAGCCGAGAAGGTGATAGCATCGACCTGTGCCTTCGAGGGAGCAGGCGTGAAGCAGCTCACCACGACCATCAGCACGATGATGAACACCAGGAGCCAGCACTCGAAGATGAGCCAGTTGGTCTGCCAGAACCATGAGGTGGCATCCCAGAAGCCGCCTTCCATCACGGCCTTGCCCGAGTCGGTGACGACGTTGGTCACCAGACGCAGCATGCCGATGCAGAAGCCGCCGATGAGGCCCCATTCGCCAGCCTTCGGAGTGATCTTCTTCGAGAAGATACCGAGCGTGAAGACGGCCACCATGGCGGGAGCAATCAGCGACTGGATGTCCTGCAGGTAGGAGTAGAGGTTGCCCATGTTCATCATGATAGGCATCCAGGCCAGACCCAGCAGCACGACGACGACCGTGGCCATACGGCCTACGAAGACGTAGTGAGCCTCCGACTTACCCTTCTTCATGGGCTTGTAGAAGTCCTCGGTGAAGAGCGTGGCGCATGAGTTGAAGAAAGCGGCCAGCGAAGCGACGAGTGCGCAGACGAAGCCGATGGTGACGATGCCCTTGATGCCGGCAGGCAGGATGTTCTTCACCATCATGGCGAAGGCGCCGTCAGTCGACTCGTGGTTGGTGATGTCCATCTCGATGCCGCTGCCCGTCTTGAGCGAAAGTGCATAGGCAATCATGCCCGGGATGAGGAACATGAAGCAGGGCAGAATCTTGAAGAAGCCGGCAGCGATGGTGCCGCGGCGGGCGCGCTTGATGACCTCAGCGTTGTCCTCGCCAGGCACCTGTCCGAGCACACGCTGAACGATGTGCTGGTCAGTACACCAGTACCAGAAGCCGATGATCGATGCGCCAAGGAAGACGACGTAGCCCGGGAATTGGGGATACATCGGGTCGGCCGGGTCGGTGTGGAACATGTGGGTGGTGCCGAATCCGTCGTGGGCAGCGTTGCAGGCGGCCATCATGTTGGCCCAACCCTGGGTGATGCTGCCGTCGCCGAGAGTCGAGAGACCCAGGAACAGGACGAGGAACGAACCGATAATAAGAATAGGTGTCTGGATGCTGGAGAGCGTCATCACACCCTTCATGCCGCCAAAGACGGTGAAGACGGCCGTGATGGCAATCAGGCCAATGGCGCCATACCAGAAGGGGATGCCGAGCAGATACTTGAAGAAGATACCACCCGTGAAAGCCGTCACAGAGACCTTCGTCAGCACGTAGGCCACCAGCGTGATGATCGACAGCCACGAGCCCGTGCGCTGGGTGTAGCGGAACTTCAGGAAGTCGGGCATGGTGATGATCTTGCCCATCTTGTTGATGAGCAGCTGATAGAAGGGGACGAAGAGCCAGCCGAGGATGAGGATCATCCAGCCCTGCATCTCCCAGTGGGCCATGCCCACACCGTCCTTGGCGCCCGTGCCGGCGAGGCCGACGAGGTGCTCCGATCCGATGTTGGCGGCGAAGATGGCCATACCAATCACATACCAGGGCTCGCCCTTACCAAAGAGGTAAGCCGACGAGTCTTCGCCCTTCTGGGCTTTCCTGTCTTTCCAAATGGCATACCACACGGCTGCCACCACTCCGCAAAGGCCGAGGGCGAGAACCACCCAGTCGAGCCAGATAAATTCATGTGAATTCCAATTCATATTTTTTTTATTGAAGATTGAAGATTGAATATTGAAGATTAGGCTGCGCCGTCATCACTATTCTCACTTTCAATCTTTGGGTTAAGTGTTTTGTTATTTAAATTGTTTCCTCAATATTCAATTTTCAATCACTTCACTGAGAACTTGAAAACCAGGTGGCTATAGTACTTCTCGCCGGGGTTCAGATAGGGGCTGGGCCACTCGGGATGGTTGGGCGAGTCGGGATACTTCTGGCTCTCGAGGCAGACGGAGGGACGCTGCGGATACTTCAGGCCGCCCTTGCGCACCTTGTCCTGCTCGCCGTCGATGCCCTGGAAGTTGCCAGTGTAGACCTGCATGCCAGGCTCGTTGGTGAAGGCCTCAAGCAGGATGCCCGTCTTGGGCGAATAGAGCGAGGCGCAGACCTGGGTGTCGTCGCCGTTGGTGTTGAGAATCCAGTTGTGGTCGAAGCCGTTGCCGAAGCGCACCTGCTCGTCGTCCATGCGGAGCGAATCCTGGATGGCGTGGGGCGTGCGGAAGTCCATGGGCGTGCCCGTGACGTCGCGCACCTCGCCTGTGGGCATAAACGTAGAGTCGGCAGGCGTGAACTTGTCTGCATTGATATACATCACCATGTCCATGGCGGGCTGTGTGGGATCACCATTCAGGTTGAAATACGAGTGGTTGGTCATGTTGACAATCGTGGGCGCGTCAGTCTCGGCTTCCATCTTGATGTCAAGGGCGTTCTCAGCGGTCAGCGTGTAGGTCACTGTGGCAGTCACCTGGCCAGGGAACTGGTTGTCGCCGTCAGGCGAGACGAGGGTCAGCTTCAGCGTCTGGGGATCTACCTGCTGGGCCTCATAGACCTGATACTGCCATCCCGTGGGACCGCCGTGCAGGCAATGGCCGAAGTTGTTCTGGGGCAGCTGGATGACGCTGTCGTTGAGGGTGAACTGACCGTTCTTGATGCGGTTGGCATAGCGGCCGATCGAGGCGCCGAAGTCGCTGCCGAAGTTGGCTGCGTCGGCATACTGGGCGATGTTGTCGTAGCCCAGCACGACGTCAGTCATCTTGCCGTCGCGGTCGGGCACCATGATGCTCACCACGCGACCGCCGAAGTTGGTCACGCAGACCTCCATGCCCTGCTCGTTGGTCAGGGTGTAGAGTCCTACGGGCTTCTCGTTAATCACTGTGTCGAACTTTGCGGCGTCGAGACCCGACAGCGTCAGCTGCTGGCCAGACTGGCCGTCACACGAAGCCAGGGCGAGGGCCATGATAGCGCCAGCGCCGAGTAAAGATGCTTTTCTTGTCTTCATGAATGTTTTGTTTAATAGTTTAAAGTTATTGATGTTTCAAATTTGGGTGTAAAGTTACCACTTTTTGGCGAATTGGCCAAATGTTTTATTAACTATTTTCCGAGTATGGTGTCGTTTTAACACATTATAGCGTTTTCGGGGGGGGCGCAGCTGTTTTGGAGAAACGGTCCTTTGACGTGGACAAAGCGGTCCTTTGAGGGGCTCAAAGCGGTCCTTTGATGCAGTCAAAGGGGCACTTTGTCCAAAGCAAAATCACTGACTTTTTTGGTGGTTACGATTATTTGTTGTATCTTTGCACTCGCAATGATACAGATAACGATTAAAGACCAAGACCTGAGCCAGGCGGCCATGGAGGGGATGGACGAGTTTCTCGCCGTCTTCATCAAGGCCCTTCGTGAAGCCATCGGAGGCGAACTGACCAGTGAGAACATCACCGAACTGAGCGTCGACCAGGTGACGCTGCTTTGTTGGGACACGCTTCATGAGGAAGTGATGGACGGAGGATTTATCCAGTTGATACACAATGGGTATGGCCCGCTCATCTTCAAGAATCCCTTTGCCAAGGTTCTCAACAAGATTTGGGGCATTCGCGAGCTCGGCAAACGACTCTATGAGGTCCACACGCTGTGGCTCCAGTCGCGTGAGGAGCTGGAGCGCGACTGCACTGACGAGGAGTTCATGGCGCTCTTTGAGCTGCATCCCGAGTTCGACGACTACGACGACTGGTTCGTCGAGAACGAGGAGGAGCTGACGGCTCAGGTCGCACGCTATGTGGATAACAACATCGAGAATTTTGCTACTGTCGTATGAACAAACAACAAGAGGAGCTCCGCAAGAAGAGCCCCGTACAGATAAAGAACCGCAAGGCAGCGTTCGAATACTTCTTCATCGAGGAGTTCACTGCCGGCATTGTGCTCACTGGCACGGAGATCAAGTCAATCCGTGCCGGCAAGGCTTCGCTCGTCGACACCTACTGCACGATCATTCGTGGCGAGATGTGGGTCAAGGGCATGTCCGTCAGCCCCTATTTCTATGGCTCCTACAACAACCATGAGCAGAAGCGCGACCGCAAGCTGCTCCTGACCCGGCGCGAGATCAGCCGCCTCGAGAGCGCTACGAAGCAGACGGGCTACACCATCGTGCCCACCCTGGTGTGGATCGACGCTAACGGGCGCGCCAAGATGGACATCGCCCTCTGCAAGGGTAAGAAGGCCTACGACAAGCGTCAGACGCTGAAGGAGAAGGAGGATCGCCGCGAGATGGACCGGACCATGAAGGAATATAAATAAGGTATGAGTATAGAAAAGATTATTCAGGATAAAGTGCTCGTGCTCGACGGCGCCATGGGATCGCTCATCCAGGAGTATCAGCTCGATGAGCAGGACTTCCGTGGTGAGCGTTTCGCCAGCCTTCCAGGACAGCTCAAGGGCAATAATGATGTGCTCTGTCTGACGCGTCCGGACGTCGTCGCCGACATACACAGGCGTTACCTCCAGGCAGGGGCCGACATTATCACGACCAACACATTCAATGCGCAGCGTATCTCGCAGTCTGACTATCACTTACAGGATTTCGCTCGAGAAATAAACAAGCAGGGCGCGAGGCTTGCCCGCCAGTGTGCCGACGAATTCAGTTCGTCGGACAAGCCCCGCTTCGTAGCCGGTTCCGTAGGGCCGACCAACAAGACCTGCTCGATGTCGCCAGACGTCAGTGATCCCGCTCGCCGCGAGCTGAGCTACGACGAACTGCTCAGCGCCTACATCGAGCAGATGGAGGGCCTGGTCGAGGGAGGGGCAGACCTGCTCCTCATTGAGACCATCTTCGACTCGCTCAATGCCAAGGTGGCCATCGACGCCGCCTCGCGCTTCGGACTCCCCATCATGTTGAGCGCAACCATCAGCGACCGTGCCGGGCGCACGCTCTCAGGCCAGACGCTAGATGCCTTCCTGGCCTCCGTCAGCTCTTACCCCATCTTCTCCGTAGGACTCAACTGCTCCTTCGGCGCGCGCCAGATGAAGCCATACCTGCGCGAGCTGGCCCGTCGCGCACCTTATTATATTAGTGCCTATCCCAACGCAGGGCTGCCCAACGAGCTGGGCCTCTATGATGAGACGCCGGCCTCGATGGCTCCGCAGATCCAGGAGTTCATCGACGAGGGGCTGGTCAACATCGTCGGAGGCTGTTGCGGCACGACGCCTGACTTCATAGCCCGCTATGTGCCCCTGACCATAGGCAAGCGCCCGCACCAGCCGGCTCCGCGCCCCGATGTGCTCTGGCTCTCGGGCCTTGACGTGCTGGAGTGCCGCTCCTTCGTGAATGTAGGCGAGCGTTGCAACGTAGCCGGTTCACGTAAGTTCCTGCGGCTCATCAAGGAGCACAACTACGAGGAGGCTCTCGAGATAGCCCGCCGTCAGGTGGAGGACGGCGCGCTGGTCATCGATGTCAACATGGACGACGCCCTGCTCGACGCCCGTCAGGAGATGACCCGTTTCCTGCGCCTCGTCGCTGCCGAGCCCGACATTGCCCGCGTGCCCGTGATGATCGACTCGAGCCAGTGGGACGTCATCGTCGACGCCTTGAAGAACGTCCAGGGCAAGTCGATCGTCAACAGCATCTCGCTCAAGGAGGGCGAGGACGTCTTCCTCAGCCATGCACGCGACGTGAAGCGGCTTGGGGCCGCCGTCGTCGTCATGTGCTTCGATGAACAGGGGCAGGCCACGACCTACGAGCGCCGCATCGAGATTGCCCAGCGGGCTTATCGCCTGCTGACGGAACAGGTGGGCATGAATCCCCATGACATTATCTTCGACCCCAACATTCTGGCCGTTGCAACGGGCATGGAGGAGCACGACAGCTATGCCCTCGACTTCATCAGGGCCACCCGCTGGATTCGCGAGAACCTGCCTGGGGCGCACGTCAGCGGCGGAGTCTCGAACCTCTCGTTCGCCTTCCGTGGCAACAATTACATCCGCGAGGCGATGCACGCCGTCTTCCTCTATCATGCCATCCGTGCAGGCATGGACTTTGCCATTGTCAATCCTTCGGCCAAGGTGGCCTATGATGATATACCTGAGGAACTGCTCGGGCTCCTTGAGGACGTGGTGCTCAATCGTCGCAAGGACGCAGCCGAGCGGCTCATCGAATATGCCGGCTCGATGAATGTGGAGAGTGAGAAGGGCAGGCCTCAGGCGGAAGTGGCATCAGAGCAAACCTCCAGCGTGGAGGACCGCCTTCAGCAGGCCCTCATCCGTGGCGTCGCCACTACGCTCGAGGCCGACCTTCGCGAGGCTCTCGCTAAGTATCCGCGTGCCGTCGACATCATCGAGGGGCCGCTGATGGCTGGCATGAACGAGGTGGGCCGTCGCTTCGGCGAGGGCAAGATGTTCCTGCCCCAGGTGGTCAAGACGGCCCGCACGATGAAGCAAGCCGTCGAAATCCTCCAGCCCTTCATCAATGCCCCTTCAGCCAACGCTCCCCAGAATGGCGCCCCCGCACCAGAGAATGGCGCCCCCGCCGCTGTGAATGACGATCCCGTCCCCGTGAATGGCGGCAATGCCGCAATTCCCCGCAAGAAGATCCTCCTTGCCACGGTCAAGGGCGACGTCCACGACATCGGCAAGAACATCGTCGCCGTAGTGATGGCCTGCAACGGCTATGAGGTCATCGACATGGGCGTCATGGTGCCGGCTGGCCAGATTGTCGAGAAGGCCATAGCCGAACGCGTCGACATGATCGGCCTCTCGGGGCTCATCACGCCGAGTCTTGAGGAGATGGTCAATGTGGCCAAGGCCCTCCGTCAGGCCGGCCTCGACATTCCCATCATGATCGGCGGAGCCACGACGAGCGCCCTGCACGTGGCGCTGAAGATTGCCCCCGTCTATGGCGGCCCAGTGGTGTGGATGAAGGATGCCTCGCAGAATCCTATTGCGGCTCAGCGCCTGATAGCCGATGGCCCTGACTACGCCAAGGAACTGGAATGTGAATATGAGCATCTGCGAGAGCAATACGACGAGGAGCAGCAACAGCTGCTGTCGCTCGACGAAGCCCGCCGCAACAAGCTGAATCTCTTCTAAAACGACGAATACTGAACTATGATACGTACCATTATCTTCGACCTGGGAGGCGTCGTCATCACGCTCGACCAACAGCAGTCAGTCAGACGCTTCCAGGAATTAGGCCTGCGGGATGCTGACCGCCGGCTCGACCCTTACACCCAGCAGGGCATCTTCGGCGACCTGGAAGGCGGACGCATCGATGCCGAGACCTTCCGACTGGAGCTCAGCAAGCTCGTAGGCCGCGAGGTGACGGCAGCGGAGTGCTGCTATGCCTGGCAGGGCTATGCCAAGGAGCTGCCCCAGCGCAACCTTGACGCCCTGACACGCCTGCGTGCTGAGGGCTACCGGCTGTTGCTGCTTTCCAACACCAATCCTTACATGATGGAGTGGTGCTGCTCGACGCGCTTCGACGGACATGGCCATCCCGTCGGCTATTATTTCGACGCTCTCTACCTCAGCTACCAGATGCAGCTGATGAAGCCCGACGAGACCATCTTCCGACAGCTGCTCATCAAGGAGCAGACGTCGCCCTCCGACTGCCTCTTCGTCGACGACGGGCCACGCAACGTGGCCGCAGCCTCTCAGCTGGGAATGCGCACGTTCTGCCCAGAGAACGGATCAGACTGGACACAAGATATTTACAACTATCTATGAAACGGATCATCATATCAACCCTCATGATGCTGTTGGCGCTGACTATTGGCGCACAGCCCAAGCGAGAATTCCGTGGCGCCTGGATACAATGCGTCAACGGACAGTTCCAAGGCATGTCGACCCAGAAGATGCAGGAGACACTCATCTATCAGCTCAACGAGCTGCAGCGCACTGGCGTCAATGCCATCATCTTCCAGGTCAGGCCCGAGTGCGACGCCCTCTATGAGAGCAATCTTGAGCCCTGGAGCCGATTCCTGACCGGCCAGCAGGGCAAGGCCCCCAATCCCTACTGGGACCCCCTGCATTGGATGATCGACCAGTGCCATCGTCGCGGCATGGAGCTCCACGCATGGATCAATCCCTATCGCGCCAAGACCAAAGGCACCACGGCCCTCTCGTCGAAGCACATCGGCGTGCGCCAGCCCGAGCGCTGCTTCTCCTACGACGACCTGCTCATCCTCAACCCCGGCATCCCCGAGAACCGCGACTACATCTTCCAGGTGGCCCGCGACATCGTCACCCGCTACGACATCGACGGCATCCACATGGACGATTATTTCTATCCCTATCCCGCCGCTGGCCAGACCATCCCCGACGATGCCCAGTATCGCCTCTATAGCAACGGTATCAAGGACCGTGGCGACTGGCGACGCTATAATGTCAACCTCTTCATCAAGCAGTTCTATGAGACCGTCCACAAGGCCAAGCCCTGGGTCAAGGTGGGCATCTCGCCCTTCGGCATCTATCGCAACAAGCGCTCCGCTGACATAGGCAGCGACACCAACGGCCTGCAGAACTACGACGACCTCTATGCCGACGTCCTCCTATGGATCAACAACGGATGGCTCGACTACTGCGTGCCGCAGATCTATTGGGAGATAGGCCACAAGTCGGCCGACTACGAGACCCTCATCCGATGGTGGAATCAGCATGCCGCAGGGCGCCCACTCTTCATCGGCGAGGACATCGAGCGCACCGTCAAGGCCGCCGACCTGCAGAACCCCAGCCTCAACCAGCAGCCCGCCAAGCAGCGCCTCCACCAGCAGATGCAGAACGTCGACGGCACCGTCCTATGGTATGCCAAGGCCGCGGTCGACAACACGGGCAACTACGCCACCGCCCTCCGTCAGACCTATTGGCGCACGCCCGCACTGCAGCCCCTCATGCCCTTCATCGACAAGAAAGCCCCCAAGAAGCCCCGCCGCGTGAAGCCCGTCTGGACCAGTGACGGCTATATCCTCTTCTGGACCGCGCCGAAGGGCAAGAAGTGGGGCGACGTCGCCACACGCTACGTCGTCTATCGCTTTGCCAAGGGCGAGAAGGTGAACACCTCTGACGCCTCAAAGATCCTGTGCGTCACATCGCAGACACATCTGAAGCTTCCCTATCAGCGAGGAACCGAAAAGTACACCTACGTCGTGACCGCCCTCGACCGCCTGCAGAACGAGAGCAAACCAGTGAAGAAAACCATCAAGCTATAACACCTAATCCCCCCGCAAGCTATGGCAACAGTCGACGACAAGAAAGTCATCTTCTCGATGGTCGGAGTGAGCAAGACCATCCAGCAGAACCAGAAGCAGGTGCTCAAGAACATCTACCTCAGTTTCTTCTATGGCGCCAAGATTGGCATCATCGGACTCAATGGTGCAGGTAAGTCGACCCTGATGAAAATCATTGCAGGGCTCGACCAGCAATATCAGGGCAACGTCGTGTGGAGCCCGGGCTATTCCGTCGGCTATCTGCCCCAGGACCCGCCGCTCGACGAGACGAAGACCGTCATGGAAAACGTGCGCGACGGCGTGCGCCACGTCTACGACGCACTGGCTGAATACGACGACATCAACGTGAAATTCGGCTTACCCGAATACTACGAGGACCCCGACAAGATGGACCAGCTCATGGCCCGTCAGGCAGAGCTCCAGGACATCATCGACTCCACTGACGCATGGAACATGGACTCGAAGCTCGAGCGCGCCATGGCAGCACTCAACTGCCCCCCCGCCGAATGGCCCGTGACGAACCTCTCAGGCGGCGAGCGGCGCCGTGTGGCCCTCTGCCGACTCCTCCTGCAGAAGCCCGACGTGCTGCTGCTCGACGAGCCCACCAACCATCTCGACGCCGAGTCCATCGACTGGCTCGAGCAGCACCTCCAGCAATACGAGGGCACGGTCATCGCCGTCACCCACGACCGCTACTTCCTCGACGACGTCGCCGAATGGATTCTCGAGCTCGACCGCGGGGAGGGCATCCCCTGGAAGGGCAACTACTCGTCGTGGCTCGAGCAGAAGAGCCAGCGCCTGGCCCAAGAAGAGAAGTCGGCTTCGAAGCGCCGTAAGACGCTGGAACGCGAGCTCGAGTGGGTGCGCATGGCGCCCAAGGCCCGCCACGCCAAGGGCAAGGCCCGACTGAACTCCTACGAGACGATGCTCAACGAGGAGCAGAAGCAGAAGGAGGAGAAGCTCGAGATATTCATCCCCAACGGTCCGCGCCTGGGCAACAAGGTCATCGAGGCCGAGCACGTCGCCAAGTCCTTCCCAGGCAAGACACTCTTCAAGGACCTCAATTTCGTCCTGCCGCCCAACGGCATCGTGGGCGTCATCGGACCCAACGGCGCAGGCAAGACGACACTCTTCCGGCTCATCATGGGCCTCGAAACGCCCGACGCCGGCACGTTCTCCGTAGGCGAGACCGTCCGACTGAGCTACGTCGACCAGCAACACAAGGACATCGACCCCGAGAAGTCGGTCTATCAGGTCGTCTCGCAAGGCAACGAGACCATCCGCATGGGCGGACGCGACGTCAACGTGAGGGCCTATCTCTCACGCTTCAACTTCACTGGCGTCGACCAGGAGAAGAAGTGCGGTGTACTCTCCGGCGGCGAGCGAAACCGCCTGCAACTGGCCCTCGCACTCAAGCAGGAGGGCAACGTGCTGCTCCTCGACGAGCCGACCAACGACATCGACGTCAACACACTCCGTGCCCTTGAGGAAGGCCTTGAGGCCTTCGCCGGATGTGCCGTCGTCATCAGCCACGACCGATGGTTCCTCGACCGCATCTGCACCCACATCCTGGCCTTCGAGGGAGGCGACGCCCCCTTCTTCTTCGACGGCAACTATTCGGAGTATGAGGCCAACAAGGCCTTGCGCCTCGGGCTGGACGAGCCCCGACGCGCCCGTTATCGCAAACTGATGGAAGAGTAGTGCGGTGGGGTAAAGTCCCATTGTTCCCATGTTCCGCTGTCCTATTAAGGAGCTTCTATAAAGAAGAAAGGTTGATTATACTATATTTTTAATATATTAATATTATAACCTACAATTCTGCCCCCTATCATATATTCATATATGCTTTTAATAGGACAGCGGCCCATTGGACAGTGGGACGCTGTGGAAACTTCTTTCTTGTTGGCACGTTTTTTGCAGATTTAACATCAATAAAAATATAATCAATCATTATGACAGAAGAGAAGAATATTAATATCGAAGACACTGAGAAGACTGACGAAATGGCAGAGCCGGCAGCTACTGACGAAATGGCAGAAACTGAGGCAGAATCTCAGGCAGAACCCGAACGGGATCCGCTCGACGTGGCCCTGCAGGAGATAGCCGATCTGAAGGACAAGAATCTGCGCCAGATGGCTGAATTCGACAACTTCCGCAAGCGCACCATCAAGGAGCGCGCCGAGCTCATCCTCAACGGCGGCGAGAAGGTCATCACGGCCCTGCTGCCCGTCATCGACGACATGGAGCGCGCCCTGCAGAACGGCGAGAAGACTGACGACCCGAAGGTGCTGCGCGAGGGCATGACGCTCATCTATCAGAAGCTGATGAAGGTGCTCGAAGGGCAGGGCGTCAGCCGGATTGACACCCACGACGCCGACTTCGACACGTCGCTGCACGAGGCCGTGGCGCTCGTCCCCGGCATGGGCGACGACAAGAAGGGTAAGGTCATCGACTGCATGGCCACAGGCTATAAACTCAACGACAAAGTGATTCGCTACGCTAAGGTGGCAGTTGGACAATAATCATAATGGCACAGAAACGAGACTACTACGAGGTGCTGGGCGTCGGCAAGACGGCGTCAGAAGACGAGATCAAGAAGGCATACCGCAAGATAGCCATCAAATACCACCCCGACCGCAACCCTGGCGACAAGGAAGCTGAGGAGAAGTTCAAGGAGGCTGCCGAGGCCTACAACGTGCTGCACGACCCCCAGAAGCGCCAGCAGTACGACCAGTTCGGATTCGACGGCCCGATGGGCTCAGGCGGCTTCGGAGGGTTCGGCGGCGCGTCGATGAACATGGACGACATCTTCTCAATGTTCGGCGACATCTTTGGAGGCCGCGGCTTCTCAGGCTTTGGCGGCTTTGGCGGCCGCGGCGGCAGCCGCACCCAGCAGCATCGCGGCAACGACCTGCGTCTGAAGGTGCGCCTGTCGCTGAAGGAAATCAACGAAGGTGTCACCAAGAAATTCAAGGTGCGCAAGGACATCACCTGCAAGCATTGCCACGGCTCAGGAGCCGAAGCCGGCAGTGGCACGGAAACGTGTCCCACCTGCCATGGACAGGGCTATGTCGTGCGCACCCAGCAGAGCCTTTTCGGCATGATGCAGACGCAGACGGTCTGTCCTACCTGCCACGGCGAGGGACAGGTCATCAAGAACAAGTGTCACGAATGTGGCGGCACGGGCGTCACTAAAGGCGAGGAGGTCGTCGAGATCAAGATACCCGCAGGCGTGGCCGAGGGCATGGTGGTCAACGTACCCGGCAAGGGCAATGCGGGTCAGCATAACGGCATCGCCGGCGACATCCAGGTCTTCATCGAGGAAGAAGAAAACGATACGTTCGTTCGAGATGGTAACGACCTGATTTACAATCTTCTGCTCGACTTCCCTACAGCAGCACTTGGAGGCGAGGTCGACATCCCCACCATCGACGGCAAGACGCTCAAGGTGAAGATTGACGGCGGCACACAGCCCGGCAAGACCATGCGGCTGCGCGAAAAGGGACTGCCTGCCGTCCAGGGCTACGGCTCGGGCCGCGGAGACCTCGTGGTCAACATCAGTGTCTACGTGCCCAAGACCCTCTCGCGCGAAGAGCGCAAGGCCCTCGAGGAGTTCCGCGAAAGCGACAACTTCAAGGGCGACCGCCAGACGAAGGAGAGCATCTTCCAGCGCTTCAAGAACTACTTCAGCTGATTTCAGAACGCTGCAATCATGGCAATGAACTACTCAGAGACCTGCGACTACCTGTTCCGTCAGACGCCCAGCTTCGAGAAGACGGGCAAGACCGGATTCCGCGAAGGACTGGCCAACACGCTGCTCCTCGACGAGCATACGGGCCATCCGCACCGCCTGTTCCGCTCCATCCACGTGGCGGGCACCAACGGCAAGGGCTCCGTCTCGCACACCCTGGCTTCTCACCTTCAGCGGGCCGGCTATCGTGTCGGACTCTACACCTCGCCCCATCTCGTCGACTTCCGTGAGCGCATCCGCGTCAACGGCGAGATGATTTCGCAGCAGTATGTCGTTGACTTCGTCGAAGATTTCCTCCGCTTCAATGACGACGGAAGGGGAGGGCAGAGGATCAGTCCCTCGTTCTTCGAACTGGCCACGGCCATGGCCTTCCGCTATTTTGCCGAAAAGCACGTCGACATCGCCGTCGTAGAAGTAGGGCTGGGCGGACGGCTGGATTGCACCAATATTATAACGCCCATCCTCTCCGTCATTACCAATATCTCGCTCGACCATACTGACATGCTTGGTGACACCCTGGCCCTCATCGCACGCGAGAAGGCCGGCATCATCAAGCCGCACGTGCCGGTGATCGTCGGCGAGGACACGACGGAGACGCGCCCCGTCTTCGAGCAGGTGTCGGCTGAATGTGATGCCCCCATCGTCTTTGCCTCAGACCAGCCCCTCGTCAGCGCGGCTGAACCTCTGGCGGAAGGCGGCATGCGCTACACGATGGACGACGGCACCGTCTTCGACGGCGAGCTCAGCGGCATCTATCAGGCACGCAACACCAACACCGTGCTCTATGCCCTCAGGCAGCTTCAGCAGCAGCGTGTCCTTGGCGACATCGACTACGAAGCCTTCCGCACCGTAGGCCAGACCACTGGCCTCATGGGCCGATGGCAGAAGCTGCAGGAGCGTCCCACCGTTGTCTGCGACACGGTCCACAACGTCGGCGGATGGCAATATCTGAGCCGCCAGCTCGGGGCCGTCCGTTGCCGCCAGATGCACGTCGTCTTCGGCATGGTCAGCGATAAGGATGCGGCCACCGTGATCAGCATGCTGCCAAAAACGGCACATTACTATTTCACCAAGGCGCAGACGCATCGGGCCATCCCTGAAGGCCAGCTGCTCGAGATCGGACGCGCCAACGGACTCGACGGACAGGCTTATCCCACTGTGAATGAGGCTTATCAATCCGCCATGAAACATGCCGGGGCCGACGACTTCGTGTTCGTCGGAGGCAGCACCTACGTCGTGTCCGACCTTCTGAAAAGCATCATTTAGTTGTTTTTAACAACATTTTTTGCCGATATGTTTGCACATGTCGGCTTTTTTTTGTTACTTTGCAATCAAGATAACGTAACTTAAAACTTTATACGTATGACGAATACAGAAAATGCGAATCTCTGTGGTCTGAAGAGAGAGAACTTCCAGACCACGATCAATGGCAAAAAGACTGACCTCTACATTCTCCGTAACCGCAAAGGCTACGAGGTAGCCATCACCAACTATGGTGGAGCCATTTGCGCCATCATGGTGCCGGACAAGGACGGAAAGGTCGCCAATGTCATTCAGGGACACGACAACATCCAGTCGGTCATCAACAGCCCCGAGCCCTTCCTTTCGACGCTTATCGGCCGCTTTGGCAACCGCATTGCGAAGGGACAGTTCACACTCAACGGAAAGGACTATCAGCTGGCCATCAACAATGGCCCCAACGCCCTGCACGGCGGCCCCACGGGCTTCCATGCCCGCGTCTGGGAAGCCCGTCAGATGGGGCCGCGCTCGCTGGCCCTGCATCGCATCTCGTCGTACGGCGAGGAAGGCTTCACTGGCGAGGTCGACGTGACCGTGGAGTTCACCTGGAGCGACGACAATGAGCTGGTCATCGAGTATCTGGCTTCGACCAACAAGAAGACCATTGTCAACCTGACCCACCACGGATTCTTCTCGCTGGCAGGCACGGCCAACCCGACGCCCACGATTGGCGACCTGGAGTGCGAGATCAACGCCGACTTCTACATCCCCATCGACGAGACCTCGATCCCCACAGGCGAGATCCGCAAGGTGGAGGGCACACCCTTCGACTTCCGCACCCCGAAGCCCGTCGGCCGCGACATCGATGCCGACGACGAGCAGATCCGCAACGGCGCCGGCTACGACCACTGCTTCGTGCTCAACAAGCGCGAGGAGGGCGAGCTGAGCTTCGCCGCCCGCATCACTGAGCCCAAGAGCGGCCGTACCATGGAGGTCTATACGACTGAGCCCGGCGTGCAGGTCTACTCAGACAACTGGGCCGACGGCTACGCAGGTGCCAACGGCGCCACGTTCCCCCGCCGCTCAGCCATCTGCTTCGAGTGCCAGCACTTCCCCGACAGCCCCAACCGGCCCTACTTCCCCAGCGTCGTGCTCTACCCGCACCACCGCTACAAGCAGAAGACTATCTATAAGTTCGGAACCATCTGACACAAATAACTAATTAGCAAACATTTATCAAAACAACATTAAAGCAATGAGTCAACAGAAAAACAATGGCAAACTGATTGCCATTATCACCATGTGTTTCATCTTCGCGATGATCTCCTTTGTCACCAATATGGGTGCTCCCTTCGGCAATATCTGGGGCTTCACCTATCCGTTTGCAAAGGCTTGGGGCAACCTGATGAACTTCGCCGCCTACCTCTTCATGGGTATTCCTGCCGGCAAGATGCTCATTAAATATGGTTACAAGAAGACCGCACTCATAGCACTCGTGGTCGGTATCATCGGACTGGCACTGCAGTATCTCTCAAGCATCACGGGCGACGCCACCAAGCTGTTCACATACGACGGCATTCCCGTGGCCCTCAACCTGATCATCTACCTCCTCGGCGCATTCATCTGCGGCTTCTGCGTCTGCATGCTCAACACCGTGGTGAACCCCATGCTCAACCTGCTTGGCGGCGGTGGTAACAAGGGTAACCAGCTCATCCAGGTCGGCGGCACGCTCAACTCGCTGACCGCTACGCTGACCCCGCTGCTGACGGGTATCCTCGTGGGCACCGTGACGGCTGAGACCAGCATGAGCAACGTCGCTCCGCTGCTGTTCATCGGCATGGCCGTCTTCGCCATCTCGTTCGTCATCATCAGCCGTGTCACCATTCCCGAGCCCACGCTCGGCAAGGTGCAGCCTAAGTACGAGCGCAGCCCCCTGGCCTTCCGCCACTGTCTGCTCGGCGTCATCGCCATCTTCTTCTATGTGGGCATCGAGATCGGTATTCCCATGCACCTGCAGTTCTACGTCACGGAGCTCGGCTTCGAGGGCTCGGCTGCCATCGGCGGCGTCATCGCCGGCTTCTACTGGCTGCTCATGATGGTCGGACGTTTCACCTCGAGCCTCATCTCGGGCAAGGTGTCGACAGCCCTCCAGATGACCGTCGTCTCAACCGTGGCTATCGCCCTCCTGCTCATCGCCATCTTCATGCCTGAGTCGACGACGGTCACCTACGACGGTCACGACATCCCCGTCAAGGCCTTCTTCATCGCTGCCTGCGGACTCTGCACCAGCATCATGTGGGGCGGCATCTTCAACCTCTCCGTCGAGGGACTGGGCAAGTACACTGAGGCTGCCAGCGGCATCTTCATGACGATGGTGGTCGGCGGCGGCATCATGCCTCTCATCCAGCAGGCCATCGCCCGCGGCACGGACAACATCACCAGCTACTGGCTCGTCATCGCCATGCTCGCCTACATCCTGTTCTACGCCCTCTTCGGCTGCAAGAACGTCAACAAAGACATCAAGGTCGACTGATCATAATTCTATTAACCCAATAAAAACAGAACAACTATGGACATTGAATTCGTAAGAAGCAGATTTATCAAACATTTCGACGGTAAGACTGGAAATGTATATGCATCGCCTGGCCGTATCAACCTGATTGGTGAGCACACCGACTATAACGGCGGCTTCGTATTCCCTGGCGCAGTGGACAAGGGCATCATGGCTGAGATGCGTGCCAACGGCACTGAGGACACTGTCATGGCCTACGCCATCGACCTGAAGGACCGCGTCGACTTCCACCTCAACGACCCCGCTGGTCCCCGTGCCTCATGGGCCCGCTACATCTATGGCATCGCCAAGGAGTTCCAGAAGCTGGGCGTGCCCGTCAAGGGCTTCAATATCGCCTTCGCCGGCGATGTGCCCCTCGGTGCCGGCATGTCGTCGTCGGCTGCCATGGAGAGCTGCTTCGCCTGCGGTCTGAACGACATCTTTGGCGAGAACAAGGTGTCGCAGTGGGACATGGTGCTGGCCGGTCAGGCTACGGAGCACAACTACTGCGGCGTCAACTGCGGCATCATGGACCAGTTCGCCTCCGTCTTCGGCAAGGCCGGCTGCCTGATGCGCCTCGACTGCCGTTCTCGCGAGTTTGAGTATTTCCCCTTCAAGCCCGATGGCTATCGCCTGGTGCTGCTCAACAGTAAGGTGAAGCACGAGCTGGCCGGATCGCCCTACAACGATCGCCGCAACTCCTGCGAGAACGTCGTGAAGCACATTGCCGCCAAGCATCCGGAGGGCAAGTTCGAGACCCTGCGCGACTGCACATGGGAGCAGCTTGAGGAGGTTCGCGCCGAGGTTGGCGAGGAGGACTACACCCGCGCTCACTTCGTGCTCGGCGAGAAGGACCGCGTGCTGGCCGTCTGCGATGCTCTGCTGGCTGGCGACTATGAGACCGTCGGACAGAAGATGTACGAGACCCACTACGGACTGTCGAAGGAGTATGAGGTCAGCTGTGAGGAACTCGACTTCCTGAACGACGTGGCTAAGGAGAACGGCGTCACGGGTTCTCGTATTATGGGCGGCGGCTTTGGCGGCTGCACCATCAACCTCGTTCGCGCTGACTTGTACAACAAGTTCATTGCCGATGCCAAGAAGAAGTTTGCCGCCAAGTACGGCCACGAGCCCGAGGTCATCGACGTCGTCATCGGCGACGGCTCGCGCAAGCTCTGCTAAGCACTGACCCCCGCAATCATGGGGGGATGGGGATCTGGACAAGCGCAGATGCCCATCCCCCTTGTTTCTTCAACCACATCAACCGTCTGATTCACGCTTGTTCAGACCACCGTCCCCCTGACTCTTCGGGGGGCTTAAAGTATGTTCGAAATCGACCGTTCATATATCGACCGCACGAATCTGGAGTCGCTCCAGGGCCATATCTGGGACATACGGGCCGACCACAAGGACGACCCCACGCTGCCCAAGATCAGCAACTACGGCATCAGCGAGGAGGAGTTCGAGACCTATCTGGAGAAGAAGCAGAAGTTCGAGGACTTCAAGGACGACTGGCATCGTCGGCAGCTGCTCATCTATGGCGTGCTGTTCTGTGTGCCCCTTGTCTACTACAGCCTGTTTCATCGTGGTGACTACGTCGGAGGCTACGTCAGTGGCCTGATCCTGTGCGTCATCGCCTTTATGGGCTATTCCATCGTCAAGGCCGTCCGCGCCCAGCAGTTCCGCAACAACCCCTGCGAGACCTTCATCAAAGCGCTCCTGTCGTGGGAGGAATACAACAAGGAGAAATAAGACATGCGCCGTCTGACCTTCCTCATCGTCGCCATCCTGTCGGCAATGGGCGTCTTGGCCCAGAAGCCGGCTGACTCCGTACGCTCCGAACTCGACTACTACCTGCAGCGCCACAACGTGCGCGACGAAGGGTTCGACATGGTGGCGCGCTATGCTGAGGAGGGCGACTCCACGCTGACGGCCTATCATCCGCGCGGGCCGCACCTGCTGACCAACTATGTGCATCCGCGCAAGGGCAAGAGCATCGTCATCGATGCCTACGGGCGCCCCATCCTGGCCACGTTCAATGCCGACACGCTCGTCAGCGGCATACGTGTTGACACGCTTGGCACGTATGCCGGCATGTTCAATCAGTTCAAGGAGGCCTGCGGCCACGGCTCCTTCCGCTCTGCGGGCGGCACCTACTATGAGGGCGAATGGCTCCACGACCAGCGCGAGCACTTCGGATTCGAGGTCGCCCCGAACTATCTCAAGGCCGGACAGTGGCATCAGGATCGTTTCCTGGGTGAGCGGATGCTCCATACGACAGAGCGTATCTACGGCATCGACATCTCGCGCTATCAGCATGAGCAGGGCCGCAAGAAGTTCCCCATCAACTGGCGCTCACTGCGCATCACGCGTCTGAGCCGCCGCATCCATGACCAGCAGCTCGTCGACGGCCCAGCAGATTATCCTGTCTCCTTCGTCTATATCAAGTCGACGGAGGGCATCTCCATTGTCAATCAGTATTTTGCGGCCGACTATCGGGCGGCGCGTAAACAGCAGATACCCGTCGGCGCCTATCATTTCTTCTCAACCCGTCAGACGCCGCGCGAGCAGGCATCCCATTTCCTGCAGAACACGCGTTTCCAGCGGGGCGACCTGCCGCCCATGCTTGACATCGAGCCCTCCGACGCCCTGATCAGCCAGATGGGCGGCCCAGAGGCCCTCTTTGAGTCGGTCCGCACGTGGCTGCGCATCGTCGAGGAAGCCGTCGGGGTGCGCCCCATCCTCTACGTCAACCAGCGTTTCGTCAACAAGTTCCTCGATCTGGCCCCAGACCTCAAGGCCGGCTATCACTTCTGGATAGCCCGCTATGGCGAATATAAGCCCGACCTGCATCTGGCCATCTGGCAGCTTAGCCCCGAAGGGCACGTCAGCGGCATCCATGGCGATGTCGACATCAATGTCTTCAATGGCTATCAGGGGCAGTGGGACGCCTTTCTTCACGATGCCTGCATCCCTTGAAGAAAGGCCTTAGAAGAAAGCCGTCTTTTCTTTAGGCTGACAATAAGCTGTTCCTTTCCTGAAAAGAAGTACCGCTTCGCTGCTGATGGCGGGGCGCTGTGTACACGACACAGGACCGTTTCTCGGGGGTCAAAGTAGCCCTTTGAAACGGTCCTGCCAATCTGTGCTTAAAACTCGACGATGACCCTGCCGTTGATCTGGCGCCCTGTGAGATAGTTGGGGACGGCCCACTGGCGCGAGGCAACGTCCGTGACCCAGTAGTAGGAGTTGACGTTGGAGATGCCGAAGAGGTTGAGGCAGTCGAGCCCCAGCCATACGCGGCTGACGCCGAACGACGCCCGCTGGGGGCCTTGGTAGGCCAGATAGCTCATGCCGATGTCGGCCCGCTTGTAGGCGGGTGCGCGGAAGCTCTGCTTCTCGATGCCGCGGTGGGGCGCTCCGAAGGGCAGTCCGTCGGCATAGGCCAGTCGGAGGGTCATCTTCCATCGCTCCGTGCCAGGGAAGTTGTCCGTGAAGTGCAGGTTGAGCGCATAGCGCTGGTCGGTAGGCAGTGGCACCCACTGGCCCTGATACTTCTGCTGGGTGCGCATGAGCGAGAAAGATATCCATGAGTCAGTGCCAGGGACGAACTCGCCGTAGAGCTTCATGTCGAGGCCGAGGGCATAGCCCGATGTGAGGTTTTCGCCGTAGTAGGTGACCTTGACGTTCTGCACGTTGTAGGGGATGAGGTTCGACAGGGCCTTATAGTAGGCCTCCGCCGTGAACTTGAAGGGGCGGTTCATCATGCGGAAGCGATAGTCGACGGCTGCGATGAACTGCAGCGACTGCTGGCTCTTGATGTTGCGGTTGAGCGTGGCGACGGTGATGCCAGCCTGGGTGGTGGTGTCGCGCAGCTCCTTGTAGAACGGTGCCTGATAGTAGAGTCCAGTGGCGAAGCGGTAGGTGAGGTTCTGGTTGGAGCCAGGCACGATGGCGATGGATGCGCGCGGCGAGACGATGGTCTCATGATTGAACGACCAGTTGGCGAAGCGCAGTCCGTAGTTCAAGGTGAAGAACGATTCGCCACGCTGCCATTTGTAGGTGTCCTGGACGTAGCCCTCGATGCGCCGCGACGACATCTCGTTGTTCGACGCCAGCGTATAGATCAGGTCGAGGCGCTGCCCGTTGTGAGGCACGGAGTAGCCGCTGGAGTCGCGCATCTCGTACTCGCGGCTTTGCTCCTTGATGTCCTCCCACTTCATGGTCAGTGCGGCCTCGATGTCGTGGCGGCGCAGCTGGCGGTTGAACATGAGCTTGAGGCTCTGCACGTTGGCTGTCAGATAGTTGCGGGCGTGCTCCATGTAGGTACCTACGCCCAGTTGCTCAGCGCTCTGTGTGTCGTCGAGCCAGTATTGTCCTTGAATGTCGTAGGCCTCCTGCTCCTTGGTGTGGAATGCCGACCAAAGGAGCTTCACGTGCGTCGAGTCGCCCAGGTGGCGGGTGATGGATGCCGTTCCGAAGAGGGTGCGGAAGATGTCTTTCTCCTGTCCGTCGAAGTAGACGCGGAACGACTTGACGTCCTCCATCGTTCCGAACGAGGTCTCGCGGTCCTTGGGGCGGAAGTTGTAGTGGTTCTCCGAGATGTTGCCCAGCAGACTGAGGGTCCATCGGCGATTGGGCTCGTAGGTGATAAAAGTCTGATAGTCAAGAAAGTTTGGCTTGTATTCTCCAGTCGTTTCGAGCGAGCCGAGCAGGTAGCGGTTGGTCTTGTAGCGCAGTCCGTGGCTCATCGAGAACTTCTTCGAGCTCATGCCCACATAGGCGCTGGCGCCGAGCAGCGAGGCCGATGCCGTGGCCTCGAGGGCCTTGGGGCGTTTGTAGGTGATGTCGAGAGCCGACGACATCTTGTCGCCATACTTCGCTTCGAATCCTCCGCTGGAGAATCCTACGCGCTCTACCATGTCGGGGTTGATGACGGAGAGTCCCTCCTGCTGGCCGCTGCGGATGAGCAGGGGGCGATAGACTTCCACATTATTTATATACACGAAGTTCTCGTCGAACGAGCCGCCGCGCACGTTGTACTGGCTCGAGAGCTCGTTGTGGGTCGAGACGCCGGCCTGCTGCTGGATGAGCTCCTCGATGGCATTGCCTGAGGCGGTGGGCACGCCCTTGATGTTCTTCAGGTCGAGCTGCTCAGTCTGCGAGGTCTGGCGGCGCCGTTCCGTGACGACGACCTCGTCGAGCTGCTGGTCGGCGCGCAGGAGGATGCGCAGGGTCTGCGTACCTTGCGGCTTATAGAGGGTGCGCGTGCGGCTCCTGTAGCCCACCATCGTGTAGCGTATGACGACGGAGTCAGCCGTCTGCAGCGTCATTGAGTATTCGCCTTTCAGATTGGTCATGGTCACCTTGCCCTGAGCCACGCAGGCGACGGTGGCCAGCTCGAGGGCGTTGCCCTCATCGTCAGTCACCATGCCCTTGAGCGTGAACGACTGGGCCAGTGCCGTCATGCTCAGCATGAGCAGGGCGGCCGTCATTATATGTCGGGGATGAAAGATATTCATATCAAGATAAATAACGCAGGGTCGGCGGATTTATTATGTCGTCAGTCACGATAAATCCATGAGAGCAGCGCGTTGACCCAGCGGATGGAGCAGCGGAACCAGCGGTAGGTGGAGGTGGGTTTGCCGCCGAAGCGCAGGATGAAGTCGCGGAAGGCGTTCTTGCGGAAGGGCAGTCCGACGTCCATGAAGAAGATGTGCTCACGGCCCTGGCGGTGGGCATCCTTGATGGCATGCCATACGGTGAGCACGTCGGGATGGAGCGAGCGGAACGTCTTGCGGCGATAGGCGGCATACCACAGATAGGCCTGCTGCTGGCTGACGACGACGGCCGAGCACCCGATGATGCGTTCGCGCCAGCGGGTCAGATAGAGCTGCCCGTTGCCTGAGTGCATGAGTCCGCTGAAGAACTTGCTGTCGGGAATGTAGCGCTTGGGCTTCAGCCAGTTGTGGTGGCGCAGCAGCCGCATGAACTGCTCGAAGTCGTCGTCGCTGCTGACCTCGTCAGTGATGACGCCGCGTGCGTAGGCATTGTCGATGTGCTTCTGCATGCGCTGGCTGATGCGCTCCTCGGGGGCCTTGGAGTGGAGCGAGTTGTGGATGCTCATCCAGCGGACGGGGAAGTAGCCCGACTGGCGGAATTCGCGATAGCCGAACATTTTCTGGCTGAGATGGCTCACCTCGATGTAGAGCATCCATCGGCCCAGTCGCGAGGTGATGGTCTGGAGCATGAGGCCGAAGAGCTCGTTGCGCGGCAGGTCGTCAGAGGCGTAGACGCCCTCGCCCAGAATCTGGCATTGACGATAGAGATAGGGCGGGAAGAGCGACGAGCGATAGCGCACGATGGCCAGCAGCTGGGCGACGATGCGCTGCGTCTCGTCAGTGACGATGACCATGTAGGGCCTGAAGCGAGGCGTCTGCCTGCAGAGCGCAAAGAACTGGGGGCTGTGGAAGAAGTTGTGGTCCAACAGTCCGTCAGGCAGTTTCTCGCCGCTGGCATATATGTGCGTCGTCATTTGGCTCATTCGGCTACAAAAATACTAAATCTTTCTTAAATTGCGAAGAAATTGGACGGAAATTGTTACCTTTGCCGTGAATTAAAAAGGAAAAGCTCATGAATGACTTCAAGGCATTGGCGCAACGGCGCCGCTCACACCGCATGTTTACTGATCAGGAGATTGACGCCGACGACGTGAGGCTCATCCTGCGGGCTGCCCTCATGGCTCCCAGTTCGAGGGGCCAGCGGGCGTGGCAGTTTGTCGTTGTCGACGACAAGATGGATCTCGAGAAACTCAGCGACGCCAAGGACGCGGGCGGTAGCTTCATCAAGGACGCCCCCCTGGCCATCGTCGTGCTGGGGGACCCCCTGCAGAACGACTGCTGGGTGGAGGACGGAGCCATTGCGGCCGTCTCGATGCAGTATCAGGCTGAGGATCTCGGGCTGGGCTCCTGCTGGGTGCAGATGCGAGGCCGCGGCTTGTCTGACGGCACGACGGCCGACACGGTCGTGCGTGGCGTGCTCGACATCCCTGATAACCTCAACGTGCTCTGTATCATTGCCTTTGGCCATAAGGCCGGCGAACTGAATCCTCAGGACGAGGAGCGGCTGAAGTGGGAGAGCGTGCACATCAATAAATTCTGAGCTGACATACACATCTTATATTATATGGACATCGTTTTCGTAGGAGCAGGACGGCTGGCCACTAATCTGGCCAAGGCACTGACGGCTGATGGCGGCCACACCGTCACAGCGGTCTATAGCCGCACCATGGAGCATGCTGACGCCCTCTGCCACCTCGTCGGGGGCCGGGCGACGGATCAGATTGACGAGCTGCCTCTCGTGGCTGACGCTTTCATCTTGGTTGTCAAGGACTCTGCCATTGCCGAGCTGCTGCCGCGGCTGACTGAGGGCCGTCAGGGGCAGGCTTTCTTCCATACGTCGGGGTCGGTGCCGATGTCGGTCTTCGGCAACCATGCCTGCCATGGGGTCATCTATCCCCTACAGACCTTCTCCAAGGAGCGGCAAGTGGACTTCTCGCATATTCCTGTTTTCGTCGAAGGCAACTGCGAGCGGGCCGTTCAGCTGGCTCAGACGCTGGCCGCCTCTGTCAGTCGTCGCGTGGAGCAGCGCACGTCGGAGGAGCGGCACGTGCTGCATCTGGCCGCTGTCTTTGCCAGCAACTTTGCCAACCATTGCTATTCGCTCGCGGCCCAGGTGCTCGAGGAGGCCGGCATGAGTTTCGATGTGTTACTGCCCATCATTGACGAGACGGCACGCAAGGTTCATTCCATTCATCCCCGCGAAGCCCAGACGGGCCCTGCCATCCGCTACGACGAGCAGGTCATCGAGGGCCACCTCGGCATGCTGCGTCACGACGCCATGGCCCACGATGTCTATCAGCTCATGAGCCAAAGCATTCATTCACTTTCGAAGAAGCAGTCACAATGATTAACTACGACCTTACACGCATCCGGGCCATCGTCTTCGACATTGACGGTGTGCTCAGCCAGGAGACCATCATGCTGGCGGCCGACGGCTTGCCTCGGCGAACGGTCAACATCAAGGACGGCTACGCCATCCAGCTGGCCATCAAACTGGGCCTGCGCATCGCCATCATGACGGGCGCCAATGTCGAGGCCATCCGTGTGCGCTATGCCGCGCTTGGCGTGGAGGACATCTACATGTCCTGCGCCGTGAAGATAAAGACCTATGATGAATTCCTGCAAAAGTATGGCCTTGCCGACGACGAGGTGATGTATATGGGCGACGACATTCCCGACCTTGAGGTGATGCGTCGCGTGGGCTGTCCCGTATGTCCGAAGGACGCCTGTGCGGAGGTGCGCGAGGCCAGTCTCTACGTCAGCGACCGATGTGGCGGCTGCGGCTGCGGACGCGACGTCATCGAGCAGACGCTGAGGGCTCAGGGCCTGTGGCAGATGAATGCGACGGCATTCGGATGGTGAGAGAGAGATAAAAGATAACAGATAAAAGATAACAGATAACAGATAATAGATATGCTGGAGAATCTGAGCAAATACAGGATAATATTGGCTAGCAACTCGCCTCGCCGCAGGGAGCTGCTGGCCGGACTTGGAATTGACTTTGAGGTGAAGGTGCTTCCCTTCATTAATGAGGAGTACCCCGAAGGGATGCCAGTGGCTGACATTGCCGAATATATCGCGCGCAAGAAGGCCGATGCCTACAGGCGCGTCATGCTGGCCGACAACCTGATCATCACGGCTGACACGGTCGTCATCGTCGGCAATGAGGTGCTGGGCAAGCCGCACGATGTGTCGGAAGCCCACAGGATGCTCCGCAAGGTGAGTGGCCGTACGCACCAGGTTGTTACGGGCGTGTGCCTGACCACCTTTGAGGAGCAGCGCCATTTCTCCGTCTCGACCGATGTGACGTTCAAAGACCTCAGCGACGAGGAGATAGCCTACTACATCGAGAACTTCCGCCCCTTCGACAAGGCCGGTGCCTACGGCATACAGGAATGGATCGGCTACGTCGGCGTCACCGGGCTGCAGGGCAGCTACTTTAATGTGATGGGCCTGCCCGTACAGAGGATCTATACGGAATTGGCAACATTCTGAAAACAGCAACGACAGGGAGGCAGCGTAATCAGAGTCTGCTTCCCTGTCGTTTTTTCATAAGGAGCGATGGGTTAGTCGTCGACGTAGTCGACCATGTTCTCAGCTTCCTCGTCGGGGTCATCGCTTCCGAGGTCCATCATCGTCGAGTAGTTGTCCTCCGTGATCTCGTCGTCGTTGGGACCGTCGAGCTCGATGTCGTCCTCGTCAGGCTTGTTGTAGTTGTCCTCGATTTCAACATCTTCATCGTCGTTCTCTTCGTCGTCGCCGAAGCTGTTGAACTTCATCCGAGGCTTCTCCGACTCAGGCTTGGCCTTGGCAAAGATGGCCTCCACCCACGTGCCCTTAGGCACTTCCAGCACCTCGAAGCCGTCCTCGATCTTCTTCTCGTACATGCCCCCTTTCTTGTGCAGACGGTCCTTGGGCAGTGTGGTCGTCGAGATGTCGAATCCTGACTCGATGATGTCCTTGATCGACTGCGACAGCGAGTCCCAGCCGCCGCCGAAGTTGCGGTCGAGCACCTCCACGAGCTTGGCAGCCGTGATGTGGCGGATGTTCTCATAGGTGAGGTCGGTCACGCGCATGATAGGTCGCTTCTTGATGGCCCACGTGATCTTCTGGTTCTCATCGATCCGCACCTGGCCCACCTTGTAGCCTTGCTTCTCATACTTGGCCTTGACGATAGGCGCATCCGAATTCACCTCTTCAATCATGAATGCCGAACGGATAATGTCCACATAGCGGCGCACGTTGTCCTTCACTTCAGCATCCTTGTCAGCACCATCCCACATCCGGAAGATGTCGTTCTCTTGTACATCCCAGACGCTGCTCTTCGTCAGAGTCTTCAGCGTAAGGGCTTTGGTTGCAGTGTCTTGGCTTGTCTCTTTCATTTCTGTGATATGTTTGTGGGTGCAAAGATATAAAATAATTCTTAATAATTACTTTTTTACGCGCATTTTTTTGTACCTTTGCCATCGAATTATGTCACAACCATTAGCAGAACGATTGCGTCCTCGCTCGCTCGACGATTATATCGGTCAGCGACATCTGGTAGGCGAGGGTGCTGTGCTCCGACGAATGATCGACTCGGGGCGCATTTCTTCATTTATCCTTTGGGGACCGCCGGGGGTCGGCAAGACGACGCTGGCCCAGATCATTGCCCATAAGCTGGAGACACCGTTCTATACGCTCTCGGCTGTCACGAGCGGCGTCAAGGATGTGCGCGACGTCATCGAGAAGGCACAGAAGGGACGGTTCTTCAACGAGGCTTCACCTATATTATTTATAGACGAGATCCACCGCTTCTCGAAGTCGCAGCAGGACTCGCTGCTCGGGGCCGTCGAGCGTGGCATCGTGACACTGATCGGCGCGACGACGGAGAATCCCTCGTTCGAGGTGATCCGTCCGCTGTTGTCGCGCTGCCAGCTCTACGTGCTGAAGCCGCTGGAGAAGGACGACCTCCTGCAGCTGCTTCATAGGGCTATTACGACAGACATCATCCTGAAGGAAAGGCAGATAGAGCTGAAGGAGACGGATGCCATGTTGCGCTATAGCGGAGGCGATGCCCGCAAACTGCTCAATATCCTGGAACTGGTCGTCGAGTCGGAACCCGACGGACAGCCCGTCACGATCACCGACGAGATGGTGGTGGCTCGGCTGCAGCAGAATCCGCTGGCCTACGACAAGGACGGCGAGATGCACTACGACATCATCTCGGCCTTCATCAAGTCGATCCGGGGCAGCGACCCTGATGCGGCGCTCTATTGGATGGCCCGTATGATTGAGGGTGGCGAGGACCCGCAGTTCATTGCCCGCCGGCTGGTCATCTCGGCCTCTGAGGACATCGGGCTGGCTAATCCGAACGCCCTGCTCCTGGCCAACGCTGCCTTCGACACGGTGATGAAGATCGGATGGCCGGAGGCGCGCCTCGCGCTGGCTGAGGCCGCTGTCTATCTGGCCACGTCGCCAAAGAGCAACTCCGCCTATCTGGGCATCGATGCGGCCCTGTCGCTGGTGCGACAGACGGGCAACCAGCCCGTCCCGCTCCATCTGCGTAATGCGCCAACGCAGCTGATGAAGCAGCTCGGCTATAGCGACGGCTATCTGTATCCTCATGATTATCCAGGACATTTCACAACCCAGCAATACATGCCTGATGCCCTCAAGAACGAGCGTCTCTGGCATGGTCAGCACAATCCCTCAGAAGAGAAACTCTACCAGCGGATGGTGAGCTACTGGGGTAAACGTTACGAAGAATGAAAATTGTTGTATTAGACGGACATGCCGCCAATCCTGGCGACCTGTCATGGGAGCCTTTCGAGGCCCTCGGAGAACTGACCGTCTATCCGCGCACTGCTGCGGCAGAGGTCGTCGAGAGAAGCAAGGATGCTGATGCCTTGCTGACGAATAAGGTTGTCATCAGCGACGAAGTGATGAGCCAGCTGCCCAAGCTGAAGTATATCGGCGTGCTGGCCACGGGCTTCAATGTCGTCGACGTGAAGGCGGCACGGCAGAGAGGTGTCATCGTGACTAACATTCCCGCCTATTCCACGGACAGCGTGGCACAGATTGTCTTTGCCCATCTGCTCAATGTGACCAACCATGTGGATCATTACGCGCGGCAGAACCGTCAGGGGCGTTGGACTTCAAATCCGGATTTCTGCTATTGGGACACACCGCTGGTGGAACTGAGCGGCAAGCGACTGGGCATCGTCGGCCTGGGGAATATCGGCATGAAGGTGGCGCATATTGCCCGCACGTTCGGCATGGACGTCTATGCCGTCACCAGCAAGCACCACGCCGACCTGCCTGACGGCATCCTGAAGTCGACACTCGAGGGGATGCTGGCGGCCTGCGATGTCGTCTCGCTCCACTGTCCCCTGACCGAGTCCACCCATCACATCATTAACAGCGAGACGCTCAAGATGATGAAGCAGGGGGCCATCCTCATCAACACCGGACGTGGCCCGCTGGTCGACGAGCAGGCCGTGGCCGATGCGCTGAACGACGGCAGCCTGGCCGCCTATTGTGCCGACGTGCTCTCCGTGGAGCCGGCGCAGGCTGACAATCCGCTCTTGGCCTGCCAAAATGCCTATCTGACGCCTCACATTGCATGGGCCACCTATGAGGCCCGCGTCCGCCTGGCCAAGATTGCAGAGGACAACCTGCGTGCCTTCATCGAGGGCGAGCCCATCAACGTGGTCAGCTGAACGGCTGTAAGGTCCGATTTGTCAATAAAATTCGGAATTTTCGAATCAAATTTCGTAAGTCCTTGGTTGTCAAGAGATTCTTGTATGATAGAAAAAGAAGCGGTGCTTTTCGATGCGAGAAGTGCCGCTTTTTGAGTCGAAAAGCACCGCTTCTCGCTGCGAGAAGCGGTGCTTTTTCTGAGTCTGTACCGTCGCCTGTAAAATAAAATCTAATTATTCCTGGAGCCTTTCCGGGTCATTCGACGAATAGCTTACGGATGCTCCTTGTGCCGTTGGGCATGGTTGTCGTCACGATGTTGATACCCTTGCGCGGGAAAGCCGTCCGTCGGCCGTCAAGTGAGTAATAGCTGGTGACGATGTTGCCGTAGCTGACGTGGCCGATGGCATCGGCTGCGAGTTGCTTCACCTCACCGCTGATGACGATACAGGAGAGCCCCATCACCTTCGCGTTGCTCAGCTTGTAGACGTGGATATCGAGCCGGCTGGTGCCGCTGGCCGAGCCGACTGTCGTCAGTTCCTTGCTGATGGTCGAGTAGGGCGTCGTCGCGTTGTTGCGATTGGGTGTGATGCCGCTCTCGACCTCGTATTCCCCATTCTCGTTTCTCCACACGGCATTGATCATGCCTCCGTCAGTGCCGATGCGCGAGGCCAGAAACGAGATGTTCGTAGGGCGGAAGAAGTAGCCGTCGGCCATGTTGAGGCAGAAGGAGACGGCATTGTCTGCATTGGCCGTCGCCTCATTGTTCTCCGAAGGCTTCACCTCGGCAAATCGCTGGCCCCCGATGCTGCGGCTCGCGTTGTAAGAAACGTGGGCGCCCCATTCCACGTGGGTCTCCGCGATATAGGGCTTGAGGGCATCGTCGATGGTAGCATTCTTCACGTCGTTGCCGAAGGGCCACGTGATGGTGCCCGTCGTGACGGTCTGCTTGCCAGGCTCAGAGCCGTCGTCGTTCACCTCGACATAGCGGCGCTCGCCCATCTGCTCGCCGCCCTCGTTCTGACGGCTGGTAATCGTGTTTACGAGCGAGTTTAGGTAATATTCCACGTTCGTGTAGCCGTCCTTGCGCACGATGTTGCCGTCCGCGGGGTCTGTGTTGTCGAGTCCGTTCATGTCCTCCCAGTTGTCGTCCATCCCGTCGCCGTCGTAGTCGGTGATGCTGCCACGAGTCTCGAGCGTGGGCCATGCCGTCCAGTCGTCAGCGGCGTCGGCAGGGCGGTTGTCGTCCTGCGAGTTGATGAACCCAGGGCTGTTGCCGCGGCCGCGATAGGTCGCCTTGCTGTCGCGTGTGTCGCTGACCATGAGAGCGTCGTGGCTGTCGCGGAATCGCGAGGCGCCGGCATAGTCGAGCACCCGTTCATAGGCCACGTCGGCCGAGTGGGTCGTCGTCAGGATGAAGGGGATGGGCTCGTCGATCTTGATTGTATCCTTGGTCACGGCCGTATATGTACCGTCGCATCCGCTGGCGTCAATCTGGTTGTACATGCCGTTGGCCCAGTTGTCTTCAGCCACATCGGCGTAGGTGGCGTTGACGTTGCCCTCGACGAAGAATTTTCCCCAGATATGCCATGCGGGCGCATAGGCAGGGTAGGTGTTGATGTATTGCGTCGTACGGATGCCGATGCCTGCGATGCGCTTGCCCTTCGTGCCCGAAGGTGAGCCGGGGCCGGGCTTGTAGTAGTTGCCGACGATGTTGACCTTCATGGCCTCGCCGCCGTAGCAGCCATTGCCGCCAAAGTTGTAGATGACGTTGTTGCGATAGTCCATGCGCTCGTCCATCTGCGTCGAGGGGCGAGGCCCGAATCGGGGCGTGCGCGAGGTGTGGTGGGCGATGAGGTTGTGGTGGAACGAGGCGCCGCTGCCGCCCCAGTTGCCGCCATAACCGTGGCTGCCCTTGGAGTGGCCGGCGTCAACGAGGCTCTGCGAGACGATGCACCACTGCACGGTGGTGTTCTTGTTGCCAAGGAAGGAGCAACATTCGTCGATGGACCATGAGACGGAGCAATGGTCGACGATGATGTCCTGCTGGTCCATGCCTCCGAAGGCGTCCCATCCGTCGGCCCCGTTCTCCAGCACATACTTATTGCCGAGCCGGAAGCGCATGTAGCGCACGACGACGTTGTTGCCAGCGACGCTGACGGGATAGTCGGCCAGGCAGATGCCGTCGCCGGGTGCCGACTGTCCGGCGATGGTCGTGTTCGACGGGATGCCGAGCGCCGACTGCAGGTGGATGGTGCCCGAGATGCCAAAGACGACGATGCGCGGTCCAGGCTGACTGAGTGCCCAGCGGAGCGAGCCTGTGCCCGAGTCGTTGAGGTTAGTGACGCGATAGACCTTGCCGCCGCGTCCGCCCGTGACGTATCGTCCGTAGCCCTCAGCCCCTGGGAAGGCCGGGGTCAGTTCCTTGGCTTCGTCGGCTTTGGCGATGGAGGGCGCGCAGAGGAGCAGGGCGCTGATTGTCAGTAGCTTGATGATTTTCATAAGAGCTCTGAATGAGGGTGAATGGTGTTTGAGCGAAAAGGTCCCCTGTGGCCATTAATGCCGCAGGGGACCTTTGCCTGATAATCCTTATTGTGTTGTGGTGATTACTTCACGATGAACTTCTTGCCACCCTGGATGAGCAGACCCTTCTGGGTGTTGTTCACGCGGATACCCATCAGATTGTAGACGGGGGCGTTGGCCTCGATGGTGCGGTTCACCTCGTTGATGCCCTGCGACTCGCCCGACGTGATGAGGATGCTGCCCACATACTCGAAGGCGTCGACAGCCGTCAGGTCGAGCTCGCCTGCAGCGGGGTTGGTGATGGCGTCGCTGGCGGGGTCGCTGATGACGCGGACGTAGACCTTCTCCTGGTTCTCGGCCTCAGCGGGCAGCGTACCCTTCAGCTCGGCCCATCCGGCGAGCAGTCCGGGCGTGCCAGCGAAGTCGGCCTCGCGGGTCTCCAGCTCGATGGTGCCGATGTTGGTCCAGTTCTCGCCGTCGAGTGAGTAGTCGAGGTTCTGAGTCTTGTAGCAGAAATTGTCAGTGCCGACGAGGGCCGAGACGTTGACCGCCGTCAGATCCTTTGTCGGGAAGCTGATGCAGACGTAGTCCATCTTGCCAAAGCCGCGACGCTGGGCCGTGGTGCGGCGGGTGATGCAGGGGATGCGCATCTCCTCAGGATCCTCGCCGAACTTGGCGGGACGTCCCTGGAACTTGTAGCCGTCGGCCGAAGCAGCCACGTAGGGGTTGCCCTCGATGGAGTCGGCGAACATCATGGTGACGACGGCCTTGTTAGCCTCGTCGGCGAAGATGTCGGCCTCGTAGCTGACCATGTTGTTGTCGTTCTTGGTCAGGCGGCTGAAGTCGATGTAGTTGAACACGGGCACGGATTCATAGACAGCCGTCAGCTCGACGGGGCCGTCCAGCGTGATGGTGCGCGGGTTCTCAGTGCTGCCGTCGCTCCATCCGAGGAAGTTGTTCAGCGTGCGGTAGTAGCTGTTGTGGTCGTTGAGCGTGATGGTCACCTCGTCGCCGACGTTATAGTTCTCCTTGACGGGCGAGATCTCATAGTCGACGCTGCTCGAGCCCTGGATGTTGACAGTCACCGTGGCACGGACGGGGAACTGGTCGACATACATCATGGCAGGGCCGATGTTCTGGGCATAGAGGGGATGGCTCTTCAGCAGGCGGAAGTCGCAGCCGTGGGCGTCGTAGAAGTCGCTCCATGCGAGTCCGGCCGTAGCCATGTCGATGCGGCCTTCGCTGACACCCTCAGAGCCTGGGGTTTCAGAGCCTCCGGGACCTACGATCCATGTGCGCTCGCCAGTCTCCTCGTCCTTGTTGTTGCCTGCCGACCATGCAGCATAGCCCTCGACGACGTTGTTCTCAGCAAAGACCATGCCGCCCGTGGCTGCAATCAGCTTCGAGGGGTTCTCGCCGAGATCGATGAGGGCGATGGTGCCCTTCTGGTCGCGGTTGCCATAGGCAGTGTAGTCTACGCCGACCTCAGGCGTGAGGACGATGTTGTTGTTGAAGTTGTAGGAGGCCATGTTGCCCAGGAAAGCTCCGACGCTGATGATGTCGAACGTGCTGGTGCCCTCAGTGCCGTCGTAGCCGCGCCATGTTCCGCGTGATGCGACGACGAGGTTGTTCTCGAAGTTGACGTCGACGTTCTCACCCGTCGGCTCGCAGTAGTTCCATGTCAGAATCTGCTTTGAGAAGGGCAGGTTGTAGAACATGTTGTTGCGGAAGGTGACCTCAGCCGTCTTGGTGGCCAGATAGACAATGGGCCAGTTGTTGCCCGACGTGATGTCGTTGTCGAAGACGCGGCAGCCCTCCATGACAAAACGGTTCAGCGTGTTGTCCGAGTTGTAGACGCCGTCAGTTTGTGCGGGCACGGTGCGGATGAGCGAGCGCGGGATGTTGGTGATGTTGCAGTTGCGGAAGATGATGGAGTCAGCATGGCAGTCCTTCTTGTTCCAGTAGATGATCTGTCCGCTGGTGGCCAGGTTGCCCGAGCGATACTCCATCTGGACATTCTCGAAGACGAGCGAGAAGTGGCTGTCGGCAGCCTGCGTGTCGAGGTTGAGGCCGAACTGCAGGATGGGCTGCTTGTCCATTTCGTTCTGCTCAGAGCAGATGATGATCGTTCCGTCGGCATTCGACTGGGCTGAGGGCGTGAAGTTGCCGATGTTGAAGACCTCGCGGTTGGCCACGGGATAGTTGCCATCGGCATCCTTCTGTCCTGCGAGGATGATTTTCGAGACACTGCCTGGTGTGCCTGGGTGGGCGTTGAAGGCATTGGTGAACTCAGTCTTGTTGGTGACGTAGGTCACCGTCTCCTGAGCCCAGACCGTCTGAGCAGCCATGACGGTGCCCAGTGCGATAAGCGTAAAGATTTTCTTCATAATGCTTGTTGTTAGTTTTAATAATAATTATCGAGTATTGTAGTCGTTTTAGTCAGAATCCGCTGCAAAGTTACGAATAATTTCTGAAAGCACAAGAAAAGAACTGTTAATATCTCTTATCTTATTTTGTCGTAGGCATGCACGGGGTAGTCGATCGTGAAGTGGAGTCCGCGGCTCTCCTTGCGCTCCAGGGCGAAGCGGGTGATGAGGTAGCCCACGTTGATCATGTTGCGCAGCTCGCAGATGTCCTTCGACGCCTTGACGCGCTTGAAGAGGCGCTCGGTCTCCTCGTAGAGCATGTCGAGGCGGTCCCATGCGCGATGCAGACGGAGGTCGCTGCGGACGATGCCGACGTAGCCCGACATGATCTGTCCGACCTCCTTGACTGACTGCGTGATGAGCACCTTCTCCTCGTTGGTCATCGTGCCCTCGTCGTTCCACTCCGGCACTTGCTCGTTCCATTCGTACAGGTCGACGTGCTCCAGCGAGTGGCGGGCGGCAGCATCGGCATAGACGACAGCCTCGATGAGCGAGTTGGAGGCCAGGCGGTTGCCGCCGTGCAGGCCTGTGCATGAACATTCGCCGAGGGCGTAGAGACGGTCGATCGACGAGCATCCGTTCAGGTCGACCTTGATGCCGCCGCACATGTAGTGGGCTGCGGGGCGGACGGGGATGTAGTCCTGAGTGATGTCAATGCCCATCGAGAGGCACTTCTGGTAGATGTTGGGGAAGTGGTGGCGCGTCTCGTCGGCGTTCTTGTGGGTCACGTCGAGGCAGACGTGGTCCAGGCCGTGGATCTTCATCTCCTTGTCGATGGCACGGGCCACGATGTCGCGCGGCGCCAGCGAGAGACGCTCGTCGTACTTCTGCATGAACTCCTCGCCGTTGGGCAGCTTCAGGATACCGCCGTAGCCGCGCATGGCCTCCGTAATGAGGTAGGCGGGATGCGTCTCGTTGGGGTTATGGAGCACGGTGGGGTGGAACTGTACGAACTCCATGTCCTTCACCGTACCCTTGGCGCGATAGACCATGGCGATGCCGTCGCCAGTGGCGATGACGGGATTGGATGTCGTCTGATAGACGGCTCCGCAGCCGCCCGTACACATGACGGTGACCTTGGCCAGATAGGTGTCAACCTTCTCCGTCTCAGGGTTCAGCACGTAGGCACCGTAGCACTTGATGTGAGGCGAGCGCCGCGTGACCCTGACGCCCATGTGATGCTGCGTGATGATTTCCACGGCGAAGTGGTGCTCCTTGACGGTGATGCCCTCGCAGCTGCGCACGGCCTCCATCAGTCCGCGCTGAATCTCGGCGCCTGTGTCGTCAGCATGGTGGAGGATGCGAAACTCCGAGTGTCCGCCCTCGCGATGCAGGTCGAACGTGCCGTCGTCCTTCTTGTCGAAGTTGACGCCCCATTGCACCAGTTCCTTAATCTGTTCGGGCGCATGTCTGACCACCTGCTCCACGGCCTGGCGGTCCGAGATATAGTCGCCTGCTATCATCGTGTCCTCGATGTGCTTCTCGAAGTTGTCGACAGCCAGGTTGGTCACAGAGGCCACGCCGCCCTGGGCGAACGATGTGTTCGCTTCGTCGAGCGACGTCTTGCAGATCATGCACACTGAGCCCTTCTTCGCACGGGCCACTTTGAGGGCGTAGCTCATGCCGGCCACGCCTGCTCCAATAATCAGAAAGTCGTATTTGTAGACCATTGTTTTAGTTATTACGTGGCAAAGGTACGAAAAAATAATGAATTAAGAACAATGAATTACGAACTTTTTTGTATCTTTGCACCAACTTATGAAGAAAACCATTGTATTATTCCTGCTGACCGTTCTCTTCGGATCAGCTAAAGCACAGGACGTCAGCCAGCGGCTCGACTCTATCGTCGCTACTGACACGCTGCTCCAGACGGCCCAGATCGGCCTCATGGTGTGGGACCTCACGGCTGACCGCCCGCTCTATAGTCACCACGAGCGCCAGCTCATGAGGCCTGCCTCGACGAAGAAGGTGCTGACCGCTGTCGCAGCCCTCGACCAGCTTGGGGGCGACTATGTCTTCTCCACCTCTTTATATTATAAGGGCAATGTCGCAGGCCGTTCGCTCCGTGGCGACCTTATCGTCGTGGGCGGCATGGACCCCATGTTCGATCGTGACGACATGGAAGCCCTTGTGGCCAATGTGCGACGCCTGGGCGTCGACACGCTCCGCGGCCGCATCGTCTGCGATGTGAGCATGAAGGACACCCTGCGCTATGGCGAGGGCTGGTGCTGGGACGACGACAACCCCGTCCTGACGCCCCTGCGGATGGAGCGCCGACTTGACTTTGGCGAGCAGCTCCTCAGCGCCCTGCAGCGGGGTGGGGTGGTGACGGATGGGGCATCCGTGGTGCGCGGTCGTCTGTCAGGCGGCACGACGTTCGTCTGCGCACGCACTCACACCATCGATCAGGTGATGTTCGAGATGATGAAGGAGAGCAACAACCTCTATGCCGAGTCCATGTTTTATCAGACAGCCCTGCACTCCGGCCATCGACCCGCTACTGCCAAGGACGGCCGCAAGATGGAGCGCGACGTCATGTTGCGAGCCGGATTGCTGCCCCAGCAGTATCGCATTGCCGACGGCAGCGGACTATCGCTCTATAACTACCTCTCTGCCGAGGCGCTCACGATGCTCCTGCGCTATGCATGGTTCGACAACCGCATCTACAGCCATCTGCTGCCCACGATGCCCGTGGCCGCTCAGGACGGTACGCTGAAGAAACGCTTTGTGGGCACACCTGCCGCCAGCAACGTACAGGCCAAGACGGGCACGCTCACGGGCATCACCTCGCTGGCGGGCTATTGCACCGCCCCTGACGACCATCGTCTCTGCTTCGCCGTCATCGTCCAAGGCGTCATGCATGCCAGCGAAGGCCGCGACCTCATCGACCGCCTCTGCGTCGAGTTATGCAGGTAGGACGGTCCGCCCTATATGCAAAATAATCTGACGGCAGAAACGAAGTGCCGTTTCAGACCGTTCAAAGGACCGCTTTGACCACCTCGAAGGACCGTTGTGTCCCGCACACAGGAGCGCTTCGTCGGAGCTTATGTAATGCCTTTTATGGCGCGATGGTGGACATGGCTTATATAAAACAAGCGAGAGGGCGCCGTCTGGCAAACCCTCTCGCTTTATTGCTGGAATGTATGTCCCTGTCTTAGAATAGCTTATTGGGATAGACACCCTCGTCGACGAGACGCTGGATGCGCTCGACGGTGGCCTGACGGTCGGCAGCGTAGGTGACGCCAAACCAGACACTGGTGGTGTCGAGCACCTCGCAGGTGGCCGTGCCCTCGTTGATGAGCTTGTTGACCATGAGGGGGATGAAGAACTCGGCCTTGAGGTTCTCGATGTTCTTCGGGTCGCTGAGAAACTCGCGGAAGTACTGCTCGGAGTGCTCGAAGTAGTCAGGCGTGAAGCCCCACATGTTCATCGAGACGGGCACGTTCTCGCCCAGCGGCTGCCACTGGCCCTGCTCGTCCTTATAGCGGATGGGCTCCTGCGGGTCGCCAGCCTTCGAACCATCGGCAGCGCAGCGCACGATTTCTGTACGCTCGACGACGTCCGTCAGATGGCGCTTCTCGTTGTAGGCGCAGACGCCACGGGCCACGGTGCCATTCTCAGAGAGCGTGTTGCTCACGCGGAATCCCACCATGGCATACGTGTTCTTCGAACCCTCGGGGAGGGCGGCGAGCCAATGGCCAATCTGCATGAAGGCGTCGCGGCCATAGAAGTCGTCGCAGTTGATGACGCAGAAGGGCTCGCGGATGATGTCCTTACCCATCAGCACGGCGTGGTTGGTGCCCCAGGGCTTCTGGCGACCTTCAGGGACGGTGAATCCTTCGGGCAGTGCGTCGAGGGCCTGGAAGCAGAGCTCGCAAGGCACCTGACCCTCATATTTGGCGAGGATCTGCGTGCGGAACTGCTCCTCGAAATCTTTGCGGATGACCCACACGATGCGGCCAAAGCCTGCCTGGATGGCGTCGTAGATGCTGTAGTCCATGATGGTCTCGCCGTTGGGGCCGAGGCCGTCGAGTTGTTTGAGTCCGCCGTAGCGGCTACCCATGCCTGCTGCAAGCAGGAAAAGAGTTGGTTTCATTTGCAATAAGGTTATTAATATTGTTTGGTGATATGTTTTATTCTTTTGCAAAGTTACGAATTATGGCTGACATATCAAAGCATTTTGAGAACATTAACGTAATTGCTAAAGATTATAAATCCTTGACATGACAGCAGGGCTGAGGGCGGACGGCAGTCGCTTTCCGTCACTTCGACTTCCTGTTCCTGCGCTGGTGGAAGAGGTCGCCGAGTCCGTTGAAATCTTTCTTCATGATAAGGCCGATGCCCTGAGTGTTGAGCGATGAGCGGGTGAAGTAGCGGTCGTTCGTCTGGTTATAGACCTTCAGGGCGAAGTTTCCGTTGGGCAGGAGCAGGTAGCGGATGTCGAAGTCGCCGATGAAGGAGGGCGTCGCCTGGGTGGCATTGTCGCGATAGCCGAACTGGCCGTTGATAAGGAGGCGGTTGTTGAGCATGCGTCCGCTGACGAGACCTTCGTATTCAGCGTTGTGCCATCCCTCGTTGCCCGTCGAGATGTTGGCGCCGAAGTTCCAGTCGTCGTTCTTGATGACCTGCGAGAGCAGCTCGTTGATCTGTGTCGAGACGGTGCCGGATAGGAACGACTGCATGGCCAGTTCAGTCTGTCCGTATTGCTGGGTGCCGGCGTTGTTGGTGCCCTGTGTGTAGAAACGGCCGATGCCGAGCAGATAGACGACCTGCTGGTTGAGCTCTTGCTCACTGGCGATGATGGAACGTATCATCTGTTCCTCCTCGCTGTTGACTGTTGGCATCTCGAGGTCGAACTCCACACGTGGTGCGCCTGCAGTGCCTTGGATGTTCATCAGGCAGTTGACGCGAACGGTGTTGTTGGAGAATGAATTGCCTATATTGAGGTCGGAAAGGCTGACGCCATTGACTGTATAGACGGCCTTGAGGTTGAGGTTGGCGTCGAAGGGGTCGCCTCCGAAGACGATGCTGCCGCCTTCCTGGAAGTTGAAGTTCTTCTTGATGATGTTCTGAATGGTGATGCCATACGTGCCACGCTCGACATTGTAGGTGCCGAACATCTGGAATGGACCTTTGTTGTAGAACGAGGCGCTGAGGGTGCCCGTTCCGTTGAGGATGATGTAGTCGTTGGTCTGTTGGTCCATGAGCACGCGAAGCGTGGCCTCGGGCGTGGCGTTGATGATGAAGTTGATGTAGATGTCTGACGGCATATCAGCCAGATCGGGATGCGTGGGCGTCTGGATCTGCATGACATCGGAGAGGACGCCAATGCTGTCAGTGGCAGCCTTTTCGCCCCATGTGATGAACTGCTGGTTGGAGATGGCATCGGGGTTGGCGGCGTCGTAGGCGAACCACGATCCGCGTTGAGGCGTGACGTTGCAGTTGATGGTGATCTCGCCAGGGCGTCCGTGCAGGTCGGCATGGCCTGTGGCAAAGACATGTCCGCAGACGGTGCCGTCGTCAAAGTCGTTGAAATCGTAGGCCAGCAGGTTCTGGGCCTCTACATCGATGTCGAAGGTGAAGTTGGTGAAGTTGCGATGATGAAGTGCACCGCTGACGTAGCCGACGTGGTCGTCGCTGTCGTAGATGCGATGGCGACGGATCTGAATGTCGTTGGGGACGAAGACAATGGAGTCGCCGCGCAGCTGGTAGGTCGTGTTGAGAGCCGTCACCGTGGCTTGTCCGTCGACGGCCAGCTCACCTGTGAGGTTGACACCGCTCAGAGGCCCGATGAGCCTGACGTCGCCGTTGGCCTGTCCGCTCACCCTGTCGAGGAAGCTGTCAGTGAAGGAGTTGACGAAGGCAATGTTGGTGCCTCGGGCGCGAATGAGCAGATTGATGTCGTCGCGGCTGGGGGCGATGAATCCCTCGATGAAGGTTTGTGCGTCAGGACCGTCGTCAGCAAAGGCGTCGAGCTCGACTTGCTTGTCCTCCTTGCTCCATTCTGCTCTGGCGACGAGCGTGCCCATAGGGCCGTCCTGGAACGTGAAGTCGGCCACTTCGAGGTCGGCCCAGGCGTTGAAGTCGCTGAAGGCTTGGGTGATGAAGGCCTTTCCAGAGGCTTTGCCTCCGAAGTCGACGGCATGGAAATCGACGAGTTCAAGGACGTAAGCCACCTCGATGCCGTTGAGGTCGATCATCAGCGAGTCGGACGTTTGTTTCGATGCGATGCCGTCGACGATGAGGTGCTGGTCGTCGTGGCGCAGGTTGAAGCGGTCGACCATGAGTCGCTGGTCGGAGTAGAGGATGTCGGAAGGCTCGAGCTCCCACTCCGTCCCTTGGATGTTGACGCGCGAGGGTTGTACTCGCACGTGGGCTTCAGGCTTTCCGCTGTCGTTGGTGTAGAGCTGTGTGATGGCGTTGATGATGCCGCTGAAGGCGTCGCCGTCCGTGCTATTCTCGTTGTCCCAGGCGAGCGAAGTAACCAGATTGTTGTCAGCAGCTTGGGCAGTCAGATGGAGATTCATGCGGCGCTGGCTTTCCGTGAGTCGGGTGAGTCGTGCGTCGCAGAGGGCTGTGTCGCCAATGGTGGTCAGCTGGATCATTCCGCCAGCATATTGGCTGCCGTCGTAGATGAAGTCTGGAATCTCTGCGTTGATGTCGAGCTCGCTGGTCTGGTCGTTCACTTTGGCTGTGAGCGCTAAGGGACGATTGAGCGTCAGGGGCAGTCCGAACAGGTTGCTGAGCCATTGGGCGTCAGAGAGTCGGATGCTGACGTCGAAATTGTTGTCTGACGTGCGTGTGGTCTTAGGCAGGCCAGGCAGGGTGGGGAGTTTTGAGCCTGTGTAGTTGATGAAGCTCTGCGGCAGGGTGGCCCAGTCGAACTGTCCCTCCAGTTCCATCTCGCCCATGTCGCCGTTGAGGCGCATGAAGTGCAGGTCGTCTTCATATCCAGACTTGATGTGGAGGTTGTCGAGATGATAGACGACAGCGGCGGAGTCGGGCCTTGTCATGTAGAAGTCGTCGAGGTCGAGACTTCCTTCGGCATCGTTGAGCGACGAAGCTACGAAGTCGGCGTCGATGATGGCCGAGAACTGGGCGTCGCCCCATTGGTCGGTGAGGTGGAGTGCTTGGGGTGAAAGGTTGCGAATGAAGCCTGTCAGCCTGACAGCCGAGCGCGGGCCCTTGCGCAACTCGCCCTCCACGTCAGTCGTAATGTTGGGGTCGTCGATCTTCAGCTTGCCTGCAATGTCGCCGTCGCTGTAGGTGGCGTTGAGTTCAATGCCCTGATAATGGTAGTCGTTGAAATCGAGGCGGGCAATGGTTCCTTCAGCATTGACGGCCTGCGGGGTGCCACTCAGGTTGACCTTGGTGGCGAGTACGCCCAGTTTCGACTGGTCGAGCAGCAGGCCGAGATGGAAACTGTCCGTGTCGAGGTGGCCTCGGAACTGCTTGTCGGCTCCGATGGTGAGGAGGGTGCTGAGCCGTCCGATCGACGTGGCAATGTCGTTCTCGGAAGTGATGTCGCCAGAGGCGAGCCTGTTGGTCCGTCCTGAAATCCTGACATCGCCGAGTCGGGTGGCCAGGTCGGGCATCTGAGCGAAAGCCTGTTTCAACTGGGCAATCAGCTGGCTGCTGGCGCTCAACTGATAGTCCGGGGCCGACCATATGAGTCGCTCGTCCTGCTTGCTGGCTGATAATGTGGCCATGAGCGACAGGTCGTTCGACTCAGAATGGATGTTGAGACGAGGGATGTCGATGCTCTCTTCCGTGCCGCTGAATTCGACGTTGAAAGCCAGTGCTTCGCTGAACTTTCGAAGGTCGGGATAAATGAATGCGAAGTCGGGCAACTTCAAGCCTGGCGAAGCGGCACTTCCCTTGAAGCGAAGCGCCGCTTTGCGCCCCTCAAAGCGGTACTTTGCCGAAAGCGAATCAATACGGATCAGCGAAGCAGGCATTTGAAGCTGTAAATCAGATAAATACGCTTCTTCGTCATTGCCCTCGACGCGAAGCGACAGTCGCTTGACGTTGAGACCTGACTGCTCGCGCATGGCCAGTCGCTTGATGGTGAGGTTGACTGAATCAGGGCGCAGGGCGCGTAGCTGGATGTGGGCGCTGATGTCGCTCAGGTTCACGTGACGGGCATTCAGACGGCCAGGTGTCTCAAGGACGTCATATCTGTCGTAGCGGGCTGACGAGTGGCGGATGATGAGCGAATTGATGCGCAGGTCGAGGCCCGACTGGCTGGTCGTGTCGTTCGAGGCGAAGGCGTCGAGCACAAATTGCATGTTGAGCGGTGCGACGGAGTCAGCCTTATAGACATGAGCTTGGGCGCCAAACAGCTGGGCCGACGAGATGCTGACGCGCCCGTTGAGCAAGGGCAGCAGTTCGATTCGTGCTGACAACCTGTTGGCTTTCAGCAAGGTGCTGTCGGCCTGGTCCTTGATGAGCACGTCGTCCACAATGATACGATTGAACAGACCCAAGTCGATGCGCCCGATGCTGACCTCCGTGTCGAGCTTCTTTGCAAGCATAGCGGCCACCCTTGACCCCAGACGCTCCTGCACAGGGGGCAGGTGGACGAGGATCAATCCAAGGACATAGAGGGCGACGAGCGTCCAGATGGTCCAGCTGATGATGTTCTTCAAATGCTTCAAAACTGACAGACAGAGTTGCCAAAAGTTTGTGACTTCAGCTAACTGACTTGCAAATTTACGATAAAAATTTCTGATTCCAATCATTTTTGTTGCTATTTTCTTCGATAGTTACCTTTTTTTTACTAATTTTGCATGCGCAAGACGAACAAATCTATAGATTTAAATATTTATGGCAAATGTAATTAAGCTACGCAAAGGCTTAGACATTCAGCTTCAGGGTAAGGCCGCTGAGAGCAGGATTGTGCTGTCTCCCAATGGCAGATTTGCCCTTGTGCCTGACGACTTCGAGGGCGTGACGCCCAAGGTAGTCGTCCGCGAAGGTGATCATGTCAAGGCTGGGGATGCACTATTTATAAATAAGGTGTATCCGGAAGTGAAGTTCGCCTCACCTGTCAGTGGTGTCGTTACTGCTGTGGAGCGGGGCGAGCGGAGAAAGGTGCTCTGCGTCAAGGTGGAAGCCGACAAGGAACAGAGCTATGTGGATTACGGCAAACGGGATGTCAGCAAGCTCGACGCCAAGGGCGTCATCGATGCGCTCCTCGAGGCAGGCCTCTTTGGCTACATCGACCAGTTGCCCTATGCCGTCTCGACCAATCCTACGGTGATGCCTAAGGTCATTTTCGTCTCGGCTCTGAGAGACAAGCCTCTGGCTTGCGACTTCGAATACGAAGTGAAGGGCCAAGAGCATGATTTCCAGACAGGTCTGACAGCCTTGTCGCGCATCGCCACGACCCATCTTGGCGTGGGCGTGGGCTCGGCACTGACAGATATGAAAGACGTTGAGACGACCATCTTCGACGGACCCTGCCCCGCAGGCAACGTGGGCGTTCAGGTGAACCATATCGACCCAGTCAACAAGGGCGAGGTGGTTTGGACGGTGGAGCCGACGGCTGTGCTCTTCTTCGGACGTCTTTTCAATACGGGCCGTGTCGACCTGCGTCGTCTTGTCGCCTTCTGCGGCAGCGAGGTGAAGCAGCCCGCCCATGTGGAAATGCTGGTCGGACAGGAGCTTCAGACGTTGCTCGCCAACAGCATTGATGAGGCTCGTCATACGCGTATTATTAACGGCAACGTGCTGACAGGCCGCCCCACGACGAAGGATGGCTATCTTGGAGCCCATGCGTCTGAAGTGACCGTCATCCCTGAAGGTGACGACGCTGACGAGTTTGCTGGCTGGATCATGCCACGACTGAATCAGTTCTCCACCAGCCGCAGCTATTTCTCGTGGCTCTTTGGCCGCAAGAAGTATGCGCTCGACGCTCGTGTGAAGGGTGGCGAGCGCCACATCATCATGAGTGGCGAGTATGATCGCGTGCTGCCTATGGACATTTATGGCGAGTATCTCATCAAGGCCATTATCGCTGGCGATATCGACCGCATGGAGCAGCTCGGCATCTACGAGGTCAGCCCTGAGGACTTCGCTCTGGCCGAGTTCGTGGATTCGTCGAAGCTTGAGCTGCAACGAATTGTCCGACAGGGTCTTAACAATCTCAGAAAAGAAAATGCTTAAATGTTATGAGTGCACTAAGAAATTACCTCAATAAGATTAAGCCGAACTTCGAACCCGACGGCAAGCTGCATGCCTTCCGATCGCTCTTCGATGGCTTCGAGACGTTCCTCTATGTGCCAAACACAACGGCTAAGACGGGTGTCAACATCCACGATGCCATTGACTCGAAGCGCATCATGAGCTTCGTGGTCATCGCCTTGATTCCCGCACTGCTGTTTGGTATGTATAACGTCGGATATCAGAACTATGCCGCTGCCGGGACTCTGGCTTCGGCCTCGTTCTTCGAAATCTTCTTCTATGGCTTCCTGGCTGTCCTGCCGAAGATTTTGGTCAGCTATATCGTGGGCCTCGGCATTGAGTTTGCATGGGCACAGTGGAAAGGCGAGGAGATTCAGGAGGGCTTCCTCGTCAGCGGCATGCTCATCCCGATGATCATTCCAGTGGGCTGTCCCCTGTGGATCCTGGCCATCGCCGTAGCCTTCGCTGTCATCATCGGCAAGGAGATTTTTGGCGGAACGGGCATGAACATCTTCAATCCGGCCCTCATCTGCCGCGCGTTCCTCTTCTTTGCTTATCCCACAAAGATGAGCGGCGACCAAGTGTGGGTGGCTCAGGACACGATCTTTGGCCTGGGCAACAATCTGCCTGACGGCTTCACGCAGGCCACACCGCTTGGCCAGATTGGGCAGAATGTCGAGGTGACGGCATCGCTCAACGACATGATCACGGGTTTCATCCCTGGCAGTATTGGCGAAACGAGCGTCATCTGCATCGCCATTGGTGCCATAATCCTGCTCGTCACTCGCATTGCCTCGTGGAAGACGATGCTGAGTGTTTTCGTCGGCGGTTCGCTGATGGCCTATGTGTTCCAGATGACGGGCCAGTCCGTGATTCCCTGGTATGAGCATTTGGTGCTGGGAGGCTTTGCCTTTGGTGCCGTCTTCATGGCCACCGACCCTGTGACCTCGTGCCGAACGGAGACAGGTAAGTGGTTCTATGGCTTCATCATTGGCGCCATGGCCGTCATCATCCGCGTGATGAACCCAGGCTATCCTGAGGGCATGATGCTGGCCATCCTGCTGATGAATATGTTTGCTCCGACCATCGATCATTTCGTCGTGGAGCGTAATATCTCAAAACGTATGAAGAGAGGAGGTATAAAATGAGTAAGCTGAATACTAATTCCAATACGTACATATTTATATATAGTACGGTGCTGGTGGTCATCGTGGCCTTCCTGCTGGCTTTCATCTTCCAGATCCTGAAACCCATGCAGGATGCCAATGTGGCCCTCGACGTGAAGAAGCAGATCCTCTACTCCCTCAACATCCGCAATCTGGATGGTGCTGAAGCCGAAGCCAGATATGCAGAAGTGGTGAAGGAAGAGAAGGACGAGAACGGCCAGAAGGTCTATCTCTGCAATGTCGACGGTGAGGAGGTTTGCGTCTTTGCTTTGAAGGGCATGGGCCTCTGGGGTGGCATCAGCGGTTATGTGGCCATTCACGATCAGGACGGCCCGACGGTCTATGGCGCCTACTTCAACCACGAGAGCGAGACCGCTGGTCTGGGAGCCGAGATTAAAGACTCGCAGGCCTGGCAGGAGAAGTTCATCGGCAAGAAAGTGTTTCAGGGTAGTGACTACAGCCGTGTGGCTTTGTCGGTGCTCAAGAAGGTCGATGATCCAGCCACTCAGGTGGACTGTGTGACAGGTGCTACACTTACGTCCAATGGCGTGAACGATATGCTTCACGAGGGACTGAAGCCGCTGATGCAGGAAGTGCAGGCATGCTGCAAGGCTTCTGAAGGGAAATGCTGTCAGACGGATTCCGTCAGTGGCTGCTGCAAAGACTCCGTTGCAACAGCAGAATAAGAATCAATAGTAAATCGTCAATCAGAAAATCGTAAGTTACTATTATGGCATTATTCAATAAACAAAACAAAGAGGCTCTGACCAATCCGTTGAACCTCGACCACCCGATACTCGTTCAGGTGCTGGGCATTTGCTCGGCGCTGGCCGTGACGTCGCAGCTGAAGCCCGCCATCGTGATGGGCCTCGCCGTGACGGTGATTACGGCATTCTCGAATGTGATCATCTCGATCTTGCGCAACACCATTCCTAATCGTATCCGCATTGTCGTGCAGCTGGTGGTGGTCGCTGCATTGGTGACCATCGTGAGCCAAGTGCTCAAAGCATATGTCTACGACGTCAGCGTCCAGCTGTCCGTCTATGTCGGACTTATTATCACCAACTGCATCCTGATGGGACGCTTGGAGGCATTCGCCATGCAGAACAAGCCTTGGCCTTCGTTCCTCGATGGCATTGGTAATGGACTGGGCTACGCCATGATTCTCGTCATCGTCGGAGCCGTACGTGAGTTCTTCGGACGCGGTTCGCTGCTGGGCTTCCAGATTATACCTGACGCCTGCTACGACTGGGGTTATATCAACAACGGCATGATGACGATGCCTGCCATGGCGCTTATCCTTGTGGGTATCGTGATTTGGGTACATCGTGCTTACTTTTATAAGGAGAAGTAATTATGGAACATGCAATAAGTCTATTCTTTAGGTCGATTTTCGTCGACAATATGATCTTCGCATTCTTCCTCGGCATGTGCAGCTATCTGGCCGTGTCGAAGACGGTGAAGACCTCGCTGGGGCTGGGTATGGCTGTCACGTTCGTGCTGACGGTGACCGTCCCTGTGAACTATCTGTTGCAGACCAAGGTCTTAGGTCCCGATTGTCTTGTTGAGGGCATCGACCTGAGCTATCTGTCGTTCATTCTCTTCATTGGTGTCATTGCTGGTATTGTGCAGCTTGTTGAGATGGTGGTCGAGAGGTATTCGCCTTCACTCTATGCCGCACTGGGCATCTTCTTGCCCCTGATAGCCGTCAACTGTGCCATCATGGGAGCTTCGCTGTTCATGCAGCAGCGCATCCTGCTCGATCCTTCCAATTCCCAGGCCATCACCTCCGTGTGGGATGCTATCGTCTACGGCGTTGGTTCGGGCATCGGCTGGACGTTGGCCATCGTCTCGCTGGGTGCTATCCGTGAAAAGATGCAATTCAGCGATGTTCCTAAGCCCCTTCAAGGACTTGGCATCACGTTTATCACTGTCGGACTGATGGCCATGGCCATGATGTGTTTCTCAGGACTTAATATCTAATCGACGCTTATGGGACAGTTTATATTATACAGCATCCTGGTGTTTCTGGTGACAATCATTGCCATTGTCATCATCCTGCTCGTGGCTAAGAAATATCTCTCGCCATCGGGCAATGTGAACATAGAAATCAATGGCGACCGCACCATCAGCGTTGGACAGGGGTCAAGCCTGATGACGACGCTCAACGAGAATGGCATCTTCCTGCCTTCAGCCTGCGGCGGAAAGGCTTCGTGCGGACAATGTAAGGTTCAAGTCCTGGAGGGTGGGGGAGAGATCCTCGACTCTGAGAAGCCTCACTTCACCCGCAAGGAGATAAAGGACCACTGGCGTCTGGGTTGCCAATGCAAGGTGAAGGGCGACCTGAAGATTCATGTGCCCGAATCCATTCTTGGCGTGAAGGAGTATGAGTGCACGGTTATCTCGAACAAGAACGTGGCAACGTTCATCAAGGAGTTTAAGGTGCAGCTCCCTGCAGGAGCACATATGGACTTCATTCCCGGCTCCTATGCCCAGATTAAGATTCCAGCCTTCGACTGCATTGACTATAACGACTACGACCGTGAACTCATCGGAGCTGAATACGTGCCATCGTGGGAGAAGTTCAAGATGTTTGACCTGAAGTGTAAGAATCCTGAGCCTACGATTCGTGCATACTCGATGGCCAACTATCCTGCTGAGGGCGACGTATTCATGCTCACCGTGCGTATTGCCACACCGCCTTTCAAACCTGATAGGAGTGGTTTCATGGAGGTGAATCCAGGCATCGCATCGTCTTACATCTTCTCGTTGAAGCCAGGCGACAAGGTCATTATGAGCGGACCCTTCGGCGACTTCCACCCGCACTTTGATTCGAAGAAGGAAATGATATGGGTCGGCGGTGGCGCAGGTATGGCTCCGCTCCGCGCTCAGATTATGCACATGACAAAGACGCTTCACACCACAGATCGTGAGATGCACTACTTCTATGGAGCACGTGCGCTCAATGAGGTGTTCTATCTTGACGACTTCCTCGGCCTGGAGAAGGAATTCCCCAATTTCCACTTCCACTTGGCTCTCGATCGTCCCGATCCAGCTGCTGATGCTGCAGGCGTGAAGTACACACCAGGTTTCGTCCATCAGGTGATGCTCAACACCTACTTGAAAGACCACGAGGCTCCAGAGGATGTCGAGTACTATATGTGCGGACCTGGCCCGATGTCGGCAGCCGTTGTCTCGATGCTGGATTCTCTTGGGGTTGATCCCGCATCAATCATGTACGACAATTTTGGAGGTTAAGAAAGAGCAAAGAGGTTTTGTCAGCATAAACTATCATGATTATGCTGACAAAACCTCTTTTTAGACTTTTTATAGATAAAGTGAGCCGAGTTTGCAGAAAAATGAGTATCTTTGCGCTCGGTTTATGAAGACAAATGAAAAGAAGGCCAGTGTGCGCCAGGCCGTGGAGCGCATTCTGGACGGATACTTGGAGATGAACAATCATCGCAAGACGCCTGAGCGCTATGCGATATTGCGTGCTGTTTACAGTATTGAAGGGCACTTCACGGTCGACGAGCTGGGCGCAAAGCTTGTTGAAGAGTACAAGTTCCCCGTTTCTCGTGCTACGCTTTACAACACGTTGAACCTGTTCATGGAATTGCGGCTGGTCATACGCCACAGATTTCAGGGGGCAACAAAATATGAGGCGTGCTATGCAGAAGATAGTCATTGTCATCAGATCTGTACGGTCTGTGGCAAGGTGACTGAGGTGAAGTCGGCCGAGGTGAGTCGAGCCATTGAGTCGCTTCATCTGAAGCGATTCCGCAAGGATGGCTTTTCGCTTTATATCTATGGCATCTGTTCAACGTGCCAGGCTGCCATTACAAGGCAGAAGAATAGTAAAATCAAACACGACTAAGTATATATATAGAAGATGAATAAAGGTAAGGTTGACGTCCTGCTGGGCTTACAGTGGGGCGACGAAGGTAAGGGAAAGGTTGTCGATGTGCTGACCCCGCACTATGATGTGGTAGCCCGATTCCAGGGTGGTCCCAATGCAGGCCATACGCTCGAGTTCGAAGGACAGAAGTATGTTCTCCGTTCCATTCCCTCAGGTATTTTCCAGGGTGACAAAATCAATATCATCGGCAATGGCGTAGTGCTGGCCCCGGACCTCTTCATGGAGGAGGCACAGGCTCTTGAGCAGAGTGGCCACGACTTGAAGTCGCGTCTTCACATTTCAAAGAAGGCTCATCTCATTATGCCTACCCATCGCGTGCTTGACAAGGCCTATGAGGTTCAGAAAGGCAAAAATCGTGTAGGCACGACGGGTAAGGGTATTGGCCCTACCTATACGGACAAGGTCTCGCGAGTAGGTCTGCGCGTAGGTGATATCCTCGATAATTTCGAACAAAAATATGCTGCAGCGAAGGCTCGGCACGAAGCCATCCTGAAGTCTCTCCACTTCGAGTATGACATCACCGAAGTAGAACGTCATTGGATGGAGGGCATCGACTACTTGCGCCAATTCCATATCGTCGACTCGGAGCATGAGGTCAACCGTCTGCTCCGCGAAGACAAGAGCGTGCTGTGCGAGGGCGCTCAGGGAACGATGCTCGATGTCGATTTTGGTTCCTATCCCTTTGTCACGTCTTCGAACACCATCTGTGCTGGTGCCTGTACGGGCCTTGGGATCGGACCTAACCGCATTGGTGAGGTTTTTGGCATCATGAAGGCTTATTGCACCCGCGTTGGTGCCGGCCCGTTCCCCACAGAGCTTTTCGATGAAACAGGCCAGCGTATCCGCGATCTCGGCCATGAGTATGGTGCCGTCACGGGGCGTGAGCGCCGTTGTGGCTGGATTGATTTGGTAGCATTGCGCTACAGCATTATGATCAATGGCGTCACTCAACTCATTATGATGAAGAGCGATGTGCTCGACCAGTTCCCAACCATCAAGGCTTGTGTCGCCTATCGGGTTAAGGGTGAATTGACACGCGACTTCCCTTACGATATTACTGACGGCATTGAGCCTGTCTACGAAGAACTGCCGGGTTGGCAGACCGACATGACGCATCTGACCAGCGAGGACCAGTTCCCCAAGGCTTTCTGCGACTACATCAACTTCCTTGAACAACAGCTCGAAACACCCATCACCATCATCAGCATCGGTCCTGACCGCGAACAAACAATTCTAAGAAATGGCAAATAAACCAAGCATTCCCAAGGGTACACGCGACTTCGGCCCGATGGAGATGGCTAAGCGCAATTACATTCTGAATACCATACGCGAAGTCTATGAACTCTATGGATTCCAGCAGATTGAGACACCTGCCATGGAGACACTTCAAACGCTCATGGGCAAGTATGGCGAGGAAGGCGACAAACTGCTCTTCAAGGTGCTCAACAGTGGCGATTATCTCAGCAAGATAACAGATGAGGAACTTGCTGAGCGTAATTCATTACGATTAGCTGCCCGTTTATGTGAGAAAGGACTCCGCTATGACCTGACCGTACCATTCGCCCGTTATGTGGTGATGCATCGCGAGGAACTCCAGTTGCCTTTCCGTCGCTATCAGGTTCAGCCTGTCTGGCGGGCCGATCGTCCGCAGAAAGGTCGTTACCGTGAGTTCTATCAGTTTGACGGAGACATCGTAGGTAGTGATTCCCTGCTTAACGAAGTTGAACTCATGCAGATTGAGGACGAGGTGTTCAGCCGTCTGGGTGTGCGTGTGCAGATTAAGATTAACAACCGCAAAATCTTGACAGGCATCGCCGAAGTAATTGGAGCTTCCGACAAGATCGTCGACATTACTGTAGCCATAGACAAACTCGATAAGATTGGCGAGGACGGCGTTGTGGCCGAACTGACAGAAAAAGGTCTTTCTGAAGAACAGATTGGCAAGTTGCGTCCCATCATCAACCTTAGTGGTTCCAACGCAGAGAAACTCTCCACTATTGCCCAGGTCCTCAGTGGAAGCGAGGCTGGTTTGAAAGGTGTCGAGGAGACCCGCTTTATTCTCGATACACTCCAGCAATTGTCGCTCCGCAATCAAATTGAGCTTGACCTTACGTTGGCTCGTGGACTCAGCTACTATACGGGAGCCATATTCGAAGTGAAGGCGCTCGACACGCCAATGGGCAGTATCTCCGGTGGTGGCCGTTATGACAACTTGACGGGCATCTTTGGGCTGCCAGGACTCTCTGGCGTTGGCATTTCTTTTGGTGTCGACCGCATATATGATGTATTAGGAGCACTTAATCTCTATCCTGACGACGCACTGCAGACGAGTCGTGTGCTGTTTATTAACTTTGGCGACCGTGAGACGTCCTACCAGTTGCCTATCCTGGCCCGAGTGCGCCAGGCAGGCATTCGTGCAGAGCTCTACCCCGACCAGTCGAAGATGAAGAAGCAGATGTCGTATGCCAACCAGAAGCAGATTCCTTTCGTGGTACTGGCAGGCGAGAGCGAGATGGCCCAGGGCAAGGTCACTCTGAAGAACATGCTGACAGGCGAACAAAGCTTAGTCAGTCCCGACGAACTCATAGATAATTTGAAGTAACGGATATGAACAAACTGTTGACAGGTGTCGTTGTAGCACTCCTGACCTTGATGCTAATCTCGGCTAATGACCGCCGGCCCACAACCATCTTTATGATTGGCGACTCGACAATGGCCAACAAGGATATCTCCAACGGCAAGCAGGAGCGTGGCTGGGGAATGGCACTGCAGTGCTTTTTCGACGACAATATTCGCATTGATAACCATGCCGTCAATGGGCGCTCCTCGCTGAGCTTCATTAACGAGGGCCGTTGGGACAAGGTGCTTGAATCAATGATGCCTGGCGACTATGTGATTATCCAGTTTGGACATAATGACGAAAAACCCAATGCCGACCGTCATACTGATCCCGGCTCGACGTTCGACTACAACTTAGCTAAGTTCGTTCGCGAGACGCGTGAGCATGGTGGCATACCTGTCCTGATGAACTGTGTCGTCCGACGAAATTATTTTGTAGCGGCACCTGAGAATGATGATGACGAAAAGCTGCGCACCACGACGTTCAAGGACGGCGTGAAGATGGTGGAGGGCGACTCTCTCATAGATACACATGGACTCTATGCCGTGGCCCCGCGTGATGTGGCCCGTCGCATGCATTGTCATTTCGTCGACGCAAACCAGTTGACCCACGATCTTGAGCAAGGATTGGGACGTGAGGCTTCCAAAAAGCTCCACATGTGGTTCCTGCCAGGTGAGGAGCCTTCTGTGCCCGATGGCCGTCAGGACAATACCCACTATAATGTTCATGGGGCACAGGTCGTGGCCCGCCTGTTGGCCGATGCGCTTTGTGAAGAAGTGCCTCTGCTCAAGAAGTATCGCACAGAGGCCGACTTCACTGTCGATCGCCGTGGCCGCGGCAACTATCTCGACCTGCAGCCCGCTGTCGATGCAGCCCTGCTCCGTTCCAATACTACTACCACCATTCAGATTCTCGGAGGTGAATGGAGCAAGCCCCAACTGCCACGCAAATCGAAAATCACTTTCGTCCTGCGTGAGGGTGCTCAGTGGAAATAGTCCCTGAGAGCTTATTATCCAACAATCTTTCGGACGGCTTCAATCGTGCTGTCGAATGGTCCTGTGTGCTCCAATTTGAGCGTGCACATGGCGGCTGCCAGATGTCCGGCCTCGTCGCAGGAAGCGCCGAGTGCACGGGCGTAGAGATATCCCGCAGCATAAGTGTCGCCACATCCTGTTGCGTCAACCACGCGATGAGGGGGATAGCCCGGGATTTCGTAGAAGCGGTCTCCGTCGTAGATGAGCGAGCCGTAGCTGCCCAGCGTGACAAGTACTTCGCGGACACCCCATTTGGCTATGAGACGGGCGCCTCGCCGAAGGTCGCGCTCTCCGTCAGTGAGCACGTCAATCTCGTGCTCGTTCACCTTTAGGATGTCAGTGTGCTTGAGTACACGAAGTTTGTCAGGCCAGTCGACGGCATAGACACGCTGTCCACGAACTTCGCGCAGATAGCCCTGCACGTCGACGCAGATGCGCCCCTTGTTGGCCAGATACTCCACCACTTCGGGAGCGAAATCATCCTGTAGCAGAGTGCCTAAGTGGAACACGTCGGCCTCATAGTCTTTCAGCTGTTCTATGCTGAAGGGCTGGGCCTTCGACATGACCCGCTGCCGACGGTTGTTCATGTTCCGGCCATAGCTGTTCTCGAAGTAGACACTCGTAGGGCTGCCCAGGTCGTTGATGTCGATGCCGGCTTGGCTTAGTTTCTCTATTTCTTGTTTAAGGTCTTCGCCGACAGCGGTGACGACTCCGAAACTAACGTCGTGAGGCAGGTGTTGCATAGCCCACGCCACGTAGTAGGCAGTGCCTCCTGCGCAGTCGACGCCTTGCGGCTGTGATGGTGTGATGATTCGGTCGTGCGTAATGTGGCCGATACATAGGATATTCTTCTTCATAGATATAATGTGTTGGTGATCAGCAGAACTGCCTGTTCAAGATACTTACGGTCCGTGTCATCGAAGGTGCAGAGCTCAGAATGGTCGATGTCGAGCACTCCGACGACCTCGCCTTGGCTGTTGTGCATCGGAACGACAATCTCCGAACGCGAGAGGCTGCTGCAGGCGATATGACCAGGAAAGGCTTCAACGTCGGCCACGACCTGAGTGGCATCTTGCTCCCAGGCCGTTCCGCAGACGCCGCGCCCCTTGGCGATGTGCATGCAGGCGACGCTGCCTTGAAAAGGACCCAGCCTGAGCTCTCCGTCGCGTACGAGGTAGAATCCCGTCCACAGCCATCCGAAGGTCTCGCTGAGTAGTGCACTGGCATTGGCAAGAACGCTGACCTCGTCCTTCTCGCCTTCGATGAGTGCCGCCAACTGCGGCAGCATCTGCTGATATTTTTGCTCCTTATTCATAAGTCGTGCAAAGGTACGAATAAAAAATGGAACAACCAAATATTTGGCGGTTCCATTTTTTATTCGTACCTTTGCCGTCGTTTTATTGATGACCAACTCAAGATGATTAACTGAACAAAAACAGGATGCTTTCAACACTTTATAATCAAATAGGAGAATATCGCCGTGCATCGCTTGCCACGCCGCTGCTGACGGCCTTGGAGGTGGTGATGGACGTCATGATACCCTACGTGACGGCCCGCCTCATCGACCTTGGCCTCAATGCCGGCAATATTCAGGAAGTCTACCGCGAGGGCTTGCTGATGCTGCTCATGGCCGCCTTGTCGCTCTTCTTCGGCATTATGGCAGGCCGTGTCTCTGCCTACGCTTCGACGGGTTTTGCAGCCAATCTCCGTCGGGCCATGTATCGCAATGTCCAGACGTTCGCTTTCTCCGACATCGACAAGTATTCTACTTCGGGCCTCGTCACCCGCATGACGACTGACGTGCAGAGCCTTCAGCAAGCCTATCAGCAGATCCTCCGCGTGACGGTGCGTGCGCCGTTCCGTCTGTTGCTGTCAGTAGTCATGTGTCTGATCATCGACCCCCGTCTGTCACTGATCTTTATCGTGGCGATGGTTGTGCTTGGCTTCAGCATCTGGCAGATCATTTCGCGTGTGGTGAAGCTCTTCCGTCAAGTCTATGAACGCTATGACGACCTGAACCAAAGCGTGCAGGAGAACGTGAGCGGCATTCGCGTGGTGAAAGCCTTCGTCCGCGAGGACTACGAGACTGACAAGTTCAACTGTGCAGCCGAGGCTTTATATAAGTTGTACACCAAGGCCGAGGGCCTGATGGCCTTCAATCATCCCGTGATGAACATGGTGGTCTATGGATGCATCATCGCCCTCTCGTGGTGGGGCGCCCACTTCATAGTTGGCGGGACGCTGACGACGGGCGAGCTGACCTCGCTCTTCACCTACGTCATGTCAATCCTTCAGGCGCTGATGATGCTCTCCATGATATTCGTCATGCTGACCCAGAGTGCCGCCTCGGCCCGTCGTGTCAGCGAAGTGATTGAGGAAAAGGCAGACATCGTCAACCCAGCCAGTCCCATCTACGAACTTGCTGACGGCAGTGTGGAGTTCCGTGACGTCAGGTTTGATTATACGACAAAAACAGACAGTCCGACAAAGGAGCATCGCCGTTCGGCACTCTACAACGTCTCGTTCCGCATCGAGTCAGGCGAGACGATTGGCATCATTGGCGGCACAGGCTCTGGCAAGTCAACACTGGTAAGCCTGATATCCCGGCTCTACGATGTGAACAAAGGTCAGGTGCTGGTGGGCGGACGCGACGTCAGGGAATATGACCTGACGACCCTTCGCACGGCCGTCGCGGTGGTGCTACAGCAGAATACGCTTTTCAGCGGCTCCGTCATCGACAACCTCCGCTGGGGCAATCCTGAAGCGACCCTGGACGATTGCCGAAGGGCTTGCCGCATGGCCCAGGCCGACGGCTTCATCATGGAGATGCCCAATCAGTATGAAACCAGGATCGAGCAGGGCGGCACCAATGTCAGTGGCGGCCAGAAGCAGCGCCTTTGCATCGCCCGCGCCCTGCTGAAGCATCCCCGTGTGCTGGTGCTCGACGACTCCACCTCAGCCTGCGACACGCGCACGGATGCCCTCATCCAGCGAGCCTTCCGTGAGGAACTGCCTGAGATGACCAAGCTCATCATTGCCCAGCGCATCTTGAGCGTGGAGCATTGCGACCGCATCCTGATGATGGACAATGGCGTCGTCACGGGCTTCGACACCCACGAACGGCTTCTCCAAACGAATGCGCTCTATCGAGAGATCTATGACATTCAGATGGCCGATACGGGCGACTTTGACAAGCCTAAGGCCGCAACGGATGAAATGAAGAAAGGAGGTGCGGCATGAGACAGCCTAACTTCAATCGCGGCCCGCAGGGGCACCCGGGACAGAATGCCGGATTTCAGCGGGCGTCGCGCCAGCAGCGTCAGGTCATGCTGAGGCTCTTTGGCTATGTCATGCGCAACTACCGCTTCTCCATCCTGACCGTGCTGGCCTGCATCGTCGTATCGAGTGTTACGTCGCTCGCTTCCACGCTCTTCACCCGCACGCTCATCGACGACTACATCGTGCCTCTCACCCAAGTGGCCAATCCTGAGTATGCCTCGCTCATGCAGACCTTGTTCAAGCTGGGACTCGTGCTGCTGCTTGGCGTCATTGCCAGCTACACCTACAACCGCCTGATGATCAACGTCTCGCAGGGCACGATGTTACGCCTCCGAAAGCAGATCTTCGAGCGCATGCAGAAGCTGCCCATCAGCTATTTCGACCAGCACTCCCATGGCGAGCTGATGTCTGTCTATACCAACGATGTCGACTCGTTGCGCCAGATGATCTCCACGGCGATGGCACAGGTCTTCTCCAGCGTCATCACCATCGTGGCCACCTTCTCGTCGATGGTGGTTCTCTCCGTGCCCCTGACGCTGGTCAGCATCGTGATGGCAGCCGTCATGATGGTCGTCACGACTCATCTGGGCCAGTGGTCGCGCGGCTATTTCCGCACCCAGCAGGAGTCGCTGGCTCAGGTCAACGGCTTCATCGAGGAGATGATGACGGGGCAGAAGGTCGTCAAGGTGTTCTGTCATGAGCAGCAGGCCATCAGCCAGTTCGAGCAGATCAATGAGCGGCTTCGCTCGTCGGCCTACAATGCCAATAAGATTGCTAATATCGTCATGCCCGTCAATGGCAACCTTGGTAATCTGGCCTATGTGCTGATAGCCGTCGTGGGCGCATCACTCGCACTCTCCCACTTCTCAATTCTCAATTTTCAATTCTCCATTACGCTCGGCACCATCGTCTCGTTCCTGCAGCTGAACAAGAGCTTCACCCAGCCCATCTCGCACGTCAGCCAGCAGATCAACTCCGTGCTCAATGCATCTGTGGGCGCTGAGCGCGTCTTCGCCCTGGGCGATGCTGCGCCTGAGGTGGACGAGGGCACGCGCGAACTGACAGACCCCAAGGGCGATGTCGACTTCCGCGACGTCGACTTTGGCTATACGGCAGAGAAGCAGGTGCTGTTCGATATCAACATCAATACCAACCCTGGCCAGAAGATTGCCTTCGTGGGTGGAACGGGGGCGGGCAAGACCACTATCATCAATCTCATCAACCGCTTCTATGATATCCAGAAGGGCGAGATTCTCTACGACGGTATTCCCATCAACGACATCCGAAAGACATCGCTGCGCCGCAGCATGACCATCGTCCTCCAGGAGACCCATCTCTTCACTGGCACCGTGCTCGACAACATCCGCTACGGCTGTCTCGAGGCTACTGACGACGACTGTGTGCGCGCTGCCCAGCTCGTCGGGGCTCACGACTTCATCCTCCGTCTTGCTCAGGGCTATCAGACCCTGCTGCAGGGCGATGGCGGCAACCTCTCGCAGGGCGAGCGCCAGTTGCTGGCCATCGCACGCGCCGCAGTAGCCAATCCGCCTGTGCTCATCCTCGACGAGGCCACCAGTTCCATCGACACCCGCACGGAACAGCTCGTCCAGCGGGGCATGGACTCGCTCATGCAGGGGCGCACCACCTTTGTCATTGCCCATCGTCTCTCGACGGTCCGCAATGCCGACCAGATCATCGTGCTCGACCATGGACGCATTGCCGAGCATGGCACGCACCAGGAACTGCTCGACCTCCACGGACAGTATTATAGTCTATACACAGGCGACGGCATTTGAGCCCTCTTGACAAAGCAGTACTTCTCTGCCCTCAAAGCGGTACTTCTCTGCCTTCAAAGGACCGCTTCTCTGCCTTCAAAGCGGCACTTCTCTTTCGGGGAAGTGCCGCTTTTCTGAATTCTTTTAGGAATATTATGAATTATTTCTTTGTGGCTTCCTGAAAAAGTTGTACCTTTGCAGACTGAAAACGTAAAACTTATATTGTAATACTAAAAAACTATGTCAAACAACAGAGAGAAACTCTTCACCGAGTTTACCGCGCCTACCACCCAGGAGTGGCTGGACAAGATTCAGGTAGACTTGAAGGGTGCCGACTTCCAGAAGCGCCTTGTGTGGAGAACAAACGAAGGTTTTAACGTGCAGCCTTTCTATCGTCGCGAAGACCTGAAGGACCTGAAGACGCCCGACTCACTGCCTGGCGAATTCCCCTTTGTGCGTGGCAACAAGAAAGACTCTAACGAGTGGTATGTCCGTCAGAACATCAAGGTCGACGACCCCGTGGAGGCCAACAAGAAGGCCCTCGACATTCTGAACAAGGGCGTCGACTCGCTGGGCTTCCGCTTCGGCGGCGACCAGGTGAGCCCCGAGTTCATCGAGACCCTGCTCAAAGATATCCGCCTCGACATCGTGGAGGTGAGCTATCGCACCTGCCCGCGCCACGCCGTCGAGCTGGCCGAGATTCTGGTGAAGTACTTCGAGAAGATGGGCTACGACAAGGAGAAGATTGTCGGTGGCGTCGGATTCGACCCGATGGACAAGATTCTGCAGAAGGGCAAGGACACCACCGCCCTGCTGGCCGATATGCCTAAGCTGGTGGAGACCCTCAAGGACTATCCCAACCTGCGCTGCGTCATGGTCCACTCAGATACGCTCAACAATGCTGGTGCCTACATCGTCCAGGAGCTCGGCTATGCCCTGGCTTGGGGTAACGAGTACCTGCAGCAGCTGGTCGACGCTGGCGTCGATGTGGATCTGGCTGCCAAGAGCATCAAGTTCTACATGGGCATCTCGGAGAACTACTTCATGGAGATTGCCAAGTTCCGTGCCGCACGCATGCTGTGGGCACAGATCGTCAAGCAGTATGAGCCCAAGTGCGACTGCGCCTGCAAGATGGTGATAAACGCTTCAACGTCAACGTATAACCAGACGCTGTTCGATTCCTACGTCAATCTGCTCCGCTCGCAGACCGAGGCTATGTCGGCCGCTCTGGGCGGTGTCCACTCGATGGTCGTCACTCCGTTCGACGCTCCCTACGAGAAGGCTACTGACTTCAGCGAGCGCATCGCCCGCAACCAGCAGCTGCTCATCAAGGAGGAGAGCCACTTCGATCGCATCGTCGATCCCTCGGCTGGCTCCTATTACATTGAGCATCTGACTGACGCTCTGGCCAAGGAAGGCTGGAAACTCTTCCTCAAGGTCGAGGAGGAGGGCGGATTCCTCGAGGCCCTGAAGAAGGGCACCGTGCAGGACGACATCAACGCCACCAACGTGAAGCGCCACGGCGATGCCGCCAAGCGCAAGGAGTTCCTGCTCGGCACCAACCAGTTCCCCAACTTCACGGAGAAGAGCGAAGGCAAGCGCGCCGTTGCTGCCAGTGTGTGCTGCGGTTCGGCCGCAGCAGCCTGCGAGGCTCCCTTCAAGAAGCTTGAGTCGACCCGTCTGGCTGCCGACTTCGAGGACCTGCGCATCCACACCGAGGAGACCCGCGTGCCCACAGCCTTCATGCTGACCATTGGCAACCTCGCCATGCGTCAGGCCCGCGCACAGTTCTCGTGCAACTTCCTCGCCTGCGCTGGCTATAAGGTGATTGATAACCTCGGCTTCAAGACCGTCGAGGAAGGCGTCGACGCCGCCCTGGAGGCCAAGGCCGACATCGTGGTCATCTGCTCGAGCGACGATGAGTATGCTGAGTATGCCATCCCTGCTTTCAAGTATCTCGACGGCCGCGCCATGTTCGTCGTGGCTGGCGCTCCTGCCTGCATGGAGGACCTGAAGGCTGCCGGCATCGAGAACTTCATCCACGTGAAGTGCAATGTTCTTGAGACTTTGAAAGAGTATAATCAGAAACTTGGTATTTAAAAGAAAGGAGACTTGAACTATGCGTAAACAATTTAAGGATATTGATATCTATGCAGGCATCAAGGCTCAGGATGGTGCCAAGTGGATTAAAGACAATCATATCGTTGAGAACTGGAAGACACCCGAGCACATCGAGGTGCGCCCCGTCTATACGAAGGAAGACCTGGAGGGCATGGAGCATCTGGACTTCACTGCCGGTATTCCTCCCTACCTGCGTGGCCCGTACTCGATGATGTATCCCTTCCGCCCATGGACCATCCGTCAGTATGCCGGATTCTCCACGGCTGAGGAGTCGAATGCTTTCTATCGTCGCAACCTGGCCAGCGGCCAGAAGGGTCTGTCGGTCGCCTTCGACCTGCCCACGCATCGTGGCTACGACCCCGACAATGCCCGTGTCGTCGGCGATGTTGGTAAGGCTGGTGTGTCTATCTGCAATGAGGAGAACATGAAGGTGCTCTTCTCGGGCATTCCCTTGAACAAGATGTCCGTCTCGATGACGATGAACGGCGCCGTGCTGCCCATCCTGGCCTTCTACATCGTGGCTGGTCTGGAGCAGGGCGCTCAGCTCGAGGAGATGGCCGGAACGATTCAGAACGACATTCTGAAGGAGTTCATGGTGCGCAACACCTATATCTACCCTCCCGCATTCTCGATGAAGATCATCGCCGACATCTTCGAGTACACCTCGCAGAAGATGCCTAAGTTCAACTCGATCTCTATCTCGGGCTACCACATGCAGGAGGCTGGTGCTACGGCCGACATTGAGCTGGCTTACACCTTGGCCGACGGTATGGACTATCTCCGCACGGGTGTCAACGCAGGTATCGACGTCGATGCCTTCGCACCCCGACTCTCGTTCTTCTGGGCTATCGGCATGAACCACTTCATGGAGATCGCCAAGATGCGTGCCGGACGTCTGCTTTGGGCTAAGATCGTGAAGTCGTTTGGTGCCAAGAACCCCAAGTCGCTGGCCCTGCGTACCCACTCGCAGACCTCTGGCTGGTCGCTCACCGAGCAGGATCCCTTCAACAACGTGGGACGTACCTGCATCGAAGCTATGGCTGCCGTGCTGGGTCACACCCAGTCGCTCCACACCAATGCCCTCGACGAGGCTATCGCCCTGCCTACTGACTTCTCGGCTCGTATCGCACGTAACACCCAGATCTATATTCAGAACGAGACCAAGGTGTGCAAGCAGATCGACCCGTGGGCCGGCTCCTACTACGTGGAGACGCTGACCAACGAGCTGGTTCACAAGGCCTGGGAGCATATCCAGGAGATTGAGAAGCTCGGAGGTATGGCTAAGGCTATCGAGACGGGTCTGCCCAAGATGCGCATCGAGGAGGCCGCTGCCCGCACGCAGGCCCGTATCGACTCGGGCGTGCAGACCATTGTCGGCACTAACAAGTATCGTCTGGAGCACGAGGATCCCATCGACATCCTCGAGGTCGACAACACCGCTGTGCGCAAGCAGCAGGAGGAGAGCCTCGCCCAGGTGCGAGCCACTCGCGACGAGGCTGCCTGCCAGGCTGCCCTGAAGGCCATCACCGAGTGCGTGCGCGACTTCAACGAGGGCCGCAAGTCGAAGGACAACCTGCTCGACCTGGCCGTCAAGGCTGCTCAGCTGCGCTGCACCCTGGGTGAGATCAGTGATGCCTGCGAGAAGATCGTGGGCCGTTATAAAGCAGTAATCAGAACAATTTCAGGCGTGTATAGCTCAGAATCAAAGAACGACAGCGAATTCGAACTGGCCTGCCAGCTCACCGAGAAGTTCGCTCAGAAGGAGGGTCGTCGTCCGCGTATCTTCATCGCCAAGATGGGTCAGGACGGTCACGACCGTGGTGCAAAGGTTGTAGCAACGGGTTATGCCGACTGCGGTTTCGACGTCGACATGGGTCCGCTCTTCCAGACGCCTGCCGAGGCTGCCCGTGAGGCTGTCGAGAACGACGTCCACATCGTGGGTGCTTCGTCGCTCGCCGCTGGTCACAAGACGCTCATCCCGCAGCTCATCGAGGAGCTGAAGAAGCTCGGTCGTGAGGACATCATGGTCATCGCAGGCGGCGTCATTCCCGCCCAGGACTACGACTTCCTCTACAAGGCCGGCGTTGCCGCCATCTTCGGCCCTGGCACCAGTGTTGCCAAGGCTGCCGTCGAGATGATGAAGATCCTGCTCGACGAGGAATAAGCGAAAAGAGAATTCTCCATCGCGAAATACTGATAAAAAAGACGGGCTATGAAAAAAGCCCGTCTTTTTGTTTGCCGTTTCAATAAAAATGCTTATCTTTGCCGCACAATCGACTAACCTAATTTTTGTATAACTATGAACAACGACCAACTCCTGCTGAATGCCAATCCTGTTGTGGCCTTCCTGCAGAAACCAGCCGAATCGCTGACCAAGGCTGACATCATCAAGTATGTCCGCGAGAATGACATCCGCATGATTAACTTTATGTATCCTGGCGGCGACGGGAAACTCAAGACTCTCAACTTCGTCATCACCAATCTGGCTTACCTCGACACTATCCTCACCTGTGGTGAGCGCGTCGACGGCAGCAGCCTCTTCTCGTTCATCGAGGCCGGCTCGAGCGACCTCTACGTGCTCCCACGATTCCGCACTGCCTTCCTCGACCCCTTTGCCGAGATTCCTACGCTCTCGATGCTCTGCTCCTTCTTCGACAAGGACGGACAGCCCCTGGCCAGTGCTCCCGAGCAGACGCTGCGCAAGGCCAGCGAAGCCTTCACCCGCACCACAGGCATGCAGTTCGAGGCCATGGGCGAGCTGGAGTACTACGTCATCTCGGCCGACGAAGAGGTGTTCCCTGCTGTCGACCAGCACGGCTATCACGAGTCGTCGCCCTATGCCAAGACCAACGCCTTCCGCACCAAGTGCATGAAGCTGATAGCCCAGACGGGCGGCCAGATCAAGTACGGCCACTCCGAGGTGGGCAACTTCACGCTTGACGGACTCACATACGAACAGAACGAGATCGAGTTCCTCCCCGTGCCTGTCGAGCAGGCAGCCGACCAGCTGATGCTGGCCAAGTGGGTCATTCGCAACCTGGCCTATGAGGAGGGCTACGACGTCACCTTCGCTCCGAAGATCACGACAGGCAAGGCTGGCAGCGGACTCCATATCCACATGCGTATGACGCGCGACGGCCGGAATCAGATGCTTGCCGACGGGGTGCTCTCTGAAGCGGCTCGCAAGATGATTGCCGGCATGATGGATGTGGCGCCAGCCATCACCGCCTTCGGCAATAAGAATCCGACGAGCTATTTCCGCCTCGTGCCTCATCAGGAGGCTCCCACCAATGTCTGCTGGGGCGACCGCAACCGCTCCGTCCTCGTGCGCGTGCCGCTGGGTTGGGCCGCCGGTGTCGACATGTCGGCCAAGGCCAATCCGCTGGAGGCCGTTCAGGATCGCGACATGAGCGGTAAGCAGACCGTCGAGATGCGCTCCCCCGACGGCTCAGCCGACCTCTACCAGTTGCTGGCCGGCCTTTGCGTGGCCTGCCGCCATGGCTTCGAGATGGCCGATGCGCTCGAAGTGGCAGCCAGAAACTATGTCAACGTCAACATCCACGACGCCGAGAATGCCGACCGCCTCTCGCAGCTCGCCCAGCTGCCCGACAGCTGTGCCGCATCGGCAGACTGCCTGGAGCGCCAGCGCAGCATCTTCGAGGAGCAGGGCGTCTTCAGTCCCGCCATGATCGACGGCATCATCGCCCAGCTCCGTGCCTTCGACGACCGCACCCTCCGTGCCGACATTGCCGATAACTCCGAAGAGATCCAGAAGCTCGTCGAGCACTATTTCCACTGCGGATGACCCTCTCTCCCTCGTCAGATGATCGTCTGAGGAGGACCAGAAGAATAAGAGGTTTGGTTAATGACTAAATCATGAAAACGGTGCTTTTCGATAGTAATATACCCCTATATTACCTTCGAAAAGCACCGTTTCTCGGTTTAGAATGCCTACCGTCAGGATTGCTGATTGCCAGCAGCGCCTCGTAATTCTTCGCCGTTCAGGAAGACGCGCCGTATGATGGGCTGTGTGTAGGCATAGGGGATATAGGCGATGCTGGGGATGGGCTCGGTGATGAAGAAGTTGGCCACCTTGCCCTTGGCCAGCGAGCCGTAGTCGCGGCTGATGCCCATGGCGGCTGCGGTGTTGAGTGTGGCGGCGTTGATGGCCTCTTCGGGCAGAAGGCGCATCTTGATGCAGGCGAGTGAGACGACGAACTTCATGTCGCCCGATGGCGTGGAGCCGGGGTTGTAGTCGCTGGCGGTGGCCAGTGGCAGTCCGGCCTCAATGATCTTGCGGGCGGGTGCAAACGGCATGTTGAGGAAGAACGACGTGCCGGGCAGGGCGGTGGGGATGGTCTGCGGGGAAGTGAGAGGTGAGAAGTGAGAAGTGAGAGGCGGAAGTCCTACGTTTTCTTTCAGCAACTGGATGTCCCTGTCGGTCATGCTCTCCAGGTGGTCGACGCTGAGGGCGCCGTACTCGACGGCCACCTCGACGCCGCCCGAGTCGGCCAGCTCCTGTCCGTGGATCTTGCCGCGCATGCCCCACTTCAGTCCTGCTTCGAGCATGCGGGCCGTCTCGTCGGGGGTGAAGAAGCCCTCGTCGCAGAAGACGTCGATGAAGTCGGCCAGCCCCTGGCGGCCCACCTCGGGAATCATGTCGCGGATGATGTGGTCGACATATTCGCCCTGACGTCCGGCGAAGGCACGTCCTACGGCATGCGCGCCAAGGAAGGTCGATATCACCTTCAGCGGAGTCGTCTCGCGGATGCGGCGTATGACGCGCAGCATCTTCAGCTCGTCGTCGAGGTTGAGGCCGTAGCCGCTCTTGATTTCCACGGCGCCCGTGCCCTTCAGGATGATCTCGTTGATGCGGCGCATGGCCTGACGGTAGAGCTCGTCTTCGCTGAGCTCATGCAGACGGTCGGCTGAGTTGAGGATACCACCGCCTCGGCGGGCTATCTCGGCGTAGCTCAGTCCGCGGATCTTGTCGACGAACTCGCCCTCGCGGCTGTCGGCATAGACCAGGTGGGTGTGAGAGTCGCAGAACGACGGGAGCACGGCACCCCCCTGTGCGTCTATAACTACATCTGTCTCTTCTGAAGGCGTCGTCGTCGAGGCTTCGCCGAAGTCTTTGACTCGTCCGTCCTCAATCAACAGCCAGGCATTTCGGATCACGTCGAGCCGGCCCATCTCCTCACCCGCCAGCAAGGACTTGCCGTGGCGGTCGGCCACGAGCAAGCCGATGTTGTTGACCAATAGTCGTTTCATGATTCTTAAGCGAAAGAAGTCTTACTTGCGCAGGAACTGGATGGCCTTCTCGATGAGCGGGTACATCACGACGTCGTCCGAGATGAAGGGCACCTCGCGGCGGAAGTCGTCGTGAATCTTCATGATGGCAGGCGACGACTTCTTGGGGAAGCGGAACTCCAGGGCCTGTGCGGCGTTCATCAGCTCGATGGCCAGCACGCGCTCCGTGTTGAGGATCACCTTCTGCAGCTTCAGCGCAGCGTTGGCACCCATTGAGACGAGATCCTCCTGGTCCTGACACGAAGGAATGGAGTCGACAGACGACGGCATGGCCAGGCTCTTGTTCAGCGAGACACACGAGGCGGCCGTGTATTGTGTGATCATGAATCCGCTGTTCAGTCCCGGGTTGGCTACGAGGAAGTCGGGCAGCCCGCGCAGGCCCGACACCAGTCGGTAGATGCGCCGCTCCGAGATGTTGGCCAGTTCGCTCATCGCTATCGAGAGGAAGTCGATGGGCAGCGCGATGGGCTCGCCGTGGAAGTTGCCGGCCGAGATGATGAGGTCGTCGTCCGGGCATACCGTCGGGTTGTCGGTGGCCGAGTTGATCTCGATGTCGATGACCGAGTGGACGTAGCGCAACGTGTCCTTCACTGCGCCGTGCACCTGTGGCACGCAGCGGAACGAATAGGGGTCCTGCACGTTGGTCTTCTCGCCCTCGATGAGCTCGCTGCCCTGCAGCAGTTCGCGCATGTTGCGGGCTGTCTCAATCTGTCCCTGGTGAGGGCGCACGGCGTGAACAGCCGGCAGGAAAGGCTCGATTCGGCCGTCGAAGGCATCGAGGCTCATGGCTGCGATGCGGTCGGCCCAGTCGCTCAGCCGCTGTGCCTCAATGAGGCTCCACACGGCATAGGCGCTCATGTTCTGCGTACCGTTGAGCAGGGCCAGTCCCTCCTTCGATGCCATCTTGATGGGCTTCCATCCCATGCGGTGCAGCATCTTGTTGCTCGAGATGACCTGTCCGTCCATCTCCACTTCGCCCTCGCCGACGAGCGGCAGACTCATGTGGGCCAGGGGCACGAGGTCGCCCGAGGCGCCGAGCGAGCCCTGACGATAGACGACGGGCAGTATGTCGTAGTTGAAGAAGTCGATGAGCCGTTCCACCGTGTCGAGCTTGCAGCCGCTGTAGCCATAGCTGAGCGACTGCACCTTCAGCAGCAGCATGATGCGTACGACATCCCTCGGAGCCCTCTCGCCGACGCCGCAGGCATGACTCTTGATCAGGTTGACCTGCAGTTGCGATAGCTGTTCGTGGCTGATGCTCACGTTGCAGAGTGATCCGAATCCCGTCGTGACGCCATAGACAGGCTCCGTCTGCGATGCGATTTTCTCGTCGAGATACTTTCGGCAGCGAAGGATGCGCTCACGTGCATCGTCGCTCAGTGCCAGTTTGTAGCCATTCTTAATGATTTCGCCGATGCGCTCTATGGTGAGGTGTTCGGCCGAGATGTGATGGATATTCATAGTAAAGGTTTTAATTAGATTTCGGTTGCAAAGATAATCATTTATTTTTAATGTGCAAAAAAAATGGCTGAAAATTCCATCCCTCATCTCCTTGGGGGGCTGCTACTGCGGCGCGTCCTGGTCCAGGAATCCGTCCATGATAACCGTCGGCGCGGCGTTGCTGTCGAAGGCGCCCAGCTTATATCCGCCTGGCAGGCACTGCGGCTCCCAGTAGAACACGCCGCGGCAGCGCCCCCCCGTCTCCGTCTGCGCCTCGCTGACGACGCGCCTCAGCTGGCGCCGTCCCTCGACCATCACCTCGGGATGAGCCTCGTCGACCTCAAACCCCGTCTCGACGATCATCACGTCGCATCCGTATTTCTCGCTGACGTGGCGGATGTTGGCCATGCAGTCCGTGATGATGCTGTCGGCTGCGAGCTCCGGATGGTCCTTCATCGCCCAGTAGGGGTAGAGCGACATGCCCACCATGTCCCACTGTGCCCCGTGCTCCCGCAAGATGTCGAGGTTCCAGTCGTAGAGGCTCTGCTTGTGTCCGCGGTCCAGGTGGACGATGACCGTAGCCTCTGGGAACACCTCCTTCACGGCGTCGTAGCCCGTGCTGACGAAGCCCGCATACTGCTCCGGGTGCTCCTTGATGTGCCCCATGGGCCACAGCAGTCCGTTGGCCGTCTCGTTGCCCACCTGCACCCATCGCGGTGCGATGTCGTTCTGCTTGAGCAGCGAGAGCACGTCGATGGTGTGTTGCCGCAGGTCCTCCCGCATCTGTTCGTAGGAGTGGCCCTGCCATGCCTTCGGGATGGGCTGTTTGGCCGGGTCGGCCCATGAGTCGGCGTAGTGGAAGTCCACCATCAGCTGCATGCCGAGCGCCTTAGCCCGGCGGCCCATCGCCAGCAGCTCGTGCTTGTCGCATGAGCCACCCCTCTGGTCCACCCATACGCGCATGCGGATGGCCCCGATCTGATAGTCGTTCCTGAGCAGTTCGAGGCAGTCGCGCTCGTGGCCCTCGCGGTCGTGGAAGCGGACGCCCCGCTGCTCCTGAGCGGTGAGGAATCCCACGTCGGCCCCTTTCACGAAGTCATCGTTTGTCTGACTCTGTGCCATCCTCGGCACCATCATTGTCGCTGCTAACAGCATAAGCCGGAATGTCATCATATAACAGTTTTTGGTTGCTAATGTGGGGCAAAGTTACGTTTTTTATTTTATATTAGCAAATCTTTCCGACCCAAATATGTTCAGTCGCCTGTGCGCGTCAGCTTGAAGTTTGTGGCCGAGAACCACTGCGAGCGGCAGGGTTGGCCCGTGAAGGCCTCGTCCGTGGAGATGCCGTAGGTGATGCTGTCGCCCGTGACGACGATGCCGTCAATCTTGAGTTCCGACCATCCGTAGCCACGGTTGTTGTTGGCCATGGCAATCTGACGCCTCTGTTGCTGCTCCCATTTCGGGTCGGCCGCTTCCTGTGCTTCCTTCAGCGAATTTCCTTCGGCAGCGGCCTCCATGTGGGTGGCGCTTTCCCAGAGCTCGCCGCCCTCATTGCCGTAGGGCGGAATCTCTTTCAGCATGAGCTCCTTGCCACGGACGTAGACAAAGATGCCACGCCCCTCAGCCCTCACGTGGCAGCTGAGCGAATAGACGCCTGGCTCCACCTTCTCAGAGCGCTCTGCCTGGAAAATCTCTTCGCACGATTCGTTGTAGACGTCCATGTAGCGCATGTTGCGGTTGTTGATGAGATACTGTCCCCTGTAGGTGTAGTGATCGCAGTTCTCCGCCTTCAGCAGGTCCCAGCCGCCCCGTCGCAGGTAGGTGGCGTCCTCCACTCTCATCTCTACGCCCTGATATACTGTAGTTGCGGGCACGTAGTATTTCTCGTGGTTGTATCTTTCGCTATATTCAGCCATTGTCATGCTGCACGGCACGACGCAGCACAGCGCAGCCACCCACAGCACGATCCACAGGATGCGCTGGGCCGTGCCCATCGGCCTGACGCGGCGGGCCAGCGAGAGCACCATGTGGACGATGGCATAGATGGGGATGAGCAGCAGCATGAACAGCGAGATGGCAAAGAGGATGAGCACCAGCGGATTGCTCTGGTAGAGTCCGGCCAGGCCCATCGTCTCGAGACTGAAGGGCAGACTGCTCGACACGGGCAACACCAGGGCCGACACCAGCACGACGAGGGCGAACAGGGCGCCCAGGGCCGCGAGGATGCCCACGACGACGGCGATGGCCACGAAGAAGCCGAACATCACCTTGAGCATCAGCGAGCAGAGCTTGTGGAGCAGGGTGGGGTGCTGTTCCTCATCCGTGCTGCCTGTGTCGACCACCACGTCGGCCAGGTTCTGCGGATTGATCTCCTTGCCCTCCATCTGCAGCAGCTGCTCGGGTGTCTTGGCCTCAGGCACCACGATGGCCAGGATGATATAGGCCAGCAGTCCGAAGCCGTAGCAGCAGACGAGCAGAACGGTGGCCAGTCGCCAGCCGATGGGGTTGGTGTCCGTGTAGGTGGCCAGGCCTGACAGCACGCCGGCCAGCATCTTGTCCTTCGGGTTGCGGAACAGCTTCTTGCCTGCCGTCCGCTCGCGAACATTATTATATATGCTTTGGGCTGCATCGCTCACCGACTCGTAGCGATGCCCGTTAGTGCCGTCGGCTTCCTCGTCGCCCGTCAGTTCCTCAGGCCGTCCGATGCGGCTGATGATGTCCTTCACGTGGCTGATGTTGATGGCTTCGTTGCCCTGTGTCTTCAGTTCGTCGAACAGCTCGGCGATGCGCGTCTCGATGTCGTCCACGATCTCGTCGCCGCCCTCCTCTTTGCCGAAGGCCGAGCGCAGCGAGTCAACGTAGTGTTGCAGCATGTTGCAAGCGTCCTCGTCGATCTGGAAGAGGCGCCCGCTGAGGTTAATGGTAATATTCTTTTTCATGATCCTAAACTTTTAATTCTTTCAGATAGTTGATGGTTCGGTCGAGCTCCGTCCAGGCGGCGTCGAGGCCTGCGAGGAACTGCTCGCCCTCGGGGCTCAGCGCATAATATTTGCGGGGAGGTCCCTGCGTCGATTCCTGCCACTGGTAGGAGAGCAGGCCGTCGTTCTTCAGTCGGGTGAGCAGCGGATAGAGCGTGCCCTCCACGACGAGCAGCTCGGCTGCCTTGAGCTGCTGGATGATGTCGCTGGCGTAGCTGGGGCGGTGCTTCAGCAGGAGCAGCACGCAGTATTCCAGCATTCCCTTGCGCATCTGTGACTTGGCATTATCGATGTTCATTTTCTTTGGTTGTATGGTTTGATGCTGCAAAGATAGGCAAAATATTAGTACTTTGCAATACAAGGTACTATAAAAATGTATCGAATTAGAATTATTTAACCATTGAAACACCATTGGTTGCTGTCCGCATGGTCACTTGCGGAGGTGCGAAGCATTGGTATTTATTTTTACATCCGCTGCCATTGCAGAACAAACTCGCCGAGTTTGTTCTACAAAATCGCCGACTTTGTTATAGAGCAGGTATTCTAAGGTGAATTGGAAGGATTGGTTTGGTTGGGAGAAAATATTACAGACCCCCCCCCAACCCCTCCCCTTGAGGGGAGGGGAGCAGCTGCGCCGTCATTCCCCGTCGGGCAGTGCGCCAGCCCCCCCCTCCTTCGGAGGGGTCGGGGGAGGCTTACTCCCTTCCCCTCAAGGGGAGGGGTTGGGGGTGGGTTCTGTAATGTTTTTCTCTTTCGTTGTTCTCTACCTGTATCATTAGTCCTGAGTTATTCCTTATATCCTACAATTTAAAACAGTCCTTGCGCTTCTCAGTTAGCGGGCAGCGCTCGAGCGTCAGGCTTCGTTTGCCGTTTCTCTATCTGTCGGGCCCCCTCGCGTTAATTACTAATAAGGCGGGCTGGATTACTAAAAACGAAAGTTAAAAGCAGCGGGCGTGGGCAATATTTCCGTCTACTAAAGTCTTAGTATTCTAAAAGTTTAGTAATTTTGCCGATGAAAATTATTATTCACTCAAATAATAGCGAAGCGTATGAAGGCACTGACCAAAAGTGAGATGCAGGTGATGAACATCCTGTGGGATATGCAGCGCGGGGCCTGCGTTGCCGATGTGCTGGCCCGCTACGACGAGCCGCGTCCGGCCTATACGACCGCCGCCATCGCTTTCCGCGAAAGATGGTGGGCGTCTATGAGGCTGGCACCGTGCTGGAGTGGGGGACACTGTTTCTCAGCGATAATCAGTTTTGGTACTCCGTTGGACAGACCAAGATAAAGGCCTACCGTGCTTATTTTGATTTCACTGATCTTCTGCCAGACTTTGAGAATAGCTCCGATTCACGCAGCATTAATATGGCGTTTGTTGAAGATGTAGCTGGCATTAACGAAATAATGCATCCAGAGCATGCGGCTAAGGACTGCTACGACCTGCAGGGACGCAAGGTGGCGAAGCTCGGGCGTGGCATCTTTGTGAAGAACGGAAAGAAGGTCGTCGTCAAATAATTGTCTGAGGAGGACCAGAAGAATAAGAGGTTTGGTTAATGACTAAATCATGAAAACGGTGCTTTTCGATAGTAATATACCCCTATATTACCTTCGAGAAGCACCGTTTCTTGTTTTGGAATGTCTACGTTCAAGATTGCTGATTGCCGGCAGCGCCTCGTAATTCTTCGCCGTTCAGGAAGTCGCGCAGTATGATGGGCTGTGTGTAGGCATAGGGGATGTAGGCGATGCTGGGGATGGGCTCGGTGATGAAGAAGTTGGCCACCTTGCCTTTGGCCAGCGAGCCGTAGTCGCGGCTGATGCCCATGGCGGCTGCCGTGTTGAGCGTGGCGGCGTTGATGGCCTCCTCGGACAGAAGGCGCATCTTGATGCAGGCGAGTGAGACGACGAACTTCATGTCGCCCGATGGCGTGGAGCCGGGGTTATAGTCGCTGGCCGTGGCCAGTGGCAGTCCGGCCTCAATGATCTTGCGGGCGGGTGCGAACGGCATGTTGAGGAAGAACGACGTGCCGGGCAGAGCGGTGGGGATGGTCTGCGGGGAAGTGAGAGGTGAGAAGTGAGAAGTGAGAGGTGGAAGTCCTACGTTTTCTTTCAGCAGCTGGATGTCCCTGTCGGTCATGCTCTCCAGGTGGTCGACGCTGAGGGCGCCGTACTCGACGGCCACCTCGACGCCGCCCGAGTCGGCCAGCTCCTGTCCGTGGATCTTGCCGCGCATGCCCCACTTCAGTCCGGCTTCAAGCATACGGGCCGTCTCGTCGGGGGTGAAGAAGCCCTCGTCGCAGAAGACGTCGATGAAGTCGGCCAGCCCCTGGCGGCCCACCTCGGGAATCATGTCGCGGACGATGTGGTCGACATATTCGCCCTGACGTCCGGCATAGGAACGTCCTACGGCATGAGCGCCAAGGAAGGTCGACATCACCTTCAGCGGAGTCGTCTCGCGGATGCGGCGTATGACGCGCAGCATCTTCAGCTCGTCGTCGAGGTTGAGGCCGTAGCCGCTCTTGATTTCCACGGCGCCCGT